>FUFK010043703.1_pt1 | contig 29047 bp, 30 predicted proteins | sample 1021851 | NCBI WGS metagenome assembly FUFK01 (sample SAMEA51879418, study PRJEB19060) | metagenome
TGGGAGCAATTAGGAGATAAAAAGAAAAAATATGTCAGAAGTTACGGATCCGGTAAACGTAGTTTACCAACTAAAAAGAGCGATGCAAAACCAAATGGACGCTCTGGTCCAGACTCTAGCAAACGGCGGGGTTGACACAATGGACGAATATAAATATATAATAGGTAAGATTCATGGAATCGATACAATAAATCAGGAACTCTCTAACCTGCTAGAACCAAAGGAGCCAGATAAAGATGACCCAAACAACGTCACACGCATTAGAAGATAAATACAAAGCTGAAGATCAAGAAGCTAAAGAAACACCTACAAAAACAAATTTAGAAAAATTACCTAACCCTACGGGTTGGCGTTTACTTGTTATGCCTTTTCAAGTTAAAGAAGAAACAAAAGGTGGAATTATAATTGCACAAGAAACATTAGATCGCGCACGTGTTGCAACGCAAGTTGGATACGTATTGAAGATGGGTGATTTATGTTACAAAGATGAAGATAAGTATCCTACAGGTGCTTGGTGCAAAGAAAAAGATTGGGTGGTATTTGCGAGATACGCAGGATCACGCATGGAGATTGATGGTGGTGAGATACGAATGCTAAACGATGATGAAGTCTTAGGGACTGTAGAAAACCCAGAAGACATTATTCACGCAATATAACATAGAGGAGGATAATCTATGCAAGAAGAAAAACAAATAGACGTTGGAGATGCAGACGAACAAGAACAAGAAATTGATCTTGAAGCTACACCCATTGAAGAAACACCAGCTGAAGAAATAGTTGTTGAAGAAACTAAAGAAGAACCAAAAGAAGAAGCACCTAAAGAAGCAAAAGAAGCAAAAGAAGAATTAGGTGAATATTCTGAAGGCGTACAAAAAAGAATTGCTAAACTTACACGTAAAATGCGTGAAGCTGAAAGGCAAAAAGAAGAAGCAATTGAGTATGCAAAATCTCAAAAAGATGAAGCAGATAAAATAAAAAATCGTTATAACACTTTAGATAATTCTTATACTAAAGAATTTGAAAAAAGAGTTACTACTAATCTTGATGCTGCTAAAGTTAAATTAGCTACAGCAATTAATGCAGGAGATGTAGAAGCACAAGTTGCAGCTCAAACTGAGTTAGCTCAGTTATCTATGGATGCAACTAGACTAGCTAGATTAAAAGACATACAGGAAAACACACCTACAGAAAAACCTGTAGAAGAAACTCCTAAAGCTGCTCCACCAAAACAAGTGGACCCTAAAGCAGATGCTTGGGCTTTAAAAAACTCTTGGTTTGGTAGTGATAATGCTATGACTTACACTGCTTTTGACATTCATAAAAAATTAGTTGAGGAAGAAGGTTTTGACCCAAATTCAGACGAATATTATTCTGAGGTTGATAAGAGAATAAGACTTGAATTCCCACACAAATTTGATAAAGTGGATTCAACTACACCTGAACAACCTGTTCAGAATGTTGCAAGTGCCAAACGTTCGGCCGCAAAAGGACGCAGAAAAACTGTGAAACTCACGCCATCACAGGTAGCAATTTCTAAAAGATTAGGTGTGCCACTTGAAGAGTATGCGAAACAATTAGCCGCGAAGGAGGTATAAGCATGACAAACGATAAAAAAGTAAAGAAATCTTCCCGCGCGAGTACAACTAGGGCAAAAGACGAAAAGCCTAAAGTATGGACTCCTCCATCATCACTTGATGCACCGCCTGCGCCAGACGGTTACAGACACAGATGGATACGCGCTGAAAGTATGGGCTTTGATGATACAAAGAACATGTCAAACAGAATGCGATCTGGATGGGAATTAGTGAGAGCTGATGAATATCCTAGTGAACACTATCCAGCTGTAGATGAAGGACGATACGCAGGAGTGATCGGAGTTGGTGGCCTTGTGCTGGCAAGGATACCCGAAGAGCTCGCAAAGCAACGTGAAGAATATTTTAATCAATTAAATTCTGATCGTAATGAAGCTTTAGAAAACGATGTCTTGAAGGAACAGCACCCAAGTATGCCGATCAATCAAGATCGACAGACTCGTGTAACTTTTGGTGGCTCAAAGAAAAACTAATTTTTTAGTAATTCCTACCCATCATTTAACTTAAAAACCTTTAAGGAGGACAACGTCTATGGCAAACAGAGACACTACAGGATACGGTCTAAAACCTTACGTAAAGTCAGGTCAAGGATCTAATTCTACTGGTATGGGAAACTATACATCGTATGAAATTGCCAATGGAAACTCTACAGCGATCTACAAAGGTTCTGTCGTTATACCTTTATCTACTGGATTTATTGATTTAGTAGGTGCGGCTGACGGTGGCACTGTAGCTCCACTTGGAGTATTCATGGGTTGTGAATACGTTTCTTCTACTACCGGAAAACCCGTCTTTTCAAATTATTGGCCGGGTTCAGGGGCTGACTCAGATCACCCAATTAAAGCATATGTTGCTGATGATCCGAATCAAGTATTCGTTATCGCATCAGATGCATCATTAACAACTAAGGCTAATGCAAGAGCAAGTGTGTTCTTAAACGCTGACATGTCAAGTGGAACAAGTGGTTCGACTGTAAATGGTCAATCAACTGCACAACTTGGTGTTAGTACTCTAGCTACAACAGCAGGATTAATGCTAAGATTTACAGGCTGGGTCGATGACGCAGACAACGCTGATTTCACAGCAGCAGGTATTCCATGTTTAGTTAGATTTACTACACACTTTAATGCTGACAGTCTTGGAATTGTTGTTGGTACTCCAGCAACAACAGGCGTATAAGGAGGATAAATTATGGCTATATCACGCGCACAATTAGCGAAAGAACTCGAGCCGGGTTTGAATGCCTTATTCGGCCTTGAGTACAAACAATACGAAAATCAACATGCAGAAATCTTCGACACAGAAAACTCTGATAGAGCTTTTGAAGAAGAAGTAATGCTAGGTGGTTTCGGAACTGCTGCTACCAAACAAGAAGGTGCTGCAGTTGGATATGACGATGCACAAGAATCTTTCACAGCACGTTACACTCACGAGACAATTGCTCTCGCTTTTTCTATTACTGAAGAAGCTGTTGAGGATAACCTGTATGATAGAATCGCAACTCGTTATACAAAAGCATTAGCAAGATCTATGGCTAATACTAAGCAAATTAAAGCTGCTAACGTATTAAACAATGGATTTAATAGTGCTTTCACTGGTGGAGATGGAGTTGAGCTTTTCTCAAGTGCTCACGTTTCATTATCATCTTCAACTAACCGAAACGAACTAAGCACTGCTTCTGACTTATCAGAAACATCATTAGAGCAAGCTCTAATCGATATCGCTGCTTTCAAAGATGAAAGAGGCTTAAAAATTGCTGCAAGAGGAATGAAACTAATTATTCCTTCTGCTCTACAATTTACAGCTGAAAGAATCTTAAAATCAGCTCAAAGAGTCGGCACTGCAGATAATGATATCAATGCTGTTAAATCTATGGGAATGCTTCCACAAGGATATGTGGTTAACAACTTCCTAACAGATACAGACGCATTTTTCATTAAAACTGATGTTCCTAATGGACTGAAGCACATGGTTCGCGCCCCAATTAAAACGGCGATGGAAGGTGACTTCGACACAGGCAACATGAGATACAAAGCTAGGGAAAGATACAGCTTCGGCTTTTCTGACTGGAGAGGTATCTTTGGTTCTGAAGGAGCGTAAGTTTAACTGACGCTAAATTAAACTAGGGGCGCTTCGGCGCCCCTTTTTATTTGCAATCCCTATATTAAAAGAGTATATTCACTTAACTGCACAAATTATAAATAGTCAGCATAGACTCGTGCAGTAGACAAAGTCTCAGACTATGTTGGCGGAATGGAGACAAATATGGCTAATTCAACTTTTAGCGGAACGGTCAGATCAGAATCTGGTCTAAAGGTCGTTTCTAAAAACTCAACTACTGGTGCTTATACAGACAAAATGACGTTTGATTCATCTGGTAGAATGATTACTACAACTGGTTCACACCTGAAGTACACAGCTGCTACTGGATATGGACCTGCTGATTTAATTATCGGTAAAGGCGGAAGTTCTGCTGCTACAGCAGATCCTTTTTCTGAAAGTGCAACTCAACTATTTCCACTAGGAACTAAACTAATCTACAATGATAGAGAGTTTGTATATGGAGAATGTGGTGGAACAGCAATTACCGCTGGTAAACTTGTGCAACACGTAACAGAAGTTGCTCACCACACAGACATGACTGCAACTGCAGCTGTGGATGCTGGTGAAACAGCAATATCTGTGGAAACAAACGGAACAGACCTTACAGCAAATCAATATGCTGAAGGTTATCTATTTGTTAATGATGTGAATGGTGAAGGGCAATGTTTGAGAGTTAAATCTCACCCTGCTCATGACCACTCAGCTGATCCAAGTGTTGTTATTACTTGTTATGATGATTTAAAAACAGCATTAACAACTAGTTCTCAATTAACACTTATGCCAAACGCATACAGAAACCTTATTGTAGCACCAGCTACACATACAGGTGCGTGTGTAGGCGCAACAACTGTTGATATGACAGCTGACTATTTTGGTTGGTTCCAAACTAAAGGACCAGCTGCATTGTTAACTGACGGTACTCTTACCCTAACATCACCAGCAGTTCGTTCAGACGGAACTGCAGGAGCAGTTGAAGTGTTAGATTCTGATGCAGACGCAGAAGGTCAAATTATTGGACAAGTTATGTGTGTTAGCGCAGATACTGAGTATTCATTAATTTGGATGAACATACATTAACAAAAAATAACTAATGTGGGGCTTCGGCCCCACAAGTTTCTTAATTAAGGAGGGAAACAAATGGCAGATACAGTAACAGGACCAGAGGTCTTGCAAGAAAATGATAAAAGAGTAACACTTAAAATAGTTGTGGAATCAGATGGATCTGGTAGCACAACAGTATTTTTTGATGCTTCAGAGCGTCATTCTCCTACAGTCGGAGGAGTAGATTCAAGAGGAGCTTTACAAAGAATTTGGTTTGCATGTGATACGGGTGATGGTGGAGATTCACACGCTCGTTTAGATTTTGAAGATTCAGATGGCGACAGACCGTTGCTAGGTTTAGTAGGTACAGGTTATTGGGATTTTAGAGAGTTTGGCGGATTACCACCAAGCACAGATGATAATACTAACGGTGATATTAATCTTGTTATACCAAGTCAAGCGGACGATGGTAATATGTACACTGTTGTAGCAGAGTTTGTTAAAACTGGTACAGTTTAATAAGAGGTAGCATATGGCAAACACTACTTCGAACACAGTAACGTTCGATAAAACTTTTGCAATTGATGAAATTGTAGAGGAAGCTTATCAACGAATTGGTATAAATCAATTAGATGGTTATCAAATTAAATCAGCTAGACGTTCTTTAAACATAATGTTTCAAGAATGGGGTAATAGGGGTTTGCACTATTGGGAACTAGATGAAACAAATATTGATTTAATAGAAAACCAAAACCAATACGTTTTTTACAGAGCAAGTACAGATGGAACAAGTGCAACCACTACACCGACAAACGGTATTTATGGTATGGATGATGTTCTTGAAGCAACTTATCGAACGGACAGAACTCAAAGTAGTCAACAAGATATAGCTTTAACCAAGATTAGCAGATCAACTTATTCTGGTATTTCTAACAAACTATCAACTGGACAACCAACACAATACTACGTTCAAAGATTAATTGATCGTGTAAATATTTTTGTTTATCCAACACCTAACTCAACTGCTGCTAGTAGAGATATGCATTTGTATTATGTTAAAAGAATACAAGATGCAGGAGATTATACTAATGCAACCGATGTACCGTATAGGTTTGTTCCGTGCATGGTTTCAGGATTAAGTTTTTATTTAGCACAAAAAGCTAAACCAGAATTAGTACAACAAATGAAATTGTTGTATGAAGATGAATTAAATCGTGCATTAATTGAAGACGGTTCTTCTACTAGTACACACATAACACCACAGGCGTATTACCCAAATGTCTAATTTTGCATCAGGAAAAAAATCAAAAGCAATATCAGATCGTAGTGGTATGGCTTTTCCATACAATGAAATGTTAAAAGAATGGAATGGTTCTTTTGTACATCAATCAGAGTTTGAAGCAAAACATCCACAACTAGAATTAAGATCACATAAACCTGATAGACAAGCATTACAAAACGCAAGACCGGACAGAGAAGAAACAGCAGTTTCACGCTTACTAGGTCTTGATTCTTTTAAAACATCTAACGCTGGAACAAGTGTTATAACTGTAACAGAACAATCACACGGTAGATCTAGTAGTGATACAGTTAGATTTAGAGATGTGGTTGGATTTGATGGTATTACTATTACAAACATTACCCGGTCTGCAGGTTATACAATTACAAAAGTTGATGACAATACATACACATTTACAGTATCGACAGATACTGCAACAGTAGGTAATATAAGAGGAGGAGGAGGGATAGCTTCGGCCGGTCCTGTATCTATAACAGCATGACAACTTATTCAGAATTAGTAACACAAATTAGAGATTATTGTGAAACAGATAGTAATGTTTTAACAACCACTATTGTTAACGATATTATAGAACACGCAGAACTTAAGATATTTAGAGAAATAGATTTAGACGTATTTAAAAAATACAAAACAGCAAGCTTAACATCAAGTGATGCATTTGTCGCTATGCCTGGGGCCTCGCCAACTGACTTTGAATTTGCAAGATACGTACATATATTTAGTCCTTCAGGTTCTTTAGGGGGACTTACAGATAATGAAAGAGTTACTTTACAGAAAAAAGATTCTTCTTACATAAACGAATATTGGCCAAATAGAACTAGCACAGGTGTTCCAAAATACTATGCAAACTGGGACAATGATACAATAATCCTTGCTCCAACACCGAATGCAGCTTATACTATCGAATTAGCGTATAATGCGCAACCAACAGGACTATCCTCAAGTAATACGACTACTTGGGTTAGCAACAATGCACCACAATTGTTGTTGTATGCCTGCTTAATAGAAGCCTTTAAGTTTCTAAAAAACCCTGACATGTTGAATATATATACTGTAAGTTATAAAGAAGAACTTCAAACAATGGGTCAGGAACAAATGGGACGAAGAAGACGAGACGAATATATGGATGGAATAGTACGAGTGCCTATGCCATCTCAAAACCCGTAAGGAGATAATACATGGCAAATGCAATAGCAAACGTTTTTAAAGATCAATTATTAAAAGGAAATCATAATTTTCAATCAGGTGGTGACACATATAAAATAGCTTTATATACTTCTTCTCGTACTGCTGCAGCTACAGACACGGTTTATAATACTACAAACGAATCATCAGGAACTAATTACACAGCAGCAGGAAACACTTTAACAAACAACGGTGTGACTGGAGGAGCAAGTGCCTCTACTGCTTATATAGATTTTGCAGATACCTCTTGGACTACAGTTACAGTTTCAGCACAGTACGCGCTTATATATCAATCATCTGGTGGAGCAGCAACAGCAAGTGCTAGTGCAGTTTGTTGGTTAGATTTTGGTGGTACATTTTCTACAACCGCAGGTACATTCACAATACAATTTCCAGCAGCAGGTACAAGCACGGCAGTAATAAGGTTGAGTTAGGAGTTTAAATGGCGTTTGTAATAAACGATAGAGTCAAAGAAACTACAACTACAACAGGTACAGGTGCTTTATCTCTTGGCGGCGCATCAGACGGTTTTGATACATTTGCAACAGGTATTGGTAATAGTAATGTAACCTACTATGCTTGTGTTCATGCAACAGCAGATGAATGGGAAGTTGGGATTGGAACATTAGACAGTGATAGTTCTGATTTAACCCGTACAACAGTTTTAACTAGTTCTAATAGCGACAGCGCTGTTGACTTTTCTTCAGGTACAAAATCTGTATTTTGTACAATGCCAGCAAGTAAAGTAGCTTATCAAGATAATAGTGGAAATTTTATTATAGGTACTGATGCTGCAGGCACAGACTATAATCTAACGTTTAGAGGTGAAGACAACGATGGTGTTTTCACGTGGATGGAAGACGAAGATTATTTTAAATTTTCTGACGAAGTCTTAATGAATAGTACTGAAAAGTTACTATTTGGTGATACAGGAACTTATATACATCAGTCAGCAGACGGTGTTTTAGATTTAGTATCAGACACAGAAATAGAAATTAACGCAACTACTATTGATATAAATGGTGCGGTTGCAATGGACGGCGCCATAACAGGTGCTACAAATATTACGTTATCCGGCGAACTTGATGCAGCTACTTTAGATATTTCTGGTAATGCGGATATAGATGGAACTACAAACTTAGATGCTGTTGATATTGATGGAGCTGTGCAATTAGATGCAACTCTTACAGTAGGTGCGGACGATCAAGGTTATGACATAAAGTTTTTTGGAGACACAGCAAGTGCCTATATGATGTGGGACACTTCAGCTGATGATTTAGTATTAGCAGGAGCTGCAGGGATTGATCTTGCAGGAGATATAGATGTAGATGGTACTGCTAACTTAGACAACACAGATATTGATGGTACACTTGCTGTTGATGGTACAACCATTTCACTAGATGCAACAACATCATTAAATATAGATAACTCTAATACATCAAACGGTATTACTATAGGTACAGCAACTTCAGGTGTGCCTATTTCAATTGGACACACAACTTCTGAAGTAACTATAAATGATAATCTTACAGTTACAGGAACTTTAACTCTAGGGTCTGGTGCAGAACTTGCTGAAGCAGAACTAGAAATGTTGGATGGAATAACTGCAGGTACAGTTGCTGCAAGTAAAGCAGTTGTTGTGGATTCAAATAAAGATGCAGCTAGTTTTAGAAATGTAACTTTAACAGGTGAACTTGATGCAGCGACACTAGATATTTCTGGTAACGCCGACATAGACGGCACAACTAATTTAGACGCTGTTGATATTGATGGCGCTGTACAAATTGATGCAGCTGTAACTGTTGGTATTGACGACACTGGTTATGATTTTAAATTATTTGGTGCTACCTCTGGTAGTTTTTTATTGTGGGATGAATCAGATGATGCATTAGAACTAACAGATTCATCACCAATTAAAATTGGTGATGGTGGCGACATGACTATCTATCACGACGGTTCTCATTCTTATGTTACAAATGCAACAGGCACATTAAAACTTGCAACTGAAACATCTGGTATTGCAGTTACAATAGGTCATACAACTTCAGAAGTTACGATTGGTGATAATTTAACAGTGACTGGAGACTTAACAGTTAGTGGAACTACAACAACTGTAAACTCAACTACTGTTAATTTAAATGACCACAACATTGTATTAGACACAGGAAACAGCACATCTGCTGTTATAAATGGAGCAGGTATAACTATTGAAGGTGGATCAGGTGATGATGCTACATTTACATACAGCACCACTGGTCCTAAGTTTGAATTAAAACTTGGTTCTAGTTACGAAGATTTACAAGTTGATCAACTTATTGCAGCCTCTCTTGATATATCTGGTGATGTTGATGTAGATGGCACACTAGAAGCAGATGCAATAACTGTAGATGGTACCACGTTAGCTGAATTTATTTCTGATACAGCCGGTGCAATGGTTAGTTCTAATACAGAAACAGGTATCACTGTAACTTATCAAGATGCTGACAATACCATAGATTTTGCACTAGCAGCAGCACAAACAACAATTACGTCATTATTGGCAACAGACATAAAAATTGGTGAAGATGATGAAACTAAGATAGATTTTGAAACAGCTGACGAAATACATTTTTATGCAGCGAACGTAGAACAAGTGTATTTAGGAGATAATATATTTGGGCCTCAATCTGACAGTGATGTAGATTTAGGGTCAACTTCAGTTCGTTGGAAAGACGCATTTGTTGATTCAATTACAGTTACAGGCGAAGTAGACGGCGCTTCTCTTGATATTTCTGGAAATGCTGATATAGATGGTACATTGGAAGCTGATGCAATAACTATTGACGGAACTGCTATTGGATCACTGTTCGCAACTTCAGGAGATGCTACAGCTTTGGCAATAGCTTTAGGATAAGGAGAAAAATAAATGGCAAATACATTTAGAGTAATAACTTTTGCAGCAGAACCAAACTCTGCAGGTACAGCTTACACTGTATACACCGTACCTAGCAGCACAACTACCGTAGTTATTGGATTACGTTTAGCTAACCTTCACGGATCAACAGTAACAGCAGAGGTAGAACTTGTTAGTGACACGACAACAAGTACAAACAGTGGCGCTGCAGCTAACAACACTACATCTTTTTTAGTTAAAGATGCACCCATACCGGCAGGTGGTGCACTTGATGTATTGGGTACTAGTAAAGTTATTCTACAAACTACTGATGTAATAAAAGTGGATTGTTCAGTTGCTGATAAATTATCAGGGACATTGTCAGTAATGGAGATCACGTAAGATGGTCGCCACAATTAACACACCAGCTTTTGCAGTGACAAAGTCTGCGGACCAAACTATTTCTGATGTTACATTAACAACAATTACTTTTGATGTAGAGGATTTTGATACAGATGCTGCGTTTGGAAGTAATGTTTTTACATGTCCTGCTGATAAGCCAGGTATATATTTTTTTCAATCTGAAATATTTGGTAATTCAGCTAGCGATATAGGTTCAATAAATTTAGAACTTTACAAAACTCCAAGTGGTGGCTCTGCAGCTTCTGTTGCATCTACTGAAACTTATGGTCACAGCACAGGAAGTCCAAGAGCTTACATGTCAAGAATAACTCATTTGGAATCTATGGCAGCTGGAGATACTATGGAAGTTAAAATTTATTCTGACATTGCAAGTGATGGCACATTAGGCGTAAATCAAAGTAATCAAAACACCGATAACAGAACAAGGTTTGCTGGATTTAGGGTAGCAGGGTTATGAGTTATATAGGACAAGGATTACCAGCAGACTCGTTTCAAGGTTTTACAACTGACACCTTTACGGGTGACGGCAGTGCAACAACCTTTACATTATCAAAAGAACCTTTTTCGGCAGACAGTTTAATAGTTGTTGTTGACAACGTAATACAACAACCAACAACAAACTTTACAGTATCAGGCACTACACTAACAATAGTAGGCACAGCAATACTATCTGGTATTAAAGGTTATGCGATACACACGGGCGGTCCATTGCCCATCGGTGGTGCTTCTGAGTTAGATCTCAACGGTGCATCAGACAAACTGATTCTTGATGCGGATGCCGATACAACAATAAGCGCGGACACCGATGACCAGATAGATTTTAAACTGGGTGGTGTTGACGAAATGACAATGTCGTCAAGTGGTATCGTTATTAACGAGGGTTCAAATGATAGAGACTTCCGAGTAGAGTCTAATAGCAATACACATATGTTGTTTGTTGATGGTGGTAATAATTTAATAGGAATAAATGATAGCTCACCAAGTAGTTATTACTATAATGATTTAGTTGTAAATAGTGGTGATGAAGGTGGTATTACAATTGTTGACACTAGTAGTGGTCAGTCTGCTTTAGCATTTGCTGATGGCACTTCTGGTACAGCTAGATACTCTGGTAGAGTTTTATACGACCATAATACAGACAAAATTCAAATTGGGTCAGGAGGTAATACTCCTTTAGTTGTAGAGCCAGGTGGACAAACAAACACCAATTCAAGTGAACATAATAATACTGCGTTTGAAGTAAAACACACAGGAGATGGCTCCTCTTCATACCCTTATGGAATGGCAATTAGATTTCAAAATGCAAACAGAGACAACAACACAGAATATTTTCACTATGCAATTGATAGTGCTGGTTTAAAGTTTGTTGTTTATTCTGACGGTGATGTAAAAAATCACGACAACAGCTATGGCTCAACATCGGATGAAAGAATTAAACAAGATATACGAGATAGTAATTCACAATGGGATGACATCAAAGCTGTTAAAGTAAGAAACTTTAAGAAGAAAGATGACGTTAGACAATATGGTGACAAAGCCTGGGAGCAAATAGGCGTTATTGCACAAGAGTTAGAAGATGCAGGTATGGACAAATTAATTAAACATTCAGACCCAACCGCAGGAGATATTGCCTCTGATTCTAGTTTTGGAACAGTAGATGAAGACGGAAAAATAACAGTCAAAGAACAAGTAAAAGGTGTTTCTTATTCTGTCCTATACATGAAAGCCATCAAAGCTTTACAAGAGGCTATGGCAAAAATAGAAACACTAGAAACAAAAGTAAAAGCATTGGAGGACGCATAAGATGAGCCAGACAAAAGTACAAGCAGGGCTTGTAGATTTAGATGGTGCAATTACAGTTAACGAGTCAAGCGCAGACGTTGATTTTCGTATAGAATCTAATGGTAATGCTAATATGTTATTTGTAAATGGTGGCACTGATAGAGTCGGCATAGGAACAAATGATCCTGATATGTTTTTAGATATTACTGGAACTGTAGATGCTGGTGGAGGTAGTGATGAAAAACTTCAACAATGGAATATTAATTCTGATAATGTAAAAGCTGAAATAGAATATTTAGACGCAAGTGCCAACAGAGGATATGCCATTGGTACAAGCTCTCAACACGATTTTCACTTACGCACTCACGATACTATTAGATTAAAAGTAGATTATACAGGCAAAGTTGGTGTTAATGAAACAGGAACTCTTGCAAGTCAGTTTCACGTTTCAGCACCTTCGGGTTTTTCTCAATATATTGTAGATTTTGACAACGCAAGCACATCTTCTCCTTATGGGCTATTTCAGAATTATTCTGGTGCAGCTCCAGATACAGGGTCTGATTATGAATTTTTTAAATGTCAAGATACAGGAGGTGCTAGGTTTATTGTTTATAGTGATGGTGATGTAAAAAATCACGATAACAGCTATGGTTCTCTTTCTGATGAAAGAATAAAACAAAACATAACTGATGCTAACTCTCAGTGGAATGACATAAAAGCAATTAAAGTAAGAAACTTTAAAAGAAAAGATGATGTTAGACAGTATGGTGAGGATAAAGCAAAAATTCAAATAGGTTTGATTGCACAAGAGTTAGAATCTGTAAGTTCAAGTTTAATTGATGAAGCTAAACCAAGCTCATTTGATATTTTAAGTTCATCAGAATTTGGCACACTTTACGAAGATGGAGATACTATACCAGACGGTAAAAAAATAGGTGATGTAAAGGAAGTTAAAGAAAATGTTAAAGGTATTAAGTATTCTGTACTATACATGAAAGCCATCAAAGCATTACAAGAAGCGATGGCAAAAATAGAAACATTAGAAACTTCAAACACAGATTTAAAAAATAGAGTAACGGCATTAGAGGGATAATTTATGAGCTACATAGGAAGAGGTTTACAATCAGGGGCATTTAGACAACTCGATGACATCTCATCAGGGTTCGACGGTTCTGACACCACGCACACGATGCAAGTCAACTCGACCAATGTGAGCGTCGGTGATGTGAATCAAATACTCTTATCGCTTGGTGGTGTAATACAAAAGCCAGGCACAGACTTTACTGTGTCAGGTAGCACACTAACTTTTACAACAGCTCCTGCTGCTAACACAAGTTTCTTTGCCATACTACTGGGTTCAGATAATGGNGGAACGGTGACACCGACTGATGGCTCTGTGACTGGTGATAAAGTTGCAAGCACTGGCGCTTTTACAATTGGTGCTGCAGGCACAGCTTCTTCTCTAGCAGGTATTCCATTTTATAATGGAGACACCACATCTATTTATACACACGATGTTTCAGGAACAGAGAGCACAGCACAGAAAAACACTGCTTATGGTTTAACAGCACTTGATGCAATAACAACAGGCGATAGCAATACGACTATGGGATATAATTCCGCAGGTGCAATTAACAGTGGTAGTTATAATAATTATTTTGGTGAAGACGCAGGTAAAACCCTTACCACAGGAAGTAATAACACTGGAATAGGTTATCAAGCTGGTGGTGCAGAGGCTACTATGACAGGAAGTGAAAACACTTGTTTAGGAAATTATGCAGGTTTTGGACTTACTTCAGGTTCATCAAATGTTATACTTGGTTATGATTGTGCTCATAATTTAAGTTCTGGAAGTAATAATATAATGATTGGTAATGATGCTGGAACTACTGGTAGTCCTGGTGGAAACATTGGTACTGGTAGTAACAATTTACACTTGGGAGATGAAAATATATCTTCTTGTCAGATACAAACAGACTGGACAGTTGCTTCTGACCAAAGAGATAAAACAGATTTTACTGCTTTAGATATTGGATTAGATTTTGTAAACGACCTTAAACCTTATACTTATAAATGGGATAAGAGAATAAAATATGTTTCAAAAGAAAACAGAAATACTGTTGATTTAGATAGTATTACTCACGATGGCACTCACAAAGAAGGTTGGCTTGATATAGGGTTTAAAGCACAAGACGTAGAAGCTTTAGAAAAAGCTGCTGGCTATAAAATTTCAGACAAAACTAATTTAACAACTTCTTTAACAGAGGATGGTAAACAGTATGGTATTAAGTATAGTAATTTTGTTCCTATATTGGTAAAGGCTATTCAAGAATTATCAACAAAAGTAAAAGCATTAGAGGAAGCGTAAAATGTTAGGGTTTCATCCATTTAGCACACAAGCATTCAGTAGCGCTGTTCCCTTTTTAGATGTACAGACAACAACTAATTTAGTTAGTTCTGCTATAAGTGGTGTTACGACTGTGCTCTCACCTCAGTTTGCTAGTGCTGGTCTTGCTTTGACAGTGGTTAATGGTGGGGCAACTCCCGTAACAATTATGACACCCACAGGAGTGGCTCTTGCAACGGCTATCAACGGTGTTGCGCCCTTTACATGGGCTGCGGTTAGTGATACAACTAGTGAGACATGGTCTCAAGTTAGTGATTCTAGTAGTCAAACTTGGACACAGGTAGATGATACAACAAGTCAAGAATGGAGTGATTTATAATGGCATCGACATTTTCAGATAGATTAAAAATTGAACTTATTGGAAACGGAGAACAATCAGGTTCTTGGGGAACTACAACTAACAACAACTTATCTCAATGTATCGAGCAAGCGATAGCTGGTGTTGAAACTATTGCAATATCTGGTGACGTTACTTTAAGTACAGGTAATGGACCACAAGCACAAACAGACAACCAAGCGCGTCAAGCTTGTCTTATTTTTACAGGTAGCACAACTGCTACAGTAACTGTTCCTGCTCAAGAAAAAATTTACCACATATACAATAATTCTAGTGCAGTTATAACATTGCGTATTACTGGAACGTCAACAGATTTTGTTATGGCAGCGGAAACAAGTTATTTAATAGCTTGCACCGGCGCAGCATGGCACGCGTTGAATGATGACAAAGTGCATTTTGCAGCTGCTGGAACTGTATCAAACACATCAGGTGATATTACAGTTGATTCTGCAGCTGATATTATTTTAGACGCTGACGGTGGTGATGTTTTTGTAAAAGATGCGGGAACCACGTTTGGTAGTTTAACTAATTCTAGTGGTAATTTAATTATTAAATCAGGAACTACAACAGCTGCTACATTTAGTGGTGCTAACGTAACATTTGCTGGTACTATTGCATCAGGGGCAATCGATACTAGTGCTGCAAATATAACATCGGGTGGTGTTATTAAAATAGATGTTGACGCTGACGCTGATGATTTAACAGGTGACTCTACAACAGGTAGATTAACACTTGGTGCTGGTGAAGATTTAAATTTGTATCATGGTGGCACGAATTCTTACATAGTTAATGACACTGGTGATTTATTTATAGACACAGCAGGTAATGTAAAATTAGATGCTAATGGAGGATTTATAAATCTTTTAGATGGTGGTATGGAATTTGCTCGTTTATTAAATTCTTCAAGTGACTTTGTAATTCAATCTTATCAGCAAGACAATGATATAATATTTAAAGGTAATGACGGTGGTTCAACGATCACTGCTTTAACTCTTGATATGTCAGCTGCAGGAGCAGCAACATTTAATAACGACGTTACAGCATTCTCTGACGAACGACTAAAGACAGATATAAAAACTATTGACAATGCATTAAACAAAGTATGTGACATGCGCGGTGTATACTTTAACAGGGACGGTGCAGCGGGGACCGGGGTTATTGCACAAGAAATACAAAACATTTTACCTGAAGTAGTACACAACAAACAAGAATATTTAAGTGTAGCTTATGGCAACATGGTTGGTGTTCTTATAGAAGCAATCAAAGAGCTTAAGAAAGAGGTTGAAACACTAAAGGAGTCTAAGTAATGACTATTAAATCTAGTGGTTCACTTACATTTACAGAGATAGAAACAGAATGGGATTTAGGTTCTAAACCTTGGAGCATGTCTGAGTTATATGCTGGTGGTAGTGCTGTTTATGCTGGTGCTGAGGATGGTTCTGGAAACGCGATTCCAAGTTCTGGTAATCCAATTTCTTTTTCTGATTTTTATGACACTACTTATTTCCAAACAACATCTGAATCATCTACAACAGGTACTGTGGCTGTTCCTGAAGCCGCTAACGCTATTTACATTGTAACTGCTTTTGGAGCTGGTGGTGGCGGATACACAGGCGGTGAGTACGATAAAGCCGGTGGTGAATCTGCTGGTTCTGGTGGTGGCGGTGGCGCATATGCCGCTGGTGTTTATTTAGGTGTTACTGGGGGTACAAACTTAACTATATCTGTTGGTAGTGGTGGAGCCGGAACTGACAGGCAAGTTGGTGGAACATCAATTATGTATAGTGGTAATGCAGGTAGTGGTGGAGCAACAACAATAGTAAATTCTTCTGGCACTACAATTTTATCTTTAGGTGGAGGTACAGGTGCTGCTGCGTCAGGCGGTGGTGTTAAAGGGCCTCTTAGATCAAATCACGCTGGTAACCAAGGAACTGCCTCTGTAAGTGGTCAAGTTACTTCAGGTACAACTTCTTCAGGCGTTTCTCTTGGATCAGGAACTACAGCTAGTGGTAGTCCAGGTGTAACTCCTGGTTCTGGTGGTAACTGTAGTGGTGATAACTGTAGAATTGGTGGTGGAGCTGGTGGTAATGCAGGTAATGGATCTGGTGGCGGATCTGGTGGATCTTCTTCTGGTTTAGGAACTGATGGTGGTGATGGAGGCACTGGTGCTGGCGGTGGTGGTGGAGCTGGTCAAGTTACATTTAACTCTAGTCACTCAGACGCTGTAACTGCTGGTGGTGATGGTGGTGATGGTTCAATAACCTATCAATTTGTAAGGTACTCGTAATGCCCTTAATATCGTACAAATTTGCAGCAGGTTTTGATAAACAAAGCACATCATACGGTGCAGAAAATAAATGGATTGATGGGGAAAATATTCGTTTTCGTTATGGTCAACCAGAAAAAATTGGTGGTTGGGTAAAACTTTTTAGCGATAAATTAATAGGAGCTGTACGCGATCAGTTTGCTTGGTCAGATCTTACAGGCACAAGGCACTTGGCTTTTGGAACGGACAAAAAATTGTATGTATATAAAGAGGGTGTGGTTGCAGACATTACACCTATTCGTGCTACACAAGCTAGTTTAACTAACCCGTTTGTAACTACAAGTGGATCAGCAATAGTTACTGTAACAGACGCGGCGCATGGAGCGAGCGCCGGGGATTTTGTAACATTTAGTGGTGCGTCCTCTGTTGGTGGTTTAGACATGAATGCAGAATTTGAAATTACTAGCTGTCACTAGTTCTAGTGTTTACACGGTGACACACTCAAGTAATGCAAGCAGTGGTGCTACTGGTGGTGGTAGTTCTGCTGTAACAGCTACTTACCAAATATCTCCTGGTCCAGAAGTTAACACGTATGGTTATGGTTGGGGCGTTTCAGCATGGAACGGTGTTGCAGGAACTGTTATTACAGACCAACTTAACGAGGCGTTAGATGCAACAGAGACAGGTGTTGATGTTGATGATGGTAGTAAGTTTGCAAACGGTGATTATATTTTAGTAGATCAAGAGATTATGAAAGTGACTGGTGTATCAAGCAACACACTGACAGTTACAAGAGATTTAACAACTAACGAAGGCACAACAACGGTATCTGCTGGTAGTCACAATGCAACTACACATGCAGATGATTCAACAGTTACAATTATATTTGATGCATCTGACACAACTACAAACTACACCAGTTGGAATGAGGAGTCTTCTACCTCTAATACTATTATTGATTCTCGTTATTGGGTGTTTGAAAGTTTTGGTGAAGATTTGTTAGCATTAGCTAACAACGGTGCTTTATATAAATGGGATACATCTGGAGGAACAGTTGGCAACCGTGCCGCTGTCGCAAGTGGTAATGCTCCTACATCATCAAGACATTTAATTTTATCTACACCAGACAGGCATGTTATATTATTGGGAACAGAAACAACTATCGGCACAACCACAACGCAAGATGATTTATTTTTAAGATTTTCTAGTCAAGAAGATTTTACCACTTGGTCTCCTAGTAGCACAAACACAGCAGGATCTTTTAGAATACAAGACGGGTCAAAAATTATGACAGCAGTTAGATCAAGGGGTTCTATATTAGTGTGGACAGACACTTCTTTACATTCGTTACAATTTATTGGTCCACCTCTTATTTTTGGACTTTCACAAATAGGTGCTAACTGTGGAGCAGTATCACCACACTGTGCAATTGATGTAAACGGCACAACGTTTTGGATGAGTCAACAAGCATTTTATATGTTTGATGGTAATATTAATAAGTTACCGTGTTCAGTTCAAGATTATGTGTTTGATGATTTTAGTATTACACAAGAAGGATTAGTATACGCTGGTCTTAATACTGACTTTAATGAAATTACATGGTTCTACGCTAGTAAAGATTCTAGTTTTATTGATCGTTGTGTTACTTACAATTATTTAGAAAACACTTGGTACACAAATTCTATGGCTAGAACAACTTGGTTAGATCGTGGTGTTTACGAATTACCTTACGCAACAGAATATGAACCTACAAACAATGGCACAACACCAACTGTTCTTGGTCTTACTGATGGTGCTTCTGTAGTATACACACATGAATCAGGAGTTGATAATGAAACAAGTGCGTTAACTTCTTTTATACAATCAGGAGACTTTGATATACAAGATGGTGAACAAATGTTGTCTATTAAAAGATTTATACCTGATTTTAAAAACCAAAAAGGTAGTGCTGATGTTTTACTTAGTTTTAAAAACTACTCAGCAACAACAACAGAAACAACATTAGACGGTGCAATTACCAGCACTAGTTCAACAGCAGACATTAAATTAGATGACGCATCAAACTTTCCATCTTCTGGCACAATATTGATAGGGACAGAACTTATTACTTATACTAGTAATGTTAATAATTTATTAGGCGGTACAATTACACGTGGCACAAACGGCACGACGGCTGCTACTCACATAGATAATAAAAAAGTAACAGACTATACAAATGTTAGATTAAACTTAAATAATGTTACACCAACAACAACTAAAATTGATACACGTGGTCGTGGTAGACAAGCTAATATTTTAATATCTACAGATGAGGTTGGTGACAACTGGAGATTTGGTACATTAAGATTAGATGTTAGACCAGATGGAGGACGATAATGGCAAAGATAGTAGTAGGTAGATTACCACAAGCAACATCACAATATGAACGTCAACAATTTGATATTCTTATTCGTGAGCTTGAACAAATAATAACACAACTTAATTTTTCTTACGAACAACAATCAAAAGACGAAAATTTAGCAAGGAGTTGGTTCCTTGGCTGATACTTTTTTATTAAAACCTGTTGATTTAACAACTACAGACGTAACAACTATTTACACTTGTCCAGCAGCAAATGACACGACAGTTCCTGCTACAGATGCAACCACGGCTATTGTAAAATCAATATTAGTAAGTGAAGACAGTGACAACGCTGATACAATTACAGTGACAATTACCAGAGATTCTGCAGTATTTAGTGTGTTTAAAGACAAAGCAGTTGGTGCAAAAGGCACTGTAGAATTATTAACTAACCCTTTAATACTTAACGAAGGGGACATAGTAAAAGCTACAGCCGGCACAGCAAACAGACTACATGTGTTATTGTCGGTTATGGAGATTACTTAATGGGTGAAATACCGGTAATTAAGCCTGAAGTTTATCAGAGAATTTATTGCAAAAATTGTGATATTGAGGTAAATTCAGAAGAACAGGCCATAGGTGCCTGCAAAAGTTGTGGACAGGACTGGGCCACAAATAAAAGAATAGATGTTACAGTCAAAATTCTTGAGATGCCATCATTAGGCACGGGCTCAGGAGAATAACAAGTTAACAACTTGCGAAAATATGGATGATCTTTTAGATATTATGGGTCTTTACAAAGACCATTATCCAAACTGGAGACAAGAAACACTAAAAGATATCTACATTCATATTTATCCTTCACTAGCTTTAGGTCAATATAGTATTAATCGTGACGACGATGGTATATATGGTTTTACAAATTGGGCTTTTCTAGATGAAAAAACAGAACAAAAACTATTAGACGAAAGATCATTAAATTTTAATGATTGGAAAACTGGAGATAGAACGTGGGTAATAGATACCATATACACAAAAGAACATAACGTTATGAAATTTAATAAAACATTTTTTACACATCTACTAGGTCCAGGAAAAACAGTGCAGTGGTTACGTTTAGACCATAACGGGTTTATTAGAAATCACTTTAAAGTTATTACAAAGGAGCATTGGCTTTAATGGGATCGGTTAAGAAAAAAATCAATAAGGTCATGAACAAGGTAGCGGACAAACTTGTTCCAAAAGAATTAGCACCTGTACTACCTTTTGCCGCTATGATGATACCGGGCCTACAAGGCATGGCGCCACTTTTTCGTTATGGTATTCCACAAGTATTAACAGCTTTAAGTTCAGCAAAAACCACAGGTAGAATTAATCCATTAGCACAGGCGATGACTGGTCTTGCTAGTTATGCAGCAGGTCCAGGTGGCCAAGGACTTAGTGGTAAACAACAAGCTTTTTTAGAATCTCCTGAAGCACAACCATTTTTAGAAGGTACAGCTGCTGAAGTAGGAACTTTAGAAGGAGCTCAATATATGCCTTCAGAACTAAGTTCGTCTGATGCTCTTTCTATATTTAAAGATCCAGAAGCTGCTAAAGCGTTTAAATCTTTTGAATACACACCATCAAACATGTTTGAGCAAGCAGGAAATTTACTTAGACCAACTGTACAAAAAATAGGTGGTGCTATAAACAATCCATTTGGTTCGTTTGGTAATTTTGCAACAGCAGCAGGTACTGTTGGCGCACCAGTATTATTAGATCAAATGACATTGGCGGCCGACAAAGCAAAAGCAGAAGAGGCGGCTGCATTAGCTCGACAAGAACAAGCTATGTCTGATTATTTTGGAGGCATATCAAACTTAACAGGTTACTACGGACAAATGGGAACTGATCCTGTATTACAAAATATATTTGGAGATTATGAGTTTGTAAATAAAGGTGGTCGTGTTGGTGCTATGAGTGGTTTATTTATGGGTGACATGGTTAATGAAGAGCTCCTTCCAGAAATGTCTTTAGAAGAAAAAGCATTACAAGATTTAAAAGATAGATACAGCGGTATTCTTGGACCGCTTCTTATGATGTATGATAAACAAACAGATTCTGAATTTGTTAATCCATTTGAAATGGAAATGAATGCAGGTGGTCGTGTAGGAGCTGCTATGGGTGCTATGGGCGGACCTCAAATGCATCCTATGAATCCTGCTCCATCACAAATAGCGCCTAATATGCCACCAGGTATGCAGGTAGACGGACGTAACGGAACGTTTATACCTATGGGTGCACAAGAAAAACACGACGACGTGCCAGCGATGCTAGCAAAAAATGAGTTTGTAATGACGTCTGATGCTGTTAAGGGCATGGGCAACGGAGATGTAAACAAAGGTGCACAAAGAATGTACGATCTAATGAATCAATTAGAGGCCAATGTATAATGGATAATTTAGATAATATCTACGAACGTTTAAGAGACGATATGAAAGATAGAAAATATGCAGGGCCTAAAATGAGAGGACTGGCTGGCGGCGTTTTGGGAAGTTCTGGTTTAATGGGCATATTAGATTTTTTAAATGTGTTTGGACCGGGTGGCGGTTTGCTTTCAAAAGGTGGCCGTGTAGGATTAAGTAATGGTGGAGATGGCACTGAAGACGATCGTGATGAAATCGCTTTTAATTTATTTGGTAAGCCATATGTAGAATTAGACATTAATGAATTAGACGAACTTAAAGAAGAAATGATAAGGCTTAGACATAAATCGGCAACTGGTGGCCGTGTAGGTTTACAAGAAGGTGGAAATCCATCTTACCAAGACATATTAGAACAAATTCAAGCTGGCCAACAAAACATGGAACAAACACAAATGACGTTGCCATCACCTCAGATGCAAGCGTTACAAGGTGTGTTAGGTCCAATGATGGCCCAACAATTAGGCACACCAATTGATACATCTGCTTTCGCACCACAAGCCGCGGCACAAACAGGATTACAACAACAAGCCGCTCAACTGGCTGCAACACAAGCGGGCCTCGGTACATTACAATTTGATCCAACTACAGGTCAATTAACAAGCGTGGGTTCCGGAGACGGGATCGCGGGTTATCAACCATTTTTAACTCAGGCTGCAACTGATTTAAATGCGGCTTCTGCTGCAGCAGCAGCGGGGCAAGGTGCCGGCGCAGGAGCTTTAGGGCAAGCAACAACCGCTATGGATGCTGCTCAACAAGCTGCCTTCGCTGGTCAAGGTGCTGGGGCTCAGTTCATGGGGCCACAAGCATACCAACAGTTTATGTCGCCTTATCAACAAGAAGTTATTGATGCAACTATGGCTTCGTATGACCAAAACGTAGCAGAACAACAAGCGCAGCTTGGAGCACAAGCGGGTAGCGCTTTTGGTGGTTCTAGGTTTGGAGTTGCTCAAGGTCAATTAGGTGCTGACGCTGCATTAAATAGAGCACAAGCACAAGCTAACCTATTAAGTCAAGGATATCAAAACGCACAGATGGCTGCATCACAAGCATTTGGTCAAGCACAACAACAAGCAGCACAAAATGTAAATTTATTAGGTCAAGCTAGTCAAGGACAAATGGGCTTAGCCGGCGCATTACAAGGTCAAGCTGCACAGAACGCTAACTTGTTTGGAACATCAGGACAATTACAACAAGGATTGGCTGCATTACAACCACAACTGGCGCAACAAACATTTGCATCACTTGGTCAAGTGGGTACAGGCCAACAAGCACAAATTCAAGCGGGCATAGATACGGCAAACCAAGCAGCAAGAATGGCTGCTTACGAGCCACAACAACGAATAGGTTTCTTTGGAAGTAACTTAGGTGCAATGCAAGGTGGTCAATCTACATTTATGCCACCACAAGCACAACCATCAACAAGCCCTATGNCTAATTTACTAATGGGCATAGGTTCTGGTATGTCTATTGGTAATATGTTTGGTGGATGGGGAGGCGGATAATGCCACACACTCTTAGAAGAAAAATGTTTAAGTTAGGTGGTGAAGTTAACTCACATGGAGTTGGTCTAACCTCTGGTCTTAATTACAATCGACCGGGNTATNATGACGGTGGAAAAGTAGATCCAAGACCACGTGGTTATATGCGAGGACCAGATGGTAAAATGCGTGAAGCACATAACCCTTTACTAGCCGGTTTAGTAGGATCAAGATTTTTACCTTTTATTATGCCCGGTATTCGAAGCACCATAGGTGCTGGTAGAGCTTTGTTTAATCAAGGATTGCCTGGCTTATCGAGGTTTATAAGAACGGGAACTACAGCAACAGATGATTTAACTAGATTTGGTATTAGAGACAGTTCTGCTTTAACTAATGCAATGGCAAGAGAAAGAGCAGCTGCAAGTTTAGAAGCTAGAAGAAAAGCGTTAAATGCTATGACAAAGAAAAAATCTCCTGCTTATAAAAAAGCTAAGGAATCTTTAGAAAGAGCACAGAAACAATTTGATGATGAGTTTGGAAGTTATTTTGGAAGAAGAACCACTAGTGGTGCAATAGGTAGAGGATTAGGGTCGGCTGCAGGAGCAGGAACAGCAATTAGTCTTCCGGCCGCTTTCATACCAGAATACGAAGGGGACTCTGCTCTTGGACAAACTCTTGAATTAGCAAGAAAAGGAGCTCAAGGTTTATCTGCTGTAGGTCCTTTGGCTGAGATAAATTTCTTAGGTCAATTAGCGGCGTCACCATTTACAGGACAATCATTTGATGACATGGCTCTTACACCTGCAGGTACTATTCAAAATCTTTTACAAGGACCAGATTCAGTAACAGCAGAGGGATCAAAAGGACCAGTAGCAGATGTTGTTGAAACACAAGAAGAACAGTTTGCGGGTCTTGTGCAAGACGCAGAAGAACGAGCTAGNTTATACCAAGAGNTAATGGGAGAAGAACCAGATAGAATTGGTGCTTTAAGTAAAGGTTTAATGAGAGCTGGTGCAATTTATGACGAGGATAAAGGAATGGCTGTTGCTGCGTTAGGTGAAGAAGCTGATGCAGAAACGCAAAGATTAAAAGATGTTGAAAGACAAATTAAAGGTATGGCAGTTCAAGATGTAATTGGTGCTGAAACAAACAGACAACAACTAGTTGATCAAGCTAAACTAGCAATTGTATCTAGCCCAGACTTAACACCTGATGCAAGATCACAAGCACTTAAAGGAATAGAAGCTTACGAACAAGGGGTTATTGATACACTTCCATTAAATGCTAAACAAGATGNTGCTGATCTTNACAAGATGAGNNCAGGTTCAGTGTACTTTGATCCATATAATATATATGGTGGCATGTACGTAGCTGTTAGCAGTAACAATCAAGATCCAGAACAGGTTAAAGGCTTTAATGATATTACAGAGGCCCAAGCCCACGCAAAAGGATAGAGGCTGGTATGGTAGCCACATCACTTCTTAAATTAACAGCAAGACAAATTTTTTCTAAATATGGTGCAAATTTAAAAGATATAGATGGCCTTAATTATATTTACATGGAAACACCAATAAGTCGAGTAACTGGAGAATACAAAGCGCCATATTTTAGAATTGCATTTACAGACAATAAAGGAAATTTAAACAAAATAAATTTAAAAAGTGGAGAAACACTTGGAAAAGCAATAAAAGACAGAAATAAACTTTTAGATGATCTTGGTTACACTAAACCACAAATAAAAAAATTAACAACACCTACAACTATAATAGATAGGTCAGGAAATGTTGCAAAAAAGAGTCCTCAAACTACAAAAACAATTAAGTCAGAAGTAGATAGACAAAAAACTATTGATGAGTTGGCTGAAAATTTTAATAAAGATGACCCAAGCACGTGGAAAGGTCTTGTTGACATAACTGCTAAAAACATAATTGATAAAAAAACAGGAAAACTTACTAGAGATCCCCAGTTCATGTTTCCAACAAACAAAAAAATTAAAGACTTTATTGTAAAAAAATTTGAAGCTTCTAGACAATCTCCTTATCAAGTTAGAGATCCTAACTATGATCCCAATCTTACATCTGAAGCTATGCAAAAACTTTTTATGAGAAAACCAACTCACAGGTTTGCTGCTGCTTTAAACAATTTAGGTATAAAACAAGTTAAAGGAAAAACACCAGGTTCTAATGTATCCCAGCAAATTAGACAACTTTTAAATAAAAAATATTACACTCCTGGTCAAAAAGCAGAACTAAGAAGACTTGATGAAATTAAACAAGAAATTAATGCACAATCTGGTGCGTATATAAACCCAAAAAAGAAATATAAAGGAAGGACTGACAAAGCATTAGAAACAGAACATACACAAGCAATTATTTCTGTTTTAAAAAAACTAAAAATTAACCCAAAAGAATTTTTAGAAAATGCAGACCCGGCACAAATAAAAAAAGTTGGAAGGTTAGCCTTAAAAGATGAAAATTTAAGAGCAGCAACCAAACTTGCAAACAATGAAAAAGATATGTTATTTGAAAATACTCAAATGGGAGGATATTGGAGTAAAGATAGTGCGTTTAATAAAATGTTAAAAATTGATAGTTTAAGAAACCAAGGTAAACTTGATGAAGCAAACGCATTAGAAGACGCGTTAAAAACAAGAATAATAAAATTTCAATTAGATAGAGCAGCAGAAGCAGCGGCCAGTCCAAACCTTGCTTTAAAATATGACACTAGAAGTTATGATTGGTTACCAGAGTTTGCTAGAATATCTAACGACACTTCTATATATGGAAAATACAATGTTAAAGAAATGTCTTTAGGTGAACAACTTGCAGAAATTGCAAAAGAAAGAAAAATAGTTTTAGAGGGTTTTGTACCAAAAACAAGTGCGCAATTTGCTATGCTTAAATCAGACGGTGGCCGCGTCGGTGTAGGTGAAGGTGGTCGTATTGGTAAACAGGTAGGTGGTGTTACACCAAAAGCCACAGGCACGCTTGGCGGGGGCAGTGGAACAGGGACCATTGGTGGTGGACCTACAAATAAAGTTGGAACTATACAAAGTATATTAGCTGGCATAGGTGCAGGTATTATAGACATACCACGTGGTGCGTTTACACTTGGTGCTGCTCTTATGGATCTTGGACTAGGTACAAACAAGGCTGCTAAAGTAGAACAATGGTTTGATGATCTAACCGAGTTTGATGAAACAGCAGAACAAAGCACGTTGGCTAGTCTAGTTAGAACATTAACAAACCTTGGTATACCTGGTGCAGCAGCGTGGAAAATGGGAACACAAGTTACAAAGAAAGCGTTACTTGCAAAACGAAACGGGAATTATTTTAGAATAACTGACCCTGCTTTAGAAGAAAGAATGAAGACAGCACTTAATGCTAAAGGCAGAATTGCTGCTACACTTGGTGGAGCTGCAGGTGCTGGTGTGTCTGATGCAATNTTTGTAGGTGACCCTGAAACAGTTGGCACCATGGGTGATATGTTTGGTGGTGGGCCAACAGAATTAACACCTAACGATTCAACAGAAGCATCAAGAGAAGTAATGAATAGAATAAAATTTGGATTAGATGGTGCATTATTTTTAGGTGTAATTGGTGGTACAGGTTCTTCAATAAAATCTGCGATAGCTAGAAGAAATGATTTGTCATCTACTAATAGCACGTTAGATAAATTTTTATCTAAGCTAAGACCAAGAGGCGCAAAACCACAAGAATTTTTTGATCTTGAAAGAAGAAACATAGGTCTTAGAGCAGGTGATGTTAATTATGCATCAGAGGTTGCAAGAAAATTAGACAAACATATCGATGCCATATTTCCTTTTGTAAAAAACCCATTTGACAAAATGGGTAACAAAGGTCGAGCAGAGTTTATGGACGAACTTAACGAAACGTTATTGTCAGGTAGAATAGAAATGGACGTAACAGGTAAGTCTGCTTTTGGTGAAATGGATCCAGAAAGAGTTAGAAAAATTATTAAAATGATGAGAGATCGTGGAGCTAAACAAAAAGATATAGATGGTGTGTTAGATTCATTTGAACAAATGAGGTTAGGTTGGGCTCACATGTTTAGTCGTCTTGGTTATTCTATGGCAGATGCTGATCCAAAAGTATTGGAAGAATTTAAAGGTATTATTGGAGATAAATTTAAAAGTTATCTTGGATCAACTTACGAAATATTCCAAAACAAATCGTTAATACCTTTACTTAACTATGCACCAACAGAAGAAGCGGTTAACAAAGCTGTTAAATTAGTACAAGACTCTGCACGCACAGCTGGCAAAACTATAAATGACGAAGAAGCTAGACACTTCGTAGACAAGATGGTTGAGTCTGCTAGGCTACCTAGAGGACTTGCAACTAGTAAAGAAAAAACTTCTGGTATTTATTTAGAAGTTCCTGATTTTTTTGCAAACAAAACTGTGCTATCTGATTTAGAATTTAATCCAAAAATTTCACTTGACTCATTAACACCAGACGCTCGTAAAGTTATTGACGAAGTATTGGGTAAAGTAAAAGACCCAATGCAAACTATGTTAGCCGGCTCAGGTAGATTATCTTTAATCACTAGGCGTAATCAATTCTATGAAGAGTTAATGAAAAAAAGTGCAGATGATATTGCTGCTGGTAAAAAAGGTTTCTTTTACGAAACAGAACTAGATGCGTTCAACGCGCTAGGTGGTAACATAAAAAAAATAGAGATTGATCCAACCAGGACTATCGAAGCGGGGATCACGAATCCTTTAAATGGTAAGTATGCTGAGCGAGGTGTAGCAGAGGCTATTGAAGAATCAGCTATGTTGGCTAGAGATAAAGGAACGGTTAGACAAATGTATGACAGTTTAATTCTTTACCCAAAAGCCACATCACAAATTGCAAAAACAATTTTAAGTCCCATAACACACGTTAGAAACTTTGTATCAGCTGGTGCATTTGCTGGAGCTAATGGTTTAATACCCGGACTAGTTAGTCCAACCGATATGGNTGCAGCTATGAAAGATGCATACAAAGCANTACAGATACCTGGTGCACGTATGGCTAATGATGCATATAGAGAGTTATTAAGACTAGGTGTTGTAAACAGTAACGTTCGTCTTGGTGATTTACAAAGATTATTACAAGACGTTAACTTTGGTGAAACACTTACAGCACAAAAAGGTTTGCGTGGATTAATGAGACCATTGTCAAAAGCTAAAAAATGGACCGAAGAAATGTATACAGCTGAGGATGATTTTTGGAAAATTACTAGTTACGCGTTAGAAAGACAAAGATTATCTAGAGCTTATGGAAAGTATGGAATTAAAGTTAACGATGAATTGCTTAACGAAGAAGCAGCTAGCATAGTTAGAAACAACATACCTAACTATGACATGGTAAATGATTTTATTAAAGGACTAAGACAATTACCTTTTGGTAACTTTGTTTCTTTCCCTGCAGAAATAATGAGAACAT
>FUFK010044913.1_pt1 | contig 29046 bp, 19 predicted proteins | sample 1021851 | NCBI WGS metagenome assembly FUFK01 (sample SAMEA51879418, study PRJEB19060) | metagenome
ATTGGCTATGGAAAAACAGCAACATCACCTGTTGAAGCTGAGCCATTGAAATACTTACTGCCTGAAAATAAAAAAATTATGAATAGAAATAGTTTATTAGAGGTTTCAAAAAAAATCTTAGATGAAAACAAANATTTTAAAGCACCTANCGAACTTNAGTTTAACTTGCCTGGGAAAGCGGTTATTGGAGAAATGCATAAAATTTTAGAAAAACTCTATAATGATAAAATAATCTTAGATCATGGGGTAGAAGTTGCAAAAGAATTAGCTTTCGTCTTAAGTGGTGGAGACACAACTATAGATAAAGTGTTAACAGAAGATGATTTATTCAAATTAGAATTAGATGCTTTTATGAGATTAATTGAAACTAAAAATACTCAAGACAGGATTAAACACACCTTGGCTACTGGTAAACCTTTAGTCAACTAACATTTTAATAGAATTTATAAANTCNGGCCTTAGAACATACTCAGATTTATTTTGATATTTTATTTTNTCTAGTGCTTCTATTCCATAAATNACTTTTCCAATCGGNGTATATTCACTCTCATATAATGGTTCATCTTTAAGTGTGATAAAAAATTGACTATCTTCAGTATTATATTTTTGCGTTCTTGCAAGACCCACACTTCCTCTTTCATAGTTAAATGGGACATCTACTTCTGAGTTTATGGTTCCTAATCCTGATTCTCCTGTTCCGATTTTTCCATAATCAATATTTCCTTTTTTACCAAATTCCAAATCACCTGCCTGCACAAGGCTGTCTTTAATTACTCTATGAAATGCAACATCGTCGTANGCTTTAGACCTCACCAATGTTTTAAATCTTTCAACNGCNTTTGGAGAAATATTTGGATATAATTCAATAATNACATTNCCNCATTCAACNTTCAAAATNGCAATATTATTTGGCTTATCAAAAGAAAGTTTTTCTGGANTATAATNTTTAACAAATAAGCATTTATTCTTTATCAAAAAAAAGGAACTTANAGANAAAATAGCTAAAGATATTAAGAAAAAAAAAATTATCTTTTCTGACTTTGAAGCTTTAATTTTTTTAATCATAAATTGAAANTTTGATCAATTTTAANCAANCCTGATTTGATAAAATCTATCTTTTTTTGAAGNATAGGATCAATTTGTTTTGGNAAATTCCCATGCATTAAATGAGAAAAAACTTCTGCCATATCNTCAGAAGCGGTNGATTTTGAATATTCAGTAATAAAACCATNAGTTTTAGAATAAGTATCAAGACCTATTTTNTTTGTGCAAGTNGAACATTNTGCATAATTAAAGNTATCTGAATTGAAACTNGACCAANTTTTTTCATTAAAAATTTCCTTAAAACTATCATTGATTATATGAAAGACTTCATGATGTAATACTCTTTCAAAATANTTATTATTAAATTTAATATCAACAATAAGAGTTTTCATCACATTATCTGGTATTCCAGCAGTATTAATTCCTGAAATTGATAAATCTTCACAAAGAACAATATATTTTAAATTTATTTTTTTTAAAAAACTTTGAGAATATCTTTTTAAATTCTTTTCTATAATTTGATACTTTTGGTCTAAATCTTGTTTTGATGATTTAAAACAATTAATATTATTATCTACCCCAATTGTAAAAGGTTGTTTAGCGTAAAGATATCTCAGACTATTAGTGGTTTTAATATTATAAATTTCAAGATTTGGAATTTTAATCAATTGATAAATCGTATCTGCTTGCACAGAAGAAATTAAAAATAAATATAATAAAATGAACTTAAATAATTTCATAATAAGTATTATTGAAGATATTCCAAATTGTGAGAATGTGATAGAGTTTTATGATGAAAAAAAAAAGTACCAAGGAACCAATCCAACCAGTAAGTGGAACCAAAGTACCACGATTTGCTGGACCCTCNACTTTTGCANGATTACCAGAATTGAGAGATGTTGAATATTGTGATGTTGCAATAGTTGGNATTCCTTTTGATGCAGGCACAAGTTATAGACCAGGNGCAAGGTTTGGTCCTCAAAGCATTAGACAAGCTTCAAGACACTTAAGAACAAATTATCATCCAAGTTATGATGTAGAACCATTTAAAGTACAACAAGTTGCTGANGCTGGAGANATTACNTGNAATCCTTTTAATATTAATGAAGCGATCAAACAAATTGAAGAAGGTGCTACAGATTTANTGAAAAAAACTGGAGGCATAATTAGTTTAGGNGGTGACCANACAATTGCATTTCCTTTATTAAAAGCNGTNAACAAAATNAANAAAGGNCCAGTTGCTTTAGTTCATTTTGATGCTCATTTAGATACATGGGATACTTATTTTGGGGCACCTTANACGCANGGAACTCCATTTAGACGTGCAAGAGAAGAGAATTTATTTTTAGATGATGCNTCTATGCATGTAGGTATTAGAGGACCTTTGTATAGTAGAGATGATATTAAAAATGATGAAAGTTTTGGATTTAAAATAATTCATTGTGATGAATTTCAAACAGAGGGAACTGATAAAATAGCTGAAAGAATTAAAAAAAGAGTTGGCGATAATCCATTATACTTATCAATAGATATAGATGTTTTAGACCCAGCTTTTGCCCCAGGAACAGGCACACCAGAAATTGCAGGAATGACTTCAAGAGAAATGGTCAATGTAATTCGAGGNTTGTCAGGAATGAATTTAATCTCAGCAGATGTAGTTGAAGTNTCCCCAGCATATGATCATGCAGAGGTGACATCTTTAGCTGCAGCAACAATTGTTTATGANCTTACTAATTTGTTTGCAAAAAAATAAGGAAAGGTTAGGAGTGTGNTATGGAAAATAAAAAAAATTTTTACATNGATGGAAAATGGGTTGCNNCAAAAAGTAANCAAGAAATAAAAGTAATTAATCCNGCTACAGAGGAAAATTGTGCGGTTATTTCTTTAGGTAATAAAGAAGATATTGATTATGCAGTAAGTTCAGCAAAAAAAGCTTATAGCACTTGGGCATTTTCCCCTAAAGAGGAAAGAATAAGATTATTAGAAAAATTGTATGAAAATTATAAGAAAAGATGGGCAGATATTGCTGCAGCTATTACCACAGAAATGGGAGCTCCTAAAGACTTTGCAACAAAANTNCAAGCAGGNACAGGTGCAGCACATCTNAAATCATTTATAAGATATCTTAAAAATTTTGAATTTGAAAAACCTCTNGGTGAACATGCTCCTAATCAAAGATTAATTTATGAGCCAAANGGNGTGTGTGCTTTGATTACGCCATGGAATTGGCCAATGAATCAAGTTTGTCTTAAAGTTGCACCAGCTTTAGCNTCTGGNTGTACTATGATTTTAAAACCATCTGAACTTGCTCCTTTATCNTCAATGATTCTNGCAGANTTAATTGATGAAACAAAATTTCCTGCTGGAGTATTCAATTTAGTNAATGGAGATGGTGAAACTACTGGTAATGCACTNACAAGTCATCCTGACGTCAACATGATTTCATTTACTGGCTCTACNCGAGCTGGAGCATTAATTTCACAAAATGCAGCNAAAGATTTTAAAAGAGTAAGTCTAGAATTAGGAGGAAAGGGAGCAAATATAATTTTTAAAGATGCTGATCCAGATGCTATTGAAAGAGGAGCTTTAAGATGTTTCAGAAATTCTGGTCAGTCGTGTAATGCTCCAACTAGAATGCTTGTTGAAAAATCAATGTATAATGAAGCTGTAGAAAGATTAAAAAAATATACTGAAAATTTTGAAGTTGGTGATCCAAAGAANGANGGAGAGCATATTGGTCCTGTTATTTCTGAAACCCAATACAANAAAATNCAAACTTTAATTAAAAAGGGTATAGATGAGGGTGCAAAATTAGTTGCNGGAGGNGCTGGTAAACCNGANGGATTTGAAAAAGGATACTTTGTCAAACCNACAGTTTTTGNTGATGTTAAAAATGATATGGAAGTTGCAAGAACAGAAATTTTTGGTCCNGTGTTATCAGTAATGCCTTTTGAAAATGAAGANGAAGCAATTAAAATTGCTAATGATACTCCTTATGGATTGACTAATTACATTCAAACGCAAGACAAAGAAAAAGTTAAAAGAGTTGCNAGAAAGTTAAGATCAGGAATGGTAGACGTAAATGGAGCTGGNATTGCTGTAGATGCACCATTTGGAGGTTTTAAACATTCTGGAATAGGTAGAGAAGCTGGTGAACATGGTCTTGAAGAATTTTTAGAAGTGAAAGCTGTTGGTGGCTGGAATTAATTTAAAGTAGATTTTTTTTTAAGACCATCTAAAAATTTTAAACATTTTTTAATTTCATTTAATTCAATAAATTCATCAACTTTGTGAGCTTGTTCAATCGAACCAGGACCACAAACAACAGTACTCATCCCAATTTCCTGAAACAANCCAGCCTCAGTNCCAAAAGAAACAACCTCTCTCGAATTGTCCCCAGTTAAACTTGAAACNAACTCACATGCNTCTGAGTTTTTAACACGATCAAANCCAGTTACTTCACCNATTATTTTTTTNGTTATTTTTGAATTNGGAAATACTTTNCTCATTTCTGGTAATAAAATTTCATTAGCATACTTGTCTATTTCTTGATTTAAAAAAANTCCATCTTCTTTCACNACCGGTCTAGTCTCCCANTCAATATAACATTTATCAGCTATCACATTGTGTGCTATGCCACCAAATATTCCTCCTACTTGCAAAGTTGAAAAGGGTGGATCAAATATCGAGTCTTTAGGAGCTCTTTTTTTTAAGTCCTGTCTTAATTCGATGAGTTTGTTTGCGTAACGTGAAGCAAACTCAACAGCACTAACCCCTTTATGTGGCATTGANCTATGACCTGCTAAACCTTCAAAATAAGTTGTATATTCATANCAACCTTTGTGAGCATCTATAATTTTCATTTTAGTTGGTTCTCCAATTATGCATATGCCGTCTTGAATTTTTCTTTTTTTTAACTCCTCAATTAATATGGGNGCTCCAAGACANGCAGTTTCTTCATCAAATGTNAATGAAAAATGGATATCTCTATTTAATTCCACTTTTGAATAAATTGGCGCATAAGCTAAAACACATGCAATAAAACCTTTCATATCACATGCACCTCTGCCATAAAGTTTNTCATCTTTGATTGTGGCTTTAAAAGGATCAGTGCTCCAACTTTTTGANACTGGAACAGTATCAGTGTGACCAGATAAGATNATNGGTTTTATNCCNTTTGTTTTTTTNGCNTTNAATGTNGCAAAAAGATTAACTCTTTTCTTTTCNTNATCAAAAGTTTTAAATGANGTTGCACCTAANTTNTGAAGNTANTCTTCACAATAATTNATTAAATTACTATTATCNTCTCCAGAAATNGTTTTGAAACCGATTAAATCNGTCAAAATTTTGATGCAATTTTCATATAATTTTTCANTATTAATTTCTGTACTCATGAATAATAACTAATATATATACTGAATTTATGAAAGAACAAATAACATACGATATATTTGATAAAGTTGACATACGAGTAGGGACAGTAATTTCTGTAAAAAAAAATGAGAAAGCAAGAAAACCATCTTTNGTNGTNGANGTNGATTTTGGAAAAGANATAGGAATTAAACAATCTTCAGCACAAATTACTCATTATTANAATGAGGATAATTTAAAAGGTAAACAAGTNATNGGAGTTTGTAATTTTCCTGAAAAAAATATTGCTGGAGTNGTGTCTCAAGTTTTGATTTTAGGNTCNATNGATAANGAAGGCANAGTGATTCTNGTTCATCCATCTCAACNATCAGAAAATGGTCTTCCAATAGCCTAAGTATGCATCCTGAAATATTATCAATTTCTTTATTTTGGTTTGTCACAGCGTATACGCCGGGTCCAAATAATGTAGTCGCATCTTACTCTGGATTTAATTTTGGGATAAAAAAAACNATCCCNCATATTCTTGGTGTGACTTTAGGNTTNACTTCATTAGTTTTGTTTTTATCGATNGGTTTAATNAATGTTTTTAAATTATTTCCNATCATTCAAATAGTNATNAGATATCTTGGGACTTTATTTTTAATNTATCTNGCTTATAAGATTGCATTTTCAACCTCTTCAAATGAAACCCAAAAAGAAAACCCTGTAAAATTTATTGAAACCTTTTTATTTCAATATTTAAATCCTAAAGGCGTCACGGTTGCAATTATTGTTGTCTCTACTTATGTTGAATTAGGTGTAAATTATATAAGTTATGCGACTCAAATAGTTGCTCTTGCTTTTCTATTTTCTGTCACAAGTATTACTTTGTGGACATTTGTTGGTAAATTTTTAAGGAAATTTGCGACAAATGATAAATTTATTAAGTACTTTAATTATGTTATGTCAGGGCTTCTTTTATTAAGCATTGTTACATTTTATATATAAAATATGAAACCAGGGAAAATTAACTCATACAAGACGTTATCTGAAATAGAAATAAACAACAAAAAATTCAAATTTTATTCACTAAAAAAAGCAGAGGAAAATGGCTTGGAGGGCATCTCAAAGTTACCAAAATCTCTTAAAGTTTTGTTAGAAAATTTATTAAGGTATGAAGATGATGTTTCAGTTACAAAAAATCAAATTGAGGCAATTAAAGATTGGCTAAAATCAAAAAAATCTAAAACAGAAATTGCTTATCGACCCGCAAGAGTGTTACTACAAGATTACACTGGAATTCCTGCAGTGGCTGACTTGGCGGCAATGAGAGAAGCTGTGAAAGAGAAAAATAAAGATCCTAATACAATTAATCCACTTTCTGCAGTAGATCTTGTTATTGACCATTCAGTTCAAGTTGATCAGTCTGCTAAGGCAGATTCATTCGACAAAAATGTTGAAATTGAATTTAATAGAAATGGTGAGAGATATTCTTTTTTAAAATGGGGTCAGCAAGCATTCAANAACTTTAGAATAGTTCCNCCTGGAACTGGAATTTGTCATCAGGTAAATTTAGAATACTTATCCAAAGTAGTATGGAGTGAAGANTTTGAAGGACAAAATTATCTTTTTCCAGANACATTAGTAGGNACCGATAGNCATACNACCATGGTNAANGGACTTTCAGTTTTNGGATGGGGAGTNGGTGGTATTGAAGCTGAGGCNGGNATGNTAGGTCAACCTATTTCAATGCTTATTCCTGAAGTAATAGGTTTTGAAGTNAAAAANAAAATGCCAGAAGGNACTACTGCAACAGANTTAGTTNTAACAGTTGTTAAAATGTTAAGAGACAAGGGTGTGGTTGGAAAGTTTGTAGAATTTTATGGTGATGGTTTAAAGAATTTAACTTTAGCGGATCGTGCAACAATNGCAAATATGGCTCCAGAGTATGGAGCAACTTGTGGNTTTTTTCCAATAGATGAAGAAACNTTAAAGTATTTAAAATTTTCCGGTAGAGATGAAATGACAGTAAAAATAGTTGAGGAATATGCTAAAGCTCAGGGTTTGTGGTCTAGTGAAGATATTGATTTTACTGATACTTTAACTTTAGATATGACAACTATTGTTCCTACTATTTCAGGACCAAAAAGACCACAAGATAAAGTTTTATTAACTGATGCTTCAACTAGTTTTAAGAAAAGTTTTTCTGAAGTAACTGGTAAAAAAGATTTTTCAGTTTCAAAAGTTAAAGACAAAGAATATTCAATTAAAGATGGATCTATTTTAATTGCAGCAATTACATCTTGTACAAATACTTCTAATCCAAACGTTTTAATCGGAGCAGGGCTTTTAGCCAAGAAAGCAGTAGAGTTAGGATTAGAGGTAAAACCATGGGTTAAAACTTCATTGGCACCCGGCTCACAAGTTGTTACAGACTATTTGGAGAAAGCAGGATTAAATACTTATTTAGACAAACTTGGTTTTCATTTAGTGGGTTATGGATGCACTACATGTATTGGAAATTCTGGTCCACTAGCCGATGAAATAGTCGACTCTATTCAAAAAGAAAATATTTATGCGGTTTCAGTATTGTCTGGTAATAGAAATTTTGAGGGTAGGATTTCTCCACATATAAAAGCAAATTATCTTGCTTCTCCTCCATTAGTTGTTGCTTATGCTCTTGCTGGTCATATGAATTTTGATTTGTACAAAGATAGTTTCGGNAAAGATAAAGATGGCAAAGATATTTTTATGAAGGATATTTGGCCATCTAATAAAGAAATTGAAGATGTNTTAAAATCATCTTTAAATCCAGAAATGTTTGTGAAAAGNTATTCAAATGTTTCTGAGGGACCAAAACAATGGCAACAAATTAAAACAGAAAAAAGTAGTATTTATAATTGGGAAGAAAATTCTACATATGTAAAAAAGCCACCTTTTTTTGAAAATCTTCCAGATCAACCAGAGGGTTTTAAAAAAATTCATGATGCTCGTCCATTATTAATTTTGGGCGATATGGTAACTACAGATCATATCTCTCCTGCAGGTAATATTCAAAAAGAAAGCCCGACAGGAGAATATTTTATGAAACACCAAATTTTACCTAAAGATTATAATTCTTATGGTGCCAGAAGAGGAAATCACGAAGTAATGATGAGAGGAACATTTGCTAATATCAGAATAAGAAATGAGATGGCACCTGGCACAGAAGGTGGATTTACAACNCTTTACCCAGAAAAAAAAGTGATGCCAATTTATGATGCAGTNGTTGAATATAAAAAANGAGGNACNGATTTAGTTGTNATAGGTGGNAAAGAATATGGAACAGGCTCGTCAAGAGATTGGGCAGCGAAAGGAACCAAACTTTTAGGAGTAAAGACTGTAATTGCTGAAAGTTTTGAGAGAATTCATAGATCTAACTTAATTGGGATGGGTATTTTNCCATTACAATTTATTGATAATATTGATAGGAAAAANTTAAAATTAATTGGTTCAGAATTGATTAGTATAATCAATCTTGAGAATGGAATTAATCCTTCTGATAAAGTTAAAGTAGAAATTAAGTATGCTTCAGGTGAAATTAAAACGATCCAAGCACTTTGTAGAATAGATACTAAAAATGAGCTAGAGTATTATAAAAATGGAGGNATATTACAATACGTTCTTCGAAATATGATTTAATTATGGATGAAGATATAGCAATCATTAATAGCAATACTAGAAATCAGAGAATAAAAGATTTTTTTACAAAAAATAAAAAACTAATNATATCTTTTTTAATCACTTTGATATTAATTTTGCTAGGTTTTTACTCATATCAAATCTATCAAGATAAAAATAAAATTAAAATTTCAGATAAGTATAATAGTTCAATCATTAAACATAAGAATGGAGATAATTCCGGGATAGTATCGGCCATGCAAGAGATAGTAGAAAATAAAGATCCAACTTATTCTCCATTGGCTTTGTATTACTTGATAGATAATGAGTTAGTGAGTGATAAAAATAAAATTAATAGCTTGTTTGATATATTGATTAACAAAACTTCATTGGATAGTGAAATTAAGTATCTTATTATTTATAAAAAAGCTCTTTATAATGCTGATACAATCAATGAAGGTCAAATTTTAGAAATTTTAAATCCTGTAATTAATTCAAAAAGTGTTTGGAAGTCTCATGCTTTATATTTGATAGCAGAGTACTTTTACTCTAAAGGTGAAAAGCAAAAATCCAAAGAATTTTTCAGTCAAATAATTACTTTAGAAAACGCTAATTTGGATATACTCAAGGAAACACAAAAAAGACTAAACAGAGATTTGAGTGAATAAAATATTTGTAATATTAATATTTGCAATTTTTTTATCTAATTGCTCTCTGAATGAAAATTCACGAATATGGAATAAAAAAGAAAAAATTGAAAATGAAAATAAGGTCTCTAAAAAAATTCTTACCGAAAAAGAGATAATTTCAACAGAATTTAATCCTTTATTAAAATTAGACCTATCAAAAANTAAGCAAAATAACAAAATTTTTGATCCACTCAATAATTTTGGTTCATCAAAATATAATGGTCAACTTGATAAAATTAATCATTATAAATTTTCAAAACTAGAAAATTTTAATCAATTTAATTTTGAGCCACTGATTTTAAATAACGGCGTAATAGTCTTTGAAAAGAAAGGAACTATTATTAGGTTTAATGACGATAAAAAAATTGTTTGGAAAAATAACTTTTATTCAAAAACAGAAAAAAAAATTCATCCTATTTTATCATTTGCAATCACAGACAAAAATTTATTAGTTGCAGATAGTATTGCAAAAATTTCAAGTATTAATCTACAAACTGGAAATTTAATTTGGTCNAAAAAAAGTGAATATCCATTTAATTCAGAAATCAAAATTTTTAAGGACAAATTTTTTGTAGTTGATTTTAAAAATACTTTAAGATGTTTTTATATAAAGGATGGTACAGAGTGCTGGAATGTAAAAACTGAAGATTCTTTTACTGTNTCTAATTCAAAATTCTCAATTTTAATTAAAGATAATTTAGTGATATATAATAATTCTCTTGGTGATATAACTGCAGTTGATATTTCATCAGGTTTAATTCAATGGCAGCTCCCAACACAAACAAGCAGTATTATTAATGAAACATATGGTTTTAATTTTTCAAAACTAGTTAGTGATGGACGCTCAATTTATTTTTCTAATAATAAAAATCAATTTTACTCTGTGGATTTAAAATCAGGTACTACGAATTGGATGAATGAAATTAATTCTATTCTTACACCAATTATAATCGACAATTTCATTTTTACTGTATCTGAAAACGGTTATCTTTTTACAATTCAAAAGAATGAAGGAAACATTATTAGAATTAATGATATTTATAAAAATTTTAATTTAAAAAAAAGAAAAAGAATCAAACCAACAGGGTTTACCATAGGTGGAAATAATCTTTATCTAACAAATTCTGATGGAAATTTAATTGTAATAAGTTTAAGCGCTGGAAATATTTTAAAAATTGAAAAAGTTGGCCGAGATTTGATATCAAAACCTTTAATTTACAATGAAAATTTATTTATTGTTAAAAATGGTTCAATAACCCAATATGATTAATAATGTTTTTAAAATTTTTAGATAAAATAGGAAGAAAAAAAGTTGTTTTAGATAGAGGTCCCTCACATCCTAAATATCATGAGGCTAAACCATGGATGAACAGATATTATCTTATCTTTAGACATAGACCGAAGTGGTTTCCATTTAATATTCTAATTCATGAAATGTTAGCGGATGATCATGGCGAAGGAGTTCACAATCATACATTTCCCTATATCACCATAATATTGAGAGATGGTTATTGGGAAACATTAAGCACAGGAAAATTCTGGCGACCCCCTGGTTATATAGGATTTCGATCTGCAAATAATTTACATAGAGTCGACTTAAAACCTGGGACGAAGCCCTTAACATTATTTATATCTGGTCCGTTTGGACTAAGAAAAGGACCAAGATCAGAATACGGAATTGATTTTAAAAGTAAAAAAAATTAATGTCTTTAAATCTTGAGGAAAAATTTAAAACTCATTGTAATGCACAAAATTTAGAATTAAATCCAAATCAAATAATTTTAGTAAAACAATTAGATAATTTTTACAAAGAAAATTTTAAAAGTTCCTTGTTGAATTTTTTTTCCAAACAATCCTTAAAAAAAGGTTTTTATCTTTATGGTGGCGTTGGTGTTGGCAAAACTATGATTTTAGATTTTTTTTTCAATCTAGTTAATCAAAAAAAACAACGTCTTCACTTTAATGAATTTATGCTAAATTTTCATGATTTTGTTCATGACAATAAAGATAAAAATGAGGAAAATGTAATTACTGTATTTGTCAAAGATTTAAAATCAAAATTTTCACTCATTTTTTTTGATGAATTTCAAGTTACCAACATTGTCGATGCTATGATATTAGGCAAACTATTTCAGGAAATATTTAATCAAAATATAAAGGTTATTGTAACTTCAAACACAAAAATATCAGAGCTGTATAAAGAAGGGCTACAAAGAGACCAATTTAAACCCTTTATTCAAATAATGCAGGAAAAATCAATAGAACATGAGCTGGTAATTGACGATGATTATAGAAAAAGCAAAGAAAACGAAAAACGAAGATATTTCCATCCTTTAAACCAAGAAACTAATTTTAAGATAAATAAGTTTTCTAGAATAATAACTAAAAATAAAAAATTATCTTCCAAAGTTTTGAATATCAAAGGTAGAGATTTTGAAATAAAAAATTTTTATGAGGGGATTTCAAAGTTTCATTTTGATGAATTATGTAATCAAAACCTAGGAGGTGAAGATTATTTAAAAATTGCTGAAAGCTCTGAATTTATAATTATTGAAAATGTACCAGAATTTAATGATATTAACTCAAATCAACAACAAAGGTTCATAACCCTTATTGACGTAATTTATGATAAAGATAGAGCAATAGCGGTAACAGCTGAACAAAGTTTAGAAAATTTGTCGAGTTCTAGGTCTTTAGAAAAACCATTTAAACGTACAATTAGTCGTTTATTTGAGTTAACATCAAAAAATTATTAATATGAAACAAGAATTTTATAATCTTAAAATAGATACCAATGGTCAACGATTGTATGAATTTACTGATCAAACATTAAATTGGATTGAAAAAAATAATTTTAAAAATGGAATTTTAAATTTAAGTATTCAGCATACGAGCGCCTCCATTATTGTCCAAGAAAATGCAGATCCAGATGTTCAAACAGATTTAATTAATTATTTTGATAAGTTGGTGCCAATGAATAACAAATTATATATTCACACCACTGAGGGAAAAGATGATATGCCAGCACACATCAAGTCTGCTCTAACCAATAATCAAATTTCATTAAGTGTTAAAAATAAAGAACTGTTATTAGGCACCTGGCAAGGTATATATTTATTTGAACACAGATTAAATTCTCAACAACGAACTATTATTCATCACTTTATAGGCGAAATTTAAATAGTAATAAAAATAAATTTTTAACTTTTTTTATTGAAAGAAACTTTGCCGGTAATTTTTTGACCAGCTTTTACTTGAGTAGTTTTTTTTGGACTAAGCTTAAATGTCTTTTTTTTCATAAAAATATTTCCAGATATTTTGTCGGATTTGGAATTGAGATTCATGGTTCGTTTAATATTAATTGTATTTAAAATTTTTTTAGTCATTGCTAATAACTAGTATANTTGTTGGAGTATTTTAACAGCTCTTCTAGCATTTTTCTTTGGTTGTTGATTTGAAAGTTTAAATTATCGTATTTTGGATCAATTTCTTTTTTCTGAAAAGCATTAGATTTAAAAATGTCCTGTACAATATTTTTTGTTAAATCTAATCTTTTATCTAAATCCAAATTAAGCATAATGTCATTTATTTTTGTCTCGATTGATTTTAATTCATTCAATAAATCCTTACTTAAATCATCTCTTTCAGTACTATAAGATGTAGTCTGTACCTCTTTAGCGGCATTTCCTGGAAGATTAAAGTATAATTGTCGTCTTTGAGCTACTAAAACTTCTTTTAATTGTTCTGCTTGTTTAATTCTAAATTCTTCAGCTTCTTGTTTAGCTAATAATTCTTTTTGTTTTTGTTCTTCAATCAATCGTTGCTGCTCAGCTTTTTGTTTCGCTAATAATTCTTTTTGTTTTTGTTCTTCAATCAATCGTTGCTCTTCTGCTTTTTGTTTTGCTAATAATTCTTTTTGTTCTTCAATTAATCTTTGTTCTTCTGCTTTTTGTTTAGCTAATAGTTCCTCTTGCTGCTGTTTTTCTAATTGAATTTTTTCCTGTTCTTGTCTCAATGTTTCCTCAGCTTGTTTTCTTGCTAATTCTAATGCTTCCTCTTGTGCTTGTTTTTCTTTAAGTATTTTTTCAGCCTTTAATCTCTCAATTTCTTCTTGCTTTCTTTTTTTGGCTAATTTTCTTTGTTCTTCAAGCCTTTTTTCATTCTTTAATCTTGTAGCTCTTAATTCTGGGTCTACCATCAAAGTAAAAGTATCTTCGATACGCGTATCAATATTTTTTGCTATTACTTTAATCTCTAATTCTTCAGTATTATCTTTATCCAAATTATTAATTAAGAACGTTTTTTGTGAAGGTAAAAAAGTAATCCAGCTAGGAAGTGGCTTATCATTACTTAAGAATGCATCGTATGTTGTTCTTCCCTCCCCATCCAACTTAAAAGTGTTTTCTGCAAAAGAAAATTGACTTGTTCTACCTTCATTATTTTTTTTCACTACAGGATTTTGATTTTTTATTGGTTTTCTGATTTCAGCATAATATCTTTTACCTGAAACTTTAAAATTATTTTTTATTATTGATGCGTAATCTTTAAAATTGATATTTTTTACATTTTCTCTCGTTATATCAATACCTACTGAAGTATAAATTTTACCTATTGCATGCTGTAATTTTGAGTAAGCGATATCATATCTAAGTTCAGCAACCAACAAACTAGCTTTTTCTCTAATTAATTCTAAATTTCCAAATCGTGCAATCTTTTGTGCATTCTTAACTTGTTCAGTAATTTTTTTTGAAACTTGGTAATAACGTTCTGCTGTATCATATTCTTCTAAAGCTAATGAGTAATCAATGTTTGCTAAATGAACTTGTGATAATACAGCCATTGATAAAGCTAATCTTTTTTCTCTAATAACCTCTGTATTGGTTTCATTAATTCTTTTTATTTTAGGATACATAAATACATTTAGTAAATTTGCTCCCATAACTGTTCCGTATTCAAGATTTGTTTTATTCATTAAATGATCATTAGATGAGTGTGTCCAAGCAGCATTAAAATTTAAACCTGGCAATAACGATGACATAGTCGCTTTAGTTTCTTGTATAGATATTTTTTCATCGTAATGGCTCTTCCTTAACTCAGGTCTATTAATTAAAGCATATTTTTCCATACCCACTAGGTCCATATCTAAAATGGTAAGTGGCTCGTCAGTTTCTATTACATTAAACTTTTGGTTTGGTAACAATCCCATTAAACCTGCAAGTTGTATTCTAGCATCAATAAATATTTCTTTTTGCGATTGAAGGGCTCGTTGAATATCTAATAATTCTTTTTGATACAATAAAGCATCCATTGGTTTAGTTAAAAGTAATTCTTCAATCTTTTGAGAGTCGTTTAAAGCTTTATCAACTTCGATTAATAAGGGATCATATTTTTTAATTAATTTATCTGCTGAAATGGTATTCCAATAAGCTTTAATGACATCTCTGACAATGTTGTGCTCTGCTTTTCTTTCCATTTCTTCTGTGATTAGATAACGATTAGCTTCTTGGCCTGCTCTTATAAATGACAAACCAAAATCTAAGGCATTCCAAGTAAACCCTATATCTTGAGTATTAACATCTCTTTCTCTTGAAGTTGAATATGAAGTCCCAATTGCTCCCGCCATATCAGTGTTAGGCACAGTCGCACTGGCACTGGCAGTATATCTTTCACTTCCAGAATAACCTGCATTAGCAGCTAAAGCTGGCAACATTTCAAATTCAACTTTATCTAATTGTCTGTAAGCAACCCCAGTTTCTAATTGTTTGATTTTTAATTCTCTATTATTTTTAATAGCAAGAGCAATAGCTGTATATAAATCTATTTCGATATTATCTTCCCAACTTTCGTTTTCTTTTTTAATTTGTTCAATTTTTAAGATGTCTTGCTCAACTCTTTCTTTAGAGTCGTTTAAACTAATTTCTTTTGGAGTACGTGCGCACGAAGAAAGGATTATTACGCAAGTTAATAAGGAAATTATTGTTTTCTTCAACATTTTTAAATTGTTAATAATATATAGTATAAATTGAAATCATAATATGTTCATTTTGGGTTTTTGGTTTTAGAGGATAATAAATTAAAGCGTTTTTGGCACCTTAAATCATGACTTATTGTAGCAAGGTGTTTTTGATTACGCTTATATGACTTATAATTTATTTTGATGAAGGGTAACAAAAAAAAAATATTTATTGAGGCTTTAGAGCAAAGAATAATGCTCGATGGAGCAGGAGCTTCAACCGCTTTAGACGTTATCGATGAGAGAAATAAAGAAAAATTATTNAATAAAAATCAAAAAATCTCAAAATTATCAGAAAATAAAATTGAGGATAATTCCCAAAAATTACCATTTGATCAAATGGCAAGAGATCAAAAAAGGAATGATCGAAAACAAGTTGTTTTCATAGACTCGCAAGTACAAGATTATCAAACATTAATTGATGCTTTTAATAAAGATACNGAAGTTTATCTCATNCAATCAAATGAAGATGGATTTAAAAANATTGATAAAGTTTTAAAAAATGATGCTGACATATCNTCATTACATATAATAGGCCATGGTAGTGCNGGNAAAATTTTATTTGGTAACGCTAGCTCTNTCAAATGATACAATTAAGTCGTACAACCACACGTTGAGATCCATTGGTCAATCGTTAACTGAGGATGGGGACATTCTATTTTATGGATGTAATGTTGCAAGCACCGAAGGTGGTAAAACTTTAATNAGTAAAATTTCNGAAATTACTAAAGCTGATATTGCAGCTTCAGATGATATTACTGGTAAAGGTGGTGATTGGGATTTAGAGAAAAAAATTGGGATAGTTGAAACTAAAAACGTAAGAGTTGTTGGGTATGATCATTCATTATTACAGAATGGTATTACAAGTATTAATTCAAATGTAATTGAACCTTCGAGTGGTTACACAAAGAACTTTCAAGCTAGAGCCGAAAATAGTAGTTCTTTAGGTAATGATAGTGGTGGTGATTTTGTTGTTGTACTTGAGAGAGAGAATATCACAGCTAACACAAATTTAAGCTTTGATGAAAGACCTAGTGGTTCATCTGCTTCACACAATCCATCAACAGACGGTGCAGTAAACTCATATTTGGTTATTATGAACAGTGATCGTAGTAGCTCTGGTAGAACGAGTAACCTTGGACAAATAGTTTTTACAAATGAGATTTATGGTTTTTTTACTGACCCTTCGAACACTATTGCAATGAGTAATATTTCAATGTCTAGTGCAACATATGCAACTTCAAGTGATTCTGGTTTTAATAAAAGATCTTATGAAAATCTACAGTTCTATAATAGCAGTACCTCTTCCTCTTCTAGTAGTGTGGACTGGATATCAGTTGGTAGCGACAAAAGAACTGTAAGGATGGGTACTGAAAACGGACAAAAAGGAGATTTCTTTCGTGTTATAACTGCTGCTGGATCATCTGTAAGTGCAGCAGCTAATACAGCTACAGTTAATGAAGATGATACTATTACTGTAACCAATGGCGAAACAACACAAAATCAAACCTATGAGGTTAATGATACAATTGACTCATCTACAAGTCTTACAGTCGGCTCAGATACTCACGGATCGGGTATTAGTTTTAGCCATGATGGAAAAAAAATGTTTAAGACAGATTATCAAATTGACCAAATTCATCAATGGACTTTAAGCACAGCATTTGATCCAACATCCAAATCTGGCTCTCCAACTTCAGCTAGCCTTGACTTTGATGTTAGTGATGGCTCAAGAGGAGATTGGCCAGTTGGTCATGCTTGGAATTCTGATGGAACAAAACTTTTTGTAGCGAACTGGGATGGTGTAGATGAATATTGGATTCATTCTTATGATTTAAGTACCGCTTATGATGTTTCAACAATTAGTCTTGTATCACCATCAGCAAGTAATAGTTATAATACAGGTCTTTATGATGTAAAAAGTCTTGCCGTAAGTAGTGATGGAACAAAGTTCTACTTTTTAGAGGATGACGCCCGTGAAGTACGTCAGATTACTTTTGCAACAGCATATGATGTAACTTCATCAGCATCATCTGCAACTTTGAGTATCAGTGATACTACATATCCAAGAAGTTTGGCATTCAGCGATAATGGTAAAAAATTATTCGTGGGCGATACGTCAGGTGAAAGAATTTATCAATATAACCTCACTACTGCTTGGGATGTCTCTTCAGGTGTGTCTCTAGATGGATACATTACTTTAACGACAACTATTGATCCATATGGCATTGTTTTCACTCATGGTGGAACAAAAATGTTAATTCTTGATGAAGCTGGAGAAACAGTAGATGTCCATTCTTTAAAATCACCATTTAATTTAATCGATATTGACGATGAACATGATGGCGATGTTTTGTTAGATGATACAGGCTCTTCCTTAACAGTTACACAAATTGCAGTAACGGGAAGTTCTAATTCAGCAGTTGCTAGTAGCAGTTCATATAATTCAAATGGAACGTCAGTTACTGGTACTTATGGTACTTTAACTATTGGTGCAGACGGATCATACACATATGATGCTGATCAAAATGCGGCAGATGCTTTAGATGCTGGTGATATTGTTACAGATAGTTTTACTTATACAGCTTCAAATGGAAGCACAACTGATACCGCAACTTTAATAATTACTGTTATAGGTGTCAATGATACTCCAGTTGCTGATGATGAAGTAGATAGTGTTGCAGTTGAAAATACTGAAACTGTTACTGATGGTGCCCTAGATCTTTTATTTGGTGATACTGATGCTGATGCTAGTGCTTCATTAAGTGTATCTAGTATTGTTGCAACTACTGCAAGTGGAAGTGCTACCACTGTTAATCCTGGAACTGCTTATAACTCTGGGTACACAAGTGTTACTGGAAGTTATGGTACTTTAAGAATTGGTTCCGATGGTACCTATCAATATACAGCAAATAGTAGTACAGGAACCGATGTTTTCACTTATACTTTATTTGATGGTAGCGCTACTGATACAGCTACCTTAACTATTTCTATTACGAATACTGCCCCGGTAGCACAAGATGATACTGGAGTTGTTAATGAAGATGCTACTTTAGTAGTTGCTGATGGTACCAACTTAACCTCTGTCGATGCAGCTACAGTTGATGGGAGCCCACTTAATGTCGCTTCACAATTACCTGCTATGAGAGGAATAACCTTCAATAATGATGGAACCAAAATGTTTCTAACAGGGCAAAGCTCAGATGCTGTAAGCGAATATCATTTAACAACTGCTTTCGATGTATCTACTGCTAGTCTTGATAGTAGTTTTAGTGTTAGTGGTCAAGAAAGTGCGCCAACGAGTGTTAAATTTAATGATGACGGAACAAAAATGTTTGTCACTGGAACAGGTAGTTCATCGATTCATGAATATACTCTTTCAACAGCCTTTGATGTATCTACAGCATCATTAGAGGACAGTTTAAATGTTAGTAGTAAGGATGGAAATCCTTTCGGTCTTGATTTTAATAATGATGGAACCAAGATGTATTTTACTGGTGATGACGGAAATAAAATCTATGAATATAATTTATCGACAGGGTTTGATCTTGGTACAGCATCTTTTAATCAAGAATTATCCCTTGGTTCTCAAGATGTTGAACCATTTGGCATAGAATTTAGTCCTGATGGCACGCGAATGTTTATCGTAGGAACAAGAGATAATGGTATTGATGAATATGTATTAACAACTGGCTTTGACATTTCAACGGCATCTCATGTGTGTTTTTTATATACTCGTTATACGAACGCCATTAATCCATCTGGCATAGCATTTAGCGAAGATGGTTTTAAAATGTTTATTGTAGGAAATAATGATAACGCCGGTTCAAATAATGACCAAGTAGATGAATATGCGTTAGTGAGTCCATTTAGTTTATGTAATGCTGCAGGTAATTTTACAGGAGATCTAATAGATTCTACCAATGCAAGTAGCCGTGATACAGATGCTGATGGCCAAACAGTAACTGTAACTTCTGTTAGAACAGGATCAAGTGAGGGTAATGGTACAGGAGGAAATGTTGCAAGCGGTAGTTCTTATAATAGTAATGGAACATCAGTTACTGGTACTTATGGTACTTTAACTGTTGGTGCGGATGGATCATATTCTTACGCTGCTGATCAAGATGCGGCAGATGCTTTAGATGTTGGTGATATGGTTACAGAAAGTTTCAATTATACTGTATCAGATGGAAGTGGTGGAACAGATATAGCAGTTCTAACAATTACAATTAATGGAATTAATGATGTTCCTGTTGCAGATGACGAAACAAACTCTGTCAATGTTAGCACAACACTAAATGTTCCTGATGGTACAGATGATGTTTTACATGGAGATACAGATGCAGATGCCAGTTCATCTTTAACTGTCACTGGAATTAGAACAGGTACAGAGATCGCTGGTAGTGGAACTGATGGGACAGTCGGGTCAGGTTTAGCAGGAAGTTATGGTACCTTAACTATAGCTGCAGACGGTACCTATACTTATGTGGCAAATGCAAGTGGCGGTATAGATTATTTTACNTACACAGTCTCAGACGGTATTGGTGGAACGGATACTGCACAAATTACCATTACAGTAAATGCTGCACCAGTTGCAGCTGACAATACTGGGATTGTAAATGAGGATGACACTCTAACAGTGGCTGATGGAATTAGTGCAAATAGCATTACAAATGCTGCAATTACATATGATGCAAGTGAGGTATTTGATATGTCTGCTGTGTCAGGTGAAACTCGAAGCGCTGGTCTAATTTTTAACAATGACGGGACAAAAATGTACCATGCAGGAAATGATGATAATGCAGTAAAAGAATATCACTTGAGCACAGCTTATGATGTATCAACAGCAACCTATCAAGGTGACTCTGAACAATTAACTGTCACTAGTCAAACAAATGAACCATTTGGAATTACCTTTAACAATGATGGGTCAAAATTATATGTTGCTGGTAATAGTAACGTTTATCAGTATTCATTATCCACAGCTTATGATGTTTCAACAGGATCTTACGATAGCGTATCTTTTGCTACTGGAGATAGTACATCATGTGGAATTAGATTTAACAATGATGGAACAAAATTATTTGTAGCAGGTTTTGCTGGTGGTAACATTGAGGAAATTCATCTTTCAACCGCATATGATCTTTCAACTGCATCTCGTTCAGATTCAAATCGTTTAGATGTATCTGCAAAAGAGACTTTGCCTAGAGATATAGAATTCAATATTGACGGAACAAGAATGTTTGTTGTGGGAGGTCAAGGTAAAGATATTACAGAATATAAATTAAGTACTGCCTATGATGTATCAACTGGAGTTTATGTTGGTGAATATGGCATAAGATATAATCCAAGTGATGGTAGTACCCAAATTGAAGGTCAACCTTTTAGTATTTTATTCAATAAGATGGGAACTAAAATGTTTATGTTGGGGTACGGCACTAATGATGTTCATGAATTTGAACTAACCAGCCCTTATAATCTTATTAATGTAAAAGATGAACATGATGGGGATGTTTTAGGTGATGATACAGATAGTGATACTTTAACAGTAACCGCAGTTAGAACAGGCTCCAGTGAAGGTAGTGGTACTGCAGGTACAGTTGGCGCAGCATTAACAGGAACTTATGGTCAATTAACCTTAAACTCAAATGGTTCTTATACTTATGTAGCTAACCAGTCAGCTGCTGATGCTTTAGACTCTGGAGATGTGGTAACCGATAGTTTTAACTATACAGTTTCAGATGGATCATTAACTGATATAGCTGTACTTGAAATTACTGTTATAGGTATCAATGATAATCCTACAGCAGTTGCAGATACTGATGTTGTTGTTGGTGGAAATACTGTAACTGATTCAACTAATAGTGCTGGAACATTAGTTTCAGATGACACCGATCCAGATGCAAGTGCCAGTTTGTTCATTACACAGGTAACACCATCAGGTGGATCTGCAACTGCTATTACACATAATTCAACTAAAGTATCCAATGCAGCAACAATCTCAGGAGCAAAAGGTACTTTAACTATTGGTTCAGATGGTAGTTATTCATATGCCGCAAACTCTGATGCAACATCAGGAGATGATGTTTTTACTTACACTTTAAGCGATGGAAGTTCTACAACTACTACAACATTAACTATAACTGTTACTGCAGCAAATAATGCTCCTGTAGCCAGAAATGATACAGGTACTGTTAATGAAAATGGTACTTTAATAGTTGAAGATGGCGATAATGCATCAAGTGTTACTGCAGCTTCATTTGTAGATGATGGTGCTAATGATCCATTTGAGATTCATACAGAAGAAGGACAGCCAACAGGTTTAAGGTTTAATAATGATGGTACGAAATTTTTTATGGTCGGTCAATCCGGTCGAGATGTAAATGAATATGCTCTTACTACTGCTTTTGATATTTCAACTTCATCTTATGTTCGAAATTATGGTCTAACAGGTGAAGAGAATGAACCAAGAGACATAGCTTTTAATAGCGATGGTACTAAAATGTTCATTGTTGGGGGCGATGGAAGCACAATTGAGGTTCATGAATATGCACTTTCAACAGCATTTGATATAAGCTCAAGCTCAGTTAGTCATACAACTAGTAAAGACATTACCTCACTCCTACCTGGTGGTTCCCAATGTATAGATGGTTATGGTTTAGATTTTAATACGGATGGAACCAAATTTTTTATCACTGGTAGAACTAATAATAATGTTTATGAGTTTACAGTTTCCAGTGGTTTTGATCTGACGTCCACAGTAGCTTACGATAGCACTTTAGACATTGTTAGTGAGGCCCCAAAAGCTCAAAACATTAGATTTAATAATGACGGAACGAAGATGTTTATTGTTGATAATGAAGGTAACGATGTAAATGAATATACACTTACGACTGGTTTTGATATTTCAACAGCTACACACAAAGGTTCGTTTAGCGTGAGTAGTCAAGATGGTACCCCGGTAGGTTTAGATTTTAGTAATAATGGACTTAAGATGTTTGTTGCTGGATGGGACCACGATGATATTAATGAATACACTTTAGTATCCCCATTCAGTTTGTTAGATGTACATGACGAACATACAGGAGATGTCATTGATACAAGTTCAACCGATAATTATGATACAGATGCAGATGGCGATACATTAACTGTTACCTCTGTTAGAACAGGCTCTAGTGAGGGCAATGGTACCGCAGGTACAGTTGGCGCAGCATTAACAGGAACTTATGGCCAATTAACATTGAATGCTAATGGTTCTTATACTTATGTTGCAAATCAATCTGCAGCTGATGCATTAGACCCTGGAGATATTGTAACGGATAGTTTTAATTATACAGTTTCAGATGGAAATAGTGGAACTGATATAGCAGTAATTCAAATTACTGTAATTGGTATGAATGATGCTCCAGTTGCCGACGATGAAACAAATTCTGTCGATGCCAGCCAAACACTTACAGTTTCTGATGGAACTTCAGATGTTTTACACGGAGATACCGATGTCGATGCCAGTGCGTCTTTAACTGTCACTGGCATAAGAACAGGACAAGAAGGTGGCAGTGGCACCGCAGGAACAGTTGGCTCAAGTTTAACAGGAAGTTATGGTACTTTAACAATTGCTGCGGATGGTACTTATACTTATGTTGCAAATTCAAGCGCAGGAACAGATTATTTTACTTACACAGTTTCAGATGGAAATGGTGGTACGGATACTGCACAAATTACTATAACTATTAATGCTGTAAATAACGCTCCTACTGCATCAAATTCAACAGTTTATATTAGTGAAAATAACCAAGTCTCTTCAGCAGGAGATAGAACACCATCCAATATAACAAAAATATTTGCTGCAAGTGATTTTAATTTTTCAGATAGTGATAGCGATAGTTTATCAAAAATTAAAATTACTACGTTAGAAAGTGCAGGGGCTTTAGAATATTACAATGGATCATCTTGGACGGATGTTACATTAAATCAGGAAATATCAGCAGCAGATATAGCAAATAATTATTTAAGATTTACCCCAGCAGCAAATTCAGAGAGTGATGTAACTTTTGCTTTTAAAGTTCATGATGGAACAGAATATAGTTCTTCGGCATATACAATGACCATATCTGTTAATGCTGCACCAAATGTTACTGATACAACAGTTGGCTCAACTGTATCTGCAGGTGGAACAAGCTCTGGCGATGTACATGACAATGTTGCTGATAGTGATGATGCTGATAGTGTTTTAGTAGTGACAGGAGTTGCTTCAGGAAATGAAAGCTCAAATAATACTATTGTCACTAATGGAACAGGAGTTGGTTCTTCAGTTACAGGAACATATGGTACATTAAATATCGCTGCCAATGGGACGTATACTTACACAGCAAATGCAACAAATAATATTGCTTTTGGCGCTACTGCAACCGATACTTTTACATTTACTACCCGTGATGATGAAACCAACGCAGGCTCATTTGCTTACGATGTTGGTACTATAACTTTCACAGTTGCGAGCTCTATTGCTTTGGTAGATGATACTGATAGCGTAAACGAGGATGCAACAGTAACAAAAACTGGTTCTGAAGATGATGTATTAAATGACGACACAGCGGACTCAGATGGATTAGTGATAACACATATTAAAAAAGATGGTGGAACAAATTCTACTGTTGCTAGTGGTAGTACTTATGTTAGCAATGGAACATCAGTTACAGGTACTTATGGTACTCTAACTATTGGTGCGGATGGATCATATACATATGTGGCTGATCAAGCTGCAGCAGATGCTTTGGACGCAGGTGATCAAGTAAATGACATATTTGTTTATACAGCTGATGGAGCTACAGCAAATCTTACAATTACAGTTACTGGTGTAAATGATGCACCAGTAGCAGTAGATGATACGGATGCTGTTAATGAAGATGCTACAATTACAGTTGACTCAGGAGCAGACCTATTGATGGCGGACGACTCAGATGCTGACGATAGTTCGTCAATAACAGTTACTCAAATAGCAGTGACAGGAGGATCAGACTCCGCAGTTGCGGGTGGCAGTTCATATAATTCAAGTGGAACATCAGTAACAGGGACTTACGGAACACTTACTGTTGGAGCTGATGGTACATATACATATACAGCTGATCAATCTGCAGCAGATGCTTTGGATGCGGGTGATACTGAAACTGATAGTTTTACTTACACAATTTCAGATGGAACAACCACTACAACTGCAACATTAATCATTACAGTTACAGGTGTGAATGATAGACCAACTGCCGGCAATGAAACAATTTATATTAATGAAAATAATACTGATGCTAGTTTTGGAGCTAGAACCTCACAAAATATAACTCATACTTTTGCTGACTCTGATTTTACTAATTATTCTGATGCAGATGCAGATGATGGTGTTGGGATCAGGATTAAGTCTTTACCTACCGGGACTTTATCCAAGATATCTAATGGTGCTNNTCAATCTGTTAACGATTACATAACGAATATGAGTAATTTAAAATATACACCACCAGCTAATTCTGAAGCTGATGATAGTTTTACTTATAGAGCTTATGATGGCACCACCGCTGGTGACACGACGCGTACAATTACAATTTCAGTAAACGCCGCGCCAGTTGCAGTGAATGATACAGNTAGTATTACAGCGGGTGATGCAGATGCTACNGGAAATGTTTTAACCAATGATACCGATGCTGANGATGCTGCTTCTGCTTTAGCAATAAGAGGAGTAGGAGCTGTTCCAGAATCATCAACAATGTTAGGAAATGCAAATGTTGGCAGTGCTGTAACAGGTACATATGGTAACTTAACCATTTCTTACAGCGGTGCTTATACTTATAGCGTATCAGGTAACGCGAACACAGTCGCCTTAAGAGCAGGTGAGACCGCGACTGATGTTTTTTCATACAAAGTAATGGATGATGAAACAAACGCTGGTTCGAAAGCAATTGATATAGGTACAATTACTTTTACTATAACAGGTATTGATGGTGATGCTATTGGTGAACCAGATCCTGATGAACCACCAAAATTAAAAGAGAAGAAAAAAGACAAAAAACAAAAAAGGGAAGAAAGGAAAGAATTAAAGAGGTTAAAAAGAGAAAAAAGACTTGAACGAAAAGAATTAAAAATACCTAAATCTAATTTAGAAAAAAATGCTGAATTTAATCAAGGACTAAAACTTGTTGACTTAGTTGCTGAAAGTAAATCTTTAGAATTAAAAGATAAGGATAAGGATATTTATCTAGATAAAATTATCGCTAAATATTCTGATAAAAATCTAAAAGTTAAATTTAAAGTATTTGATGATGAAGGTAAAGAAGTTCAAAAATACTATGGTGAAATGAAAGATGGTAGTCCTCTACCAGATTGGATTAAGGTAGATCCTAAAACAGGTAAAACAAAAACTGATATTCCAAAAGGTGTTAAAATGGTTGAGTTTAAGATTATAGCCATTGATACAGAAAATAATAAAAAACAAGTTACAGTAGTAATTGATGCAAAAAAGATTGCTCAAGATAAAGAAATATTAAAACAATCTAGAAAAATAGAGCGAGCTAAAAAACTTGAAGTTACAAATGATGGATCTGTCAAACTGAACTCTATTAATGAAGAAGGAAAAATTGATAAAACTAAGACAGAGGCAATTAATGAAATTAAAGAAATTGACGAGTTAGTAAAAACAATAGAACCAGATGAATTTTTAAATTTGGAGGCTAAAGTTGAAAAAGAAAATTTTGAGGTTGAGCTTCCTTGGCAAAACTTAAGGGTGGTTTTAAATAATGGACAAGAACTTCCAGAGTGGATTAAATATGATCCAAAAACAGGAAAGGTAACTGCAACGCCTCCAGAAAATGTAAAAACTATAGACTTAAAAGTTATTATAGAAAATCCTGATGGCGAGTTGTCGGTTAAAGATATTAAATTAAATTTTGTAGATAAAAATGCTCAAGAAACCAAAAATATTTCAGATAATGAAACAAAATTTGTCTCGCTATCATCCCAATTATCAAAAGAGTATTCAGACTGGGATAATTATGGTTCTCAATTAATAGATAGATTGTAAGAAATATCTTATATTAATTTATGAAAAAACTAATTTTTATAATTTTGTTTTTACTTATCAATGTCGCGCAAGCAGATAACCATGACACTGCTAACTCAGTAGAAGATATTAGAGAGGCAAGAACTTTAGTAACTGCTACTGAAAAAGTTTCAATTTCAAGTGAGATTGCAGCAAGGGTTGAAAAGATAAATTTTTTAATGGGCGATGCATTTAAAAAAGGTGACACCTTAATTAGTTTTGACTGCAAATTGTATAATGCACAATTAGAAGTAATCAAAGCAGATTACAAAAGTGCACAAGTTCAACTTAAGAACGATAAAGAACTTTTAGATATGAGGTCTATTGGTGAGTTGCAATATCAATTATCAGAATCAGCTCTTAAAAAAGCTGAAGCAGAGTTGACCATTGCTAAACTTAATGTTGAAAGATGTAATATTATTGCACCTTATGATGGAAGAGTAATGGATGTTTATACTAATGTTTTTACCAGCATAGAACAAAGTCAGCCATTAATGGATATTGTTGGTGATGGACTCTTAGAAGCAGCAGTCGTTGTTCCAAGTAANTGGTTGAGCTGGTTAAAAAAAGGTCATGATGTCAAAATAATTATTGATGAGACAGGAGATGAGTTGAATGCAAAAATAATTAGTTTAGGTGCTGCAGTAGATGCGGCTAGTCAAACAATTGAATTAAAAGCTCAGTTCAATGAAAAATATGAGAGTTTAATTCCAGGAATGAGTGGGATTGTTAAATTTTGAGCCAAGACAAAAACATCAAGATCGCAAGATTAATAAGCCTAGAAAAAAAAACTAGAGAGGCAAAAAGTAAAGATGAATTNAACTTTCTTGTTGTAAATGAAACNAGAGAAATAATTGATTATACAACCTCATTTTTATTACTNAAAAGCCCAACAGATAAATTTCATGTAGAAGCAGTCTCAGATATTGCCTCAGTCGATAGAACTGCTCCATTAATTACTTTTGTTGAGAATATTGTTAATCATAAATCCAATCAAAATCTTAAAGAGATAGAGCTAATTGATTTAGATAAATTTTCAAAAAAAATTAAAAAGCAAAAACCAAAAAATATTCCTCAATATTTACTGCGTATACCAATTTTTTCACCTCAAAGAGGTCTGCAAGGTTTTCTTTTATTAGCCCGAAATGAAATTTTTTCTGAAAATGAAAATGAATTAATATCACATTTATCAAGAACGTATGGTCATGCCTACAATACATTTTTAGCTAATTATTCAATTAGAGATTTTTTCAAAAAAAATTTTACTGGAAAAAAACGTTGGATTACAATTTCGGTAATTATATTAATATTTCTGTTCCCAGTTCGAATGACTAGTACTGCTCCAGTTGAGGTGGTAGCAAAAAATCCTTTTTTAATTACTTCACCATTTGATGGAGTAGTTAAAAAAATTGTTGCTGATAATAATGATCAAACAAAACCTGGTGAGTTACTAGTTTTATTGGAAGACATTGATTTATTAAATGAATTTAATCTTGCAAAACAAGCACTACAAGTTTCTGAAAAGGAACTTCTAAGAACAAGACAATCATCTTTTACTGATAATGAACAAAAATCAAGATTGGCAGAACTTATGGCGCAAGTTGATTTAAAAAGGGTAGAGTTAAGTTCTGCAGAAAGAAAATTAAAAAATTCAAAAATATATGCTGAAAAAAAAGGTGTAGTTATTGTAGATAGAAAATCTGATTGGCAAGGTAAACCTGTTTCAGTGGGTGAAAAAATATTAACCATTGCAGATCCTGCGAACATTGAATTTCTTATATGGCTGCCAGTAAAAGACTCAATTGTTATCAACGAAAATGCAAATGCTAATATCTTTTTAGACATAAATCCTATGAGTTCTTATAAAGGTAAGATTTTAAGGTCGACTTATGAGCCAGAGCTCTCACCAGAAGAAGTTCTTTCTTATAAGTTAGTATCAAGTTTTGAAGGTAATAAGGATACCCCACGAATAGGTTTACGAGGAACAGCAAAGGTTTATGGAGATAGAACTATTTTATTTTATTATTTATTTAGAAAACCCATTACATTTATTCGACAAATAATCGGCATATGATCATTCCGTATTTAAGAGAAGATTTAGAAATACTTAGAGGAAACAGCAGGGAAGATGGTTCTCCTGCTTGGCTATTGTATGATGCTTTAAGAAACAAATATTTTACTCTTGGACTGACAGCTTTTAAATTAAT
>FUFK010043594.1_pt1 | contig 29033 bp, 18 predicted proteins | sample 1021851 | NCBI WGS metagenome assembly FUFK01 (sample SAMEA51879418, study PRJEB19060) | metagenome
ATATTCTATCAGGTCTTGATGATTGCTGTGCTTCTTCAGTTATTTCTCTAAAATCTTGAAACGCTCTTGTTTCAGCTTCTTTTTGTGATAATCCCTTTTTTAAATATGTATTAAGCCTATTTCTATACATTCCCGCTCCTCCTGCAGCAATAGCAAAACTATCTGCTCCTCTTGTTAGCACAAAACCTTTATTTAATAAATAACTTATTGCTCCTTTTACACCGCCTTTATTAGCCATTTCTGCAATTTCAGATTCATTAACATTAATTTTTAAACCTCCTCTTCTTTCAACAAGAAAATCAGAATTAAATATCATTGAAAAATCTTTCCAATATTGTGGCTGGTTAGCAAATGCTTTTGCGGCTTTTAGTGGGTTATTGTCGCTCCAGTTCATATAGTTTACACTGGATATTGTTTGCAATACAGCTGACCTAACATTTAAAAACATGATAGCGCCAACGGAGTTATTAAGCCAGTCTAACCAATTATCAATTTCAACATTACCAGCACCAGTTCTATTTCTACCAGATTCCATTCTTTTTAATATGTCTTTCAAAGCTCTAACATATCGCGTACCAAATTCAGCCTCAAGCTTGTTGTACATGTCTTGATCAAAAATTTCGTCTACATTGTTTTTCCAAATTTCCAAATGGTTTTTTCTACTAACAGTATTTAAATCACCTAATATATCCGTAGTTATATTACCCGCGTTCCAATAGTTATCAGGCTTAGGATAACCATTTTTAGTTATAGAAGCTAATTGTTCTGCAAATTGTAAAAAATCTGGATTTTTATTTACAACATCAACTAATTGATTTTTAATACCTTTTGCTATTCCTAATTCGTCTGCAGTAATACCTTTGCTATCCCATATCCACATTCTTATAGCNTCTTCATTTGTAAAATCTCCTTTTAAAATAGTTTTATCTAACTTTTTAGGTACATTACTAAGATTTCGTTTTAATGCTTTAAAATCATTCATTACAGCCATTCGCTCCCTGTTTATGTTTTCCATTGCAACACTATATGGATGAAATAGATTTTGTCTAAACCATTCTATAGCGGCATCACCTTGTTTGCCTTTAGGAACTAAAGCATACATTAAACCTTGAAAATCTTCTGCATTAGGCGGTATAAAGAAACTAAACATACCTTTTCTTTTACCACGTCTTTTTGCTACTGCTTGTGAATATTTTGCTTGAAAAGGTAATCCTGTTTTTTGTTCTATTATTTTATTTAAATCTTCATTTAAATTTCTTCCAGCATATAACTCTTTTGCTTTATCATTATTTCTTTTAAATTCAATTAAGTTTTTAGTATTTATAACACCTTCGTATCTTGCGTCGCCTTCTCCTGATGTTTTTCTACCTAATTCATTTAATTTTTGTTCTGATTTTTTTGAAATTATATCAACTTTACTAGATTCAAGAACTTTTTTAATTTTATTTAAAATTTGTCTTTTGTTGTCAGTAGAGTTTAATATATTAGATATATCTCGCTGTAAGCTTTTTATAGGTGGAGTATGTTCATACACAAAAGGACCTCTCCCCTTTTCATACTTATTTAATTTGCCAACTAATCTTAAAGGCGAATCGCTATAAAAGCCTTGTACTTCTATAAAGTCTAATACAGCTTGTTTACCATTTTTATCTAATAAACTAGATATTTCAGAAAGTATATATGATTTGCTTTCTTCAGATCTAGTGTCCATTTCATCTATTATTTTTTCATAATATTTACTATCATATTCCCCTTTATGTAAACTTGGTCTTCCTGCTGGAGCAAATATAATATTATTTTGAAAAGCAATTGATTGTCCAAATTTTGTTTTTACTAATGTAAATCCTAAATCTTTTAAATTAACACCTAATTCTTTTTGCCAATATTGATAATTAGCTTTTGCATTTTGCCCTTTCCAAACTTTATTGCCAGCACTTTTTTGAAATACCTGGCTTATATTTTTAAAATATTTATTTAATAAATTTTGTTTAGCTTTTTTAGTTTTTAAACTATTTAATTTTTCTTTTAAATTTTTACTTTGAACATTAATAGCGCTTTCAAATCTTTTTGTAGTAACTTTAGTATATACTTTTTGAACAATTTTTTCAGATTTATTGCTTAGTATATCTTCTAGAGTTAAATCACCAACTTCTTTTACAAATTGTTTTTGTAAATTACTATCTAAATTTAAATCTTCAGAAACTTTTTGAACAACTTGTTTTTTAGCTTTTGCAAATGATATACCTCTTTGTAACGCAGCTCTTATACCTTTAGCTATTCGTAAAGCAATTTCTCTTGCGGCTTCAGCAATAAAAANACCAAAGTCTGCTGTTAAAGTACCTTTAGGTCTTATAGGTGTTTCTAATACTTTTATAACTCTGTCTAACGATGCCAATATTTTTGCTTGTACATTTTTAGGAACTTCTTTACCTAAGAATTCTTGTCTATTACTAAACTCTTTTTGAACTTCGGGATCTTTTATAACTTCTGCAATACCTTTTTTAGCTGTAGCATGGGCTAAAATTTTTGTATATGTTTTCTTTCTTTCAATTAATGTAGTTAACCCACCTTTAGTAAAATAATCTATAGCTTCTTGTCTTGTGGGTGTTTGATATGAATATCTTCCTTCACCCGCTGCAGTGCCGCCTTCTGCCGCTCTTGCTCTACCGATTTTTTTACCTTTATAAATTCCTTTTAAATATTTATTTTTAATTCTATTATAATCTACATTTCCAGATTCTTCAACTAATTGTAAAAAGTCGTCTATATCTCTTTCTAGTATTTGTTGCCACTGTGCTGCATTCTTTTTATTAAGATTACCTCCTAAAGTTTTATATATAGGTTCAAAAAATTGAACTTCAGCAGATTTTTCAACAGCAGTTAAAAATGGATTTTTATCTCTTGCTACTTGTTCTGTTAAACCAGGTAAATTACCTTTTAATATTTTTTTAGAACCTTCATTAACATTTTCATTAGTTAATCCAGTTTGATTAAATATTTTATTTATAGTTTCAGGTTTAGCAGATTCTAAATTTAAATCTGTTTCATCAACTAAATCAATTTTTTCTGTTACATCTTGCTCAAATTGCTCTTTAGTAGCTTTTTTAGAGCCTAATACACCGTCAATTTTTTTATCTATAAAACCATTTATCCAGCCAGATAAATTATTTTTTGCATTTTCAGCAGCTAATTCAGGTTTAAAATTTCTTATATGAGGTATTAAAGCAAGAACTGTTTCAGATATAAAATCATCTCTTCTAAAATCAGGTAGTCTAGATATTTCACCTGTAATTTTACTTTTAATAACGCCAGCAAGAGGCCCTGTATTATAGTCACCAACTAATTTACCTATAGCTTCATCGGCTAATCCTGTTTTAGTTTGTTTATTATACCATTCAGTGTTAGTTGTTTCTGATGTATAAGTTGCGTTTATTTGGTCAGTAATTTTTTTACTTTTAGCTGCAACTACTTTTTGTTTTATTTGTTCGTTAGTAGATTTAGGCGTAAAGTTTAACATTAATATAAGAGCTTTCTGCTCGTTATACTGCTGGTCTAATTTTTTTTCTTGCTTTTTTATAATTTTTTCAGCTAAATCTTTTGTTTCAACATCATTTATATTTCTTATTTGGTCTTTAGCTTGCTCAACCTCTAGTTTTTTAGTACCGTAATCAATTAACTCTGAATCAGTAAAAGAATTTAAAACTTTTTCGTTTAATTTTTTATTACTTAAAATTTGGTTTTGTAAATCTTTTATTTCGTTATCTATTATGGTACTAGGATTTTTTCTATACTCAGCATCTAGTTTTGAAATATTTTTAGCAATATCAAAATTTTGTTTTTTATAAGAATTAGGCGCTAATCTTTCTTCAGCATAAGCTTTTATAGGCCCTGAAAAACTACTCATTGTTCCCCCTATAATACCACTACCTACAAAAACATCTGCATTTCTAGAAAATATACCAGCCCAGTCATATTCTAAAAAAGAGCCTTCTTTTTTATAGCCAAAAACATTTTCAGAATCCCACATAGCGTCAATAAATCTATTTGATTCTTGTGCTAAAGTTTCAGAGCCGCCTTCTAAAGCAAAACCTGTAGCTATTCTACCCGTAATATTTTTAGTAAGAGCTTTATATAATTCTTTAGCTGCCTTGGGGCTTGCTTTTTCTATTAAAGTTCCTCCAAATCCTTTTGCTAAACCTCTAGTAATCATTTCGCTAAATAATTCTATACCACCTTGTAAAGTTGATAAACCAAAAACTGTAGCATCGCCTTTTTCAGCTCCTGCATCGATTTTTTGTTCATATGCGTTTCCTTGTGCACTACTAAATATAGCAGCGTAGCCTAATGGTCCAGCAAAAGCGGCCCCAAGACTAGGTATAGCGTCCATAAAAAAGTCTCCAAATTTTTCAGCCGCAACACCTATATTTCCCTCAGCTAGTTCTGTAGTAAATTGTTTATTTGGATCTTCGTAATCTATTTCATCAAGAATTTGTCTTGCTTCTTGAAACTGTTTAGATGTGGATGTAATTGGGTCAACAACTGGTTGAAATATGTTATCTGATATAAAGTTTAAAACTTCGTTTTGTTGTTCTTCAGTAAATTCAGGTTTAAAAAATTGATAAGAATCAAGAAACCACCTTGTTTGGAATTCAGCATAACTCTTTAAACTATTAGCTATTCCGGATGCAAAATTAATAAATGACCCAGCCCCTTTGATTTGTTTTCCTAAAGGAATAATATTTTTAGGTAAGTAAATATCGTTTATTGATTCTAAAACCTCTTTTTTATTTTCTTGAGATAAACCCGAAAAACCACTTCCCAAATTTAAATCCATATTGGGTGCTACAGTTTCCTCCACAACCGCACCCTGTGCTGTGGGGTTTTGAAAATCCGGCGTCATACCTTCGTTAAAAGGTTTTTCAATTTTTTTAACACCTGGATTTTTTTCTAAATATTCATTTAGCGTTAAACCTAAATTATTTGCTGTTGCAATAACTTGATCTAAAGTAAATTGTGTTCCCTCGTATTCAAACATAATTTTATTTATTTTGCGGTAATTCTGAGCCCCCAACGTAAGGCAATATATCTACTCCTTTTAAAAATACAGCTACTTTTCTTTTTAAATCTTCTAAATCTGCAGGTGTTTTAATTTTTACTTCCTGTCTAAATGCAATTGTATTAAGCTTAGATTGATCTGAACCTATTAAGAAAAATTTACCTTCATCGTTTTCTATAATACCTCCATCATCCCCAAGCAGCGTATTATATTCATTTAGTACATCTTTAGAATTTATACGTTTTATTCCAGCACCAAAACCTGACCCTATTGCAGTCCCATAATCCTTAGTTAATTTTTTATTCACAACATCTAAAGCATTAGCAAAATTTTGAAAATTAGTTTTTCTTTCACTTTTATCTGATGATACTCTTCTTGTAGATACTATATTTCCTTCTACAACCTTTATAATATCTTCTATTATTCTATTATCTACTAGTTGATTTTGCTCTGCGCTATTTTTAAATGAGCCTAAACCATTTAAATTTTCCGTTAAATTACCTTTGTTATCTAACTTAAACATGTTATCTTCAAATAGTTGCTCTCTTTCTTTTTTTGTTAACGTTGCCGCAAAAGAGCCCTCTTGTTTAACTAAATCAATTAATTCTTGTTTTTTATCAGGATCTATAATTACATTTATATTATCACCATCACTAACTTCTTTTGTTAATCCTTTTTTTCTTGCTAGTTGCTCTATAATACCAGAAAGCTGTTTCATTTTTGCATTAGCACCATGTTCATATTTTACGGTAGGAGTATATAATTTAGGATTTTGTAGTAACTGAGTTAAAGGTATTTCGCCAACAGCGTATTCTTTTATTTCTTCTCCTGCACCCATAGCAGACTGATACATAGGCAATTCAATATTAAATCCATTTTCATAATCACCAGTTATTTTAAATGCACCTTTTCTTAAAGCTTCTAATTTAATATTAGCATCAAATGCAGTTGAATTATTTCTTAATTCAGAGTCTAATATTTCTTCTCCATTATTTATTTCACCTAAATCCGTAATTAATCCATTTAATTGTTTTAATTGAGATAATAATCCTTGAGAAGCACTTACTCTTTTTGTATAATCGTCTAAACTTATTTGTTTTAATGCAAATAATCTTTCTGTTTCTCCTCTAAATTGTTTTTGTTGAATTAAAAATGCTTTATTTTCTTCAGTAGCCGATTTTAAATAAGCATCAGTTGCGGCTTGAAATTGAATTTGCGCTTTTGCAGAAGCCAAGTTAGCTGCATCTTCTTTTTTTTGTTTTTCTTGTGTTTGTTTAACAATTTCTTTTACACCCGCTGTTATTCCTTTAGCTATACCTGCTCCAAATCCACCTGTAAATCTTATAGGTGTTGGGTTAGAATATTGTCCGTAATTATATTTTCCGTATGATACTACTGGTAAACTCATAATTTTATTTATTTAATTTTAACCAAATGTTACAGCGCCCGCTAATCCGCCTAATACAGCGCCTGTACTCGCACCCATTTGTGTTAATGCATTCATTCTTTGTTGACCATATTGTTGAACCATTCCAGCTTGTCTTGAAATATCTGCAATATCTCTACTTTCTTGCGCTTGAAATTGAAATGTTCTACCTAATATGTCTGCTTGTTGCATTCTTTGAGCTTCAGCCATTCTTCTTTGTTGAGCTGTTTGCTCGCCTTGTGCTCTTAATCTTGCATTTTGAGCTTCTTGTTGTTCAATTGTTGCTGCAATGCCTTGTTGACTTCTTAATGCTGCTTGAGCTAATGCTGTTGCGCCTGCTGAGCCTGCGCCTGTAGCTCTTAAAGTATCTAATGTACTGGCTAAAGCTATATCAGCTTCTTCTGCCTGCATTTCAGCAGCACCTGTAGCAACTTGTAAATTAGCAAAAGGATTACTAATCATATTGCTTAAATCCGTTACATTTGAATAAGGATTTATTATTTCTTGCCTATTAGCAATAGATCTATTTAAATCTTGCTGAGCACTTTTCTGAGCTTTTTTTGCTTTGCCCGCAGCTATTGCACTAAATACTGCCATATTATAAATTTTTAATTATTTCGTGTGAAGGAATTTTATCTATTTCCCATTCTAATTCTTTATGTACATTTAATAAATTTTTATGACGTACAAAAGAAAACACATGTTTTATTCCTTGCCCTTTTAAAACGTTCTCTGTAGCTTGAATTAACAACGTTATCGCGTCTTTTCTGTCACTTTCTCTGTATTCTGGGTTAGATATAACCCAATCAAATAAAGCGGCCTTAGAATTGGTCATATAAATATAACCCGCAACTATACCAATACCATTTTTTTCTACTATAAGGCCTGTATCTGGTAATAGTGTTAAAGGCGGAGCTTGCCAACCTGGCCACCAATCCCACCATTTAACTAATGTTTTGTAATCTGACTTATTAAGTCTGCGTATATTTAATTCCATTTAACTTGATTGTACTATATTATGTGAAACTACAAATAATTCAACTTCATTTTCTGTTGTTGAGTTTTGCATTTTTACAGTTGTAAAAAATCCTTTTATACCTGAAGGATTTAATGATAAACCAGCATCACCTGTTACTTGCCCCTTTACAGCTGTTATTGTGCCATTATTCATTAAATGAGCATAATATTTATTTTCTTTTTTAACAAACCTAGGTAGTATATCACCAGATAATGCAGTTGATGAGCCATCTTGTGACGTTTCATTATTACCATAAATTTTAAAAGCTTTCATGCCTAAATCTGTTTCAGATGATTGCATTCTCCAATTAGCATCGCCTTCATAGTTTATTGTATTAAAGTTTTTAACCATCGACGGGTCTGTATTAGAAACAAATGTTATAGTTGATGGAAAATTAAATCCATAAAAGCTATTATAAGCATTACTTCCTTCGTTTGAATAATGCTTCCATATATTATCACTACTAATTGTAAAGAAATCTTTATTTAAACTAAAACCAAAATCAGGTCTATAGTTATAAAAACTTGTCCAGCCTTTAGTTGATTCATCATATGCTAATGTATCAAATCCAGATTTTGATGAATTATTTGTAACATCAATTTCGGTTCCTTGTAAAGATATAACATATGTATCAGAAGCGTCATCATACGCACCAACAATTTTATTTGCTAATTTTAAAGTATCTTTAAAATAATCACGCATACCTGCGTTTGATATTTCAGTTAAGCCATCTCTTGATAATCTTAATACAGCACCTCTATTTTTATCTGCAAAATATTTTCTATTACCTTTAAATGAAAAACTTTCAGCATTTTGTGTTCCGTATTTACCTAAATAAGGTACTATCTGTCCTATAACTGCCGCTCCTGATGCTGTCAATCTACCGCCTTCAGCCGTAAATAAAGCATCTTTATCTATTAAAGCATAACTAACTTTATCTTGTTGTAATATATTTAAATTAGTATCTTCAGCAAAAAGTTTTTCTATAGCTCCATCAGCTGGATTTACAGCTCTTGTTATTTTTTCACCTGCACTAAAAACATTAGTTCTATTTATTTCTGTTCTTGAATTGTATATACCAGAATATATTAAAGCATTTGATCTTCTATTTTCTGCATAATTTTCATTTACTAAATGTGCTTTAGGCCCAATACTAACAAAATCTTCATTAAACCCTCCTTTAATTCTAGACTCTTCTATATGTATATTATTAACAGACTCTGAGCGTAAAATAAAGGTGTTAAAAAATTGAACTTCAACTGTATGTGGCATACTATTATTATTACATAAATTATTAATTTTTTACTCTGGGCATACTTGACCAACTACCGATACAACACCTGAACTATTTATTGTAACTATATAGCCTCCATCTGCGCCAGCACTATCACTAACCCTATAATGAGCACCTTGACCGTTAAAAGGACTATTTAAATATATTGTTGTATGTACAACATCACCGCTATCAGGTATACTAGATCCCCCGGTTTGCGACTGNCCTGAGTCAAAATATGCTGTTTGATTTGCGCTGTCATTACACGCTGCTGCGAATGATGTGCTACCAGGTGATCTGAAAAATAAAGTAGCTGTTGATGAGCCAACACTAATAGTTAATGTTCCGTCATTTGTTAATCCACCAACATCAGTTACTCTAAATACTAATGTATAAGACCCCGTTGGTAAAGTATTAGGATTAGTTGTAACTATTCCAGTTGTAGAATTTATTGAAAAATTATTTGTTGTGCTACCGCTTAAAGTTTCACTTACTTTTGAAAAAGTTAAATTATTGGTTTGAGCGCTTGTTTTAGCTGTACCATTTACTGCTGTTATTGTTCTTACCTGCGTATTAGCTGGAACTTGATTTAAATTTATTGTTGATCCAACTGTAATAGTAGGAGCAACGTTAGCAACAGACATAGAAATATCTTTTTCTGTAAATTTAGTAGCATCGCTGTTATCTACAACTTTTATTCTAATCGTATAATTATCAGTATTAGAATTAGTAAATTCAAATAACTCATTAGTTTTTAAACTTGTTCCTGTAATTGTAAAAGCGCCGGATCTATCTGTATTGTTTGCGTCAACAATAGATATTATAGAAAATGTACCAGTTACATTATTACCTTGTGTATCTGTTGAAGACAAAGCGGCTATTGTTGTACCTGAAGAAACTGATTCATTAAATGATGTAGCACTTGAAACTATATTTTGAGGCCTAGCATCTAAGGCTAAAATAACCGCATCTGCTAAATAATCTAATCGACCTGCTGTTGACGTTTCAAAATAAATATCTAAAACAGATATAAAAGGATTAGTTTCAAATACAACTAAGTTATCTCTTACAGTTCCTACTCCGGCATAATTAACACCCAGCCCATCTTCAAGCTCACCTAATAAAGGATTTTTATTTGCTAGATAAAATTCATTATTTATAACATTTGGAGAAGATGTAAGATCATTTTGTAAAAAACCTTGATCACTTAAAGTACCTATAGAAATAACGTCTTTAAATTCAGTTCCGCTTTGTTGCGTTTGTGTTCCAGCTGTATCAATTATTTTAGGCAATAATTTTGCTTGAGAGCCTTGTGTTCCATCTTCTTCATTTAAATCTGTAACATCTCTAGGAACTTTATTAACATTATCTCCATGCAACACTATCCAGGACCTTGTTTCCCCTGAGGGTGTACCATCAACAATTGTTGGTGCATACACATTATAATATTGTAATTGCGTTTGTTTAACAACAAACTTATAAGAATACCAACCTAATGGATTAGTATTTGCGTTATAAAAATCTGCTTCATCTAATAATTGATTAAAATCAACTTTTATAACACTATGCTTCCAGGAGCTTTGCCCATTAGTAACAGTCCCTGTTTTAGGATCTACAAATGTTGTNGATTTATCNGGNAAAAATACACTTGATTGTCTTCCATATCTATCAGAAAAAACAATACCCAAAGAATATTCTCTATTAGATTTTACAGAAGATAATAAATATTGATCATTGTAAGCGCCTTGATCACCGCTTTTAACTTCAAAATCATTAGATTTTAATACATTGTTTAATCCTCTGTTTTGTAAAAAATTACCGTATATAATTCTGTTGCCTGAAACTTCTTGAGTTTTTGCTTTTATAGGTATAATATCNGAAACTCTTATNAGTTCAGATTCAGGTAATGTTTGTACNGGTTTTGTTGATTCATAAATAAATTCATAAACATAGGATAACTTAGCAGAATTAGCTGTTAATTTTTCAGCTCTATATGTTATTTCGCTATCTTGCGGAAAATCAACAGTATCTACAACTTTTATAGCAGGGCTATTTGATTCAGAATATAATATTTGTATTTTTTTAATTTTTAATGGATTACCATATGGAGTTATGCTATTAAAAAAGTATAATCTAGTATTATCAATTATAGACGGATTTATAGCGGTTGTTGTTGTTAATGTTGTGCTTTTATTACCTCCGTTAACCACATAAGTATCACCTCTTTCTGTAACTAGTGTATCTGTATCTGCTATAGTGCCGTTTACAGTGTCTATAGTCTGACTAGTGCCAGATAATATTCCATTAGCGTTGCAAGAAGCATGGTTTGATTTTTCAACATTACAAGGTAAAGTTATTTTTAAATGTATTTTGTTTGCAAGATTTTGCATAACATTTACAGTTGTCTGCTTTACAATATTATCTTCATCTGTTGAGCTTAATAAGCCCGCTTCGCCNTTGCTGAAAGCNCCTAATTGTATATTTTTACCAAAACCAGGGTGAAAGCATGTTTGAGTAAATGGAGATATTAAAGAATATTCATTATTTTCATATTGAAATCTATATGCAAATTTTACAAATTTATCTTCTATATGTTCNCTTTTTATATTTGNATCAACAGCTAANGCAACTGTNGGTGCGTCNTATGGNGCAAATTGAGCAACACTAATTTTNTCTTCTAAATANNNATCATTANNATAATANTCATTTCCTGTGCCGTCTGTTTTTAAATTAGCTAAAGCTGTTTTTATATTTATTCTTCTTGGTTGATTATAATTATCTGTCCAAAATAATAAATCATCGATTATGTTAACATGTAATATTGGATGAATTTTTGAAAAGTTTAATCTAAAACTATTAACTAGCAACACTGGCTGATTGCTGCTACCAACTTTATAATAATATATTCTACATAACTTGTTGCTAGCTGCTACTGTAAAGTTTTTTGTTTCATCTGACGTAGTTCCAGTAAAATTAGTTACAAACCAAAATATCTCACCAGTAATACTATGNGCATAGTACCCTATAGTATCAACATCTGCGCCTAAGCTTAAAACACCGCTTGAATATAAATAATCGTTTCCTTTTATACTTTGAACGGCGCCTACATTAGAACTATCAGATTTTGCTACAGTAATATTAAATGCTTCTCTATATTGTCCATTAGGTAATATTCTATCATCAAGGTCTCTATTCATTTTACCTTGAAGAAAATTATTCTTTATTTCTGGCATGTTAATATTATATATGTGTTTTATTTTTTAAAAGTAAAATATCCTGAAGAAGATTGTTTAAGATTAGGATTATTTCTCATTTGTTTTTCTACATTTTTAAAATACGATTCTGGCATTTTAGTTACTTTTTCTCTAGTGGTTTTTCTGCTAGATTTAACTTGTTGACTAAAACTTTTTGGATTTTGCATTAATTTTTTTATTTGTTGACTAATCCCACTAAATATATTTTTACCCACAAAGCCTGATCTTGATAAATATTGTCCTGGAGTTCTAGAAAAAGCTTTTACTATATTAGATACTCTACCAAAACCAGGAGCAGTACCGCCTTTGAATTGTGGCATATTAGAAGTATTAATTCTAGCATAACCTTCTTGTACAGTTTTTCTATTACCAGATTGTCCGCTATAATTTAAAGGCTTTTTTGTATTGTACATTTTTTCTGCACTTGTTTTTTTAGGAAATATTGGCATAACTTTATTTTTTATGGTTATTTAATTATTTTAGATTTACCTCTCATAACTTGAGTAAGTTCACCTATTTTTAAACTAGATAATCTTATTTTNGCATTTCTAGTTGCTGCTCTTCTTTCCTTTCTAAATCTGTTTATAATATATTCGGGGAAAGCTTGCATTGTGCTTGCTATAGCATATGTTATGTATTTATACATAGCATCTTCAGCAAACTTATGTATTTTCATTTCGTCATCAGTACCTAAACCGTCAGATACATATTTTAATGTAATATTTTTATTTACTAATTCACTACTAAAACCTATTTTTCCGTTTGCTTCGTCAATTATAAAAACACCATTTTGTTGTGATAGCTCAGGTTCTAATCCGTATCTTTTTCCAAACTCTGTAATTCTTTCAGCTAAGTAAGATCCGCTAAAATTAACTTGTTCGTCATTGTATGTTCCTGTTATATTGCCGTGCTCAAAGTTTTTAAAATTTGTATCTGTTACAGGAGTACCTGTTAATAAACTACCGTCATTATCAAAAAGATAATTATAATCATCATCTTGCAATATAGATTGAGACGGCTTAGATGTATATCTTGCTGGATAAACAATATGTTCAACACCGGCTTCGTCTACAAAAGATATTCTAACATAATGAACATAATCATGAGGCATAGGTACTGATAAGCTAGTTCCAACCTGTAGTTCTTGTATTTTTTCAACTCTGGATATATCATAAGCAAATTCTTGTATGCCTCTTTTTGCATGAAATAAAACATCTGTTCTTTTGCACGTAGGTATTAATTTACCATCTCCAACAAATGCAAACATATAATTATTAATAATATCTTGCAAAGATATATATCTATAATCACCGTGCTTTTGTTTTAATAATATAACTAAAACTATATCTCCAGCCGTTCTTCCTGAACCAAATGTTATTTGGCCATTACCGGAGTTATATGTATATAAATCGTCATCAACTTCAGAGCCGTTTATACGAATAATAAATTCTGATTCTGCTGTTGGTAAACTAGCAAACGTTAATGTAAAAACCGTTTGGTTAGATGTAGCGGTAAACTGTTGACTATTATTATAGTACTGACGATTTGTTTGTGTTATTAACCCCATTTATTTTAACTTTGTAATTGTATTTGTTTATTTTCTTCAGCTGAAGCCGCCTGTATGACGGCAGTGTCTTCAATTACTAATCCAGCATATTTTAGTATTCCTATAACAAGTTGCACTCTATCTGATTCATGCAAAGTAAAAGGAACATCAGCACTATCATTAAATGTTAATGCGCCGGTTACATTATTTACAGTATGAGCCCAAACTGGGTCATCTGGAATTTTTATATATTCAATAAGTAAATTACCTAATGTCCAACTACCATCTGATAAAGCAGGTTCAACAATAATATCTGTTGCTCTCTGATAATATACAGGGAATGATTTTGTTGGTTTTGTTAACGGCGAAGATAATAAATATGATAATTTTCTTTTATCAACTTTTTCTAATTGAATAGTTTTATTAGTTATACTAATATTTATTGTTTTATACAAATCGGTAGGCAAGGTGCCAATTCCATTTGTTAATGTAATATCTGCTTGTTTAAAAAATGGATCAATCTTTTGCTCAATTTTTTCAGGTATATTACCATAATCGTTTACAGCAAATCCTCTTGTATGCTTTACAACAGCTTTGTTATAATCATGAAAATTTTGATCTAGTATATCAAGCTGCACTTGTGCACCTATTTTATTAAATTCATCGGGTGTAATAAAACCCCTAGATTCTTTATTTAATATTGATAATACTGTTTTATATACTTTATCAACTGATATTGCCATAATATTTTTTTATATAATGATTAAGCCGCATATAGCGGCCTAACCACTATAATAGACTATTTAAGTTTTTTTTCTATTGTTTGATAAACTTCAACACCTTCATCTGTTTTAAACCATGCAGCCAACGCTGAATATGGATTTTCATCAAAAGGAACTGTTATAAGTTTTCTGCCAGTAGACGCCCACTCAAATGTTCTTTGGTCGCTTGAAAGAGTAATGATATTATTTTCTACAGCTTTTATACCCATATTTCTAATATTGATATTTTCATCATTAGCTAATTCTAAGAATAGTTTTGGGTTGTTTCTAGCAAATATTAATAAATCTCTTTTAAGTTCNTTAGAAGTCATCTTAGATACTTCATTTCCTAAATCTGAACGCAATATTGCTTCTGCATGATCAATATCAATTTTTTGAGCAGTATTCATTGCTTCCAGTTCTAGTTCAAGAATATCTAAATCTTCTTCTGCTATTTGAACAGGATTGAATTCTTCAAATTTTTTACCATTTAAAGGGTGTATGTCAAGAAATTTTTGTAATGTTTGTTTTTCTTTTGGCACAAATAATTTGCCTTCTCTAAACGCTACATGCTCTAATCTTTCAACACCTTTCATTTCATCCGCAAATATTGTTTTTTGGTTTGAGCAATATTTTATTTCTCTCTCGTAACCTTTTTCTTTGTCAAACCATAATATACCTTTGCTTTTTAATATATAAACAATAGGTGTTTCATTTATGGTTAATTCGTATAACTTGTCTTTATAAACAGGTTTTACGACTGTTTGTTTTTTTTGTTTTGTTTTTTCCATGATATAATATAATAAAAGTTAAAAATAAAAGGCTGGGTGCCGAAGCACCCTTCCCTTTATATAAAATAAGTATTAAGAATCAAATCTGATAAAGTTGTTAGCAGCTTGAACTACTAAACATCTTTCTGATAGATAATTAACTTCCATCTTGTCAATATTTGAACTAGTTGGTCCACCAACTGATCCAGTAATCCAAGTTTTTAGTTTTCTATCATCAGCTTCTGATGCTCTATATCTTACGTGCAAGAATGGTCTTTTGATGTTTTGACCAAGATTTTGATCATATACAGAAGACGTACCAGCTGGAACTAATACTCCTTCTAAACCACCTACTAAACCTCTTGTTGACTTNTCNTTTANGTATTTCCAGTCAGTTTTATAGAANTCATAAGAACCTCTTCTNAATCCTGTAAATCCTAAATTTAANGCCATGTCTTGAGAGTTATTNAATACACCAAAAGATGTACCACCNCTAAAGTTAGCGTTGATAGCTCCTAGCATATCATCAATTCCTAAATTAGCACCTCTATCTAAGAATAACATGTTTTCTTCAATAGCACCTTGCTTATCTAGTTCTTGTAACAATGTGTCAAAACTTGCTAATACTGGATCTGAACCGTCGTCAAAAATTCCAGTACCAACGATACCTCTAGAACCAATTGCTGAAAGTAAACCTTCTGATCCAGCAGGAACAGCAGCGTCAGCATTAGCATGCGACTTTTCAGCCTCAACCATTACCATTTCTAAATAGTCTTCAAATCTTTTAGATGTATCTCCTTGAGATTTTAAATACCATAAGAATCCGCCTTGTCCGCTTTCGCCAGAAACTTCAATCCAACCAATTTGTCCAGCATCTGATCCATTGATTTCAAAGTGATCTTTAATAATCAAAGGTTGATTACTTAAAGATAAAAACTTTGGCTCAATAGATTCTTGCATTGTGTCACTTCCTTTTCCAAATTCAGAACCATAAACAAATAGTTTAATAGTTTGGTTTGAGTTATCTGTAACACCAGTCAAATCACCAATTGTAGCAGCATTTCCATAAGGCACAATCACGGGGTTTGCGCCCACTGATTTTACAAATCCTTTAAATACTACACTTTCAACAACAGCTACCACTGTGTTACCTACTCTTAAAGTATGTGCAACATCTGATCCGCTAACGTCATCGATATTTTTAATTGCTGATAATGCACCAGTTCCTGTTGCAACTGTTGCTTGATATGCAATGTGCAATCTACCTTGCTCAGACCAAATAACTTGATCAGAAGCCATAGGCATTTCTGCACCTAACATTTGAATGAATCCAGAAATTGATCTGTCTCCATATTTTTCTATCTCTTCAGAATATAATTCTGGTAGATATTGTTGAGCCCAGCCATTATTTCTTATATCTAAATAAGAACTAGCTAGAGTCATTTTTTGAGCGCTGGGAGTGACTAAACCGCCTGTCCCAACTGCAAAACTTGTACTTGCCATTTTTTAATTAATTTTTTAGGTTTTAATAATTTTTAAGTTTGAATTTTAGCTTTGAATTATTATCACCTGATATAGCCCTTACTTTTATTCCTCCGGTTTCAACATAACCATCTGCGGTTTTTCTAGGTTCCATATTAATGTTCTTAGCCTCTGCAGACATTTGCTTAATAGCATCTGCCTTACCTTGCTCATAAAAATGATTAGCTATAGCATCAGGATTTGAAGCAGCAAATAAAGATTTATGAAATTCACCAGCGTTGGTAAGAAGATTATTCTTATCAACAAATTTATCGAAAACATTTCCTAAATTTTGTGATTCAACTTTTTTAGTATCATTAACATTGAAACGGTATTTTTTCTTTCCAACTTTGAAGTTAAAACCTTTAAATTCTTCGTTAAAAACTTTACTCGATTCTTGTTTAAAATGATCTTGTTGCCTCGCTAATAAATCATTAGCTGATTTTTGCTCTTTATTATATCGGTTAAAAAATTCTATTGCTTTTTGTTGCTCAGGAGCTAACTTAGAACCCAACTTGACTTCCTTGTAATATTGATCCTTAAGCCCATTTAAAAAGCCTTTAGCATTTGCAACCTCTTCTTTAAGAGCTAGTTTTTTTCTTCTCACATCTTTTTCATTATCTAATTCTTCATCTACTGAAAATTTATCTTCCATTAGAAATTGAATTTCATCATAACTAAGATGTGGTTTTGTTTGTTTATAATACTCTACTAATAAAGTATTATCTTCTACATTTGAATAATCCGCATTTAATCTAGCGTAATCTTCTATACTTCCACCTGTTTCATTCATAAACTTTACTAAGTCTTGAATATTTTCAGGTAAATCTACTGAAGGCTTAGATTCTTGTGTTTCTTCTTCCTGTAATATTTTTTCTTGTTTCGGTGTGGGGTTGGGAGCCTCAAAGAAGTCATCCACTCTTCCCTCGTCAGTTGTATCTGTTTTAACTGTATCTGTTTCATCTTCTGTAACTTCTTCTAGTATTGGTGTTTCTATTTTTTCTTCTTCGCGTACTCCTTGCAGTTCCACTTTGGCTTTTTCCCCAGTTTCTTCATTCTCGCTGCTTCCGCGTAGCACGCCATCCTCTGTTTTTTGTTCTTGAACGGCATCTTCTTTTGGTTTTTCTTCGTTAATTTTTGTTAAATCTACTTTATACATTCCAGACTCTTTATCAAAATTTGTTGATTTTTCCTGGACTTCTTGTTCTTTTTCTTGTATAGACTTTTCATCTGAGTCTAGTACTTTAGCTTTAATTTCTTCTGCCATAATAAAATATTATATAATTGTTAAAATGTTATCTTGGTTCAAATTGCTCTAAACCAAATCCGCCCAGGTTATCAAAACCTGCAGATTCAAAATCTTTTGGCGGTTTACCAGTTTTTCTCTGGTCAATTAACTCACTTTGTTGAGTTGCTTGTATTTTTGTTCTTTCGTCTTTTCGGTCTTCCTTATATTTCTCTTTATTTTTAATTACGTCTGCTTCACGTTCTTTAAGCGACATGTTTAATTGAAATTCGAATTCCATTAATTCTTTTTTAATTGCTGCTTCTCTTTCGAGTTTTGCAATATCAAATTGGTTTTGTGCTTGTGCAATTCTAACTTTACTTTCAGCTAAACTTTGTTGTTTTTGCATGTCCGCCGCTGCTGCCGCTTGAGCTGATTGTGCATTAGCTTGAGATTGCATCTGAATATTCTGTTGTGCTAAAGCTCTATCTGCTTCTTGTTTTTTCTTTCTTCTTAGCTTTAATAATTGATTTGCTAATTTTAAATTTCTAATTTCTCTTACATCTATAGCGTCTTCAAGTTCAATTTGTTTTTGTGCTAAAGCAACCTGTATATTATTTTCTAATAATTGTTTTTCTTCTGTATCAGGAGCTAACTCTAAAAATATTCCAAAGTCATGCAAGTGTAATTCTTTTATTTCTTCTAATGTTGCAACATCAAATTTACCTAATGATTGTATAAATGATTGATTAGTATTTCCATATTCTAGTACATCAGAAATCCTTAAAGAAACCGATTCTGCTGTTTTTAATGTTACATATAATCCGCCTTGTAGTATATGTCTTGTAGCTGTATTACTATTAGCCGCCGCTAATTTTTGTACACCAACTAAAGCATTTTTATCCGGAAGTGCCCCGTCTCGTGCTTCATTTAATCCCGTAACATCCCTTAACATTTGTAAGTAATAATTATAGGATTGTATTAAACTTGCAATTTTAGTATTACCACCGCTTGCTCTTAATTCTTGAATAGGTACTCTTCCTTGATTAAATTCACCGTCTTGATTCATTGATCTACCAATAACGGAACCTGTTTGAAAATACATATTTAACGCTTCTTGCGGATTGTAATTTGTGCCATTACCTAAATCCACTTCAGCAATGCCGTCCGCATCTAGGAACACGCCGTCTGGTACCATTCTTGAAAGAACTTGCTGTAATTTTAGATGCGTTATTTGAATCATATCTGCAAATGTGGTCATTCTACCAACTAATGATTCAGGCTTACCTTTATATATTCTTGGTGCTACAATATTATAACTCATTTGTACTTTTGTAATATCAGACTTTGGTCTTGTCATATTAGTTGCTTTATTCCATCTTAACATCATATCATGACCAACTATCTTAGCACCTTCGTATAAACATTCAATTGAACGATTTACTTTTTCAAATCTTGCTCTTGCATCTTTTGGCGGATCAAAGAAATCTGTTTTTTCTATTGCTTTATCTGCACCTGTTGCTGTTTGTTTAATTTTGTAAACTTGATTTTCAAAAGTTTTATATTCAAAATATAATATTTGAACGTAGTTTTTATCTTGATCTAAAGAATCACTGTATGCTTTTCTAGATATTCTATTGCCACCTTTGTTTTGTATATCTTCAATATCTTGATTACTTAATTGAGGAAATTGTTTTTTAAGCTCTATAATTGAAACTTTTCTTATTTCTCCTACATAATATATATCATCAAAATAAGGTGATTCTGTATATGAATACACTAAATCAGCTGGATCTACATATTCTAATTTTATTCCTTCTGCTGTATTAAAGCTATTTTTAATACAACCAATACCTAAAACACATATATCGTAATCTAATCTTTTCTTTAATAAATTATATTTATTTGATAAAAACACATTATCAATAGCTTGTTCTTGTGCAATCTCTATAGATTGTTTATAGTTTAATTGCATATGAAGATTTAATTCTTCAGGATTTTCAGGTATAGACGCAGGATCATTTGATAATGTTCTTACTCCTAAAGCTTGTTCCATTTCCATTGCAAATTGTTTTGCATACATATCATTTAGCATATCTTGAACAAACTGCGTTCTTTGTTTAGAAGCTGATTCGTCAACTGAAAATGCTTTTAAATTATATGTTCTTTCTTGTATTCCATTTACAACTATATCTACAAACTTAGGTATAATAGGAACTGGTTTCCAATCTAAATTTAAATATGACAAATCGCCATTAATAGATAATTCGTCTTTATATTTTTGTATACTCTGTTCTCCTCTTGCATATAACCTTAGTCTATGAAACTGGTCTCTATTTGCAAAATAACGTGTACTACCTGAATCTTTTTTAAACCATTCTGATTCTATAGCTTTTGCAACTTGCAAACCATATTTTAAATCAGCTTTCTCAGCGCTAGGAACCGCCTGGCTTGGAAAAGAACCTTTTGTTACTACTTTTGACATCTATTGTATTATTTTTGAAATATTTCCTTTGTTATTGTATTTAGCAAAACTAAAGTTAACTTTACTATTTAATTGTTTTATTTGTTTAGGTACGTATAAATTTTTATTACAAGCCATGATTGCTAAACCAGAGCTTATAGCCGCGTCAAATTTTGTTCTTTTATTTATATCAAATTTTGACCAATCATTTAATGTTTCATTAAAATACATATTTCCGTAAGATCCATCTATTTTAATTCCAACATGTTCGTTTATATAGCTTTCGATTGCTGAGGCATGAGCCTGTCTTATATCTTCACTTGAGTTTGGTATACCACCTATTTCTTTTTCAGCAACAGATAATTTATTCCAAACTTTATCAGGTCTATTCATTGAATAGCCTCTGTAGCCTCTTCTTTTTAAATAATATAATAATCTTGGTTTATTATTTTCTGCTAATATTGGCATTCCATAAAACACTAAAGCCATTAAAACATCTTCAAAAAACATTTCAGCTGTTTGTGGTCTAGCTATATATTCAAGAAAAAATTGATTAGCAGGAATATTTTCCATACTAAATTTAGTTAAACCGTGTAAAGAACCTTTAGAGCCTTTGCCGTCTGTTGTTCCTGATATATCATAACTATCACAACCAAACGCGCCCATATGTTCATTACCAGGATATTTTATATTATTTTTTAATAATATATTGTTTTGATATTTTAAATCTGGTACCCAACTAACTTTAAACCTTCCATTTGGATTTGGTGTAAATTGTACTTTAGAATCTTTAATGCCATTTTTCCAAGAAAAAGTACCTTGTGTTAGTAGCGCATTATATTTAGCTTCTTCATTAAAATCTATTTGTTCATAAATTTTTGCTAAATTAAATATACTATTTTTAGTTTCATCTCTAAAAGCATGTTCTTCAGTTCTTGGAAATTGTCTATAAAATTCATTTAAAGCGTCTTGGTCACCTTTTAAACCTTCAACTTCATTTTCCCAATGTTCGATAACTCCGATGTCAATATATTGCCCGTAATTATCTTGAACTTCTTCTTCTGGTGTATTGAATACAGGTAGTCCAAAAGAATCAATGAATCCCTCGAAGTTCCATTCCATAGGTATGAACAAACTATATAATCCCGAGCGAGTCTGTCCATTGCGGTTTCTTTTTGTAACATCTGAGTCATTATATAATTTTTTAAAGTTTTCACCGCCTTTATCTAATGAGTTGCTTGTTGAACCCATCATACACTTTCCTATAACTCTACTACCTAATCTAAGCGTTGTCTTAGTGACTCTCCAGTTGTTAAGGATGTTCTCGGGCCTCTCCCATTTACCTGCCTCGTCGTGGACAAGGAGTGCAAGTTTTTCACCGTCGTAGGAGTTGTCACCGGTGTTCTTCCAATCGATGGTGGTGTCCAATCCCTCGAGCTCCTCGGCCCTTTGCTTCGAGAGTAATTTCTTACGTGTAAATTTACTTGCGGGTACACGATATGCCAATTCGGTTTTGGGTCTATCCATACCGTCTTGTATCGGTTTAAAAAAGAATGGGTAGTTAACTGATATGGGTACCACTTTATCAGTGAACATTTTTTTTGCGTCAGCTCCAGACTTGGATAAAATCCCGTACCTAGCATCACTTGATATGGTTGCCAAATTAACAACTTCTCCTGATGCCATAAATGAAAACCCAGATCTTCTGTTTTTAAGATAGCACATTCCGTAAGATCGCTCGTCTGCTTTACAAGCTTCCCAGAATAAAAAGAATAATCTGTTTGCTTCTCGAAACTCTGGCCTGCCAACATCAATCTTGGTCCACTGCAAGTACATGTAATGAGTACCAGTAATATAAGTATCAACCCCTTTATTACTGAACCAATACCCTTGTTCTCTTTTAGTAAACTCTTCATCTATATAATTATGCCACTTATTTTGAAATTCAACTGGTAAATCTTTCCAGTCAAATATTGTTTTAATTGCTTTTAATTCTTTAGGTAAGGGAAATACTTCCCATTTGTTATTACCTTTAAAAACATTTTTAGGTTTTGGTAATGCTATCCGCAGATTTTGGATTTCATATATTTCACCAATTTCACCAGTTTTTGATATAACGATAATATCGTGCTCTTTATTATATCCATATTTCCACTTTTTAGACTTGTTTAATCTTTTTATTGTGTTTATTTTAACAGGCTCTATAACCTTATATAAACTTTGTTGATACATTATTTTGATCTTTTTTCTGCAAAACCTTTAAATGTATCTTGCTTTTGTTCAATTGTTTTACCTTCTAATAATGCTTTTTCCTGCTCAATTCTGTTTAATATTTCAAACGCATCAAATATTGCAAGCTTTTTTGTTGCTGCTGCATTTTTTAATCTATCTGCAGAAATATCGTCTTCAGTTTCTACTATAGGCTCTTTAGCAACTTTAATAAGTTCTTTTACAGCTCTATGTCCAGCTTGGATTATATTCTGTTTCGTTTCCTTTACGTTCATATTTAATAGTTATAAATTTAGTCAATACTCTATATAATCTTTCGCCATCAACAATAAATTCGTATTCACCGCTAGGCATAAACCCAACTAAATCATTAACTTTAATTTTGTTAAAATTTTTATTTAAATATTTAACTATACCTCGTAAAGGTATTTCTTTTTCTATAATATTATTTGATTTAATTGGTTTTATAAAACAATAATCTTTTGGCGCATACCATATATTATTTCTTTTATATAAAAATATTTGATCTGCTGTTACAAAATATTTATTTTCTTTCCAATAGCTTCGACTATTTTTTTCTATACCCTTAGCATCATGGAATCTTCTAAAAACATTATGGTGTACAATTACTTCATCACCAACTTTTATTTCAGTTTTTTCTGATTTAGGCAATGCTGTCACTATACCAACACGACTAACATACCGATGATCAGCTAATTCTGAATTAAGAATCAACTCTTTACCATCGATATATTTTTTATTGTCGTATCTTTCTTGCTTTGGTTTAATTATAAAATTAAATATACTCTGCATTAATATTCTAAATTATACTCAACTGCAATAGCCATATTTTTATTAAAATCTTTCCAAGGTAAAATTTCTTTACCTTTTTTTATAAAAATTGAAAATTTATCAGATTGTTCAACTATTTCAGAAATAATATGACCACCGTAAACTTCTTGGCCAACAGAATAATGCATTGCATCATTTTTATAATCTTTACCTATGCTGATTTTTCTTACCAGTGACATGATTGTTATTCTGTGGTTTCAGCAACTTCCTCTACTTCTTTAAAAGTACCGTCTTGTAAATTAACAGTAACTTTACCATATTGTTCTTCTAAATTATTTTGTAATTTATTAAGATCGCCTTGGAGGTTGTTAGAGGCATGTAATAATTGGTGTTTTTGCATTTCGATATTACCTAACTGAGCAGCTGCATTATTTATTTTAGCTACTAATTCTTGTAATTCTTTTAATTGTTCTTCGGTTATTTTGTTTTCACTCATTGGTTTTAATTTTTAAATATTTAATTATACTATAATTTATTAATTACTTGTTTTACAGGTTTTCTAAATTAATTATTCACCTGCAAAAGGATTACTGTATGTTTTAGAAACAGGATTCTTTTTTAAATCTATNTCNTTTTTAATATTTGCTTTTAAAGCATCTACGTCTAAACCAGCTTCTAGCCATCCAATTATATCTGATTCTTTTAAATCAGCATATTCTGTAAAATTATCTTTATCAAAATCTACAGAATGAGTTCCAATCATATTATCAGTATGATCGCCCTCTGATCCATTTAAACCGTAATGAACAGTATAAATAACATCAGATTTACCTTCGTNAGATACGTGCGCATCTAATGCGTATATATTCCATTTATAAGTTATTGCCATTTTTTATTTGTTGTTTAAGTTGTTCGACTTCTGTTTTTAATTCTTTAACTGCTTCAATTAAATATCCAGTAAGGTTACCATAGGCAACACTTAATGTACCGTCATTATCAGTTACTAATTCTGGTGCTATTTTTTGTATTTCTTGCGCTATAACACCGCTGCTATCTTTACCAGTATCTTTTCTAGTAAAACTAACACCGCGCATATTATATACTTTAGAGCCATCTAAAGTTTTAATATTTTCTTTTAATTTTTTATCTGAAAAAGCTACAACATCACTTGATGCTAATATAGAGCCTGTAACGTGAAGTTTTTGTGATGGGTTCGTATTTCCAATAGCTACCTTACCTGTATTAGCTATTACTAAAGTATTACTTGTATCATTTGTTCCAAAAGACATCTGGCCACTATCTCTATTATATACAAAAGCATTTGTTCCTGACTTTGTAATTAATAAACCATCAGCAGTGCCTGTGCCATTATCAGCATCAGAAACATATATATCACCAGAACTTCCTGTAGGCCCTACAACATGAAGAGCGCCTCCAGGTGAAGTTGTTCCAATGCCTACTCTTCCCGAGGTATCAATAGCAAATCTAGTTGTAGATGCAGCTTCAGAAAATAATTGAAAAGAACCACCAGAAACACTGGCTACACTCCATTTATCTGAACCATTTTCTGTTAATAAAACGCCTGTATTAGAACCAGAACTTTCTATTTTTACTCTCGTTGTTGCACCACCTTTAACGTGAAGTTTATTGTTAGGGCTTGTTGTCCCGATTCCTATATTGTCCGAACCATCTACTGTTAAAGCAACAGCACCACCAACACCTAAATGTAACTTATGACCACCTTCAGCTCTTAAAACCATATCATCTGCATCAGCTGCAGTTGCAATTGATGAACCATTTGAATAACCTAATATACCCTTTATTGCACCGCTTCTACGAAAATGTATTGCTGCCGTATTGCCAGTATTATCTATTCTTAAAACTTCTTCAACACTCCCATTAAGGTGCAATAATCTTTGCGGTGAGGTTGTTCCAATTCCTACGTTTCCTGTATGACTTATAGTCATATTATAAGCAGCGTCGGTCCTATTGTAAACTGAAAAACCTACAGAATCAACTGCTATTTGATAATCATCATAAGAATTATTTTTAATATTTACATTATTTAAAAATTCTGCATTGCCATTAACTTCTAATTTATAACCAGGCGAAGTCGTCCCAATTCCTACATTTCCTGCAGAATCTATACGCATTCTTTCATCTCCTGAATGTGTACCAAATCTAATTAAATCAGCAGCGCCACCATCATCACCATAAGTGCCTATAAATGTACCATTAGAAAAATGTCCTATATTTAAATAACCATCTCCTGCTGTGCCTGTAGATAATTTAATTTGATTACTTGCTAAAGATACTTCAATCTGTCCTGCAAAAGTTGGCGAGCTTGTACTATTCCATATAGTTCTTTCAGTAACTACAATTGAATTAGACGGTGCACTTGTGCTTCCACTGTCATTTGAATAAGTTGTAATAGANCCATCACTTATAGAGGCTGTAGCTACTATTTCTGAAAACTGACCTGTTCTAATATATATATCTCCATTATTATTGTCAATATCTAAAAGCCTAACTTCATCTACCGCGGATGTTGTTCCATCTGCAACAAAATCATAATATGTTAAATCAAAATTATTATCATTATTTAACTGCCCTACTATTTTTGCATATGCAGGTAAAACTCCATTACTATAAGATGAACTTCTACCAGCTAATTCGATAATAAATCTAGTTGATTGACCACAATTAACCCTTGCTATTCTATGATATTGATTACTTGTATCAGCTGTGTTTTCCAAAGCTCTCCAAACATATTGCTTAGCGTTTGTGTCAGAAGAGAATCCATTTGTTGAATTTACTTGTCCTGAAACAGTTAAATTAGAAGCGGTAACATTACCTGCAAAAATTGCATTTGGCACGGCACTTCCTTGTCCTTGTAATGTCAAAGCATTTTCTACGGTTCCACTCGTTGATTTAACATTAAATCTTAATTCTGTTCTTACTGAACTACTGCTTATAGTTCTATGTTCTATACCACCCCAATCTTGGTGTGCCCCGTCGTAATCTACTTGAAAATTTAAATAATGTAGTAAAGTATTAGCGCTTGGATTAGTGCTGTCTCTAAGAAAATTAATAGTTGGAGAACCATTTTGTTTTGTTAAATTAAAATCTCCTCCATTTACTGTTACATCTCCTGCAAAAGTTGCACTATCATTATGTGCTAATATTAAAGCTGGTGTTGTTGATCCAGCTCCTGCAGGTTTTGTAAAAAATCTTAAATCAGCACCATTTAAACTAGTTGTTCCATGTGCAAAAGCTATCGCGTCTATACCTGCAACTTGCTTGTGTGCATCTGCTTGACCGCCTGTGGCTGTAAAATAAACTCCACCTATTTGATCATTGTCTGTAGTAGAGCTACTTTCTAACATTATAAATGAGCCATTAGCACCACCATTTAATGTTAAAAATTTACCACTTGAATCAGGTTTGAAAAAGCTTCCAGAATTTATATGTGTTGTTGGTCCTGTTTGATTAATTCCTACATTCCCAGAAGAATCAATACGCATTTTTTCTGTTGCTAAAGTAGTTCCAGCACCACCTGTACCAAACGCTATACCTCCATTTTGTGGTTGATATATATATCCGTGCATCCAGTTAGTGTCTGTTGAATTTCTTGTATTAAAATGGAATCCTGCGCCTGTATCTGCACCATCTTGGTCTTCGACTGAAAAACCAACTCTTGCAAAATTATAATGGTAATTTGAATTATTTACAAATCCATTACCAAACCAAGCTTGCACTCCTTGTAATCCAGTACCAGATATATGTAATTTACTACTAGGTGAAGTCGTTCCAATACCAAAATTACCACCATTATTAATATAATTAGCCGCATTAGCCTCACCGTATAGTTTAACTTTTACATTACCGCTACCATCATACAATATAAAGTTACCATCGCCAGAACTATCAGCGCCTAACCTAAATGCGTAATTAGTTCCATCATGTGAAGCAATATATTTACCATTTCCTTTAATTGTTAATAAATCTATAGGCGAAGTCGTGCCAATGCCTATTTTACTATCTGTAAATCTTAAAAATTCGCCACTTGCGTTTTCAAAAACAAAAGGATTATCATCTGCTGGAGATACAAATGCAAATTTACCAGAGCCATCTCTTCTCCTTTCTATATAATTTTTTTCAGTCGTGCCTTCATAAAAAGATAATCTTGCTGTTGTACCAGATTGTACCGTACCATCGTTGCTTACTATTATTCTTGTTGGGCTACCCGCTTGGTCTTTTCTAACCATTAATTCGCCTGAAGGAGAAGTTGTTCCAATTCCTACATTACCTGCTGATGTGATTCGCATTTTTTCACTTGAACCAACTTTAAACTGTATGTTTGGTGTACCGCTTGTATTACTATTTGAATCTACTGTAAATGCTAAAACATCACTTGGTGTTAAAACGTTACCAGCAACACTATCTGTTCCTAATGTTATATTCCCAGCAGTAACTAATATATCTCCAGTTACCGTTGCACCTGTACTTGTAGTTTCAAACTTTTTAGAATTATTATGATATAAATCAACACCACCATTACCACCAAATTTAGCAGCCATTTCACCGCCTTGTACTTTTATATCAACATCATCAGCACCTTGTATTACAACATCATCACCAAAACTTTGAATATATAAATCAGCAGTTGCATTAGTAATATAAGAATTACTACCATCGTGGAAGATTTCTAGGTCTCCACCTGTACCCATGAGTATTTTTGAATTATCTGGGAACCTTGTAGCGCCTGTTACAGAACTACCATTTACTAAACTACCATCTAAATAAAAATAAGTTGCAGTTCCTCCACTACCATTATCACTTGCAAATATTATATCGGCATCATCTTGCTTATTGAATATTGTTAAATTACCAGTTTCGTTTTCTATATATGAGTTACTACCATCGTGATATATTTTAAAATCTTCTCCAGTACCTAATAAAATTTTAACACTATCTTCAAGTTTTATATCTTTTGCAAAAGTTGTTCTAGTATGCGAACCATCTAGTTTAAAATATTCAGTAATACCACCACTACCATTATCTGACTGAAATATAATATCTTTGTCATCTGCACTATTTCTTATTATTAAATCCCCTGTACCTGCTTGTTCTACATAAGAATTGCTACCATCGTGGTAAATCTGTAAATCTTGACCACCACCAAAATCTATCTTTACATTGTCATCTATTATAGTTCTTTTATGTATTCTTAAAACATTATCAGAGCCATCAAGTTTAAAATATTCAGTAATTCCACCAGAACCATTATCTGAAAAGAATACAATATCTTTGTCATCAGAATAATTTGTAATTAAAAGATCACCAGTTTGATTTCTTATCTCTGAATCTGTCCCATCGTGGAATATTTGCATATCCGATGCTGTACCAAAAACAGCTCGACTATTATCAGGAAATCTTGTAAACAAACTCCCACCACCTGCAACGCTACCATCAAGTAAAAAATAAGTAGCAAGTCCACCACTACCATCATCGTTTCTAAAAATAATATCTCTGTCGTTTGATGCTTGTTCAATATAAAAGTCTCCGTTTGCATTTTGTATAAAACTATTTGTTCCATTATGAACAAAGAATAAGTCATTTCCAGTACCGATATTTAAATTTTTACTATCTGCTAGACTTAGATTACCTGCAAAGGTTGCGTTTTGTGATGAATCTA
>FUFK010043067.1_pt1 | contig 29019 bp, 38 predicted proteins | sample 1021851 | NCBI WGS metagenome assembly FUFK01 (sample SAMEA51879418, study PRJEB19060) | metagenome
TCAACAAGAATAACACAGCGATATTTCTCTGCTGCATTGATAAGTTTGTTCTCAACCAACTTGATTTCTTTGATGTTAAACTCTTTCTGCATCGGGTTTCTACCATCAGGCAGAACTAACATAACACCTGCATTAGCACCTTCAGGGCTTTTGCAAAAGTTTTGTAATAACTGCACAACCATGCTGGTATTGTAGTTCAGATAACCAGTCTTGAGCTGTTTATCTGTCGGGCTAGATAGATCTATCTTCTTCATCGTCTCTTTCCTTGTCCTCTATATTTTTTGAAACTGCGTCTCTTATGTTTATTTTTTGGTCTTGACCTAACGCTATGGCCAATAGATGTTCTCTTCTTTGGACCAGGTATATGTTCGCTGTATAGTTTACTCTTCTTTGCCAACTGTATACTCTCCTTCTATCAGGACTTTGTTGTCCTCATATATCTTCTTCATTTTTGCTTCTAGGTCTTCAATAGATAGGTCNTCTANCTTACCAGTCAAACTTATTTTCTGTTCGATGTAGAGTCCTGCTGCTTTTCCTCTTGCCACTTCCGCATTTGCAGCTGCCGAGAAAGCTCCTTTAGATAGAGCTGCTTCGCGTATACGACCGAGTTCTGTGATGTGTTTTTCAAAAGTAACTTCATATTTCTTNTGNACNTCTGNTCTGATTTCTCCGATATATTTAACAACGAGTGGATATTTGTTTGGATTGCGNAGNTCAGACGCCCGTACATGAGCGCTGCCCTCTGCATAACCTGCTTCCAAAGCACATTCTGTTGGTGTCTTACGTCCTTCATTGTAGACCAATAGCTCCGCAAATTTCTTTTGTTGTTCTGATAATTGTTTGGGTAAACCCATGGCGTAAAGATAAGTTAATTTACTTTTGATTACAAGATTATTCTATGATCTTTTTAATTTTGAGTCGGCCCATGTCTTCATAGACTACAGCCTCNACCTCGCGGCAGTTCATGTATATTCCNTGCTGNTCTTCTCCNATATTTCTNGCGATAATACGTTTCTGCTTAAGACAGTCNCTAAGNCCNTCAGTNGGCACCATCTCAATTGTNGAACCGTTCTGTATCATNAGTATTGCAAATACAACTTTAATGGACTCCATTTTGTTTTGACTCCAAATCTATTAATCTTTCCTCATGGAATTGTATAACCATATCNTTCTTTANTATCATNGGTATCTCTGCTTCCATTTGTTCTTTTANNTTNTCTACGTTCTCTCCAAGATATTCNACNANCATGTAGAGNTCTTGGACTTGTGGACTGACCATGCCGCCTTTGGGCACGGAGTCTATGAAAGTATTAGCAGCTTCTAAATCTTTGTGTATCAATCTTAGATCTGACTCAATAGAGTTAAGCCGCTCAATAATTGCAAAATATGACATGGTGCCTATTGCGACAGCCGCCAGGATAGCTATTAAGTTACGTGCCGGGAGTGAGATGCTGGTGTTGTCCGATAATTTCATTACAGTAACGGATTATCTAGTGACGCTTTTAGCTCCTCTATCTTTGCATCTATAAACTTTATAGCTGCATCATTTATTTTAACGTCGCCTTTGATTGCCTCTAGTTCTTTTATAATACCTGATAGATCTACAGTCTCGTTGACTATAAATTCTTTGTTCTCCAACTGTGCAATACGGTTGTTGAATTCACCCCATGCCATAAAGCCACCACCAATGGCGCCAATGACACCTAGTAATGCAGCATAAGACGATAGTTTACTAATCATTCCTTGCATTTAATAACTCCATAAGATTTCTATATGCATCGCTAGTATTCTTTTTGTATTCCTGCATTTTTATCTGGTGCTGGACTACAGGGTCTGTACCTGCAATGCTTGCTTGTGTAGCATATATGGTTTTATCGTAGCTTGCAAGGCTGGCCTGTAGGAAGAACGCCGGGTCACCACCAGGCAATTGTCTAGTGTCAAACAAAGCAGTGTTTGTATCAAAATAACTAGAAATATCAGCTTGGCCTTGTGTTATTTCACGTGAAACAATCTCGTTAATAACATCAAGAGTGACGCTGACTCTTTGCATTTCGTTCTTTATCTTGCTTTGTATGGCCTTCTCTATGGCTGCAACTTTTATATCTAAATCAACTTCCACATCTGAGCTAGGTTGTTCTTGAGTTGGCTCCTCGATTGCTTCTTCTTGTTTGGCAATCTCTGTTGTCGGTGCTGGTTCGTCTGCAACAACTTCTTCGCTACTGGGTTGCTCTGTAATTTCTTCACTTACAATCTCCTCTTCGATTGGTTCTTCTTTTATCTCTTCCATCGCAGGTTTCTCTTCGATGGGCTCAGGTTCTGTTTCCATCACAACTTCTTCAAAGACTTCTTCGATAAACTCCTCTTGCATCTCCTCCGTAAATTCTTCTGTAAACATTTCCTCCATAACTATTTCTTCCATATACACCTCCTCCATCGGAGGCAGCTCTTCAAACATTTCTAGTGATGGTAGTTCATCAAAAAACTCTACATCTTCAACCATGACAACATCGACTGGAATAAATTCTTCCATGACAACTTCTTCGAAATACTCAGGTTCAAAAAAAAATTCATCCATCGGCATTATGTCAAACTCTTCTACGACCTCTATCTCTTCAAAGACAGGATTGAATGTGTATTCAATTTCTGGTGGTGGTTCAAGAAATATATCTTCTGGTATTGTAAACTCCATCAACTCAAATTGTTCNAACTGTTCTTGCACATCTTCTATCTCGTCTTGACCAGGACATGTTGGTGGGTTCTTTTGCCAACAATACACAACACTGGTAGACGTGGTAGTTGACAGTGTATTGTAATCAACAGTGACTACAGGATCGCGCACGTCAACACCGGCATGGCCTCCGTTGTAGTTTTTATTGCCTTGTATATCAAAACTAAATCTTACAGTGAGTGTGCCGTGTTGGTTTTGTGCGTCTGGTGCAAGTGTAAGCTGATTAGAATATGGATTGGTTTGATAGTTATGGTTTGTTGTGTCATGAAATGTTGTGCTCTGTGTTGTTGTGTCAACACCATTGGTTGCTGTTTGTGTAAGTGTGACGGTTGACTCGACAGGGTTCCACCACCGTATTTGTGCACCAAAGGTAGATGTAAAACCAAGCTGTAATTCTTCTAATGATAAATGATCGTCAGAGTCTATTGTTGTTTCTGCATACTTGCCGTGTTTGCCGGTCAACCATGTTGACTCGTTGATGTCAGAACTATCAGGAAACATNGTGCCTACCCAGCTGCCATCGTCGAAGTCTTGTGAAACTAAGTTGCTTGTTACAACAGGATTACCAGTAGTAACAGTTGTAACAGTAGTTGTGTCTCCAACATTCGGTGTGTCCTCTAATATAACTTGTGTGCTATTGGCTGCCGAGCTTAACAGGATCGCCGCTACCGTCAACAATATAAGCTTCTTTTTCATCTAATCCCTCCAGAATAGTGTTATCAACTTTTTCCATGTATCGCAGGGCTTTTGTATACTCTTCGTAATCTGGTCTTTGTTGATCGTATTTATTCCATTCATCTAATGCTTCGTCACCAATCTTGCCATTGAATGGACATGGTGTACCAGCATGGGCCATAGCTGAGAAGACTCTGCTGTCTTGACAGAGTATAGATACAGCTGCAACTTTCATGTTAAAATCAAATAGTAATTTGGATAGCTTCATTCTTTCACAGTTCATATCACGCTTTGTGATACCTATGCTGCCACCTATCAATGGCTTTTGTATACCAAGGCCAACGCCTACAGTACACAAATCTTGCGACATCGCTGAGATGCCTGGAGCAGATGCAGATGGTACTGTACGCGTGTCCCCCGTATAGGAATTGTTATTATTTGTAGTAGAATTGTTCGTCGTTGTAGATGATGAAGAACCTGACTGATAATTTGTTGTTGCCTCACTATGGTAGCCACCTGTAATTGCTGTGTTTGTGGCTGATGATCCTGTTGTTGATTGTGTGTTGGTTGTAGCACCCGCACCTGTGACGTCAGCAAATGCAAAATTTATTGCAAATGCAAATATAAAAATAGATATTGCTACTGCTAGCGCTACGTTTTTCTTCATGTGTCCCCCCATAATGTTTTAACACTTCCAGCGTCGTCTTGCCTGCCTTATTCTAGAATTAGGATCGTTACGTGTCTTTGCTGATGATCTTTTTAATTGACCAAGTGATCTAGCGCAATAAGATTTTCTTCTTTTTGCTGCCTTACTGCCTTTTTTAACTTTGCCTGTTACAGCTGTTTTTAATTTACTACCGGGGTTGGCACGTCTGTATGCAGCGACACCTTTCTTAGTCATACCTGCACCACTTTTGGTAGGGCGATAGTTTGCACCCTTACCAGTAGTGGTCTTAGGTATTTGCCCCCTGGTCGTAGCCATTATTTTTTCTTAGGCTTCTTTGCAGTCTTAGCAGATCTTTTCAATGCTTTATCAGTTACAGTGCCTTTGCCTTTTCTACTTGTACCTTTTTTCTTGCGTTGGTTCATGTAGTAGTAAAGACCTTTTTTGGCAACTCTACCGTCTTTTGTTACGTGAGTATCTTTAGCCATTTACTTTTCCTCCTCTTTTCATAAAGCCCATTTTGTTACGAACTTTTTTAGGTAGCTTTGCTAACCCAGGGTTTTTCTTTTTATCAACTTTTTTCAAACCCTTTTTCTTTTTATCGACATCGCCGCCTTTTTTCATGCGTTTTTTCATTGCACTTCCACCGCCGCGTTTGCCAATTCTTTTTTTCATGCCCATCATGGTCGGTATCTCCTATACTTTTGACGTTTTAAAACAGTGCCTGCATAATAGTCGCTAGGCCAGTGTGAATAATATCCAGTCTTTCGCAAATTGTCACTAGCTTTTTCTAATTCATCAAACTTTTGTATTAGCACCATCATAAACTCATTGTCTGGACGCCACTCACCTGTGTCTAAGAACTCTACTGGCTCGTCCTCTTCGTCATCGTCAGGGTGTGAGCCCATAAGATAGATATCATTAGGCACCATAACTCTGTTTAATATATCTATAACAGAGTCTAGTTCTTCTGGTGTATAACCTATATCGTTGCAACCAACTATGGTGATCTGCACTGCAGGGTCTTTTGTTAGTCTTGCACCTTCTATAATTTTATCTTGGAACTCTGCAAAGTTGTGGCACTCTAGCACTCTAAGTGTTTGTCTTTGTCTTGCTTGTTTTGCATACGGACATACAGGCACGTCACCTAAATGTTTGTTCTTAGGCTCTAAATAAAACTCAGACCATTGTAAGATGTCTTCAGTTATCGATCTCATTTAAATTTTTCTTGAGCATGTCTAACAGCCACGGATTGTCTCTGTACACACCCATCATTGCATTAGATATTGTATTTACTACTAATTCTTCTGCATCGTCTTCTTTGAGTGGGCCGTTTGCTTGGTTGAGAGAAAAAATATATACCACTGCATGTAAAATTTCATGCCACGTTGTATTGCAACGTTCTTGNGGTACCAATGAGTCTTGAACATAGATGACCCCCTCTCTGGCCCTGTACTCACCATAGCTATCTGTCATGTCATCCATGATAAAATCAGGTCTAACATATTTTATTTTGATAGTTCTGTATCCTACCTTGACTTGCTCAGGTCTACCATCTGCTGGTACGACCATGGAGTCAGTTATTCTTTTTTTCTTTTTTGCCATGTCTGTCTATGTATTACTAATAATATACTATTAGTAGGTTTTTGACCCCCTTTTTTATAAATAAAAAGTAGAATTTTGTGCGCGCGACCAAGTGCATAAAAACTAGGAAAAATTGCATAGGTCTACCGGCTGTTACCNNCAATTACCGGGGGGTCGGTAGACTGTTTTGTCAATAATATCAATAGCATGACTACCATTTTACCGATTTACCAGTCTGTTCTGGAATTTTTTTTAAAAATTTTGTCAAAGGGGGTCAAATTCTTACTTATATGTCGGTAGTCTCTACTCTTCTTGCTTCGCAGTAGAAGCCCCAGGTCTTGAGTCTACGTCCATCTTCGTGGATACCATGTATTCTGAACAATTCCTCAACAAGAAGAGCCTTGTTGTCCCAGATGTAATCAAGGCATTCACCACGACCGTTGAATTGTTTGGCTTCGTAGTCGGTGTGTCCATAGTCACCCGGCCCCTGATACCACAGCATCGCTGTTATTACCCATACCATTGTAGAATTCATCTAATCTCCCCAAGAATTTGTGTTTTGCTTGTCTAAACTCATCTCCTTCTATCATAAATTGTTGGTAATAGCCATCTTTACTGCACATCATAATGACTCCTTGCTCTATACTGGTACCATATACCGCATCATGCGCCATGCCATATGCTGCCATTTGTAAGAAATAATCCCCGATCCACTCTCTTTGCTTAGGTTTATTCGTTTGTTTAAAGTCAATGATACTGACCTTATCCTTGTACTTTGCAACTAAATCCACGCTGCCCGCGTATAGATTAGGGTAATATAGGGTAGCCTCTATGCCATAAATTTCTGAACAGTCATTCAATCCTCGTTCCACGATTATTTCTGCCATCTTCGTAGCTTCTATGCCTAATGGTGTAAGATCAAGGGATCTCTGACCTCGGATTAAATCTTCGAGGTACTTATGCATCGCGGTCCCACGTATCGCTGCGTCTCTAGTAATTTTTTGAGCTTCGCGCAAACCGACTCTATTACGCCAGCGTTCCAGGCTTTCTTGTTTTTCTTTCGGCTGTGTTTGACCCAGGACAGTTGTAACACTGGGTAACTTTTTCTGACTACCGTCAATGGTATAATGTCTTAGGCCGTCGAGCTTCGCGCGACTTGACTTAGGGTACGAATATTTATTTACAATCTTCATCAAACTGTTGGTTCGTCTTTCTTTTTGCTTCTTCTAGAAATTTCTTTATTAGTTTTAATTCTGCTTCTGCTTTCAACGCTCTCATCTTCCATTTAAGTCTTTCAGGAAGATAGTAATAATACCATTGATCCACTTCCCACTGTATTCTATCCTCTTTTTCACAAATCTGTCTTTCTAATTCTTCTATATAATCGTCTTTTGTTTTTATGTGTTTTTGTTCTGTTGCAACTAATGGAAATTCTGCTCTAAATATTGTGTGGTTATCTTTGCTTTTGTAATACATGTTTATATTTCTGTAGTTTAGAATCATTCCAAAGTCTTGGACTATCTGATATTCCCACTTTAATCTTTACTTCGTCTAAAGGCAAGTCAAACATTTGTTCCCAATCAACATACATAAAATCCAGGGCCCGTCGTCCTCTATTGTAAGCTTCTATACACCACCTTAAATATACAATGGCAACATATAGGCCGTAGCGTCTTAGACTAAACCAGGCGGTAATACCAATAAGAGCAGACCAGCTCCGGCGCCATTCTTTTGCCTGGTCAAAACACAGCACGTTCAACTCACTTAAGGTGTCTGTGCCGTAGCCATTAAAAAAATGTATAAGGTCATGTGCTATTATAGTATTTTTTAAATAAGCATTTAGCAGCTTGCTTTTTGTTTTCTTGCCGCCTAACACACTTATAACTAAATCCGCAAAATCATCTTTGGCCATCCATTGTTTATATTCATCGCCAAAAGTTCCAGGAGCGTAGTTCCCTTCTTTAATTCTTTCTTGAAAAGATTTACCTTTTATCAAAGTTTTTGCTACAGGCCATCGTTTAAACTCTTGAAGTCTTTGAATTGTATCATCTTTATCCAAAGTGTTTACAACATCGTATACACACTCAATAGGTGTTACAGGTCTGAGTGGGTCCATAACACGACGATGTTTTTTGAGCAAACGCCAACGGTCAGTAAAATATTTCATCTAAACATTTTTGCTATTTTACAAAAAGTTCCTGAGTTGTTTGTAATTGTTACACTAGCGCTTTGTAACTCTGTTAGTTTATATTTAGAAACAGTTTTTGAACCAGCAACTACATCTTGCCCTGTCATGATATAACAACGTGTGCTGCCTTCTTTTGTAATTGTCATAGACTCACCATTCATTAAATCTGCAGTTTTAAAAGTCCACCCTACTTCGTATTGCATAGGACAAATAAAAACAGTGTCCTTTGTCATAATTTCGACTCCGCCCTCTGATGTGTAAGGTCGCCAAGAATCATATGTTGCTTCAATAAAATCTGTAGTGGTTGTTGGAAGGTGCTCGTATGTTCCTTGCACATAATCATCACCAGTTACTAGGTCTACGTCAGATCTAAAGTTTGGTCTTAGTGTTTCTTGAAAATCTATGTAGTCTTCTACGTTTTCTTTAGAAAAAGGATCACCTTCTTTCCATCTAAACCAAACCTTTAATTTACCTTGCATTAAAATATAATTGTCAGATGAATTAATTAACCAAGGTTTTGTGGGATGCACAGTAAATAATGAATTACCGTCTTTGTCTTTTGGTTTTTCATCTAACGTTTCTGTAACAATCTTTTGACCGGGTTCACAATTTTGGGCTACAGATATTTGTATGTCGTTGTTTACATTTTCTATCATTGAAAAACCAATTGAAAAAATCATAAAACCTCCGGTGTTCTAGGCGGCGCTACGTTGGAAGGGTTAGGCTGTAAATATTTATCTACCTGTGACTGATCTTTTAATGTGCCCTTTCTTTGTATCACACATTTATCACCATCAGTAAAATGTGCTTCCCATTCTTCTAAATCATAACCTAAAGCCACTGCCCATTCATCAGCAAATTTTTCTGTAAAATAAATATTCATATTTAACCAATGTTGTTGGCCAACTTGATGTTCACCAATAAACCATTGTTTTGTTTCCAATCCACTACCTTCTTCAGGAGTGTAAGTGTAGGTTATAGTTTTTACATTTTGTTCTACACCATCAACCACTTGTTTTTCAAAACCTCTCTCACCTAAATGCGTTGAAAAATTAATCACTCTAGACATTTTAACTCCAATTAGTGTAGACAGTGCTGCCTATCACGCCTGATAGGTCTACAAGATTGCTTGTAGTGCATTGGTGACCCGGACTGCCAACCCAGTTATACGTGCCATTGTTATTTGTTGTAGCACTAACAGAGTTAAACCCAAACGAAGCAGTCCCGACGTTAGTGCTTACCACAGGACCGTTTGCACTACCCGTGCGTATGTTGCTGTTTCTACTAGCTACCCCTGACGAATTGTAAGGTGAGTTTCCCATAAATCGACAGGTAAAGGGAATACCATTTAAACCACTACAGGCAATCCATCCTACCTTTGTAGGACCTGAAATAGATATTTTATTTGGCGTGCCATAAGTGGCATTACCATAAAATAACCAACCATTACTTACTATTTTGCCACCAGAACTTCCAACTACGTACTGACCAAAACTATTAAAACCCTCTGTTGAATAAAATTGACTTACAGAAATTTGTCCTGATGTAGGCACGTTCGTATTAAATTGGTTTTGTGGAACAAACGATCCATTGCGGTAATACTCGGATAAAGATATAGGATTACTGCCACCGAATTGTGACTGAATTGATGAAAAGGCTAGTGCCCCTGATGACGGTAAACCCATAACTACTCCTTATATGGCCATTTTGATGGAACAATATTATCTCCGTCAACTCGCCAATGATTGTACAACATATACCCTTTTGGTACTTCTTTCCATAAAGAAAATATCATAACCACCCTATTTCCTTCAATAACTTGTTTTACTCTGTGGTATGGTGCATTAACTATTCTGACACATATGTTTTCTTTTGGCACTATGCTTACAACCTCTGACCCTGCAGGAGGTTCAAATTCAGAATCTCTCATTGGTCCACCAGTCCATGTAACATTAGGAGTGCACTCAAATTCTCCACCAACCACATTGTCTACGGTAAGATATATAATGTAACTGGCATAAGACGGCTGACCCCAGGCCTCTTTTTTGTCTTTTACCTCTACAAACTGCATTTGTCTCTCAAAAACTTCGTCACCGTCAACGTGCCACGATGCAGCATCATTCCACCTAAACCAATATTCAATATGGTAATTTTGGTCACCGAGCATTTTTACAATGGCTTTTTCTACTTTGTTAACAGGTTTTTCTGTCTTTTTTAAAAAATTGTAGTGTGGAACTTTATGCCATTCTCTTAAAAGATATTCTTTTAGTTCGTCAAATTCATAATTAGGCAATGCTTTTTTTGCAAGATGTATGTTCTTATGAACTTTCATACCATGTGAGAATTTTTAAAATAAATTACCCCATTTTCATAATCAAACTCGTGTGGATTACCTACCAACTCTTCAGGCGACATCTGTCCCATCCTAGCCCAGTTGGTGTGTCCAAACTTTGCTTTACATAATTTGTCTATTGTGTGTGCTGGTATATCCAAGAACAATTCGTCAGCCTCGTACGGCGCTCCTGTATCCTCTGGTATCCATTCTATTTCAAATTCGTCCATCATTTCTTTTTCTTCTTTTTCTTTTTACGAAAAATACGATCGTAGTTATCTTTAAATTCTTTTGAAGGTATATGTTTGCCGTCTTGTGCCATTATTCTTTCATTGCGTATGGATCTGTTGACAGTTCCCGTTGTTTCTTGTCAGGTTGTTTTCCTAAAATAATATCTTCCATGTTTTTGTGTAGATAGTTAGACATCTGTCCCACTACATTATCTTGAGATAGTGTGTCTACTAAATCTTTCAAGGACTCGCCGTGTTGCAGGCATCTTGATATCAGCTTGCCTGATGCTCTAAGCTCTCTATCTAAATATGAATCTGTTGGTTTGAGTTTAATCCAAAACGCCATGGGTGTTAGCCCAGTGTCGCTTGCTATGTAGTCTAATATACCAACGACACGTCTACCATCAATTGGTAGAGTGAAAGTTGCACTCATCATCCTATCTGGAATCTTTTTTCTCACACCTTTATTTTCCTTAATTAAAGTCATCTCGATGCTCCTGAATAAATTGGTACAAAGAAATATTAGTTTCTTTGACTTGTTGTATCTCTAGCCACATCGTTTCTATAACTGAGTACATATTAATCATTGTAAATATATTTACAATCATTAATCCTATCCCCATCGTCAAAATTACCCACACCAAGAGGTTGCTAGTGGACCACTCGAGCTTGATCTTCAAGTCTTTCATATGCCCTCCTAGCTTTTATCTCAAAAAGTTGTTGTAATTTATTATTCCAAATAGATTTCATTTCATAATCTTTAGCCTTTTTCATAGCTTTCATTACGTTTTCAATCCGTTTGTTTATCATCATGCCAATTAATCCATCCTGTTGCTATATATTTTATATGTTTTTTTGATATTTGTCCCTTGTGTACATGTGTAAATCCAGCAGGCCAAATAACGGTTTTTCCTTTTTCGGCTTTTATTAATCGTTTTTGACTATAAAAATGTGTTCCACCATCGGGCACATCGTTTAAATATGTCATAAAAACTAGCTCCCTACTCATGGCTATTCTGTTATTCGCACGTTCACAATGCCACGCAAAATATCCTTCATTTGGTTCATACTTTTGTATCTGAATGGTTTCTTGTAAACTTGTATGCTCCGAAAAACCCCACCCCACATTGCCTTTTAGTTCTGGTGAATGCATGCCAATATCAGAAAAATAAACATATATTGCTTTTTCTATTTCAAGAAAATATTTCTGTATAGTTTCTAGATAAGGCCAAAAAACTTGGTTTACTCTCTTAGGTTGATAAATACATACAGGGGATATGCCTACATCTACAGAAGTTTTTACTTCTGGTTGGTAGTTATTTTGTCCAGATCGACCATACTGTTTTGTAATAGGAAACACATCCACAACACCCCTTTCGTTTGGCCTAACTTCGTCTGACATCCAAGGAATATCTTCGTGTAATTTAATTAATTTGTCACACAATTCTTCAGGTATAAAAGTTTCACCTATAAAATCTTTCATATGCTTTCCCCTGATTTCATCCAACGAGGCTCAGTGCCACCTTCGATATTAATTCTGCATTGATAAGCAGGTAGCATAACCCAACCTTGGCTATCGCATTGAGGGCAATTTATCTGTTTACCTTGTACTCTAATATAGCCATTGCCCTTACAACGAGGGCAAATAGCTTTAACCTCGTGATCGCCCGTTAGATCTACCATTTTTCTTTTTCATCTCTTTCTCTAATAAAAATTCTATTACTTTCTGTACACTCACTGGCACTTCAAACCTGTTTTGTGCTAAACTCATCAGTTTATCGTGTGTATCCATGGATACAGACACTGATTTAAATTTACTTATATCTGGCATTTTCTTTCCTTTGTTATATTATTATATGGGATTATATAGAGCAAATATTATATTTGACAATAGTTTATTTTAATTTATTTTATACACATCCACATCTTTTGGCGTCCAGGTTTTCCCTTATTTTTTCCTGGACGTCACTTCTTTATAATCCACGGGTCTTCTAAAAAGTTAAATACAACTTTACCATTTACGTATTGTTTGTGTTTCGTTTTGCATGTCAGACATTTGTACACACGTCCTGGGTCTTCTTTTACTCTAATAAAAGGCACATACTCGGAACACTTGTCACATATGCCCAGTATAATCTCAAGATCGTCATCAGCGGCCAACTATTCCTCCTGTAGAAAATTGTCGTCTACCAAAAATTTCCCTTAACCACATTTCTTCTCTGTTTTTTAAATTTTCAATATCGTAATTATTTTCATATGTTAACAAAGATAATTGACTTAGTCGATAATCATAATTCTCTGATTTATGATTTATTAAATATTTTATTTCTGGAGTTTGAAAATATTGTGGAAACAAAGCATAACCTACTAAAGTGTGCAAACTTACTGTTAAACTAATTCCCTTTTTTCCATCATTCCTAGCCCAACCATCGTGGCTTTTGTGCAAAGGGACACCATTACGTTTACGAATTAAATCTTCTCTATCCAGTCTTTTTAAGTCTTCTATTGTTATTTGAAATCTTACGTTAGGGTAACCATTTCCTCCTCTACTAGCTTTGACAGTTGTAAACTCTCCATTCTTTCTTCTTCTAGCAACCCATGGGAAACATTTAGTGCCGTATTCTTCAGGATTATTTTCAAAAGGAGGTAACATTTTATAACCCTCCTTGTCTGGCCCTTTTCCTTTTAGCCAATATCCTCCAGTGGTGTGTAAAAAAAACTTGCCTTCAGGTAACATATGAAATTGTGTATCACAGGGTTTCTTTTGTTGGTATCTAATTACTGGAATTTTACTAACATCAATTATTAAACCTTTAAAAGGTGTAAGATCTTTAATTTCAATTAGTTTAGGTATCATTCGTGTTCTCCACCTTTGCCTCTGGTAAGAATACCATCAGGTTTTCTTCGCACTTGTTTAAAATATATTGCTGTCAATACAGTCATTGTGATAACACCTGCGTGAGCAAAAGCAGAGATACCAAAAGCGTAAATGCTCTCTACAATATAAATTCCAAACACAGCGGACCACATCCATGCAAGAACTTGCATAGACATAAATTTTACTTGAAAGGGTAAATGTTTTAATGCGTTAGTTTTTATATTCATTATTGCGTCGTAGGCATCTCTCATTTTATGTCCCCCCAGCTTTCGCCTTTTTCGTAGTCGACTTTGTTTGGTACTTGTAACTGTACCGCTTCTTCCATAATTCTAATAATTCGCTCTGACTCTTCAGGGCCTGATACTGAGATATCAAGTTCGTCATGAATTTGTACATGTGGTATTATTCCTTCCCGATACAGCGCCAGCATAGATTGTTTTGTCATGTCAGCGGCTGATCCTTGTATTAGTTTGTTAAGTGCTTTGTATGTGAATGCTCGTTTAATCCCCGGTCCATGCTCCCTTAGTGCATCTGCGTGCTTCAGTGGTTTCTTAATACCAAAACCGTGTGGCTCCCACATATCAAAGTGACATAATCTTCCCCCGATCGTTCTAATCTTACCAGAGTCATCGGCACGTCTGCTTACAGCCTCTGATAACATTTTTACAAAAGGCGCTCGCTGGTGATACGTTTTTAATAGTTTCTCAGCCGCGTCTTTCATAAGTCCTAGTTCTGCCATGAGTTTGTTTTTGCCCATGCCATACATAATACCTAAATTAATTGTCTTTGCTTGTTTACGATCTATACCGGCCATGTCAGCAATCATCTGGTGAAAGTCTGCGCTGCCGTCGTTGTATGCATCTACAATCGTGCCTGTGCCCTCCAGCTTCATGAGTGATGCAAAGTGTACTAATATTCTTGGTTCCTGTTGGCTGTAGTCAAAACAACCCCAGGTGTGTTTTTCTTCTGGTATAAACAATGATCTAATCAGCGGTCCAAGATGCTTGTGTCTTGCAGGAATCTGCTGGAGGTTTGGATTGTTGTAACTAAACCTACCTGTCACTGTGCCGCCCTGGTCAGATCGTATCTGGTTTATCTCTGCATGTATGCGTCCGTTGTGTTCGTGTTTCAGTATCGTATCGATAAATGTTGTGTTTGCTTTGTTAATCTCTCTTGCTTCGTTAATTAGTTTTGGTAGCTCAGCTGGGTGTGTTGCAAGAAAGTTTTTTGTAAAGCTTGGTGCGCCCTTTTCTGTCCTGTCGTACGGCAGTTTCTGTGAGTCAAATGCTTTTGCAATAGATGCAGCAGCCCATATCTCTACGTCAAATCCTGCTATTTTATTTATATCTTCTAATAATTTTTTCTCTGTCTCTTGTAGCTGTGCCTTGACAGACATAGCTTTTTGTACATCTACACGTACACCTTTAAATTTCATATCGACCAGACACGGAAATAAATTTGTTTCTAAATTAAATATGTCCCACAGATCTTGTTTTGATATTTCATGCTGTAGTGCGTGCCAGAGCTTCAGTGTCATCTCTGCATCTTTCTCTGCATATTCACCTACAAACGGTGCAGGTAACTTCCACATTTCTGCTTTTGGATTGACGCCAAAGTCTTTTGCAGCATCCTGTAAAAGCTTTTCGTTCTTGCGCATGCCTATGTAATCTTTACCAACAGAGTCTAGTGTGTAACTGTATCTGTTTTCGTCAATCAAACTTGCAGCAATCATTGTGTCAATGATGCCACCGTTTATGTGAAAGCCAAGTGACCTGATCCAAGACACATCGTACATTGCATTGTGAAATATTTTTGTTGATGTCGTTTGTAATAATTCTTCAAACCAATCCAGGACTAAGCCTCGGTCCATGTTCCCACCACCTTCGTGCGCGATAGGAAAATAGCCGGCCCAGCCTTCGACCGCGACTGCTATACCGACTATCTCCCCGTCTCTTCTTACCGAACCTGACCCCAATGTAAGCAGGTTTGGATCTCGTGTTTCTAAGTCAATAGCAATCTCACTATGACTAGATAAATCTGGTAAAAAATCTGGTGGAACCCACTCTGTTTCTGGCGTAAATAGTGGTTGTTGTAAAGTTCTCACTTATACTCTTCCTTTAGTTTATTTAAAAACCAAATAGCTTTGTCTAAATCTTCTATGGGCTTGCCTTTGTGCTCGTGACGCCAAACATATTTTATGGCTGAGCCTTGTAGATAATATCTAAAACCATCTCCTTGACATGACTTGATTGCATCTATGCAACCTATGTCGCCTTTGTTGTAGTGTGATGGAAAGTTTACTGGGTCATGTTTTTTAGATGACATAACACCTCTCATAGTTTCTTGGTTCTAGTATATGTAATGATTTCTTCGCACGTGTGACTCCTACATAAAATAGACGGTGTAGTTCATCTGGATTAATATCATCGTTGTCAACAGCAGACTTAGTAATATCAGGAAGAATGAGTACATTATCGGCTTCACCTCCTTTGGCAGCATGTATTGTTGATAAGGTTATGCGTGGGTTTTGTGTTATCTTTTCGTCGTTAGCTAGCATATTTCTTATATAGTTTTCTGTATCTACATCTAGACCAGCAAATGCCTTATACCAAACTTCGTCTGTTTGTAATCCGTGTTGCTGCNTACATTCTTCGATGTAGTAACCTTCTTCACTTTCGTTTAATGTTTTACCTGTTCTATACCCCTTTGTAACATTTTCTCCCAGATATGCATACACATTTTTTATTGATGCTACAGGTAATAAATGCTCCATTGAACGCCATTTTTCCCATGTTTGTATGGCCAACAATAAATCTAGCTTTACAGANTTTTTAGTTTTGTGTGCATAATACCAACCTTGTAATCTACATAAATCTTTTATCTCGTCTAAAAAATAATTTGCGCTTGACAATACTAGCCACTCACCTTGTGACATGTCTACCTGTGTAACGTCAGAGTATCTTGTAAGGTCACCTTGTTCTTGTCTCGGCATATATTCTTTGTCGTATCTGTTTGTAACTTTTCTAATTATATCTTGTGATAGTTCGTGTATCGGTCCACCAGGTATTCTGTAAGATTGATTTAATGTATCTATGTGATCTACTTCGTCTTTAAGAGCGATAAAAGTATCAACATCAGCACCAGCCCATCTAAATATAGCTTGATCATCGTCCCCTGCAATGTAGGTCTTGTTTGCTTTCTTCCAAAGAGTCCGGACCATTCTCCATTGCAAAGGTGAGAGGTCCTGTGCTTCGTCAATAAATAATACGTCAAAAGACGGTGAAACATCTTGGTCAATAAATTGTTCCAACATGTCATCATAATCATACAATCCTTTTTCTGTTTTATACTTCTTAAGTTCTTGATCTAAAAGATATAATAGATCTCGCTCGATGTCCATGTGATGTTCATTTTTGTCATATAAATCTAAGACAGGCATTTCTAAAACTCGTGCTTTGTTAATTAGTCGTAAATATTCATTGTCAGAATTAAACACACCATCCTCATCATTGTACCACGCTGTCTTGATAGGTATGCCACACTTTAAACCAAAGTCTCTGTAGTCTGGAGACTTCATCACACGCTCCTTGTTCATACCTAAAGTTCTAAACGCAAGTGAGTGCAGAGTTCTAAAATATGGTATCTCTTTTTGATCTATCATAAATTTTTGTTCTGCTCTGTGTGTTGCTTCCCATGCAGCTTTCTTTGTAAAAGAAAAGTACCCTATCTTTTTTATGTCTGTGCCAGCTCGTAAAAAATCTTCTACTAAATTTAATAGTGTTGTAGTTTTACCTGTGCCTGGTGGTCCTAGTATTATTGTTTTCATTAGAAAGGTGACTCTTCATATTTAACTTCTGATATTTCTGGTTCCTCATCACTTTCCATTTTCATAGATTTAATTTTTATGACATGTGGTGTCTGCTGTTTTATTTTCATACGGACTTCTTTTTCAAAATTACTAAGATTTTTTATTAAACTCGCTGTCTTTTGTCTGTCCAACTCCCAGTTGTTTCTTTTTGCCCACCCATAAAAATCATCCATTCTAAAATAACAAAAATTATCTTCGTCAGTCCACGCCATCTTTCTAAGTATGTCTTCTTTTTTTCTACCCTGTGGTCTGTTGACTGTAAAATCTTTTAATAAATTTACTATAAAGTATTTAGGATCTAATGATTGCAACGGCTCACTGTGATCAACACTCGCCATCAACTCTCTTAGATATAGCTTTCTCCAGTTCTTAGGTGTTACATCTGGTATCACTACATCTATTTGATCTAACACCGCTGTTGCAAATAACTCTGGGTTTCTTAGTTCTACAGTTTTTAATTCTATTCTTGCGTCATCTACATTTAAAAACCATTGTGGAGGTTGTGATGTGACTCGTACTAAAGCGCTCAACCTTGGCATCTGTTCTTCTTCATAACCAACACCATACATTTTTGTTGCGCATTTAGCTGCGTTGCACACACCACAGATAGGTTGTTCTTTGCATTTATACTTGTCGTAATCTTTTCTTTTTAAAGATTTTATTAGCATTTGTACCTCTGTATTACCAAGAGGTGGGTCCATAACCTTAAGATTATCAGCGACCAACATATTTTCCCAATCATCTGGACTAGATTTTTTTCTGTACACACCAACATTAAATAAGCCATTGTTTCTAGATCCTTCGCCAAACCCTTCGTCTGCTAGTCTGTTTAGACAAGGTGGACCATCTGGAAAATACTCTTGTTTCTTTGGTGGTTCTTTTATTTGTATGCTGTCTATCTGTTCTTCTGTTTGTACAAATGTATCATACATAGAATAGAATGATTCTAAACTAGCAGCACCACCATTTTCATCTAGCGCATATCTCAAACCTTTTGTTCCTGCATGGTACGGTAAATTTAAAAAATTACCTACGTCACCTCGCTCGGCCAATAACTCTGTTTGTTTTGGAAATACCTCACTACCCTCGTAGCCCAATGCCGTTGCCATTTGTTCTAGTTTATCTTTCATAAGAAATGCAGGAATAAATTTATCTGCAAACAAAAACAAGTGTGCGCCACCTGACTTAGATCTAAATGTTATCAGAGGAAATTTCAGTTCTTTTATTTTTTGTAAAAGTTGTTTGTGATCAAGATTGTATATGTCAATATCAATACAACCCCACCTGCATTTGTTTTCTTCGTTTATAGGAATAACACCTAGAGCAGGTAATAATTTTCCATTTGCATCTGTTTTACCTTCTATGTGATCTTTCCACAATTGCTCTGAAACTGTTTCTCTTCGTATCCATGGGCGACCTTTCTCTTTACCTCTGGCATCTTTTTTACCAGACAGTATCAGTTGTCCAAACGCACTGTTATTACCTTCAAATATTTCTTTAAACCTCACTCTTCCGTGGCCTCCCTGTTCTTGGTTTACCTCTGTTTGGTCTAAAGGTAGGTTTACAAATGTCGTTGCAATATATTTTTTGTTTTTGCCATTTAGTTATTTCAAACTTTGTCTGGCATGTTGGGCATATCCTTATCATTTAATCTCTTTAACCTTTCTTCTTTTTGTCTTTTGGACTCTTTTGTACTCATATCCCACAACTCGTCTTGGGCTAGCCAATACTCGTCAAACGTCAGAGACGCGTAAGGGGGGATGTGCTTACGCGTCTCCTTCTTCATGATTAAAACGGCACCTCGTCCTTAGACTTAGCTTCGCCGTCACCACCATGTTTTGCAGTTACGTCACCCTTGTTTACGGAACTAGCAAAACTTTTTGCAGCACAATACAAGTCTACATCTTGTACAGGCCCAACCTTTTCTATAGTCCAACCAAACCAAGTTCCCTTGTCATTTGATTGTTGTACAGTTTTAAGATTGTAAATGTGACTATACATAGCCGGTGTGAACATACCACCCTTCCCTTTAAGTTTGATACTGTTCATCATAGAGTTCCATGATCTACTGACTTTTAGTTGTGTAGACTTCATAGAAATCAATGCTGATGTACCATCATCAATCAACACAAAATAAGATGCTGTGTTCTCAAGATAGTTACCGTTTGGTAATCTGTCTTTATAACTAGCATCTCTTGTTGCTTCTTTGATAATGCCACTATCAACAGAGTGTATAGCTACAGGAGCAGTTGTGCCCTCGCCTCTATCACTCCACTCGACATATTCCCGTTTGTAATAGCATGGAATAATATTTACTCCTGCCTCACCGTCATACAGTTGCTTAGTCACAGTATTAAATATCATACCTGGCTCAGCACCATCCACATATTTGGCGTCCCTTTTATTACATTCAGGTGATAGTTGACCTAATACTCTAAGAAATGGCAATGCATAATCGTCTGAGTCCATATTGCCAAAACTCGTATCAGCGTCTTCTTCAAACATGCCTGTTAAGGCAACATCTGATTTCTTTTTTTCAGCTACTTGGTTCATGTTTATTTTCTCCTTGTTTCATGATTCATTTTTTCCGGCTAATTTTAGTTTGATCCTTTACAAACAAATGAAAAGAATCCGAGGGCATGTCGAGGCCGGCCTCGACACGCTCTCTATAAAGAGCTTTCAAAGTCATGGGCTCAACTTTTGATTTTTGTTGTGGCTCATAACCCGANTGCTCCGCAAGGTCCAGGAGATCCTTCGCCTTGTTATCTTCGCCTTTACCGAACGTAACAAAGACTTCATTTTTAATGATGTCCTCTAGCCCGTTTTCTCGAAGCCATGTGTAAGCTGACTCAACATCGTCTTTTTTGATGGTGCAACTGTAAGATTTTTTTACCTCTACAGAGCTGCCGTCAGCGAGTTTCAAAGATGACAACCCTTGCTCTGCTAGCATATTAGGTATTATCTCTGAACTAATCTTGTCTGCTTTTTCTTTTTTTAATTTTATTTTTTCTTCTAGCTCTGCAATTTCGTCTTCAAACGCCTTGAGCTCTTTGCAATATCCTGCCAAACTAGAAATATCAGTCTTCTCTATAATTTCCTGTTGGTCTTCTTCAAAATTGATTTCTGTCATCATCTATTCCTTTCTCAAATAAATTAAAATTAAGTGGATAGTATCTTGTCTCCTGTCTATCCCACTTTAATAAATTAAATCTTCCTTGTGTTATATCACTAACAATTGCCGTTGACAATCCTATGATAGCAGGATCACCAGAACAAAGTATATAATCTGTTTCTTTAAAATCTTGTAAATTTTTTCTCATTTTATGTATGAAAGGTTGTGGACTAAATAACATCTGTGAATTTTCTGGTAAACAAATAACCAAATATCCGTAGTCAGACGCTGTCAAAATATTTATATTTCTTGGAGGGTGTTGCAAAACATAGACAAAACTCTCATCAGGGTTTGCCTTGTTAAATTCCAAAAATTCTGCCAATTGTTTTGGCCTGTACAATTCAAATAATTTATTTCTCATTTCATACTTTCTTATGTTGACATTGAACATAGTCATGATTATATGATTGTCAAGAAAGAATAACGAAAATATGATAAAAAATTATAAGTTTAAGACTAAGCCATACGAGCATCAACTTAAAGCGTTAGAGAAATCCTGGGCTTCTGACACTTATGCCTTGTTTATGGAAATGGGTACAGGTAAATCCAAGGTCCTTGTTGATAATATCGCTATCCTGTATGACAGAGGCGCTATCAAGGGTGCCTTGATTGTAGCACCGAAAGGTGTGTACAAGAACTGGGACGCAATAGAATTTCCAACACACTTACCGGACCATATAGAATGCACAAAAGTATTATGGGAACCAACAGCGACGAAGAAAAAACAGGCTGAACTTGACACATTATTTGACGATAAAGGTGATCTTAAGATATTGATAATGAACGTAGAAGCATTTTCTACGTCAAAAGGACTGGACTTTGCGCGAAGTTTCCTTAACATTTTTGTTGGAAGAGCTTTGATAGGGGTTGATGAATCTACGACGATCAAGAATCCGACAGCAAAGCGAACAAAAAATATTTTAAAAATAGGGGATCTAGCGAAATATCGTAGAATCTTGACAGGCTCTCCAGTTACAAAGTCACCTCTTGATTTGTTTAGTCAATGTGAGTTTCTAGACCCATACCATCTGGGGCATGCCTCTTACTATAGTTTCCGTGCACGCTATGCAAACATGGTCAAAAGAAATTTCGGCGGTCGACAAGTACAGCTTGTAGTATCTTACAGAAGACTAGATGAACTAGCAGATATATTAGATAAATTTTCTTATCGTGTGCTTAAAGAGGACTGTTTAGATTTACCAGAAAAAGTATTTACAAAACGATTAGTAGAACTGACACCAGAACAAGACAAAGCATACAAACAAATGAAACAAATGGCACTTGCAATGTTAGATAATGGAGAAGTTATGACAACCGTAAATGTTATGACACAATTGATGAGATTGCATCAAATAACTTGTGGCCATTTCAAGGCGGATGATGGCACAACTACGGCACTAAAAAATAATCGTATGGACGCATTGCTACAACTATTAGAAGAAACAGACGGCAAGGTGATTATCTGGGCAAATTACAGGGAAGATATAAAAAATATAGTCGCTGCTCTGAAAAAAGCTTACGGAGATGCGTCTACAGTCGAATATCACGGTGGGGTGGACTCTACCCTCCGCCAGGAGCATATTGCTCAGTTTCAGCAAAAAAACGGCCCTACACGCTATTTTGTAGGAAATGCACAAACTGGAGGGTATGGAATTACCCTGACTGCTGCTAACACAGTAATTTATTATTCTAATAGTTATGACCTTGAAAAAAGACTGCAGTCAGAGGACAGAGCGCATCGTATTGGCCAGACTGGCAGTGTTACCTATGTTGACTTGATAGCTGAAAATACTGTAGACGATAAAATAGTTAAATCACTAAGGAACAAAATAAATATAGCTAATGAAATTATGGGCGAGGATATCAAAGACTGGATCTAGAGAATTATATTTTCGTATTTGGTCCTGCCTTCTACTTTGCTCGCTCTTAACACTTGTTTTCTTGGCTCTCCCGTCACCGCTGAACAGTGCACCCATCCAGAGTTCGGATCTCCCTCATCATAAAATTCCAGAATTAACTGGTCAAATTCTGTATTTTTACTAATCCACGTTGCAAGTTCCTTGTTGTCAACTCCTGCTATCTCGAAGTCTGCTGCCTCACCCCTGGCATGCTGTGACTTAGTCGAAGATCCGATAGCTTCGCACAGCTCTGGGCTACGATAGCCTGAAGATATCATGACCGACTTACCAAAGTGATCTCTCACTGGTTGTAGGACGGACTCCGCTAGGTGAATAAGGTTTTCTACGTGCGCTGTTGATGGTTCATTGTTGATACCTTTGCGCGTTGCTGTTTGAGATTTAGTCATCTCTGNTAGTGAAAAGTTTGCTGATAGTTTCATATCATCCCCAATAAAGTTTCTATAAATACTAAACCAACGGCACCCACCGTGGTAAGAACTACCCAATAGATTTTGTCTATCTTGCCCCCCAATTTCTCTACGTCTTCATGCACGTGTGTAATCTTGTTATCTAGGTGCGCAAGGTGATTAGTTTTAATTATCTCTATTTCACGCTCTACACCCTTAACATGTCCATACAAAGAAATAATGTGTTCTCTGTCACCTTCTGGTGTTATGCCTTTAACTGTATCGTTCATTAGGCCATCCCCTTCTGACGTTGTCTAATGGCTTGTTCGCCTGGTGATAATAAAGCAGTTTCTGTAGTTGTCAATCCAGTTGCCGGGTTGACTGGGTTCATATTAGTGTTTGGCACTACCGGTGTTGGTGTGTTTGGTAGTTGTGGAGTTACAGGTTCGGTTTGTTGGTCACCTATATTAAATAAACTAGGTGAACTATCACCCCTTGGCTCTGGCAAAGGTCTTCTTTCAGGATCTACTAAATCTTTAAATCTTATACCTTCCATTCTAAATATGATATTGTCTAGTTTGTCTAGTGGTAACAGATCACTTCTGTTTAGTAAAATACCACTCTTCTTATATTCATCATAAAGTTCGTCTGCTCTTTGTTCTAGTCCTGACTCTGAGTATGAAACTGGTGTAAATATACCATCCATTAAATTATCTAAGTTTGGTACGTTACGACCGTCTTTACCTAATACTTGTTCTATTTGTTCTCTATTTAATAGTCCAGAGTCTAATGCTTGTGCAAACATTTTGTAAACTTCAAACTGTGCTGCAAGTGCTTCGTTTTGTATTTGTTGAAACTCTGCAGCCATAACGTCTGGGCCACGTTCTAGTGCATTTTCTTTACTAAAGAAATGTTCTGTTTTGTATGCGTTAGATCTAATCTCACGTATATCAATTGCTTTGTAATCAAGTGCACTAACAGGGTCGACATTTATGATAGATCCACCTAACAATCTAATTAATACGTCACTAAGATCCGACAACCTACCCTGTTTTGTATCTAAGCTTAAAGCGTTTAATACTTGACCCGTGCTTCTTATAAAACCAGGAGCTATGGTAGAAATAATATGTTGGAAAGATTTACTAACTTTATCTCCAAAATCATCTGTTGGACTATAAATATTTGCGCCGTTTCTAGATTTACCACCACGTGCCCATATATCAAACATAGGCTCTAATACAATTGTCTCTGCTACAAACGGTTCTATAAAAGTCATAAGAGGGCTAGAGGCATCAAATATTCTGTTATAAACTTCGCCNTCTACNTCATCAACAGACATNCTTGTATTANTTAATTCTCTNATATACCCCTCTATCGGATCAATCACATAGGCGTAAGGATTGTAAGAAGATAAATCAAANGCNTTAAACTCACCTGTTTTTGGATCTTTGTTTGTTAGCGGCACCATTAAATGATTTTGCATAAAAGAAGGTCCTAACCCATCTTGATACGCTCTTATTGCTTCTGGTGATACATCTGTAAAAGCATGTCCTAGGGCTTTTACACCTTCATTTACACCATACAAAGTTGTGAATTGACCAAACAAAGATCTATAACCCATGGATTGTAAACCTGGATTACCTGACGCAATATGTTTTAGTGACGTCGATAAAGTTGTGGCTGTAGTTCTTAACATCTCTGCAGGAAACGATATGAAGTTACCTATTGGCAGTTTTCTAATCGCTTGTATTGCAGGTGGCACTCTACTGTATGTTGGATAAGTATCTCTTACTAAGTGTGCAGCTATTTCTTCGATACCTTCCATTACAGTTTTCTTTCCACCAGTTTTTGGGCTGATCTCTACAAACTCTCTACCTACTATGTCATTAAAATATCTTTTTACGTCATCTATAGACTTAGTAAATTGTTTAAGTTCGGAGATATAAAACTCGTGACCGTAGAGTTTCCATAAGTTATCACCACCTGCATACAACCTTTGCACGTATTGGCTAAGCTGTGTATTACCGACTCTTTGTATTAGTTGGTTAAAACTACTAATTACAGGTTCGCCAGTTTCTTTTGTTGCACCTTTTAAATCATTTAATATTGCTGTTAATTCTTGCGATACAACGTTCTCGTCAATAACCCCTAGTTCAATTTTTCTTTCAATAAATTGATTTAATTTTTTCTTGTCTACGTTTCTACCAGGACCAAATATGTCATCCATAACTATTTTAAATGCTTGTGGCACACTTGCGCTACCACCAATATGTCCTACATTAAGAGCAAATAATGCTGCTGATCCTACGTTACGCATTTGTGTAGCTGGTGAGTAAAGTGTTTTACCTCCTTGCACCATTGCTTTTGCTGCTAGTATGTTTTGATATATTGTGCTTTTTAAGAAACCATCAAACAGACTATAACCACCTAGCTGTTTTATAATTTCTGGAGTGCCATACAAACCAATAGCATCATTTAGTAAGAAACCAGATCCTTTTACATCTGTTAAAGGTGCTGCATTTAATATGCCTTTACCTAACGCTTCTTCTTTTGTTCTAAACAACCACCCGTTTGACAAACCCATGTCAGCTATTTGGTCTAGAGCCTTTTTCTGTGATGTACTTGCAATAATATTACCTGTTGTTTGCAATAAAGAAGACCTAAGATTTTTTTCTTCTCCAAGTAATTTTCTTATAGCTGATGGTAGTTCATCACCTGTAACTAATCTAATATCATCTAAACCAAGTTTTCTAGTAATAGTTTCTAAAGCCTTAAACGGATCAGCCATTTCATATTTAGCTGTGTGCATAATATCAGCAACTTTTAATGAAGCATATTCATCGATTGCTTCTTCTATTGTTTTATTTGGAAACGCCATTTCTGCTTCCATACGCAGACCATTGTTGCCTTTAATTAAATCTTTTATAAATGTTTTTGCTTGATCTACACTTCTAGGTGTTGGAGCATAAGAGTTATTTGTAAATGCAGCAAACGATCTTCTCATCATGGAATTTATATCTGCGTCAATTAAATATTTTATGGGATCAGTTGTAGGTAATAATTCTCCAAACTCTTTTTTTAATCCATTAGTATAATTTCTTAAATCATTAGCCGGCACCTGTAATTGTTTTGGTAGTTGGTCTAACCTTATTGTGCCTTCTAGAAAATCTAATACGTCATCTAAATATTTTTTCTGTATAGTTTCAAACTCACCATATTTTTGATACCGTTCTTCAAACGATTTTGCTAATTTGTATGCAATACGCTCTATATCAATTAAATATTTTTCTACAGCTCTAGACTTTGAACGAATGTACAAGTCACTTTGTGTTTTTGTAGCAAACGCATCTTTACCTAATTTTCCTATATCTCTAAACAAAGCTAGTTTGTTATCAATCTTTGCAAGATATTGGTGCAAAGGATCTGCGCTGTTTACAGAAAAACGTCTCCATGTTTCAAAGTCTGGTAAATTTTTTGCAAACATTGTTGTAGGAGGTTTTATGCCAGTATAAACACTAGCTCTAGCATTAGCCAAATCATAAATACCAAGAGTAGCCCTAGTAAATACCTGTTTACCTATAAACGCTGCTGTTGCTTGTGCTGCGGTTGCACCTTTTTTACCTAAATAACTTATAGCATTACCTACAAGCGGTATTGTTTTAGATGTGTAAGGTATTTTACCAGCCAGAGCATCTGATGCTATTTTTAATGGGACACCTGCTAATTGCAGCGCGCCACCAAATATAGATCTATTAACACCTGGTATTGTCTTAAATGGTAATGAAGCCGTGCCTTTTGTTAAGGCCCAAGCAGGTGGTCCTAACAATGGAAACAATCCACCAATCAACGCTCCGTCAGCACCAAATCTAACTCTATTTTTAAAATTAGCAACTGCCAACTCTTTGCCTGACAAATTTTTTGTGTCTATCTGTTTGCCCGGCAACAAGGTAGCATCTTCGGGTAACATTCTTGTTAAAGTATTATATGGTCCACCACCTATCACATCAGCTGCTCCAAAAATAACTGCACCCGTTCCCATTCTTTTTGCAACATTACTGGCCTGCATTGCAAACCTAGCGCCGCCTATAACATCATCATCTATATAACGTGTCATAGTGTTNAAACCTTTTANTCTNANNGCTTTTTGTAATCTTGTGACTAATTTTGTTACTAAACCACCAGGAACTCCAAACTCAACAAGTAAAGAAATCATATCACCCATAAATGTTTCAGGATCATTCTTTGCTGTTTTTTCATAGTTTTCTCTTAGCCGTTCAGATAGTTTACCGTCACCAAAACCAGATAGGTCTATGCCGCCTAAAATTAAATCCATGGTATTAAACCCAAGATTTCTAACACCCGATTCTACTGCTCTGTTTATTTCATCTATGCCATCTATATAAGCTGCTTCTTGATCTGTGCCGGGTACAGGTTGATAACCAGAACTTAAATACTCACTTAGTCTAGGAAACCTTTCGTAAAATTGTTTTTCATCACCACCTGTTTTGTTTATAATATCGTTTGCAGCTGCAGCCAGTATTAGGAAAGGTGTTTTCATTTGCCTATCTAAACTTTTTGTTAAAACGTTGTCTGTTAAAAGTTTTGGAAAACTAGTTAATGGAAATTTAGTAGGTTTAGCGTCTATCATTTCTCTAGCTATTTTTGCTTGTATGCTAGATATGCTTTCATCTTTTTCTTTTAATCTGTATCTTACACTTGCATCACTAGTTTTTTCTAATTCTAAACTGTCTTGACCTCCGTAAGGATCCTCTAAAAAGAAAGCCATTTGTTTTCTTTGTGACTCAGGCATTTGTTCTATTCTTAAATCTCTTTGAGCTGTATCTATTTTCGCGTTTATGTAATCTGCAAAGATAGGTTTTCTTTTAAGGTCTTCTTCATCACCACCTTCACTGCCAAAAGCTCTAACTTTACCGCCTTTTCTAAAACCAAATATATCTTTCACTTCGCTAGGTGATTTTGTTCCATAAAAATTATTTATTTCATCTTTTAATACTTGGAGGTCTGAAGCAAACTTATCTTCTACATCAACTTTAGTAGACCTTCTCATGCTTGTTGGTAAATATGCAAAGTCCGTTGTGTCCATAAAATAACCATACTCTTCTATGGTTTTTATATAATCATTAAACGTTTCTTGCATTTCTTTCATTAAACGTTGTCTGGTTGGTTTATCTTTTGCGTTTTTAATTTTTTTAGCTAATTCTCTAAAACCTTTATTCGGAGTTTCAAATAATTTATTTTTTAATGCTGAATTAAATGCTTTACTTGTTATTTGTAAATTACCAAGATAATGAGCATCTGCTAAACTATTTGAATTAATAAAACCAAGAATGTGATCTAATTCTTTTTTATCGTTTGGAAATAATTTATTATATTGTTGAATAGTTTTTTTAGCTTCTAGAAATAAATCTTTTTCAAACTGAGGCACATCTGGGTTTTTTAACCAGTTTGCTATAACTTTTTCTTTTGCTGCTTTGTAAGCATTACGGTCTGTTATTGGGTTTAAATTATAACGAGGATCATTAGCTAGTCCTTCATCTTTTAAAAATTTTTTTACAGCTACACTAAAATTACCGTAGTTTAAATTTTTTTGTTCTGCTAAATCTTTTAAAGTTAAATCTCTACTTTTTCCTTTTACTTTTGGTTTATACACTTCCAGTAATTCTTCTAAAAATTTTTGTTTTGCGTTAGGAACATTTGTTGGAAAAACTAAAATTGAATTAGAAGAACCACCACCATCTGGCGCATATATTGCAATACTTTGTGTTTCATCGGCTCTAGTTTGTGCTCTAATTGCGTTACCTCTAGCTATACTTTCACTGTTTGCCGCTTTGGCTTCTGGTGTGTATAGCCTTGCTTGTCTGGTTGCATCATTACTTAAAAAAGGTATGTCTCTAAAACCAGGTTCTTTTAACAACTGATTAATTTTATCAGGAGATTTTATACCAAGAGCTTCAAAAACAGCTTTACGAGTTGGCGGTAAACCATCAACTGTCATGGCATCAAAAGTTTGTTTAACTAAAATTAAAAACTCTGGCGACCTTCTTAACGACCCAATCTCTTGGTTTGATTTTGCGTTTTTAATTTTTGCTAAAATGTCGGATGATGCTGGATCAGGCGCCATTCTAACATCTGGTACATCTGTAAAGTCACCTTTAGCAGATATGTTAGCTACATTTCTACCGGCAATCATTTGTAGTATTTGGTTTTGATGTTTATTAGTTACACCCATCTCATCTACAAGAACTTTTGCCTGATCGTTTAAACCATTTAATTGAGTTTTGGCTACGTCAGGATCTATCTCATTGTTCTTAACCTTGTTAACTATTTCATCGTATTTTTTATATATGTAGTTTGCAGCACGTTTTGAGTTTGTA
>FUFK010038746.1_pt1 | contig 29000 bp, 35 predicted proteins | sample 1021851 | NCBI WGS metagenome assembly FUFK01 (sample SAMEA51879418, study PRJEB19060) | metagenome
GAGATTTCATTGAGATTTTTAATAAAAGTTCTGGCCATACTTTCTATTTAAAAATTCAATTATATAATTTAAATCCCCAATAGGCTTAAAGTTGGTTTTTAATAGACTACACTTAAATTTAAATTATGAATGACGCTTTAAAAAACATACTTAACAGAAACTCACACAGAAGCTTAGTAGAACCCACTCCTACTCGAGAAGAGATGGATTTAGTTTTTCAGGCTGCCTTGAGAGCGCCTGATCATGCTTGGCTTAGGCCATCCTCTTTCATAGAAATTCAGGGAGAGGGGTTAAAAAAACTATCCGACGCCTTTGTTAGTTATGCTAAAGAAAATATTGAGGATCTGGAAATTGAAAAACTAAAGAAATACGAACAAGCGCCGTTCAGAGCGCCAATGATAGTTGTATTGATCTGTACTCCCAGAGAACATCCAAAAGTTCCAGAAGTAGAACAAATAATGTCAACAGCAACAGCAGGGCAAAATATTCTTCTTGCCCTAAATTCAATGGGTTATGGTGGTATATGGCGCACAGGCGCCTTTTCGTTAAACAACAAAATTGGTAAATATTTAGACCTAGATAAGGGCCAACAAGTAGTTGGTTATTTATACATTGGCACACCAGAAGGCAAAGCAAAAAAAATTCCCGAACTTGACATAGATGAGTTCGTGACTAAATGGAGCTCCTAAATGAATAGAACTGTATTTTTTGTCCCTCTATCATTGGTTGGTTTATTTTTCACTGTTTATATCCTGCTTGCCTCTACAACAAATTTTTTATCTGTTGAGCCTGGCTATGCAATAGGCGAAGTTTCTAGATGGTGCGAAAGAATTAGCGGAGGCTATTTCAGGGAGCCTGCTAACGCTTTAAGTAATCTTGGGTTTATGTTTACCGGATTGTTAATGTTTTGGATCTTGGCAAATGAAAAGAAGATTAAAGGCAGCAGGTTTCATGGACCAACAATTACAGCATTAACCTATGCAACTGCAGCAGTTTGGTTGGGTCCAGGATCCTTATTAATGCATGGAACACATACTGCCTGGGGGCAATGGGCAGATTGGCTAAGTATGATAATGTGGATTTCAATTCCTTGGTTGGTAAATATTTTTACTATCAAGAATTGGAAGGAATCTCTTTTTCTTAAGACGTATTTATTCATTGTTGGTATATATGGGATTTTAAGTTGGTTTTTAGGAACAGGCCTTGGCGTAAATTTTAATTTTTGGTTTTTATCAATTGCACTATGGGTAATAACAGAAGTTTTGCAATCTTTTTACAGTCCAACAGTCAGATATCTGTCAGGATTTGTTGGCATAGCAGTAATGGCAGTATTTGGTGTTTTCCCTAACGAAATAATTCTAGAACCAACCAAATATTGGTGGATAATTTTATTTTGGATCCCGGCATTCTTTATTGATAAAAAACATCAATCAAACAAGAGTTATTTTCCATGGTATTGGTTAGGCATAGCCTTCTATATGACCGCTTTTGCAATATGGTTACAAGGTTACCCTAATCAACCTTTTTGCAATCCTGACTCACTAATTCAACCACATGCTATCTGGCATATTTTAAGTTCTTGTGCCACCTTATCTTTTTTCTTTTTCTTTCGTACAGCTAGAAGTTAAATCTATTAAAATAGAAAAATGACAGATTTAACTGTTACACAAACTCTGGCAATTGGGCTGCCTATAGCTTTTTTTATAATTTTTTTAGAAGCAGTTCTTTCTGTCTGGCAAAAAAAGGGCTACTACAAAACATCAGACACTCTTTGTACTTTGGGTTTATTGGTTGGAAACATGGCGGTAGTTCTAGCCACAAAAGGATTAACTTTAGCTTTCCATATTTATCTATATCAGTTCAGGGTTTTTGATATTGCATCTATGGTTCCGCTTTGGGTAATGTGGCTGTTGGCTTTTATATTGATAGATTTGGTTTTTTATATTTACCATAGACTATCTCACAGAGTTAGCTTTTTGTGGGCTATCCATATGAGCCACCATTCAAGCCAAGAAATGAATTTTGCTGTTTCTTTTAGACAAGCCTGGTTTGGGCCAATTTCTAAAATTCCCTTTTTTATGATTTTGCCTTTAATTGGGTTAGATCCAACTATAGTTGCCGTCGCAGGCTCTATAAGCACACTATGGGGAATAGTCGGCCATACTCAGATAATTAATAAACTAGGACCACTAGAAATTTTCCTGAATACCCCATCACATCATAGAGTGCATCACGGCGCAAATAAGCAATACATTGATAAAAATTATGGCAACTTATTAATCATTTGGGACAAAATGTTTGGTACATTCGAACCTGAGCATGAAAAGGTTAAATTTGGATTAGTTAATAACGTAAACACTTATAATCCAGTGAAGATTACTTTTATGGCTTGGCAATCAATATTTTCTGAGATGAAAAAATCTGAAAATTTGAAAGAGGCGTTAGGTTGTTTTTTTGGACCACCTAAAACAAAAATCAAAGAGACATGAATAAAGCAGCTATATACTTTGCATATTTATGTATTTATACAACCCCGATACAGTTATTTATTTTGGGTTGGATAAGTTTAATCTTGTTTCAAACAGATAATTCAATTTTAGGGTATTCAACAAAAGCATTTCTTGTTGAAAATTTGAAATTTTTCCATGATTGGATTTATTCCTGGTTTTGGAATGCTTATTTAGATTTTTGGTATCAGTTTCCAGCTTTAATTATGACTACACTCAAAATAGTGCTCTCAACTTGGCTTGGTTTTTGGCTGTTGAAAAAATTCAAATGATATTTAGGTCCTTAATAATTTTATCCCTAGGTTTTAATATCTACTGTGCTGATATTCGTGCTATTGCACAGTCATATAACAAAGATGGGCCTTTTATTGCAGGAGAAAGTCTTACTAACCTCAAACCAGGCTTACATTTTCTTGAAAATACTAATGAGCAGCAAACAGAATTAGTTATTGCAGTTCATGGTTGGCAAACCAAAGGATTTGAGTGGGTGTATCCATTAATCAATCTAAATAAAGAAACTAATAGAGTTGCATTCTTTAGATGGAAAACAAATGGATGCCCAAATAAAGCTACTAAAAAATTATTAAATATTATCCAAAACGAAATTAATAATTATTCAAAAATCTCTCTCATAGGACATAGTTATGGCGGCATAGTGTTAGCAAATTTACTTAAAAAAGACTATTCCAAAAGTATTGAATTTCATATTGTTGCTTCAGGTATCTCGGGAGATCCAAGGTTGAATTCTTTTTGTGGTTATAGGCCACCAGAACAAACTGGTAAAAATGTATTTGCCTATCAATGGATGACGCAAAAACATTTGGATGGAGCATTTAAAGATTTAGATATTGATTCACAAATTCAAAAAATAGAGGGAGTTTCTGCAGTAAGGTTGCCAGAGGTTTATAAAGGTAATACATTAACACACAACTGGTCTATAAGTTGGCTGGTAGATTATTTAAACAAAAATAAAAATGCTTCCGAAAATTCTTGAAAACAATTTATCTGTTCCTGTGGTGGGTGCGCCACTTTTTATTATTTCAAGACCTCAACTAGTTATAGCACAATGTAAGGCAGGAATTGTTGGTTCATTCCCCGCTCTAAACGCCAGACCTCAGGAACTTTTATCAGATTGGATAAACCAAATAAAAGATGAATTGGGACAATTTAAAGAAGAAAATCCTGATAAGCCTGTTGCGCCCTTCGCAGTTAACCAAATTTGCCACTTATCTAATGACAGGCTTTTCAAAGATGTTGAAACTTGTGTGAAACATGAAGCCCCGATAATAATTACATCTTTAAGACCTCCTGAAGACTTGGTTAAAGCTATCCATTCATATGGTGGCTTGGTTTTTCACGATGTTATAAGCACTAGGCACGCACAAAAAGCAGTAGAGCAAGGAGTTGATGGTTTAATTTTAGTTTGTGCAGGAGCTGGAGGCCATGCGGGCGCTTTATCGCCTTTTGCATTGCTCAGGGAAACTCGAGAATGGTACGATGGAACAATATTACTATCAGGCTCAATCTCAGACGGTTTTTCAGTAGCAAGTGCAATTGCAATGGGTGCTGATCTTGCATATATAGGCACAAGATTTATAGCAACACAAGAGTCTGAGGCCGATGATGATTACAAAAATATGCTAATTCAATCAGCAGCAAAAGACGTAGTTTATACAAACTATTTTAGTGGTGTTCACGGTAATTATTTAAGCCCCTCAGTTGAAAGGGCTGGCATGGATCCATTAAATTTACCCGAAGCAGATAAAACAAAGATGAATTTTAATTCAGGCGGTAATGCCTCTGCCAAAGTTTGGAAAGATATATATGGATCTGGACAAGGTATTAATTCAATTAAAGATTCTCCTAAAGTAGAAGACCTGGTCGACGAAATGAAAAAAGAATTCCAACAAGCTAAAAGAGAATTCAGCGAGAAATCTAACAATTACTAAAAAAATTTTGAGCCATAAAGTATAATAACCCTGTGGAAGTAGCTGGTTTTATAATTGCAATATTTGCCCTCGTCATAGGGATTTTAGCGCTCGTGTTATCAATGAGAGCTCTTTACATTATTGGCGTTAACGCAGGATTAGATAAACAATTTGATCCAAAATCAAATACAGTACCAACTCCTGCCGAAGTAAAAATAGACACAAAAAAAGAATTCAAAAAACCAATTAGAGTGGAAGGTGACAAGATAATTTATAATGATGATCCTTTAATTTATGTAATCGAAGACTTCATTACAGACGAGGAATGCAAGCACTTTGTTGCTGCCTCTGATTCTAAATTGGAAAGAGCTAAAACCATCGGAGGTAAAGATGGTATTTATCATGAAAATAGAACTGGCAGTAATTGTTGGTTGCCACATAGCCATTCTTCAACTACAAAAGCAGTTGGTCAAAGAATTGCAGACTTGATAGGCTTTCCTTTGAAAAATGCTGAATCATATCAAATAGTTTATTACACAGGTGGGACCCAATATAACGATCATCATGATGCGTTTAATGACGAGACAGAAGAAGGCAGAAAACACCTAAAAAGGGGTGGCCAAAGAATATATACAGCTATCGCTTATTTGAATGATGTTGAAGAAGGAGGAGCAACTGAATTTAGAGATTTAAATATCTCTGTTGCACCAAAAAAAGGATCAATATTAGTTTGGAAAAATGTACTACCTGGAACAACAAAAGTTCATCCAATGTCTTTGCATGCTGGAAGGCCTGTTACCGGAGGTGAAAAATATGCCTTCAATCTTTGGTTTAGGGAAAATAAATTCGTCTAATTAATGGATGTATCCTATATCCTTGATGATCTCAATGATGCACAACGTCAAGCAGTAACTTCTGAATCAAAAAAGCTTTTAGTTTTAGCGGGCGCCGGCTCTGGAAAAACCAAAGTGCTTGTCCACAGAATCGCATGGCTAATTAAGGCTTTATCTAATTCTACTCACAGCATACTCTCTGTAACATTCACCAACAAAGCCGCAAACGAAATGACGGGGAGAATCGAGCAAATCTTAGATCAGCCAATACCTGAAATGTGGTGTGGGACTTTTCATTCAATCTCAAATCGATTGCTAAGAAGACATTATAAGGAAGCTGGATTGGAAAAAGACTTTAGCATTCTTGATAGTGATGATCAGTTGCGTGTGATAAAGAGGAATTTAAAAGAATTAGATATTGATGAAGACCAATGGCCAGCCGAAAAAATAAGATGGCAAATAAACAATTGGAAAGACGAAGCATTGAGGCCGAAAGATGTTGACGACAAAGGTGACTTTAATCTTGAAACTTTAAAAAAAATATACGCTCATTATGAAAACTATATGCAAAGAGAAAATCTAATAGATTTTGCTGAGCTAATTTTGAGATCGTATGAATTGATAAGAGACAATCAACAAATTAAAAAATTGTATGAGAATAAATTCAAAAATATCTTAATTGACGAATTTCAAGACACCAATGAAATTCAATTTAAATGGATAAAGAACTTAACTGGAGCTGATACAACAGTTACTGCTGTTGGTGATGATGATCAATCAATTTATGGATGGAGGGGGGCAAAAATTGAGAACATAAATAAGTTTTCAAAAGAGAAAGAGACAGCAATTGTGCGGCTCGAACAAAATTATCGCTCAACTCAAAAGATTTTAAACGCTGCAAATGCAGTAATTGGAAAGAATTCTAATAGATTAGGAAAAAAGCTTTGGACTGAAGGGAATGAAGGGGAATGTATTGAGGTGTATGAAGCTTATAATGAGCAAGAAGAAGCCAACTATGTCGCAGAAAATGTGCATAAAATATTTTCTGGTGGGGACTACTACAAAGATATTGCTGTTCTTTATAGATCAAACGCTCAGTCTCGAACTATTGAAGAATACTTATTAAGACAGAATTTACCATACGTAATTTATGGCGGTGTCCGATTCTATGAAAGGCTTGAAATTAAAAATGTTCTAGCCTACCTGAGGCTAATAGTTAATAGGAATGATAATGCTGCTTTTGAAAGGTCAATAGGTGCACCCACTAGAGGTATAGGAGAAAAAACGCTCGAACAAATTAGAGCATATTCTCAAAAAAACGATCTATCTTTATTTCAGTCATGCAAAGGACTAGTAAAGGATGGAGGATTGAAAGGTAAAGCAGCTAAGTCATTAGATTCATTCTGTGATTTTATAGAAACATGCGCAGAAATAATTCATGAATTACCTTCTGATGAGTTTGTTGAAAAGGTAATAAATCAAAGTGGTTTAATTGATCATCATATGAAGGAAAAAGGAGAAAAAGGTCGAATCAGGATTGAGAATATTAATGAATTAATTTCAGCAGTGAAGTCTTTTGAAATAATAAATAAAAATGAGGATTTATCTGACTACGATTCCTTTATTGCGGCTTTTCTAAGTTCAGTCTCGCTTGATATGGGAGAAACTCAAGCATCAAAAACAGATGACGCAGTTCAGTTGATGACAATGCACTCTGCTAAAGGCCTTGAGTATAAATACGTTTTTCTTGTAGGAATGGAAGAGTCTCTTTTCCCTCACTCAAGGTCAATGGATAACATTAATGAGTTAGAAGAAGAAAGGCGCTTGTGTTATGTGGGGATTACTAGAGCCAGAAATAAATTATTTTTAACTCATACAGAATTTAGAAGACTTTATGGGCAGGATTCATATAATCCGCCTTCAAGGTTTATTAATGAAATCCCACAAGAATGTTTGGAATTTGTTAGACCTAAACAGACCTATAAAAATTCATTTTATGGATCGGTTGTTTCCGAAAAATTAAAACAAGATGGTAATGAATATGGTCTTGGTGATAGGGTCTTACACAAAAGTTTTGGTGAGGGAGTAATACTGAGTATGGAGGGAGAGGGAGATTCAGCTCGCATACAAATTCATTTTGATGCTGTGGGCACCAAATGGCTTGTAATGTCATATGCCAATCTTGAAAAATTATGACAGAGATTCAATTCAAAGAACTTGGGATGGTTGAATACTCACAGACATACGAGGCTATGATGGAGTTGATTGAGTCTCAGCCTAGTTTTCATTCAATTTGGTCGCTGGAACATTTTCCTGTGTTTACTATTGGGATAAGTGAAAAACAGATAACTGAAGATAAATCAAAAAACCCACCTTTTATAAAAACGGATAGAGGCGGCAAAACAACCTTTCATGCTCCAGGTCAATTAGTATTTTATTTCATCTTACTTATGAAGAAATTGCCTTTCCCTCCAACTGAACTTACAAAAAATATATTAGAAACTACATCTTTAACTCTATCCTCATACGACCTAAAGCATGAGATTAATGCTAATGATCCTGGTATATTTCTAAATAATGAAAAAGTTGCTTCCATAGGGATGCGAATCAAGAAAAATTATTCATATCATGGTCTCAGCATTAACATTGACACAGATTTAGACACCTTCAATTCTATTAAGCCTTGCGGATTGGATGTTCAAGCTTGTAATCTTAAAGATTACATAGATATTAATGTTGATAATTTTAAAAAAGACCTTTTAAATAAATTTCAACGGATGCTTGATAAATGAAAGACTTGATACCAACAATAAAGATTACAAACTATGCTGGCGTTAGCTCCATCAAAGATGGTATGAAGAGTAATGCTTATTCAAAAGTAGAAAGAGAAAAAAAACCAAGCTGGATCAGAATGACTGCTAACCAAGTAAATCAAAACTACAGTTTGATAAAAAACAAAGTAAAGAATTTAAATTTAAGTACAGTTTGTGAAGAAGCAAAATGTCCAAATTTATCGGAGTGCTGGTCAAGGGGAACTGCTACTTTTATGCTCATGGGAGATACCTGTACGAGGGCATGTCAATTTTGTTCGGTAAATACAGGAAATCCAAAAGGGTGGCTTGATAAAGATGAGCCCAAAAAAATTGCAGAAACCATAGCCTTAATGAGCTTGAAATATATAGTTTTAACTTGCGTTAACAGAGACGATATTTCAGATGGAGGTGCTCAACATTTTGCTGATACGGTTGAGGCAATTAAAAAACTGAGCCCTGAAACAGAAGTTGAAGTACTTACTTCTGATTTTAATGGTGCTTATGAATCTATAAAAACAGTGGTGAATTCTCCGATAAAAGTTTTTGCTCAAAATATAGAGACCGTTGAAAGACTTACACACCCTATAAGAGATCCCAGGGCGGGATATTCAAAAACACTGCAAGTTCTAAAAAATGCTAAAGAAATTAATCCTAATATGATTACTAAATCCAGCATCATCTTAGGTTTAGGCGAAAAAGAAGAAGAAATTTACCAAACTTTTGAAGATTTAAGAAAACATGATGTTGATATTGTTACTCTGGGACAATATCTGAGGCCTACATTGAATCATCATCCAATAGATAGATGGGTGACACCAGAAGAGTTTGATCTTTATAGAAAAGAAGGTCTAAAATATGGATTCCTTGAAGTAATCTCTAGCCCAATGGCAAGATCAAGCTATAGAGCAGAGAGAGCTCTGGATTTAAATAACGCAGGTATAAAAATATGATAGTAATCTCACCAGCAAAAAGGTTAACAGAGAGAGTTAGTGAAAACTCTTTAAAATTAACTACACCTTATTTTAAAAAAGAAGCAGATCAGCTTGCAAAAGAATTGGCCCTTATGAGTTCTCAAGAACTCAGCTCAATGATGCATGTCAGTGAGGGAATCGCTCAATTAAATTCCACTAGATACAAAAATTGGAATAAAGGCACTGGTTCTGAAAAAAGAGCAATTTTTCAATTTGAGGGCGATGTTTTTAAACATCTTAATGTTGGGCAATTTAATGATCAGCAGATTAATTACATGAATGAAAATCTAAGAATCTTGTCGGGCATTTATGGTCTATTGAGACCATCGGATGAAATGAGTCCTTATAGGCTTGAAATGGGTACAAAACACAGCTTTAATGGCTCAAAAAATTTATACGAATTTTGGGGTGATAAGATAGCAAAAAAAATCAATGAAGAATTAGAAAGCTCTTTTCTATTTAATTTAGCTTCTGAAGAATATTTCTCATCAATTTCAAAATATGTAGATGCTAAAAATACTATCAACTTTAGGTTTTTATCTAAATCTGGTGGAAAAGAAAGAGTTGTTGGCGTAATTGCAAAACGTGCAAGAGGAGAGATGGCAAGATTTTTAATAGAAAATNAAATTCAAACTACAAAGGGCATCGAAAAATTTTCTAGCATGGGCTTTAAGTTCAAAGATTTTAGTAATAACTGCTTTACTTTTGTTAGCTCTTAGACTCTTGTTCTATTAAATCATCAACAATTTCAAGCAACTCATCTACCATATGAAACGTCTCGTGAAATGAGAGAACTACTTCTCTTTCGCGGCTCAACAGAACGAGACCATCACGAATTTTTTTAAGCTTTTCAGATTTGTTCATAACAAGCTGTTTATTCTAATGAACTTTCACATCAAAGCAATGTCAAAAATTGTTGAAAACATGACAAATTTAGTGCTAATATAGCCATCCATTTGGTAAAAGATAAACAATGGTTATAATGTGTTATAATAATTTATTATGAGTTACGCAATTGCATTAGCAAATCCAGGCTCAGATATAGATAAATATCTGTCCCAGGTTTACTCAATCCCTGTTCTCACTCGAGAAGAGGAACTAGAACTTACGCGTGAATTTTACGAGACAGAAGATATAAAAGTTGCGCACAAACTAGTGATTTCACATCTTAGATTCGTGGTTCACATAGCAAAGTCATATGCTGGCTATGGTCTGCCTCTGGCTGACGTCATTCAAGAAGGTAATCTTGGATTGCTTAAAGCAGTCAAGAAATTCGATCCAGATAAAGGTGTTCGTCTTGTTTCATTTGCGGTGCATTGGATCAAAGCTGAAATTCATGAATTCATACTTAAGAATTGGAGAATAGTAAAAATCGCAACTACAAAAGCACAAAGAAAACTTTTTTTTAACCTCAGAAGTAAAAAGAAAAGTACTGGTTGGCTATCGGACAAAGAAGCTAAAAAAATTGCGGCAGATCTTGATGTTTCATACAAAGAAGTAATGCATATGGAAAATCGATTGAATTCTGCTGATTCAGCTTTTGATATGCCTTGCGACGAGGAAGATGATGAGAAAGCTTTTTCGCCAAGCCAATATCTTGAAGATCATTCATTTAGTCCGGATCAGATAGTTGAAAAAGAAAATTATGAGAGCGTTAATCATACTGCTCTAATGAAAAATATTTCTACTTTAGATAGAAGAGCACAAGACATAATTAGAGCACGATGGCTTGACGATCATAAGCTCACACTTAACGAATTAGCTGATAAGTATTCCGTTTCAGCTGAAAGAATTAGGCAAATAGAAGCTTCTGCCTTCAAGAAACTCAAAACATCATTAGTAAACGTTTAAATTAATTCGTAATCAATATTGCTGGTTTAAATTACAATAACTGTTATTGTGATCAAAACATTTAGCTCAAGAGCTGGCAGGCTTTCATCCACCAACAAGAATTATTTAAGCCTACAATCTAACTGTTTAATAAGCCCTGAAACTAAACCAAAGACAAATTATCCAATTGTTATTGATATTGGATTCGGTGACGCTCAATCTTTTTCAGAAGATGTGCTCATTAATAAAAAATATTGTTTTATAGGCATAGAGCCGTATAAAAAAGGCTTTGCCAGAGCAGTTGAATTTTATGAAAAAGAAAAACCAAAAAATCTTTTTTTATACAACGGAGATGCAAGAGAATTTTTAGAAATAATAGACTACGAAGTTTTGTTCGTCAGAATTCATTTTCCCGATCCATGGCCTAAGAAGAAACATATGAAAAGAAGATTAATATCGCAAAATTTTTTACATCTTTTAGATCAAAAAATTTCAAAGAAAGGAAAAATCGAAATTATTACAGATTCAAAAATATACCAAGACCATATAGAAGAAATTTTAGATAAACAAAAAATGTTTAAACAGATTGATAGTTTTGAAATCTCATATGAAGTTTCAACATTTCATAGAAAAGGTTTGAAAAAAGGTCATGAGGTTAAAAGGTATGTTTTGACAAAAATCTAAACCATATATTCGAACATTAAGATCTCAAGCACTCTTTCTGCTAATTGAAATACAAAAAAAGCAATTAATGGCGACAGGTCAAAACCAGCTGTTGGTGGGATAATATTTCTAAATATAGATACAGTTGTCTCATAAACTTCTTGGATTAAAGAAGTGGCAGAGTTGTAAAAATTTGCACCAAAAGCATAAAACCAACTTAAAACTACACCAATAATCACTACAAACTTTAGCAAACCAATCATCATCTTTGCAGTTTGAAAGATTGAAAAGTTTAGTAAGGTTCCAAGGTCGTACCCAGGCAGCAACACATAGAAAGATATAAAATTAATTAATAATGCAGCAAATAAAAGACCGATATTTATTTTTTTGTAGTGTATATTGAAAATCAATAATAAGGGGAAAAGTAGAATCTTCACGATTCTTGCTATTTTGTTATAGGAATCAGCTCTAGCTAGATCAATTAGAAATAAAACCAAAATCAAGTAAACAACAATCTCTTTTATGGTTAACAATATGCCAAACATTACGGTTGAGTCCATCATCTAATTTCTAGCTCCAAAAATTGATGTGCCAATTCTTATCATATTGCTGCCTTGTGACAGAGCTAACTCATAATCATTAGACATCCCCATCGAAAGAAATTCAACATCTTTATTCATTGATTTTATTTTTTCAAAAACATTTTTCGCTTGTGAAAATTGTAACTTTAATTTTTCTATTTCAATTCCACTCTCAGCAATAACCATTAAGCCTTTTATTGTAATATTTGTGGATTCATTTCTTGCTACAATTTCATTTATTTCTGCTTCATTAAACCCTGACTTAGTTTTTTCCTCACCCAATTTAAGCTGTAATAAAATCTTAATGTTTTTGTTAGTTTTAAGTTCCGAGAGTTTATTGAATATCTTGCTTCTACCTATTGAGTGAATTAGATCTGAGTACATTACGATGTCTTTTACTTTGTTGCTTTGAATGTTGCCTAAAAAATGCCATCTAATGTCGCTGGGCAGTATGGCTTTTTTTTCCTTGAGCTCTTGTAAGAAATTTTCACCAAAATCTCTATGACCTATGTCGTAAAGTTGTTTGATTTTTTCTAGATCTTGTCCTTTTGAGACAGCTATCAGCTTTTGATGTGATTTAAGTTGCTCAGAAATGCTATTAAATTTATGTAGATTCATCAGTTAATTTAATGCAGCTCTTAATCTCTAGAGAGTCCATGTTAAGTCTTCTTAGATTTTCCCGAGCATTGTTTGTTTGTGACCTATTAGCAAAGGGCCCTATAATCACTTTATAGTTAAAACCATTTTGACTGGTTACATTTTCAATTACTGGACTGTACCCTATCTTTTTGAGTTCTTCTAATTGGCTACTTGCAGCTGAAAATGTTCTGAAACTTCCAGATTGAGCAAAAAATTGACATTCCTCCTCCTCTTCATTAGTGCTTATTACAATTTCATCAAAAGAACTATTTTCCAGAAGAGTTTGAAATTCATATTCAATATCTTCAACGTCATAATTTTTTAAATCCAAGAAATCTTTATTATCTTGCAAAAAAATAATTGAAAAGAAAGACATTAGAAATGATACAGAAGCTGCTAATAGAAATGTTGGGACTAACTTAAGTGGAAACTTCTTATTTTTAAAAGAAAAGTCAGACATGTTACATTTTTTCTAATGGTTTAACATTCAGAATTTTAAAACTATTTTTGAGTATTAACTTAGTAATGCTTGTTATTAAAAGTCTTGAATTAGAGGTAACTTTATTTTCGGATAAAACAGGGTTTTGTTCATAAAATGAATGAAAAGTTGCAGAAAAATCTTTTATAAAATGAACTAATGAATGTGGCGATCTCTCTAAAGCATACTCCTGTAAGATCAAAGGATAATTAATGGCTTTTGATGTAATTTCGTAACAATTTTCTATTTCATTGAGATCTATTTCTACTGTTGGGTCAAAAGATGACTTGGCTAGAATAGAACAGCACCTCACATATGCATATTGTGCATAAAAATATGGATTATTCTTGCTTTCATCTTTTGCTAAATCTATATCAAAATCCATTGGATGATCCGATTTTTTTTCTAAAAAGAAAAACTTTATGACATCTGGCCCTAAATCTTCTCTCAAATCATTTAATGAAAAATATTCTCCTCTTCTAGTAGACATGGTTTTTTTAACACCCTCTTCATATAAATTTACTAATTGGTAAAGTAGAAATTCGATATTTTGATGCTCTTTTTTCATGACATCAAAGGCAGCTGTAAGCCTTGGAATATATCCGTGATGATCGGCACCAAAAATATTTATATAAGAGTCAAAGTTTCTATCTATTTTATTTTTGTGATAGCCAACATCTGTTAAGTAATAAGTTGGTTCCTTATTTTCTCGCAATAATACTCTATCTTTATCATCACCAAATTCAGTGGTTTTAAACCATTCAGCACCGTCTTTAGAATATGTATATCCTTGATTTTTTATGGTTTTAAGAGATTTAGACAAATCCGATTCAACATCTTCTACTGTCCCTAGAGAGCTTTCGCTAAACCAATGATCATGAATAATATTAAAATTATGAAGATCTTCTTTAATAAGATTTAATATTTCACTAACAGCAAATTTTTTAGCTTCCTTCCATGCTCCACTAAACTCAGATTTAAAGTATTTAGAAATTTCATCTAGCCTGATATCTTTATCATCATCAAGGGAGCCGAAATCAATTTTTTTATCAAGTTCTCCAAAATTTGATTTAAATGTTTTAGCAAGCAATTTAATATACTCGCCCTCATAAGTTCCATCTGTTTCAAAAGTTTCTACATAGGCATTTAGTAAAACACTACTTGTTAAGATTGATATCTGTCTTCCTGCGTCATTGACGTAGTACTCTTTTATCACTTCATAACCAATATTTTCTAATAGATTTGCAATTGCCATGCCTAGAACTGCTCCTCTTCCATGTCCAACATGTAAAGGTCCTGTTGGATTAGAAGAAACAAATTCTAATAATATTCTTCCAGAATAATCCTTAGTTATACCCCAGTTATCGCCTTCAACAATTATATTTTTTAGTAACTCACTTTTTGTTTCTGCTGAAATGAATATATTTATAAAACCTGGACCTTCAATTTTGATATTTTCAATTTTTTTATCGTTTAAATTAGCAGCTATAATTTCTGCTAATTCATCAGGCTTTTTCTTGAAGTGTTTTGCTAGCTTCAGACAACAACTTGTTGCAAAGTCGCCTCGAGATTTTTCAGCGCTAATCTCGAATTCCACCTGCTCGATGATTTTTTCATTAAGTGTTACATCATTTTCATTTGCAACCTCAATTACAATTTTTTTTAACAGTTGATTTAAGTCTATTAATATCATTCTTTGCTTCTTCCCACGTATGTGCCGTCTCTAGTATCAATTTTAATTTGTTCACCCTCATTAATAAAAATCGGCACCTGTACTTCTATGCCCGATGAAAGTTTCGCGGGCTTTAGGGTATTTGAAACTGTATCTCCTTTTAGACCTGGCTCAGTTTCTGAAACAGTTTTGGTTACAAATGTTGGTAGCTCTACATTCAAGACTTCCCCGTCCCAAAAAAGAATTTTGCATTCTTCCTCTCCACCTAACCAAAGCTTAATTTTTTCGATCTTATCTGCTGTTATCTCAATCTGTTCGTAGGTATCTTTGTCCATGAATACATAGTTTTGCCCTTCCACATACAAAAACTGAAATTCTCTTTCAACTATATCTGCACCCTCTACAGATTCTCCTGATTTAAATGTTCTTTCCCAGACTTTTTGAGTTCTTAAGTTATAAAGTTTTGTTCGCATTACAGCTTGCCCTTTACCGGGCTTATGAAATTCATAAGAAAGAATTGAACATGGTTCATTTTCAATAAGAACTTTGAGACCAGCTTTAAATTGATTGGTTGAATATTTCATTTTATGTCACATTATGCTTTTTCTTGTATGATACTTATATTAAAAGCAAATTATGGCTAAGACTATTTTACAACCTTTAGTATTTCTTGCTATCTCAGTAGTTACTTTTTTAGTTTGTTACTTGCTTGCTGCAACCGTCTCGGGTGGCACAATTGAATCAGATGGGTTATCGCTGATTATGGTAGCTATGGCTATATCTTTTGCCATACATTGGATTCTTTTTGTTCCGTCGTACATTTTTCAAACTGAAAAATTTTATGATCTGACGGGGAGCTTAACTTACATTACAGTTTTGTCGTTTGTGGTTTTCATAAAAAAAACTACGGTTCACGAAATGCTCGATTTAAGGTCTTTAATAATTTATGGCTGTATTATGATTTGGACGGTTAGGCTTGGCGGATTTTTATTTTGGCGAGTTCTAAAAGATGGCCATGATAAGAGATTTAAAAAAATCTTACCTAGCTTCAGTCAGCTTTTCATGACTTGGACGCTTTCTGCAGCCTGGGTATTTATTCAATCACTGTCCGCTTTAGTTGCGTTAACTGTCATCACCACTGTTGAAATGGGTATAGTCGGTTGGCTAGGTCTAGCGCTTTGGATTTTTGGGTTCGGATTTGAAGTACTAGCAGATCATCAAAAAACTAAATTTAAAGCTGATCCAGCTAATGAGGGAAAATTTATTACTGGTGGATTATGGGATATCTCCAGGCATCCTAATTATTTTGGTGAAATTGTTTTATGGCTTGGCATTTCTGTAATGGCTGTACCGGTTATGTCTGGTTTGCAATATGTTTCTTTAATATCACCTGTGTTCGGATTCTTACTAATTTACTATGTTAGTGGAGTTCGAATGTTGGAAGATAGATCTAACAAAAAATGGGGCAATGACCCTAAATATCAGGAATACAAAAGAAATACGCCTGTATTCTTCCCAAAACTGTTTTAAAATGCGGTTTTTCATCAAAAAATAGTTGTAAAATAACAGTAATTTGATAGTTTTAACGATCAAGTTTTTAAAAAGGGTAAAAGATCATGAAAAGATACGTATTTTTACTATACATATTAGCAATATTTGCGGTAGCCGATAAAGCTGATATAGACCAGATTTTAGAAGAAAATCAATCAAATATTTCACTTTCTGAAGAATCTCAAGAAACAGTTGATAATCTATCTACTGAAAAAGATTCACTACTGGCTGAATGGAAGGTTGTTGTTAAACAAGTTGAGGGTTTAAAAATCTATAATGCTCAAAAAAGACAACAAATTAAAGCACAAGAAGAAAGGCTTGTAACATTAGCCGAACAAACAAAGCAAGTTGTTGTTATTCAAAGACAAATTCCACCTTTAATGGAAAGAATGGCAAACAGCTTGGAACAATTTGTATCTCTTGATGCTCCGTTTTCTTTGGACGAAAGATACAAGCGTATCAATCAAGTAAGAAATACCCTTTCAGATCCAAAAGTTACTGCTTCAGAACAAGTAAGACAAGTACTCGAAGCATATAACATCGAACGGGAATATGGCAGAACAATTGAAACATACGAGGATGCTATTGTCTTGGATGGCGAAGAAAAAGTCGTAAACATCCTGAGAGTGGGCAGACTTGCTCTCATGTATCAACTTAAAGATCAAAGTGAGGCTGGCATCTGGAATGGCAGCGACTGGGAAGAAGTGAGTGGTTATAGAATTCCGGTAAGAGATGGAATAAGAATGGCAAACAAAACAGCGCCGCTAGATCTTTTACCATTGCCGGTAAAATTTGAGGAGGAAGAATAATGAAATATTTAAAAATATTTTTACTTAGTTTACTAATATTCTCCTCATACATATTTTCACAGGAAGCTGATGTTGATGCGCCTACTAACTTGGATAAATTATTGGAGCTTGTAAAGGAAGGTAAATCAAAAGAGCAAAGTGAAAATACGAAACGAGAAGCAGAATTTAAGGCTGCTAGAGATCAGCAAGATCAAATACTCAAGGCAGAGCAAAGAGAGCTTGCCAGACAAGAAAGAATTGCTGACCAGCTTGAGGAAGAATTTAGAAAGAATCAAGAAAAGCTGAGAATTGCTGAGGAAGCATACCTTAAACAGCTTGGTTCTCTTAATGAGCTATTTGGGCATATGCAAAGTATTACAACTGATTCTAGAGTTACATTTGAATCCTCATTGACAGCAGCAGAATTTGGGAAAGATAGAGAAAAATTCTTAGGTGATCTTACTCAAAAAATGGGCGAATCTACTGAGTTGCCAACAATTGAAGAAATTGAAAGAGTTTGGTATGAAATAATGCGTGAAATGAAAGCTACTGGTGAAGTTAGCCGTTTCACAGCAACTGTTATTAATGTTGATGGCACACAAACTGAATGTGATGTTGTAAGAGTTGGTGTTTATAATGCAGTATGTGGTAACAGTTATCTAGAATATGTGCCAACTAAAGGCCAATATCAGTTCTTGGCAAGACAGCCTGCAGGAAGATACACAAGTTCAGCAGGTAGAGTTTCAAACGCAGTCGCATCAAGTGGTTATGTAAGCTTTTCCGTAGATCCAAGTGGTCCATCAGGAGGCGCTCTACTAGCTAACTTGGTTCAAAACCCTTCTTTACTTGAGAGAATAAACCAAGGTGGGATAATCGGTTACATCATTTTAGCAATTGGTGGTATTACACTTTTATACGCAATCTATAAGTACGTTATGTTGTATATGATGGGACGAGAAGTGGAAGCGCAGTTGGCCTCATCAACACCAAATTCAAATAATCCACTCGGAAGAGTACTTAAAGTTGGTGCTTCGCACATGAAAGAAACCATTGACCGACTTGAGTTAAAGCTAGCCGAAGCAATTATGGCTGAAAGGCCTTCCATTGAAAGAGGCATAAGTTTTGTAAAAATTGTCTCTGTAGTTGCTCCACTTGCTGGATTGCTTGGAACAGTGACAGGTATGATTGTTACCTTCCAACAGATTACATTATTTGGTACTGGTGATCCTAAGATCATGGCTGGCGGTATTTCACAGGCATTAGTTACTACTGTTTTAGGACTTGTTGTTGCTATACCTACAACGTTAGCACACTCATTTTTGCAATCTTCTGCAAGATCGGTTGTTGATGTTCTAGAAGAACAGGCTACAGGTATTGTGGCTGAAAAAGCTAAGTAAATATGATCTGGCTTACCGAGCTCTATATATCTCTGCGTGACTTTATGGAGTCAGGTGGACCAGTATTATGGTACATTGCAATACTCGTTACTTTTATGTGGGCTTTGATATTTGAAAGAATTTATTATTTTCTATTTGTTCATGATGAATTTGCTTCATCCATCAACAAAAGATATCTATCAATGAGCTTTAAAACCCCATGGCACAAAAATATGGCCAAAGGTCGATTAGTCTCAGAAGGAAAGATAGCTATCAATAGAAACGTTCAATTAATACAAGTATGTATTGCTTTGTGTCCACTATTTGGTTTGATGGGTACAGTAACGGGAATGATAGAAGTTTTTCAGGTTATGGCCTTTAGTGGCGGCGGCGATGCAAGATCAATGGCTGGTGGCGTTTCAAAAGCTACACTGCCCACAATGGCAGGGATGGTTTCGGCACTATCAGGAGTGCTAGCAATGATATGGGTTAAAAACCAAGTTGAAACAAATGAGCTATTGATGGGAGAATATGTATCAGGTCATAGTAAACAAGGAGCTAGGAAATGAGAAGAAGTGCAATATCATCTGCAGCAAGAGAAGAAGAAAGTGAAATTAATTTAACACCTATGCTTGATGTGGTATTCATCATGCTTATATTCTTTATTGTTACAGCAAATTTTATTAAGGAACCTGGTTTAGAGGTAAATAGACCAGACTCAGATACTTCTGAGATACAAGAAAACGCTGCAATATTAATTGCGGTCGGAGGAAACGACGAAATCTATATGGATGGCAGAAGAATTGATGTTAGACAAGTTAAAGCTAATGTACTTAAACTGCTAGCTGATAATCCTCAAGGAACAGTCGTCATCCAGGCCGACGAAACTGCTAGTGCAGACGCAATTATTCAAGTTATGGACGGTGCTAGAGATGCAGGAGTCTATGACATTTCATTAGCAGCTGAACCAAACTAAATATGGCAGATACCAAAAGATATACATTTTTAGCGATGGCACCTTTAGTTGCCTTCGCCTTATTTGTCTTTATGGTTCTTTTAGTTAGTTCAGGAGATACAGGCGACGTAGTTAAGGCTAGAAAAATTGGTGACGTAATAATGCCTGATAGAGAAATCGAAACAATAAATTCTGAGGAAGTTGAACCACCAGAAGAGCCTGAAATTGCTCCTCCAGATATAGCCCCACCTCAGCTTGACGTAACCCCAATTGCTGTCAGTGCTGCCAAATCAAGACCTGACATAAACTTTTCACAAGGTACAGGTGCTTTATTCAGAGATGGTGACTACATTCCTTTATTCAAAGTGCAGCCCATCTATCCTCGAAGAGCAAAGGAAAGAAATATGGAAGGCTACGTCATAGTAGCTTTTACAATCACTGAATCAGGTACAATTGAGGAACCATACGTAATTGAAGGTATGTGTCGTTCAGCTGCAAATCGAGAGGGTTCCTTCAGGGAGTGCACAATGTTCAACTCCGCTACAATAAGAGCTGCATCTAAACTAAAATATAAGCCAACAGTAAGAGATGGCAGAGCTGTAGCAGTAAGCGATGTCCCACATAAATTTTCATTTGAATTGGAGCAGGAAGGCTAATGAGATTATTATTTTTTGTACTACTTATTTTTTCTTTTGACGTCCAGTCAAAAATTCCTGAACCGGGCTATGGATTGCCAGAATTGGCTTCTGAAGCACGTATCAAGGAACTGAATTCTAAAAAAAGAGCAAAAGTCATGACACCTTCAGTTCAAAGAAAAATGCAAAGAGTACTTGAGGCGCTCGATGAAGCTGGAATTTTAGAGCAAGAACAAGCACTCCTCAAAAAAGAAAAGAAAGATAAAGAAGCAGAGGCTAAAGACAAAGAGATCGCAAAAGCCATAGCTAATGGTCAAAGAGAACTAGATGATTTAAAAACAAGACTGGCATCTTTACAAAGCTATGACAGATCAATGTATTACTACTATTCAGCTTATTACAACCTTGCTTATCAAGATAAAATTTCTGAGGCTATGAATAATTACGTAAAACTTGTAGCTGAAAAAGATACTGCAGAAAAATTAAGGGTTAATGCTTATTATGTTCTGGCTCAGCTATATCTCTCTGAGTCAAACTACGAGTCTGGATTAGATTATTTGTTGAGATGGTTTAAAAATACGGCAGAAGTTAATCCGGACGGCTATGTGCTTCTGGGTCAAGCGTATTATTTGCTTGCTGATAAAGAATCAACTAAATCTAAAGTATTAGCTAGCTATCAAAAAGCTTATAACAATATGGTAGAAGCTAAGAGACTAGCAGATGAAAAACAAATTAGATTTAGAGAAAACTGGTATTCTTTATTATTAGCCTCAATGGGAGAGTTAGACCTGAAGAATGAACAAGTGCCAGTCTATGAAGAAATATTAGAGCTTTATCCAAAGAAAAAATATTTCGTTAACCTTGCTGGTTTATATAACGACTTAGATAGACAGCGCGATTACACTGCACTGCTTAAAACTGCTTACACCAAACAACTGTTAGATAAGAAAGGTGAATTTCAGTCTCTTGCACAAATGTTAGTATCTTCTGGCAATCCTTATTGGGCAGCTGAAGTCATTTTAACAGGGATGACATCTGTTCCAGGCTTAAGAGTGGTTGATCAAGAGTGTATGATGAGCAAAGTTTTAGATGATGATGGAAATTTAAAGACAGATAATAAAGGAATAGCTATAGAAGAGCTTGTTTGTACAGACATTTATGGTCCAGCCTTTGTTAAGGCAGGTTCACCAGATGCACTAGACCCTAAAGCAACTCCAGTCTTGATAGAAGACAAACAAAATTTAACGATACTAGCTGGTGCTCTTCGTGCAGCACAGGAAAGAAAAGCTGCAATTGATGTTTTTGAAAAACTAACAAAAGTCACAAATGATGGCGAAGCTTTCATTGCTATGGGAAATTTATATTACCAAGAAGATGAAATTGAAAAAGCAATTGAAGCAATCAATAAAGGATTGAAGAAAGGAAACCTCAAGAATCCAGGTTTTGCTCAGCTAACCCTTGGTCAAGCCCTATTTGAGCTACAAAGATTTAATGAAGCTAGAGATGTTTTCACAAAAGCTTCAGCAAGCAAAAAAGATTCTGTTAAAAAGTCTGCGAGAGCTTGGCTCAAATATACTGATAACGAGCAGGAAAGAGTAAAAAATCTTAATATAAGAAGAGAATCTATTTCTTAATATATTCTTTTATTGTGAAAGCAAATTCATTTTGATCAGATTGATCAAAATTTTCAGAAGATACTTCAAGCCACTCATCGATATTAAATTCTGGAAAATAAACATCTCCATCAAGATGAGCTGCACTAACCCATGAGATCACAAGTTTGTTAACTCTAGACATCCCTTCTTCAAAAATTCTAGAACCGCCAATTAAGATTATTTCATCATTGGTGTATTTTTCTCCAAGCCTAATAGCTTCATCTAAAGATTTACATATATAGCAACCTTCAATGCTCTCTAACTTATTGGATACTATAATATTTGTCCTATTTGGTAGAGGTCTCCCAATTGATTCAAATGTATTTCTCCCCATGATTATTGGTTTATGCATGGAATAATTTTTAAAATGCTCGAGGTCGTCTTTTAACTTCCATGGTAAATCATTATTTACACCAATCAGTCTGTCAGCATTCATTGCAACAAGAGAAGAGATAATCATATCGCTACAGGTGCGGGGATGTGAGGATGATGTTCATAATCAATTATTTCAAAATCCTCAAAAACGTAATCATCAATTGAGTTTTTTTTCGCAACTTTTATTTGTGGGGGCTTTAAGGGGGTTCTAGATAGCTGCTCAGTAGCTTGGGTTAAATGATTATTGTATAAGTGTGCATCACCTAAAGTATGAACAAAATCACCAACCTCTAGGTCACATACATTTGCAATCATATGAGTAAGCAACGCGTAAGAAGCAATATTAAAAGGAACACCTAAAAAAATATCAGCACTTCTTTGATATAGCTGACAAGATAGCTTTCCTTCTTGAACATAGAATTGAAATAAGATGTGGCATGGAGCAAGAGCCATACTTGGAATTTCAGCAACATTCCATGCACTAACAATGTGTCTTCTACTATTAGGGTTGTTTTTAATCTGATCAATAACATTTGAGATTTGATCATGGAAACCATTTGCTCCTTTCCAATCACGCCACTGTTTACCATAAACTGGGCCTAAGTCTCCATTCTCATCAGCCCATTCATCCCAAATTGAAACACCATTATCCTTTAAATATTTTATATTGGTATCTCCCTTAAGGAACCAAAGTAATTCGTATGCTACGGACTTAAAATGAATTTTTTTTGTAGTCAGCAAAGGGAAAGAATCTTGCAGGTCAAATCTCATTTGGTGACCAAATATTGATAGAGTGCCTGTGCCTGTTCTGTCGCCCTTAGGCTTACCAGAATCTTTAACTTTTTTAAGTAAATCTAGGTATTCTTGCATTTATTTTTTTGAAAGTATGAGTAGCCCTAATATTATCATAGGTATCGATAATAATTGACCTTGAGTGAGAAAACTAAACAATAAAAAGTCATTACCCCAAACCGAGTCGGGAGATTTGTAGAATTCAACTATGGATCTTGAAATACCATAACCGATTAGAAAGTAAGCAGAATGTCTGCCAGTTTTATTCTTTTTAGTGATAACAAAGTTTAAAAATAGGAATAGTATCAAGCCTTCAAGAAATGCTTCATATAACTGTGATGGATGTCTTGCAAGACCAAGCGGATCAGTAGGAAACACCATGCCCCATGGAACATCAGTGGGTCTTCCATACAATTCTGCATTGATAAAATTTGCAATTCTTCCAAGAAATAGTGCTATTGGAACTTGGGGGGCAATCCAGTCTGTTACTTGGAAAAAAGAAAAATTCTTTTTATTTGCGTAAAACCATATAGCGGCCATCACCCCAATTAAGCCGCCATGAAAAGACATACCGCCTTGCCAAATCTTTAAAAAATAAAGTGGATCTTGCAATTGAATATGAAGATCGTAAAACAATACATGGCCTAACCTTCCTCCTATTATCGCTCCGAAAAATAAACCATATGTAAAGACAACATCACTTACCTCATCTTTAGAAACATTAATGCCGAATTTTTCTCTGGTTGCACACATTCTTAAATAGATCAGGTAAGCACCTAAAACATAAGCCAAACCATACCAATGAATATTCAAGGCTGTGCCTAAAAATGAATGTAAAAATTCAGGAAGTGGAATTGATAATGCTACAGGATCTATCTCTGGATACTTAATCATTTTAAAAACCAATAAATTGCGACAGGTACAAGATGAGCAGCAAATAAAAATTGTAAAGAATTATCTTTCATTTTATGCGCTAATCTTGCTCCAAGTTTTGCAAAAAAGAAACTAAAGATCGCTATTCCTAATACACCTGGAATATAAATATACCCAATTGAATATTCAGGAAGACCTGACGTATTTAAACCGAGCAATAAGTAGGAAGTTGAGGACAAAAGAGCGATTGGAAATGCACATGCAGCACCTGTTCCGACTGCTTTTTTCATCTCCATGCCACTTATCTTTAATAGTGGTACACTGAAAACGCCTCCGCCAATACCAAAAATAGATGAAACATAACCAATCAATCCTCCTGAAAAATTGAAGAAAAGAAAATTTGGCTCTTTTCTGACTTTAGGCATTTTGATATCTATAAATAATCTAAAAGCCATAATCGACACGAAGATTGCGAGCATTGTTTTTAGAATCTCAGTATCTACATTTATTACGAAGCTCGCACCAAAACCTGCTCCAACTAGCATTCCAACTGTAAGCTGAGAAAACCTTTTGACAGAAAGAGAGCCTTTTTGATAGTGTGAATACGCTGCTGATGAAGAGGTAACAATAATGCAGGCAAGTGCAGTACCTATCGATAAGGGCATGGCTAAAGATTCTTCAAGCCCATAAGAGGTCATAATGAAATGCATGACAGGAACGATTATTAAACCTCCTCCAACACCAAAGAGACCTGCCATCGTTCCAGTAACAATGCCAACTACGGCAAAAATAACGAATTCAACTATCATCAGTTAATTTTTTTGATTCTTTGGCACCCAAACTCACTAATCCTTCAATTTTTGAAGACATAGAGCCTTTGCCATCAATCAATTTGCTGCGTGCATCGTCATATTTTTTTTGAGATTGTGCTATCGACGTGCCCAAACTATCCATGACATTAGTAAAACCATGTAATTTATCGACTAATTTCTGAGCTTCTTCATAAACCTTGACTACACTTGCTCTTTGCCCGTCAAGACGCCATAAATTCTCTACCATTTTGATTGAAATATGCAAAATGGAAGGACTCACTAAGGCAATTCTTTTCTTATCGGCAAAAGATACTAACTCAGGATCATGTTTAAGAGCCACGCTTAACGAATCATCAATTCCCAGAAACATGAAAATAATATCTGGAGTGTTCAATTCTTCTATCTGGTTGTATTTTGTAGAACTTAAGTCGTTAATTCTATCTCTGATGTTTTTAGTCAAACTTTTACCGTGTTTCTCTTTCTCTGCTTTAACATCTGTATTGCAATAATCGTTATAAGCACTGAATGAAAATTTTGAATCGATAATAATATTTCTATTTTGAGGCAAATATATGACGGCATCGGGAATTTCTCTAGAAACATCTCCTTCTGACTTAACTGTAAAGCTTTTTTGGAGTTTATAGTGAATGTTTTCTTCTAAACCAGAATTTTCTAGCAACATTTGAAGCTTTAGTTCGCCATAATCGCCTTGAGTTTTACTCTCACCAGATAATGCTTTAGTTAATTTATTAGCATCAGAAGTAATCTGATTTGTTTGCTCAATTAAATTATCTATTGTTACCTTTGTTTTAGTGTGGAATTCATGTTGTTGAGTGGTATTTTTTCTAACCTCCTCTTCAAATTCTTTAATTCTCTTTTTGAAAGGATCAATTACATTCTCTATGTTTTCTTTTGAGGTTTTTTTGAAATCTTCTTCTCTTTTCACATATATTGATTCAATTGAGCTTGTAATTTTTTTTTCTAATTCATCACCAAGTTTAAATGTTTTGTCTTGAGTTCTACGATCATTTATCAAAAAGACTATTACGCCTGCAGAAATTAATGAAAAAATTGATAGAATTACAACTACTGCATCCATAGATGAATATTTTAGAACATATTAGACAAGAACTCCCTTGGTTAGATGGTAATACTGTGTACGATTTGACTAGGGGCAAACCAGCACCAGAGCAATTAGATATCACTCAAAGATATTGCTCTGATTTAACTATTCCTTATGAGATGGATGGTATAGATTTGAGAAACTACGGCAATCCTGAAGGTCTACCGTCTGCCAGAATGTTGGGTTCAAGTATTTTAAAAACAAATTTTGAAGAAACTCATGCTCTGGATAATTCATCCCTAACTTTGATGCATCAAATAATCAGCTGTGCCTTCTTTTTAGGATTTAAAAAATCAAAACTTTCCTCAGATAGTAAAATAATTTGTCCAGTGCCTGGCTATGATCGACACTTTAAGTTAATAGAAAACTTTGGTGTTGAAATGATAACTGTGCCCTTTCAGAAAGATGGGCCCGACCTTGATGCTATTGAAGATCTTTTAAATAAAGAGAGCAATGTTCATGGAATCGTATGTGTGCCAAGACACTCAAATCCAACTGGCCATACTTTTTCAGATGGTAACGTACAACAATTATTTGAGCTGTTGGCGCCACTAAAGGATAATTTTTCTATCTTTTGGGACAACGCTTATGCTTGTCATGATATTGATGAGACTATTCAGCAAACGCCAGCAGATCAAATAGCAAAGAGACTGGGTTTAGAGGATAACCTATTTCAGGTTGGGTCTACTTCAAAGATAACTTTGGCAGGAAGTGGAATCTCTTTTATATCAAGCTCAACGGAAAATCTATCGAAATTCATAGACTTTAGAAATGCAATTACTCCTGGACCCAATAAAATGAATCAAGGTATGCATGTGAAGTACTTTGAATCAGTAAGCATTGAACAACAAATGAACGAGCTAAAAAAAATTATAAAACCAAAGTTTGAGCTGGTCGATGATATTCTTAAACCTTTAAAAGATTCAGGGCTTTGTTCGTATGAAAAGCCTACTGGAGGATATTTTTATTCGATAGATTCTGCAAAAAGCAATGCCGATGAAATAGTGCAGAACTGTTCAGACCTCGGTTTAAGGCTGCTCCCTATGGGCTCTTGTTTTCCTTACGGGAACGACCCTGACAAAAAAAATATCAGGCTGGCTCCAACCTTTCCAGATTTGGCTTCTTTACAGCGCTGTGTCAGTATCTTTAAAAATGTTCTTAAATATTTGAACTAATCAGATATATATCAATCAAAAGAAATAGGTGAAAAAATGAAATATTTATTACTTTTTACAATCTTAATCTCATTTAACGGAGTAATGGCTGATAATCATGGCCTCGATCGAGAAATTTGGGCCGCTAAATTAAAACTTGATTTAGCTAAACTGAAGGGTCCTCCTCTGCTTGCCGATTTAGAAGCAAAAAGAACAAATAGAATTGCAGATTTGGATTTGTTAATTAATTCTGGTAAATACGAAGGAAAAAGATTAGATCGTCTTATCTCAATGCGAGAAAAAGCTCTCAATACTGAGCTGCCATCTCAAGAGGAGATAAATCTCAGGCATGAGAAAAGAATAAAAATGATGGATCGCAAACTAAAAGATCCTATGATGCGCGATAGGAAGCGAATGCAAAATAAGAAACAAAAGAATAGAAGAAATAGAAAAGACTAGTCATATTAGTCGTAATCTGCCCATAACAGATTTGCGGCAACCGACCTGAAGGGGCGCCACTCTCTTGCTAAACAAGTCATATCCTCAACGTTAGGGCGCTCTTTCAGGTCTTTTAATCTTCTTACACCTTCTTGCAGACCTATGTCACCAACTGGCCAAATATCTTGTCTGCCTAGACATGCCATGAGATAACAATCAGCTGTCCAGCTTCCAATCCCCTTCATTTTCTCTAAAGATTTCCTTGCCTCTTCGTCTGACATTGTTTCAAGATTATCAAAATTAAATTGACCTGTACTTTCCTGTTCAGCAACGCCTGCTAAGTAATTAATCTTAGGTCTACTTATACCAGCTTCTCTAAGAAGATTCCTATCTAGCTGCAGAAAGTTTTTCCCATTTACGTTTTCCATTAAATTAAAAACTCTTTTTTTTATGGATTCTGCTGCCTTAACAGAAATCTGCTGTTCAATTACAAGCGCGCAAATACCTTCAAAACCTTTAGGTCTTAAAAAAAAATCAATCTGATGATCTGGGACAAAGCGTTTAAAATTAGGCTCAACAGAGAGAAGATGTTTTATGCCTTCATTTAAAATTTGCTGATTCATGCTTTCAATAAATTGTCATTTATCAAAGCCTGTTTAAATTCATCAAATCTATCTTGCCCAAAATAATATTTGCCTTTATATACCAAACCAGGAACACCATGGTGGCCTGCTTCTTTTTGAGCGTGCTGGTTTTGTTCAATTTGTTTTATGAGCTCTTTTTCATTCAATTTGGCTTTTTCAGAAAGCTCTAAGTAATCTAAACCAACATTTTTACAAGCTTTTATTAGGTTTTGTTCTTCATTCCAACCTTTTTTTGTGCCAAAAATCATGCTGGAGATTTCGTATGCAAGCTCAATACCAACACCTTCATTATGTCCTTGTTGACCTAAATGACAAAGATCGTATATGTAAGGCTGATGCTCATTAACCTTACCCGTAAAAATATTTTGCTTTATTGGGTCTGGCTTAGGAATGAAAAACGGCATCCCTTGTTGTTTGGCTACTAATCGCATATCAAGAATTTTATGAGAAAAATATGTAATAAAATTCTTTCCTTTAAAAAAGCTGGGTTGGCGAATTGCAAGCGGGTATACAAGCTTAAAATTTATCTCAATACCTTGTGCTTTCAGACTTATTACTCGTGGCAGAATGAAATATGAATAAGGACTACGATATGAAAAGTAAAAATCAACCATGAACAATTATTATAATGTAAGATAAAAATCTAGGAATATTATTATGAGCAGAAAGGCATACGTGGTAGCAAATCTTGAAGTCATTCATGACAGAGATAAATTTAGAGATTATGAAAGGGGTTTAGTTAAATCTTTGGGCAGACATGAGGGCCAATTACTGACATTTAGTGATAATGTTGACTGTTTAGAGGGCGAGAATCCACCAAATGGTAGACTAGTAGTTATGGAGTTCCCTTCAATGGAGCACGTTGAAAATTGGTGGGCAGATGAGGAGTATCAGGCCGCATCTAATATTCGAAG
>FUFK010039175.1_pt1 | contig 28995 bp, 24 predicted proteins | sample 1021851 | NCBI WGS metagenome assembly FUFK01 (sample SAMEA51879418, study PRJEB19060) | metagenome
AGTCATAAAGCGCAAGAGCCAGTAGTCTAATAGCTACTGGCTCTTTTTCGTTGTAGAGCTTATTCAAGGTTTTTTTATTTAAACGTAAAAAGACCGCATAGTGACAAGCACTATGCGGTCTTTATTACTTAACATCCTTGTTAATATAACGTTATATCTAATCCCGAGATATATCGCTACTTAGGCTTAAAGCGGCTTAAAGCCCTATCTTCCTTGATCAGCAGTCCATCCCTGACGCAATTCATAAACCATCTATCTTATAACACCAATCCCTAGTGTAAATAAACAGTATCAATAAACTGTGCAGTGACACTATAATCGCAAATTAGACGATGATAAGTAAGACGTCTAAGCGTCAACGTATGTAAGCATATGCTTACAGACTATAGATGAGCTTATAACTCCTCCGCAGGACTCGCAATCATAGTAGGCTCAGCGTCTAGCATGAGACGCGCTGCTTCAAAGATATACACTTCGTCTTCTGGCAGCTCTGGACGCTCGCTCTCCTTCATTTTACTACGCTCTTCAAACTTAGCATCCATCGCAGCTTGATAGGTGTTCCAGTTGGCATAAGGGCTAGAGCCTGTAGCGATTCGTCTTCTATTCTCAGCCTCTAAAGAGCGCTGCTCGATCAGCTTCATTTTGGCGCGGCGCTTATTGATATCTAAGGCGATAGGTTTTTTCTCGTCATCCATATCTCGAATGTCATTGAGCGTAGATAAGTAGACAAACTGCGGATTTTGTTCTTGACGAATTTTAGACTGCTGATTTAAGGTCTTGAGCATATCAGTGCTAAACTTGCCTTCAGGTTTATAAGCAGCGGTCTTGATAGTATCCCATGGCAGCGCATTCTTTTGCGCGCGCTCACCAAAGGTGGCATCATCGTAGATATTGACAAGCTCTACATCTGGTACTACGCCTTTATTCTGCGTACTACCGCCGGTAATGCGATAAAACTTACGCTGAGTCAAAGTTGCNGACCCTAACGCTAGACTGTCTAATTGAATCTGCGCTGAGCCCTTACCAGTCGTCGTGCTACCCACGACCAAACCGCGACCGTAATCTTGAATCGCTGCGGCAAAGATTTCACTAGCTGAGGCGGAAGCTAAGTTGGTAATCACGACTAGCTTGCCATCATAGAGCTGCTTGCCANCATCATCGTCGCGATAGACTTGAATATTACCACGGTTATCCCTGATCTGGACTAAAGGACCACTCTTGATAAATAAGCCAAGCATTTTAGCTACTTCGTCTAAAGAGCCGCCTGGATCATTACGTAAGTCAATCACTAAGCCGTCGATGTTTTGCTTATTAAGCTCCTTGATAGCATTTTCAGTATCTAAGCTGACGCTGCGGTAGTCCTCGCCATTGCGGCGCGCTCTATAGTTTAAATAAAAGCTCGGTATCTCTAGCACACCAATACGTTTTAAGGTGCTATCGCTATCCTCTGCGTCACTTGCGTGCGGTACCTCAACGATGCGATGGTTCACGCCCGACTCTTCTTGTTCGATGATATCGCGTACTACCGTAACCGTGCGAGCGCTGGCATCAGGGGCGTTTGGCTGACGCAGCTTTATGGTAACTGGTGTACCGCGCTTGCCGCGAATGAGGCTGACAATCTCACGAGTGGACCAACCGACCACATCAGTCATGGTCTTGCCGTCTTTAGCGATAGCGATAATCAAGTCGTTTGGCTTGATTTGTCCTGTCTTGGCAGCAGGACCGCCATCGACTAGTGTGACAATACGAGTATAGTTTGGGTTTTTGCGATCAGGGCGAATAGAGACACCGATACCTTCTAGTTGCANGCTCGATTGAATTTGCATCTCATTAGCTTGAATTGGCGCATAGTAGTTGCTATGCGGATCATAAGTGAGCATCGCGGTATTTAAGATCGTCTCCATGATNTCATCATCTTTGAGACGCTCCATCTGCCCTTGCTGTCTGGATAAACGATTGAGTAANATCTCATTTGGCGTGCGCTGATCATCACGAACCAGATCTTGACCCAAAGTGATATCAGGATCATCCAAAAAGACTTTTTCTTTGGCCTTTTCGCTCTCTTGACCCAAAGTAATACTCATCAGCTGAAACTTTAGCTGACGCGCCCAGTAATCGCGCTGCGCTTTTTTACTTGTGAAATGAGGCAGCTCTTCACGGTCGAGAATAATCGTCTCATCACTGGTCAAATCGATATCTGTTTTGAGCATTTTTTTTGCCATCTCAAAATACTCATTGGAGCGTTTGCGGTAGCGCTCAAAGACATCGACACCAGCAGATAGATCTCCGCGCTTNAGCCTGTTACCGAAGTCATCGGCATATTTTTTCTTAAACTCATCCACATCCGCTTGCAAAAATAGCGTATGGTTTGGGTCTAAGCTATCGATATACATATCTAAGATATCGCTACCCATCTGAGTATCGAGCGGCTGATTCAGATAGTGACTACGATCTAATAAGGCGGCTACTTGCCTAGTGGTAATTTTTTGCTCAGGGGTTTGTACAAAGCTTCCTGTATCCGTGTTTGCCACTGCGGTGCCGTAGCTTTGTACAAANNCNTGATAGCGCCGACCACGCCAATTGAAGCAATACTTAATAACCATTGTGCGGGTTGTTTTTTCATTATATCTACCTAGTTGTCTTAGAGAGTATCTGAAGAGCTGTATAGTGAAAGTATAAAGAGCAGTCCATTTTGTATCGATGCTTTATGATAATGGTGTTTTATGGCTATTTTGCATAGCACTTTTTCGATAGCCATCTATGAACAGCAATGCTAGCGAGTCGCCTATTGCAATGACTAGCAGCTGACAGCCCAGCGACCACCACCATCAGTTTATTATTAAAAATCAATCAATATTATCACGATTTATTGACCTGCGCTGTCTCAATCTGTATGAGCAAACTTTCTGTTATATTTATGCGCTCATTCATAAGCATTGTAGTGACAATAACTGAGTGGTTAAATTATAACTGCAGAGTAATTACTGGCATAATGGTCTCACAGTTAACTTTTACACTTATCTATAGAGCTTCATATATCAAGTAGCCTATATCACTTCAACCTAAAGGCGTAGTCATTACATTCAGCATAAGCTTGAAAGGACTGAGCTTAGAGTAATTGAGGATGATCGATATAGCGATGAACACTATTTTGTAGAGCAAATTTGGAGAGCAAACCATGTATGGCGTAATAATGACGGATGTTGGCGGTAGTACCTTAACGGCTGATGATGTCAGCTTGATTGAACAAGCTCAGGTAGGCGGGATTATTTTGTTTGCTCGTAACGTCGTCGATGCGGCGCAAGTACGGCAGCTATGTGATGATATTCGCTATTATAATCCTGATATCTTAATCGGTGTTGATCAAGAAGGTGGCCGAGTCGCACGGCTGCGTGATGGCTTTACACCGCTGCCCGCAATGGGAAGGCTGGGCGAATTATTTGATCAAAACCCTAGTGAGGCGCTCAGCTGTGCCTATGATTGTGGCTACTTGATGGCTGCTGAAGTGCTAGCCGTCGGTATCGATTTGAGCTTTGCCCCGGTGTTAGATACCAATAGCGTGAGTGAGGTTATTGGAGATCGCAGCTTTCATAAAGACCCACAAGTGATCACGGCTTTAGCGACTCAGTTTATGCGCGGGATGCGCGCAGCCGGTATGGCAACGACTGGTAAGCACTTCCCAGGTCACGGCGGCGTTGCCCCAGACTCACACGTTGCTGAAGCTATCGATACGCGCGCGCTCGATGAGATTATGGGTCATGATATGCAGCCTTTTGCCCAGACGCTACCTTGGCTCGATGCGTTGATGCCAGCACATGTGATCTTCTCGCAGGTGGATAATAANCCTGCAGGGTTTTCTAAGGTTTGGTTAAAAGACATCATTCGCGATCAGCTGCAGTTCGATGGCGTGTTATTCTCCGATGANTTATCGATGGCAGGCGCGCAGGCTGCAGGTGATGTCAGCGACCGAGTACACGCCGCGATCCATGCTGGCTGCGATATTGCTTTGGTCTGTAATGACCGAGTAGCCGCGCACGAAGCGGCAGAAGCGGCCCAAGACTTGCCCTACCCTGACCAGCAGCGTATTAAAACAATGCGNGGNCAAATTCCGGAATGGCGCGGCGACCTCACTTCTACTTGTCAGCAGTTTGAGCATTGGCAACAAGCTCGGCACCGTGTTATACAGACCTTTTTTAATATGCAGACAGCAAACTCAAATGGTAATCAGGTGCAAAATAGCCATACTTTAGACCACTCCGATGACCTAAGCGATCTAAAAGATCCTACTGATTATAAATAACCTTGTGGCTGAGTGCCTAATAGACCGTCCGTTCTACATAAAAAAAACCGCTCCTAATTAAAGGGGCGGTTCTTTTATTATTATCAAAATAAGACGTATCTATTAATTCGTAGGATCTAAATCAATTCCCTGACTTGGATCATCACTATCAGGTAAGATATCATCATTATTATTATCTAATGGATTTAGATCTGGATCCGCCAGTGTACCATCAGCATCTAACATACGATCATCACCATCTGGTAATACATCATCATTGTTATTATCAAGTGGGTTTAGATCTGGATCTGGCATATTCATATCGGCATCTATATCATTATTCATGTCGATATCACCTTCATTACCGGCGGTCAAAGAGATACCATTATTATCCTCTGTTGCCATGCTTTCGTCATATACCGTAAATTCGATACGACGGTTACGGAAACGACCTTGTTCAGTAGCATTAGTTGCTACCGGATCCGTCTCACCCATACCTTTGGTTGAAAGCTTACTTGCATCGACGCCTTTAGAAACTAAGTACTCTTTTACAGCATTGGCGCGCTCTTGCGATAGCTCCATATTGTAAGCGTTAGAAGCGAGTTTATCTGTATGTCCAATGATCATCAGCTCCACATCTGGGGTGTTTGTAATCAATTGAGCAGCGCGGTCAAGATAAGGTTTATTAACATCCGGAATGATTGCTTTATCAAGCTCAAAGTTAATAACTTGCAAGCTTAAAGCGCGAGCGACATCTCTTGGATCTGGGTTTTCACCTAGATTATTCATCGCAGTATCAGTAGCGACTAAGCTACCATCAATCTCGCCTTGCAGATCTAGCGGACCTTCGGCGCTCACTGTCATACCAGGCGCAGCAGCTTGCAGATCATTCACTAACTGGTCAAGTACCCCTTCATCTGCGGCGTTCACGATAATCTCGTCACCTTTGATGACCATATTGGCATCTGGTACGCTTTGGAAAATAGGCAATATCGAAGACAATTGCGCAGCGGCTGGCATATCAGCGGCAAAGCTATCATCAACATCAGCGCGGCACTTGTCAGCCTCAGCGCCAAAGGTATTAGATAGCGCATTCATAACATTCGTCTGTAGCGCTTCGTCACCTACATTCATGCGGCAAGCATATAGAGTGTTTGCTTCACCAGTAGATAACGTTAGTGAAGCTGGCTCAATATCAGCGGCTACAACGGTTTGCTCATCAGTTGCCACCTCTTCAGTCGCCACTGGCGTCGCTACTGGAGCTGGGTCTTCTTGACACCCTCTGAGTAGCGCCCAAGCTAGAGCACCTAGAATAATCAAACCTATGATAGGCAGTAGCGCTTTCATAAAGCTACCGCTCTTTTTTTCTTCACGAACCAATGGCGCAGTACTTGTGGTATTAGAGATACGCTCACCGGCCGGCGCACTAGCGACCATACCTGCCGGAACGACACCTGCCGCCCACGCTGGAATATGATGCTGATAATTTGACAAATTATCATTCAAAAACTGTGGTACAGGCGTATTACCAGCTAAGCTTTTGATTTCATGAAAAGCGAGCGGTGCCGCCATAGCGATTAGGCCACGAGACGCTGTTGCGTCAACGTTATGCTGACTTGCAAGCTCACGAGAGATTTGGTCACGGTGACTACCATCCGTCCATACTCTATCGTAAAAGCCTTGATCGTCTTGAGCGATGTTTTCATTAGCAAAACGCCCATAAGTGTCTTTATCCGCTAGACGCGCGGCAAAGATGGCGTAAAACTGCTCTAATAAGTTTCTCTTCGCAGGGTTGTTGTCATCCCCAAGTACTGCAGGAGTAACCGTGCGGGTTAAATGACTGATAATATCCATAAGAAGCTCTCTCCAATTATTATGATCTCATTTATAAAAATTANATGATTTGACTTATCTTTAATGAGCTAATCTCTATTAAGCCAACTGTCCTTAAAATTTATCGTATTACTGTTTTTCACATCGTTGATGTTTTAATCTTAGACATTCTTAATCTTAGTAGTTCGATTAACGATATAGAACATGACGATATGGCTATTTATTTTTACTAAAGACAGTATAGAAGTAGGCGCCTAAATATCACAATAAATGTGCTGTTGTACAAATGATACATTAAGTAATGTTTCAAGTATGANGCGTAACTTTGGTGACTATTTGGCCTGAATATTTTACATTGTAACGATTAAAATAAGCCTCAATATCAGTTAGAACCAATATCTGTCTCAACTCGAGACTCATTATCTAAGCGCTCAGCGACGATAATGCTGTTAGCCAGGTCGTCCACTTCTGCTGCAGACATGCCATCTATCGCTTGAGTATTGGCTATAGGTCTGGGTGGNAAGTTATTATTTTGATTAGAATNAATACCCGTATAAGTACTATTGCTTGCGTTCTTGTTCGTGTTGCTGCTGACAGTGTTANTGNTATTGTTCGCGTCATCAGGGATAAGGTTAGTATTATCATTACTTGAGCTATTACTGTCATTGACTACAGATGGAGTATTGTAGCTATCATTGTCCTGCGTTTCGTTTTGCCACTCAGCATTATTCGCGAATAATGTCCCTTCCTCGCCTGCTGTTACTGGGTTCTCTACCGCGTTAAAGCCGGTATTAGTCGTGATGTTAGCCTTCGGTGCTAAAGCGCGCATATCGGTGAGCAGACGCTGTGATAAGCGATTATCAGGCGACTCTATGGTGATGATGTCGTTTTGTAGCTGTAATCGCGCAAATGGCGCCGACGTCAGCAAGGTAAAAAGACTCGGTAGCAGCTCTATATCAACGGCAGTCAGGCTATCTGCGACACTTGGTTGTTGCTGTAATTCACAAATACTCGCTTGCTCGCCAAAGCTTCTCACTAGCGCTTGACTCAGCGCTTCTTGTAGCGCCGCACTGCCAGCNACACCCTTACAAGTATACAGCTGACCACTATTATCAACAGCAATCAGTAGCTCGGCTGGCATCAATGGCGCAGCGACGGGTTCAGTGATTGTCTCATTAACTGTATCAGTAACTGCCGCCTCCGGCTCTACGCTTATTGACTCATCTGTACTGGCTGAGCTGATATAATTTGGCTGAATTACCAACACCCATATGAGTGCCAAAGCTGCTATCGCAGCGACTAATAACAGCAAACGCCATAATAAATCACGTCTGTTATTACGCTTANGAGTCTGCCTAAATTGACTGATGTTATGACTATGAGCGCTGTTATCGATCGCTATAGACGGTGGTNCGCTGCTTGCCTCACTAGGGTCTCCTGTAGCCGTTGCAGCTATTGTAGATGCAGGCTTGCTAGATTCTATCGTTGTAGTAGCGACTTTATCAGAGTTTGACTCACTACTCACGCTGTTAGAGTCCGAGCTCCAACCTAAATTAGAATCCAAAATCGAATCAGAGTCACTATCTGCCCTCTCCTCTAGCAATACTGACTCTGCCCAAACTGGCAAATAATGACGAATCTCTACCTGCCGCTGCTGCAGAAACGCCGGTAAATACTGACCATCAGCTAATATTTTGAGCTCATGGTAAGACAAAACGCTCGCNCTTGTGATCAGTGCTATCGTGGTACTCTCATCAAGGTGATGTGTTGCAGCTAATTGGTCGATAATACGCTTGCGCTGGTCTGGGTCTTGCCATAGCTCATGGAATAAAGAGCTCGCTGCTGTATCGGCTGTCGATAACTCAGTGGTTGTNAAGGCTACTGGAGTTGGCAGCTCAGCCGCTTGTAGCAGCTGGGTATAAACCTGCGGTTGAGCCAGACGCGCAATCAGTAGTGCATAAAACTGCTCTAATAAGCTGATATGAGCAATGTTTTGCTCTGCTCCTAATAAGGGCAAACTGACACTNTGCTCAAGCTGTTCGATAATAGTCATAAAGTCATCTTTACTAAGGTTAAAAAAGAGTGATAGAAGTTTAATTTAGGAACCACTAGGTATCGTTACTAGGTAACATTACTAGGTCATCACAATACTATTATTATGTGCCGCGCNTATAAAACATAATTTGTATAGCTATGTAAATTCATCTGACAGGTAATTGTGATTTATCGTCAAAGACCTTAAGATGANGTATATATAAGCGATAGCTAGTACGAACATGAAAANATNAAAAACTTTAAGAAAACGTTACTGCGCTTTTATAGTCAATGAAGAGTTTTTTATATGGTGACGACTATATACTTTGTGATATAACTTGTGCTGCNCAGNNTGAACAAGCAGATGCCTGTCATTACTATTCAATCATTATTAAAGCATAATTTTTGGCCTCTATTCGTTTTTTGCTGAGCCATTTTGGTATTGATTTTAGTGTCATCTATTTGCCACTTATTTATATTTTTATCCATCAGGCGTTGCCTAAGGATTGTCTTTTGCTAAATCATACCACTCTTATTATCATCGTTACGGTCATTGTCAGCTTGTTAGCTTGGCAAAATAAAGCCCTATTTAATCGGCTTATTTTTTATCCGCCAGCGATCACTGATGGTCAATGGGACCGTTTTGTCACTCATGGTTTCATTCATGCAGATAGCATGCATTTGCTGTTTAACATGTTTACCTTGTACTTTTTTGGGCGTGCCATTGAGGGCTTATATCAACCTTTTTTAGGCGGCTTTGGGTTTATCGCTTTTTATATCTTGGCTATCATAGTGGCAATGATACCAAGCTATCTGAAGAATAAGAACAGCGCTAGTTATTTAAGTCTAGGAGCTTCGGGNGGGGTGTCAGCGGTGCTGTTTGCCTATATTTTATTAGCGCCATGGGATATGATTTATTTGTTTGCCATCGTCCCTATCCCTGCTATTTTGTTTGCTGTGGCTTATGTGGCGTATAGCATTTATGCCAACAAGCGCGGCGGCTCTAATATCAATCACNTGGCACANATGTGGGGCGGCGCTTTTGGGGTGGTTGCGACTATTATCTTAGAGCCGCGGATACTACCTCACTTTATAAACGCTCTTCTCTCGCCTGGGTTTTAGAGTGGATCACTTTTACACACTTTATAGTAGTAGACGCTTTTAGTTGAGTCTTATACAGATTAGATAAGTTAGATTAGCCNTTATGATTATAGATATTATTGGTGATATTCATGGTTATGCAGATAAACTTGCTGGGTTATTGACTCAGTTGGGTTATGTGCATAATGGTGAGTATTACGTACCACCTGCCAACCACCGCGCNTTATTTATTGGTGATTTGATTGACCGTGGCTCGCAGCAACTACGGACGCTCGAGATCGTCTTTGCGATGCTCGATGCTGATGTNGCTGACGCTGTCATGGGTAATCATGAATACAATGCACTGGCTTATGCAACGCTTGATCCTNATAACGAGGCTCAGTATTTGCGCTCGCATACTGAGCTGCATACTCGCCAGCATGAGGCATTTTTGGCAGAAGCGCCGTTTAACTCTGCCAGCCACCACTATTGGCTTGAGCGCCTCTATGAGATTCCGCTTTGGCTTGAGACTGACTACGCCTGTTTTGTCCATGCTTGCTGGGATGTTGATAGTATGGCGATACTCAAACCCTTGCTGACCGCTGATAATTGCCTAACAAAAAANGCNTTGGTCATGACCTCGCAGCAGCCTAGTGTACATTTTGACGCCCTAGAGCGGGTGTTAAAAGGGGTAGAGACGCCGCTNCCNGAGGGTTTAGTCATGGTTGATAAAGAAGGCACTGAGCGCTCACGAGTNCGCGTACGTTGGTGGCTTGATGAGCTGAATAAAAAAACCCTTCATGAAGTAGCACGGGCGCCCCAATCAGGCTTGGCGCAAATCCCNAAAGATGCGCTAGCTGAAAATATCGACTTCGCCCTCAAGACCGATAAGCCTGTATTTGTGGGTCACTACTGGCTAACCGGTGAGCCGCAGCTGCTGAGCCCGCAGGTAGTCTGTATCGATTATTCAGCGGCNGTCGATAGTGGCTACTTGACGTGTTATCAGCTCGATACTGAGCAGCCATTGCCGCTAGATAATGCTAATTTTGTGCAATACCGTCATGAGTAGATGATTTATAGTTCATTACTAAGTCTACTAGCGTTAATAAAGCCGAAAACCTTATCATTTACATCTATCAGCTTATTATAAAAACTTGTCTTTACGGCAGTAGGGAAACTTTTGTATGATGGGCTTTTTGAGGATATTGCATCATGAGCACACCACCTGTCGAACAACCAAGCCCTATTGCCTCCCCAGCTGGTCAGCCAAAAGTCGGTATCATTATGGGCTCGCAGTCTGATTGGGCCACTATGAGCGCGGCCGCGCAGCTATTAGCGGATTTCGATATTGCCTTTGCTTGTGAAGTGGTCTCCGCTCATCGTACGCCAGATAGGTTATTTGACTACGCTAAAAGTGCCAAAGACCAAGNCTTACAGGTGATCATTGCAGGCGCAGGCGGCGCAGCGCATCTGCCTGGTATGTGCGCTAGTCAAACCTCCCTACCCGTATTGGGCGTACCGGTGAAGTCCTCTATGCTCAGCGGCTGGGATAGNCTGCTCTCTATCGTACAAATGCCAAAGGGNGTCGCTGTCGGCACTTTAGCCATTGGTACCGCGGGCGCTTATAACGCTGCGTTATTAGCTATTCAAATACTAGCGCTACATGATGAAGCAATCGCTAATAAATTACATGAGCTTAGAGAGCAGCAAACACAGACTATCTTAGCTAGCCCAACGCCTGGTATCATTAATAGCTGATAGTTAGTGTACAAAGCAGCTAAATGATTAGAAAATCGCTTTTTCAGTCGTTTCACTTGATATTTATTATCAGATGCGTTTAACTAAACCTAAGGTGCCTATAACGATAGCGCACCTTTTCTTATTTTTACTCTGNTCCAAATCGCTTATTTTAAATCCCTAGAAAACCCAACTCACTGTACCCATTGCTAAATAAAAGAGCCTGTTATGACCACCGCCAATGCCTATCCTACTTCTCAAACTATTCGTACCATCGGTATCTTAGGTGGTGGCCAGCTCGGCATGATGCTCGCTGAAGCTGCTCTGCCGCTTGGCTATCAGTGTGTGTTTTTGGAGGACAATGCNGCTTGTCCAGCCAGCCTTTACGGTACGGTTTATCATAGCGAACAGCTAGAGGACTTTATCGCCGCCGCTGACGTCTTTACTCTCGAGTTTGAGAACACACCGGCACAAACCGTACAGAAGCTCGCCAATCTAGCAAAATCAGGNAAAAANAAAGGCATGTTCCCGCCTCCTATCGCTCTAGATGTCGCGCAAGATCGCCTAAAAGAAAAGCAGATGTTCAATGAGCTAGATATCGCCACAGTACCNTTNANNGCCGTGCATTCATTGGCCGAGCTGCAGCAAGCTTGCCAAGACTTAGGGCTGCCTATCGTTTTGAAGACCAGCCGCGGCGGCTATGATGGCAAAGGTCAATATGTCATCAAAGAAGACAGCGACATTAAAGCAGCTTGGCAAGCGCTCAAAGACGCGGTATCGGGTAAAGGTAGTCTCACCCCTACTCCTGCACCGCTGATCGCTGAAGGCTTTATCAACTTTAGCCGCGAGGTGTCCATCATTGCAGCGCGTGGACAAGCAGGAGAGGTGCGCTGTTATGAGCTGGTAGAAAACCATCATCATCACGGTATACTCGCCAAGACTCGAGCGCCAGCTGTCGGCACAAGCCACTTATTTCCTAAGGCAAAAGCGGCGATGACTACGCTGATGAATCATCTCGACTATGTCGGCGTCATGGCGCTTGAGCTTTTCGTCAGTAAAGACGCGCAAGGTCACGACTATCTGCTAGCCAATGAGATCGCGCCGCGCGTGCACAACTCTGGACACTGGAGCATTGAGGGGGCGATTACTAGTCAATTTGAGAATCATATCCGTGCAGTCGTAGGCTTGCCATTGGGCGATACTGACAATATTCATCCAGCGATTATGGTCAATGTTTTAGGACAATACCCTGATATCAAGGACGCNCTCGCTATCGATGGCGCGCACTATCACAGCTATCATAAAGAAGAGCGTGAAGATCGTAAAATCGCTCATATTACCTTGATGCCAAACGACGTGGCTGATCTAGACCCTGCTTTAGCTAAGCTTGTCNCAGTATTGCCAAACAAAGTCGGATTAGATAAAACCACCGAACTAGCCGCTAACACTAAAGACGCAAANTCTGAGGCTAGCGCTATAAGTGAGGATAAGACGCAAACCACTTCAGCAGCTAGCGAAACCGCTGCTACTAATAGCAGTCCTACAGTTAAAGAAACCAATCACAAGGTCAAAAAATAATGCAGATCTGGGTGGATGCTGATGCGGTGCCAATCGTTGCCAAAGACTTGATTATCAAGACCGCTGAGCGCACGCAAACCATGGCGATATTTGTCGCCAACCAACCCATTAAGCTGCGTAAATCACCGCTGCTTTTNATGACGGTCGTGCCGCATGGTTTTGATAAAGCCGATGACTATATCGTTGAGCAGATTCAGGCAGGTGATTTGGCTATCACTAGCGACATTCCTTTAGCGAATGACATACTCGAGAAAGGCGGAATGGTTTTGACCCCGCGCGGGATGGTTTATGATAAAAACAACATCAAGCAAAAGCTCAATATGCGCGACTTTATGGATACCATGCGCGGTACGGGAATGTTAGAGCTACAAGAGATGAGTGGTCAAAAACCTTATGGCGAGCGCGACAAAAAAGCTTTTGCCGACGGTCTGAATCGTTTGGTACGCTAAAGCTTCAAGCAAGTTTTTACATGACTTGCTTGTTTTGCAAAGCGTATACACTCTGCTACCAAACACTATGTAATAGGCACTTACGCTCACCCAAGATACTATCTATTTTTGTTATGCTAGTTTTAATTTCTTAAAACATGTAAACAAAGTAAACACTTAAACAAGATTCAAAATTTTAAGAGNATTAATCAATAAAAATAGGATAGTATATGAAAATTTTAGTAATAGGCGCTAGTGGCCGTGTTGGTAATGATTTAGTCAAACAACTGCTAGCCGAGAATCATCAAGTCATCGGTACCACTCGTCAAGAAGAGCAGCTGTTCTCTGATGATAATTACACTCAGCTAGATTTAGATATTATGGCTGAGAAAGATAGCATCCAGCAGCAGCTAGAGGATGATATAGAAGCGGTATACTTTGTGGCAGGTTCCGGCGGCAAAGAGATATTAGAAGTGGATCTGCATGGTGCGGTAAAGACAATGCAAGCGGTGCAAGACAAAGGTATTAAGCGCTATATCATGCTCAGCACTGTGTTTTCTTTAGACACCAGCAAGTGGGATAACGAAGGCATTAAAGATCTAAAAGGCTATTATATCGGTAAGCACTACGCCGATCAGTGGTTGGTCAATGATAGCAGCCTTGATTATACTATCGTGCAGGCAGGTGCGCTAAAAGAGCGAGCTGGCACAGGCAAAATCGCTATNGACAAAGATGAAGCCGGNGAAAATGCTATCGAAGATGTCGCAGCGACTTTGGTTGCGGTATTAAATGCCGATAATACTAGCAAAAAGGTCTTTAACATCCAAAATGGCGAGACCGCTATCAAAGAAGCGATTGCCAGTGTATAAACGCTAGCGTTTGTCTAAAACAAGAGCAATTTGATAAAGAAGGATAAGTTATTGAACTTATCCTTTTCTTATTTACGCCAAACCACTTGGCAACGCGATCACCTCTGAGAGCTTGTCAGCGCCAGTGAGCACCATAAGCAGTCTATCTACTCCTAACGCTATGCCGCTACACGGCGGCAAATCATCGCAAGCTGCTAGTAAGTACTCATCTATCGGCATCTGCGCCAAACCATGCGCTACGCGCTGCCTATTATCCGCCTCAAAACGCTCCCTCAAAGCTTGCCCATCTGCTAGCTCATCATAAGCATTCGCAATCTCAATACCGTCTATATAAAGCTCAAAGCGTTTGGCAATCAGGTTACCTTCTTTATCGAGACAGGTTTTGGCTAGCGCCGCTGTAGCGGGCGGATAATCGATAATCAGTGTGGGCAAATCATGACCGAGCTTAGGCTCCACGAGATGACTAAACAACAGATCAAGCCAGCCTTGCCGCATCTCTTCGCTATCTACCGCAAGTGGCTCTGGCGGCGCGATATCTATATTCGCCAGCCCCTTATCTTCTGCTACCGCTTTTAGCGCCTCAAGGCTAGCGCTTAGCGGATGAATACCGACATGATCCATAAACGCATCAATGTAACGGTAATGATTCATAATAACCGGATAGCCATACAGCGCTTCTAGCAGCTTGCCCAACTCTTCAGCCAAATCGTTCAAGCTATAGTGCGGCTGATACCACTCTAGCATCGTAAACTCGATATTGTGCCGCGAGCCGATTTCGTTGTCCCGAAATACCGAGCAAATCTGATAAATCGCCACTTGCCAGCTGGCAAGTAAACGCTTCATCGCAAATTCAGGAGAAGTATGCAAATAAAAGGGTCGCGGTTTATCTTGATAAGTGACCCGAGCAGCAACNGACTGCAAAAAAGTATCGGTGTTTGCCGCTTGTGAGAGGAGCGGTGTCTGTACTTCTAACACTTGGCGCTGAGCAAAAAACTGACGAATCGCCACTAGCATCTGCCCACGCCTACGCGCCATCTCTAAGGTCATGGTTGGGGCGTAAGCGGGCTTATCAGTGCGCCTATCATCTGACATAGTGATACTCATTATTGTTTACTACTAATCGGCTATTTTCAATGCTCATTGAATGTTAACTGGTTACTATTTTATGGCGACTTTACTTGGGCTATGACTGCCATTCACGGCGCAGATGATAGTCGCGCCTGAGCTGGTCAAAGTCATGGCCATTTACTTGCCCATCTTTAACTGTCGCGCGCAGCTGCTCATCATCTTGTTTGATATCGTAGAATCTATCTAGTTTATCAGGATTGGCTTTTAGCTCTGACCACAGATATAGGTTATCTGGCAGCAAATTGTGCATAGACTGAGAAGGTGTAATTTTGAGCTCATCGCATAGCGCATCGTAGATCATTTGCGTACCGCGTAGCTTACCTTCTAGGCTATAGCCAGCGATGTGCGGTGTGGCGATAGCAAGCTTGCCGAGTAATGACTCAGCCACCTGCGGCTCATGCTCGAATACATCGAGCACCACTTGCCGATGGCTACGCTCGATATCCGCTGCTAGCGCTGACGCTTCAACTACCGGTCCACGGGCACTATTGATAAGTAACGTATCGGTAGGCATCTTCTGCAAAGCTGCCATATCGATCATATGGTAGGTGGGATAGTCGCTAGTCTTTTTATCCGTTAAAGGCACATGCAAGCTGACAACATTGCTTTGTAGCACCTGCTCAAAGCTTGCATTATTGAACTTCGACGGCGGCAATAAAGGGTCATAGCCGAGCACTTGCCAGCCTAAGTCAGTGGCGTATTGCGCCAATGTGTTGCCGATATTACCTAAACCGATAATCCCTAAGGTTATGCTCTTAGACCAGTACTCTGGCCGCAAAGTCAAAATCGCAGTGAGCACATATTGGGCCACTGAATGCTTGCTAGAGCCTGCTGCATTCGCAAAATGAATATTACGCGCGCACAGATAGGCCTGATCAACATGATCAGTGCCGATAGTAGCCGAACCGATAAATGTCACGCTACGATTATCCGCTAATAGCGACTCATTGATAGGCGTGACAGAGCGGATTAACAGCACGTCGGGCTGATGGGNAGCGAGCAATTGCGCGTCAATCTCACGCCCTGCTACGCGAATGATGTTGACCGTTTGCTGAGTGTTTTTGCCAAGCGTCTGCGCATTAAAAAACTCATCAAGGCTTGCGATGTTGCTATCGGCAATGATAGTCAAAGTAGCCGTTTTATCAGCTTTAGCATTAGACATCGTTAGGCTTCTTTTAAGATAGGGAGTATAAGTTTACCGCGCGTTTTAGCTTTTGCTATCCGGCTTATCTATTAGCGCGACAATGCCATCACCTGACAGTACCACATCTTGCGAGGCAAAGATCTCATTTTTATGATTAGAAATCCACTCTCGCCACACAGCCAAACCGATAGCTAGCACGACTGGGCCAATAAACAGACCAACAAAACCAAAAGCAGTCAAGCCGCCTAATACGCCAATAAAAATAATAATAAAAGGAATCTTAGTCGCGCCGCTAATAACAATCGGCCGAATCAAATTATCGACCCAGCTGATGACCAGTATGCCCCACAGCGCTAGCCCAATACCCTCTGTCGTGTGACCTTGGCTTAACAGCCAAATCGACACCGCTCCCCACGCAAATGGTGTACCAAAAGGAATCAAAGCTACGATAAAGGTGATAATCGTTAATAAGATAGGGCTCGGAGAATTAGAGAAGTAATAACCAATACCGGCGAGCAAAGCCTGCGCCAATGCCGTCAAGCCAATGCCATAGACTACTGCCTGTGTCGTGGTACCGACAGAGTCGATATAGCCATCGATACGGTTACCGATGATATTACGCAGCGCCTGTCTGATTTGGCGCATCAAGCTATTACCATCGCGGTAGAAGAAAAACAGCGTCATCAGTGCCATACCAAGCTTCGCTAAACTACTGAACACAACATCAAATGCCACTTTACCATAGTACAAATGCGACTGTATCCAAGTTCGAAACGCTTCAAGCGCGCCTTCAGGGTTTTTATTGATACTCCAAAGAATGTCTTTAATCTGCTGACCAATCACCGGTAAGTCTTTGATCGCGTCTGGCACATCTAGATAGCCCGCCTTGACGCGGTAGATGATATTACTATACAAGCTCAGCGCTTCTTGCTGCAAGATAAACACCCCAACCAGCAAAGGCACGCCTATGATTAAGCTGATGCTAACCGTCATAATGCCGGCGCTNACGCCTGAGCTAAACTTCGCCTTTTCATTAAAAAACTTATAAATAGGAAAAGTGACGTAAGCTAAAATGGCCGCCCATAGCGCAGGTATGATAAAAAACTGTATCACCTGAAAGCACAGAATGAACAATACCACTAACAGCGTTATCGCCAGCAAGCGCTGAATAATAAACTCTTTTGTCCAGTTTTCAATCATAGCTATCAACCAAGAAGGCACCATAAAAACCGCGAGATTTTTATCGTAAAATGTATAAATATAACGATATGACGCTGCTAAAAAGTATAGCGCTCATAAAGACAGACTTAATAAGGTATGTTTGCTGTTTCGCACGCCAGTACTGCCAGTACTTATTTATAAACCTGCTAGCGCTATCTTAGCCAAAGTGCTACCTGACGATACTACAAATAGGATAACTATTGACGGGATAACCCGTAATAGAAAGTAGACTACTCATAAGCTAGTTTTACTTATTTAAAGCTAAATCTTTTTAGTTACAGCATGAAGGAGCANANGCCTAATCGTCGATAGCTATTATGCAATAAGCCTCTACAGAACAGTAATAGTATGTTGTAATTTTTACTTACAATTTTATGCCTGAGGTTGCTNAAAACTAAAGAGGAGCTGTATTTTTGATAAAGGATAATACCTCTAAAACAAGCGCAACTAGCCGATAAATCTAACCCAACCTGCAATTCTTATCATGAACACTAGTCAGTCATCTACTAGGCTAAATGACCGCAGCATTCTCTTAGGTTTGGTAATTGATGTTATACTAAAGGCATTGTGCTCGTTTTTTAACTGCTCTCAGACGANNCCTCGATAAGATGGCTTTTAAAGAGTAGCGCTAGGGTTATTCTGCTTTTGCATCTAGTATTTTAGATGTCAAAAGCTTAATTATAATGATTTTAGCTTAGCAGTTTTGCTGGCAAATAACAGCCCTAACCCTGAGTGCAACNCAAAAAAAATAACAATGCATTTTTTATTTTGCTCGACTTATAACCATTCACTACTCAGATAAGATATCTATAGGAAAATAACAATGTCAAAAGACAACAACTCAAATTCTGCTGACAAAGGCGGAGTTAATCATGCCCAAGCGAATGCTGACACGGGTGCTAATAATGCTGCCGGCAATGTCACTTTTGCGTTGGCGCAATCGCATTTTTTAGTCGGCGATATCAATACCAATACCGATAAAATGCGCAAACTGGCCATCGAAGCTCGAGAACAAGGCGCTGATGTCATTATCTTTCCGGAGCTGGCCTTGCTTGGCTATCCGCCGCAAGACCTATTACTGCGCCCTAGCCTTTCAGGGCGAGTCAAAAGCGCACTATCGGCGCTCAGTGATATCGAAAACATTGTGATGATTGTCGGCTATCCTCATGTCGATCATCATGGTACTTTTAACTCAGCAGCTATCTTACATAATGGTCATCAAAAGGGCTTTTATCACAAGCAAATCCTGCCAAACTACGGCGTTTTTGATGAGCGCCGTTACTTTGATAAAGGCCGTAATCAGGTTTTATTCGACTACAAAGGTCTCACTATTGGTCTGCTCATCTGTGAAGACTTATGGGAAAAAGCGCCTATCAGCGATCTCAAAAAACAAGGCGCTGATTTGGTCATTAGCCTTAACGCCTCGCCTTTCGAGCTTGATAAACAAGACAACCGTAAGGCCATGCTAGCCAAACGCAGCAGCGAGCAGCAGTTGCCCATTTTATATGTCAATGCTGTCGGTGGCCAAGACGACTTAGTCTTTGATGGCGGCTCGATGGTGGTGCAAGCAGACGGCACTATCGCTCACGAAGCGCCAAGATTTATGGAGCAGCTATTATTGGCCAGCCTAGATGTCAGCACTGCAAAATTTGACACTCAGCAAAAAGCGCCCTTGAGCCTAAGCCGTGAGTCTGAGATGTATCAAGCCTTAGTCGTTGGTCTACGCGACTATGTCAATCACTCAGGATTTACTGGGGTAATTATTGGCTTATCAGGCGGTATCGACTCAGCACTGACCTTATGCATCGCCGTTGATGCGCTAGGTGCGGACAAAGTCTATGCGGTGATGATGCCTTATGAGTACACCTCAAAGATCAGCTTGGAGGACGCGCAAGCACAAGCNCGCCGCTTAAACGTCTCTTATACCGTCTGCCCGATCTTCGATGCTGTTGAAGGCATTCGCCATACGCTAGCGCCTTTATTTAACAAATCACCGGCCGATACGACCGAAGAGAATATNCAAGCGCGNGCTCGCGGCGTTATCTTGATGGCACTNTCCAATAAGTTTGGGCATTTGGTCATTACTACCGGTAATAAGTCGGAGCTGGCGGTCNGCTACTCAACTTTATACGGTGATATGGCAGGCGGCTTTGATGTGCTAAAAGACGTGTACAAATCACAAGTTTATGANTTAGCCAGTTACCGCAANCGCTTGGAGGACACNCCCGTTATTCCTGAGCGCGTCATTACGCGTCCGCCATCGGCTGAGCTGCGCCCTGATCAAAAAGACCAAGACAGCTTGCCTGACTACGATACCTTAGATGCTATCTTGACCCTNTATATTGATGAAGACATGGGNTATCAAGAAATNATCGATAAAGGCTTTGAGGCACAGCTTGTCGCCAAGACGNTCAAGATGGTAGATAATAGCGAGTACAAGCGGCTACAAGCGCCAATCGGTACTAAGNTCAGTCACAAAGCCTTTGGCCGTGAACGCCGTTATCCACTGGTTAATAAATGGTCTATTAAAGGCTAAGCCCGCTTGTTAAAACAGTCGTCTCACTTTTATCATTAGCTGGGTGCTTGCCCAGCTTTTTTAGTTTTTATAAATAAGTTTTTTGGTTTATTCCCTACTTATCTATCATTTTATATCCGAGTACGTCATGAGCGTGCTAACACGAAACCATCAGCGGCTTTATGATGTATATGCTGCGTAAAATCCCAAAAAAGACCGATACGATTGAATATACCAATTATCGCTTTGAGATTTTGGCGACACAGCATCTAAAAATCAATCAGTTGCTGGTCACTAAGTTGGATGACGATACTCAGTAACAGTACTAAAATAACGCTAAAAACAATGTTAAAACAACGCTAAAATAATGCTTGATGACGTTACTCAATAACAATAACGGTACTTCACCGTAGAGACNCTAATCACGCGCGCCAAAAATAGCGCTGCCAACGCGTACCATCGTTGAACCCTCTGCTATCGCCTCGGTCATATCAGCGCTCATACCCATGCTAAGGGTGTCCCATGAGCTCAGCTCTGGATGAGCCTGTCGCACCTCATCAAACAGCTGCTTGGTGCGAGCAAAAGCATCGGTATCCGCTTTGGCAGGGATAATCATCAGGCCGCGCAATTGTAAGCGCTCATACCCCTTAACAGTCGCTATCAGCTCTGGTAGCTGCTCAGGCGTACATCCAGACTTACTCTCCTCGTCATCGATATTGAGCTGAATTAAGACGTTAAGGGCTGTCATATTATCAGGGCGCTGATCATTTAANCGCTTGGCAATAATGTCACGCTCAAGCGTTTGTACCCAATCAAAATGCTCAGCGATATCACGGGTCTTATTACGCTGAATACTGCCNATGTAATGCCAAACGATATCTTCTGCCTCCGCNTCTGCTCGCAGTTGAGTGATTTTCTCCAGCGCTTCTTGTAGATAGTTCTCACCAAAGTCGCGCTGCCCTCTCTGCGCTAGAGCTTTTATTCTCTCTACAGGTTTGGTCTTAGANACNGCTAGCAGCTTGACATCATCTATATGGCGAGAGCTTTGCTTGCACGCCTCTGCCACCTCTGCGTTGACTTGTTGCCAGTTATTTATCAATTCATCAGTTGCCCGATTATCAGTATTCATAAGTCACTCAGGTGTTGTAAACATTTTAAAGGTGTCTTTCGCNTCTTATAGTAAACTCAATTTAAAAGTGTTATAGCGCTACTGGNGTGAATTTTCCGCAGCCTCTGTGATAGCAACACGCCCTAATCTATTTTTGCATTTTATTTATATAGCAGATGGTTATATAAGCCCAGTCTTGTTATGATATTGTTACACGAATTAACGTAAGCGTATGAGTCGCTTATCTTAATTGTACTGGTTATACAAAACTGATTGTTAAGAACTGATCAATAGGAAAGCCCTATCATGACTGAAAAAAGCGCTATAAGTATCGAAGACTTATTGCAGTTCACCGTCAAGCACAAAGCCTCTGATCTACATATCTCAGCAGGAATGCCAGCGATGATTCGAGTCGATGGCGAGATGACACGCATNAANATGCCGGCGATGAGCCATCAAGTCGTGCANCAGCTCATTTATGACATCATGAATGATAAGCAGCGCGCAGATTTTGAAGAATTTTTTGAGACGGATTTTTCTTTTGCTATACCCAATTTAGCACGCTTTCGGGTTAACGCTTTTAATCAAGACCGCGGCGCAGGAGCCGTATTTCGGACGATTCCCTCGACTGTTTTGACTNTAGAAGATTTAGGCATGGGGGATATATTCAAAAAAGTCTCAGACTTTAAGCGCGGTATTGTCTTGGTTACCGGTCCNACAGGCTCTGGTAAATCAACGACCTTAGCTGCGATGATCGATTATATCAACGAGACTCGTAAAGAGCATATCTTGACTATCGAAGACCCTATCGAATTTGTGCATCAGTCTAAAAAAAGCTTAATCAATCAGCGCGAAGTGCACCGCGATACCTTAGGTTTTGAGCCAGCACTACGCTCAGCTTTGCGTGAAGATCCCGACGTGATATTGGTCGGTGAGCTACGTGACCTTGAGACTATTCGGCTGGCACTTACCGCGGCTGAAACCGGTCATTTAGTGTTTGGCACTTTGCATACCAGCTCAGCGGCGAAGACTATTGACCGGGTCATTGANGTNTTNCCNGCTGCNGAAAAAGACATGATTCGCGCTATGCTATCAGAATCTNTACAAGCAGTCATNTCACAAACCTTGCTACGNCGTNAGACTGGCGGCCGTATTGCGGCCCACGAGATTATGCTTGGGACCCCTGCTNTTCGTAACCTNATTCGCGAAAATAAAATCGCCCAGATGTACTCGTCNATTCAGACCAGTGCTGGCGACGGTATGATTACTCTTGATCAAACTCTAAAGAATTTAGTCAGCCGAGGTACGATATCGCGGGAAGTNGCGCGTCCTTATGCCAAGCAGCCTGAGACTTTTTTATAGCGCATATAGGCCGTCACAGTATCTTNCNAGACTAGGCAGTAACTGGCTAATGAGTAACAGAGATTGCGAAAGGATTTATATAGCTTTTTAACTTAGAGATTTNTAATTTTATTATTATAGTTTGGGAAAACCATGGACTTCGAAAAACTGCTGCAACTCATGATTGCAAAAAANGGTTCCGATCTGTTTATTACCGCTGATGTCGCCCCTTCTATGAAGGTCAATGGCCAGATTTTTCCGATTGGTAAAACACCGCTCAATGGCGAGCAAACCATGAAGCTGGTCAAAAGCGTCATGACGGGCAGTCAGCAACAAGAGTTTGAAAGCACCAACGAGTGTCAATTTGCCATTACCGATGAAGCACAGCAAGCGCGCTTTCGGGTCAGTGCTTTTGTGCAGCGCGATATGGCGGGCATGGTTCTGCGTAAGATTGAAAGCAAGATTCCAACCGTTGAAGAGCTGGGTCTNCCCGCTTCTTTAAAAGAATTGGCAATGGAAAAACGCGGTATTATCTTATTAGTAGGCGCTACCGGTACTGGTAAATCTACCACTTTAGCGGCGATGATAGGCCACCGTAATAAAAACTCGCACGGCCATATCATCACCGTTGAAGACCCTATTGAGTTTGTGCATGAGCATCAAGGGTGTATCATCACTCAGCGTGAAGTGGGTATCGATACGCACTCGTTTGAAGCAGGGCTAAAAAACACTCTGCGCCAAGCGCCAGATGTTATTTTGATCGGTGAGATTCGTAACCCAACAGTGATGAGCTACGCCATTCAATATGCCGAGACAGGACATTTGGTGTTTGCCACTTTACATGCCAATAACGCCAACCAAGCCATCGATCGTATCATTCACTTTTTTGAAAGCGAGCGCCATACGCAGACCTTTATGGATCTATCGCTTAACCTAAAAGGTATTGTCGCGCAGCAGCTCATTCCTACTGTCGATGGTGAAGGTCGTCGCGCAGCGATTGAAATACTGCTAAACTCGCAATTAGTCAGTGATTATATTCGTAAGGGTGAGATTCATGAGATAAAAAATGTCATGACTCGCTCACGTGATAGCGGGATGCAGACCTTTGATCAGGCNCTATTCGACTTATACGAAAATGGAGAGATAGAGTACCAAGAAGCGATTAAACACGCCGACTCCCCGAATGATTTGCGCCTACAGATTAAGCTCAATAGNAAAAAGAATAAACGCAGCTTCACCGACAACAGTGAGAGCTTGTCTTTACATAACAGCTAGTTTTATTTAAAGCANACAAAAAAGCAGCTTACCTTTTTAAGATAAGCCACTAAAAGGAGATGCTGCTTTTTTTGCTGCAAGGATATNAGCTATCTAGCNTTATCTTGGCATGCTTGATTATTACANATGCCGTACAGCACTAAAGAGTGGCCTGATANCTTAAAGCCNTGCTCTTTNGCCACTTTNAGCTGCTCTTCTTCGATGACCTCNTTATGAAACTCAACGATTTTGCCGCAGATNTCACANACCANNTGNTCATGATGCTNCTCTTGGGTGATCTCAAACACNGATAAGTTNTTTTCAAAATTNTGGCGCTCNACAATNCCAGCTTGCTCAAACTGAGTNAGCACTCGGTANACGGTCGCTAGCCCAACGTCCTCNCCTTGCTCAATCAGCGCTTTATAGACCTCTTCTGCGCTCATATGATGACGTTCTGCCTGCTCAAGCAGCTCTAATATTTTCACACGCGGTAAGGTTACCTTTAGCCCCGCTTTACGTAGTTCCTGATTAGTAATCGTCATAATATCCCTTCTGACTGTTAAGTCTTAACAAATAAGAATAAAGAAATCATTATTAAAAGTAATTAGCCTTATACTGATGATTTAAAGCCGAAATAATGTAGTTATCAGTCGCTAGCATTACCTAGCAACCTTAACGCAAGCTCATGAATTTACACTATAAATCATTAAAAGCAACCCCAAGAACTGCGTAAATAATGTCGTAAGTGGTAGGCAATTGCAAGTAAATAACGTATCATTTGTTCAAGATTGCCGGCTAGAGTCGCCATAGTGGCGATGCGCCGTGCCCCACCCATTTTTTATGAGTCATCTTACCATGATAAAGTCGCAAGTTCTTCGTACTCCAAATCTTTTAACCTCTAGCAAAATCTCTTTACCAAAAGCCTGTTTGCGTAAAGGGCTACTGGCATTGACCTTGGGCGCTAGCGTTGCCCTATCTGGTTGTTCGCTGTTTAGCGTCTATACGATTGATTTGCCGCAAGGGACACCTATTACCCAAACGCAAGCGCAAAAACTGCAAGTAGGTATGAATCAAAACCAAGTGCTCTACATCCTAGGCAGTCCTGCTATTCGAGATACTCTTGCACCTAATCGCTGGGATTATATTTATGACTATCAGGCCGGCACTGAAGGCAAGCGTAAAGGCATTGCTGATGTCAAAAATGCCAGTCAGCATCTGATCGTGTATTTTGATGAGCAAGGTATCGTTACGCGTATCGAAGGGGTTGACTCACTACCCGTCTCTTAGTTAGATGACTTCGCGACGCTTTTGCTTTTACGCTGAGACATAGGATCAGCGTTTAGGCTGCGATAGACCTCGATGCGATCGTAAGCTTGCAACTGATAGCTTAGAGGCTGCTTTTGCGCGTACACACCAACGTGCCAAAGCTTAGCTTTTGGCACTTCTACCTCCATCATCTGCTCACACCACACCGCCAGCTCCGCAAACTGCGATAGCCATCCTGCTTGTGCTAACGCCTCATATAGCGTCGTGCCCGCTTTTACAGTNAGCGGTTTATAGTGTTGACGCTGCGCGGTTTCAGCATANGCCAAGTATACGGTAATCATAGAGGACGTCGTAACGGCAGCACTGCTCTTATCCGTTAGCTCGACCACGATAGCACCCAACCGACNAAGGCCAATATCATTGCTAGTGGCACCACTAGACGTATCGCTACACGCCAAAGGTTGTATAGCGCCTCGCTACTAAAATTCAAAGCCTTACGTAAATGGCTAATCTTCATCTGCCAGCCCGCAAAGATCGATAGCAACAGTACTGCGATACTGCTGACGATGACTANTAANCCCACGAGCCATATCGTCGGAACTGCAACCGCTAAGATCGCGACTAATACTAGCGTGAGCACGAGGCTGACGAGCAAGCCAAACTTATGCGCCAATTGCTGAGTACTATAATGCAGCAAATAACTGGCGACAAATAACACCCCAAACCAATAAGACAACTGCCCTATAGGCGGTAACGATAAGGCACTCGTTAATAAAGCGACGACCCCGACCACTAACTGCAATATCCAAATCGGTAATACTCGCTTCGTTGCTGGCAGCTTAGTTTGCGCGCTGCCAGTCGAGAGGCTAGACGCTGAAGTATTAGTAAATGAGCCGCTCTGCTGATCGCTAGATACTGCAGTTTTAGACGCTTTACTGACTAAATGCTGCCCAAACCAATACAACCCTGTACCTGCGCCAACACTAACTAACGCCAAGGCGACAGCGCGCGCCCATTCGCTGAGCGTAATGTTAGTCATAGCAAAGTCAATACTTGGCAAGCCATTAGCAAACCCTAGCAATAATCCTATGATAATAAGTCCTAGGCCAATCGGTAAAGTCGTGGCCCCAAGCAAACTCAATAACACGACTATGACGACTAAGCCGCCTGCCACCGCAAAATGCGGTAGATTAGGCGCACTATTTAGCTCCNTCAATGCGGCTAACATGCCNCTGCTCGCACCTGATATGACCAGCGCAGCGATGACGATAGTCACTACTGCTGCCAGCCAGCCAAAGCCGCGCCAGANAGGGCTAGCGTCTGCTTCCCGAGTCAGCTTTTGCATTCCGGCCAATGGCGCCTCGACACTGCGGTAAGCTAAGGCAATCTCAGCATACACTACGGGTAGCGACACCAGTACCATCGCCAATAACCACAGTAGCCAAAAATCAATCTGCCCTACTAAGTCCGGTGCAAACCAACGAAAAAGTAATAGCGGCAGTAATGCTGCTATAAAATAAGAAGCATAGCGGCTCATCATAATCTCAATCCAAACTAATCTAAGGTTAGTAATAGTACAAAAAATCCGCTCATCTTTAAACGGTATTATTGAATCGATAGTAGATAGTAAAGGTTCAACAGCTATAAAAAAACCCCGAAAACGGGGTTTAATNATCNNNNANTNACNANNTNAANTAAGCGATTNACTCAGTNTANCTACTNAACGCTCTTAGTTAACTCTTTTAGTGNAGCGCGCTAATGTANTCTGACAAAATGCGAATATCACGGTCTGATAGTCTTGACGATACCATCTGCATCATGCCTTTTTCGCCTTCTTTATCCGCATCGTTGTAGCGCTTTTGCTCATCACCGGTGACATCGTCTTCACGNCCAGCAGCNCGGAACAGTTTAAGCTGATTGGAGATATACTCAGCATGTTGTCCGCCTAGGCGCGGAAACGCAGCCCAAGAGTTACCCGCNCCATCAGGACCATGACAACCGGCACAGCCAATAACGCCGCGCGACTTATCACCNCCTAAGTAGAGCTTCGTTGCTTCTTCATGGGTCGCCGGATTAGCGAACCCTACGCTCCACACTGGTTGTTCAGAATAGTAACCCGCCACGTTAGCAAGATCTTGCTGTGACAAGTTTGCCACTTGTGACTGCATGATACCATTGACTCGGTAGCCTGATTTGAAGTTGACCAATTGTTTATAGAGATACTTAACNTTCTGGCCACCTAAGTTAGCTTGTGCAGGTACGACACTTACTCCATCGACCCCGTGACAGGCAGCACACACTGTTTCAGCGATTTGTTTACCGGCATTAGCGTCATATTCAGGAACGATAATAGCAGCTTGAACGCTGTAACTTGCAAAACATAAGCTGGCGGCAGCGATTAACTTTTTCATTGATACGAATCCTACTAACTCGGCGTAAGCATTACTTGGAGTATTTGTAATATAAAGAAGCCAGATATCTACGTACAGANATCCGATACATAATAGNCACTGTACTGTATTGTCCGCACAGTGAGTTACCTCTTAGGTGTCAATTACAAGCCGCCCAGAAGTACTTACTAACATCAGGGTTTATTTGCGATTATTATAGCAAGACTTTGATGGATTTGCCTACTTAATCATTATACCTCAGGGTTTTTATCACCAGATTAATCGCCTAAAAAGCCAATAACAGGCCATGATTTGGATCTTATTGACTCATATAATCGATTAATTGACGATAATCATCATCACTACACTCATCACATAGGCCGCCCGCTGGCATCTGAATCATGCCGTTTTTTACTGAGCTGACTAAGGCGGGCATTCCTTTTTGCTGTTTTAGCTTAGCCCAACCTGCACTATCACCTTTTTTTATTGCACCCAGCGCACCGCTATCATGGCAAGCGGCACATGAATTTTCATAGGTCGTGGCAATATCAGCCATAGCGGGGCTACTCATTAACATGCCACTTAACATCACCNCAGTGACACTACTGCCCAAAGTACGACTGGTCTTTGCAACCGTTTTGAGTAATGAACGCATCAGACACCTCCTTTGGTGCATGGTTTGTTTTACGACTGTATCTGCTAGTATTGTAACAATATATGTCATATTAATATAGTGTACTCCTGTTTACTTATNGTACATCTGACAGGAGCAAAAGCAGTAAGCTATCGTTGAGCTCAACATTTAGTATCATTAGCGCCATCAACTCATTTACGCACTGTGAGTCATCTTAAATACCTATTTGCTTTAATGTTGGGCGGTTATTGATATAATGCTTCTATTAATTATTTCAATAATGAGTCCGTTATGAGCACCCCTTACAGCGACGTTGCTAGTGAGCACGCCGNATTTAATACCAAATCGCGTCAACGCATTCAGCAGACTGAGTTTATGACCTCAGCGCCTACTTTTCGCCTCTGCCCTCCTGATGCTGGATTGGAGATTGCATTTGCNGGTCGCTCAAACGCTGGTAAATCATCCGCTATCAACGCGTTGACCAATCAGCGCCAGCTTGCTCGCTCCTCCAAGACGCCGGGGCGCACGCAAATGATTAACTTTTTCAAAATTGGCGATACCGATAGACGCTTGGTAGACTTGCCTGGGTATGGCTATGCCGCTGTACCGCTAGAGATGAAAAAAGAGTGGCAAGTGGAGCTTGAGGAATATCTAGTCTCGCGTGAGAGCCTAGCAGGCTTAGTGCTACTGACAGATATTCGTCATCCCNTGAAGTACTTTGATGAGCAAATGCTGCACTGGGCAAAAGAAGGTGAGCTGCCCGTTCATATNTTGCTAACGAAAGCTGATAAGCTCAAATACGGCGCGTCCAAAAACGCTTTGCTCAATATGCGTAAGCACCTCAAAAAAATCGGCTTAGATTGCAGTATTCAGCTGTTCTCTGCGCTGAGAAAAGAAGGTTTAGAAGAGCTGGCCGGAGTGATGGGACATTGGTACGACTACAAGCTTGGGGCAGATGGTACTATCGAGCAAGAAGCTAGCGAAACGGTTACAACACAAACTAATGACATTGAAGTGGGCGGCTCTAGCAGTAATAATAGTGAGCACTAAAATGAGTAACCGTTGAATCTGCTTGTTTAAATACTNGGCGTGTTGAACATTCGACCTTGGCACTGACAGAGACTATTTTTTAGGCGATTTGCAGATAAAAATGGTA
>FUFK010718611.1_pt1 | contig 28993 bp, 28 predicted proteins | sample 1021851 | NCBI WGS metagenome assembly FUFK01 (sample SAMEA51879418, study PRJEB19060) | metagenome
GTAAACTGGCCCGCATCGCCTTCGCCCTGATGAAAAACCAAACCTCCTATCAGGCAAAGGCCAGGCAGGCTTGTGGGACAACATAGAATCTCCCACAAATTCAGTCGTCCAGCGAAGGTTTGCGCTTCAAAGGCGGGATATCCTGGGTCCGCACCGGAAACTCATCGCCGTTGGCGCGGTCCTGGATAAAGAACTTCAGCGTCCGGCCGATGGTGGGGAAGGCGAGCTCGTCCCAGGGAATCTCGTCCTCGGAGAACAGCCCGGCGTCGGCGCTTTCGTCGCCGGCGGCGAAGTCGCCGTTGACCATCTCGCTGAGGAAAAACATGTAGACCTGGTTGATGTGCGGCAGGTTGAACACCGTGTACAGGTCGCCGATGGCCACGGTGGCGCAGGCTTCCTCCCAGGTCTCCCGGGCGGCGCCCTCCTGAAGGGTCTCGCCGTTTTCCATGTAGCCGGCGGGCAGGGTCCAGTAGCCGATGCGCGGTTCGATGGAACGTTTGCAGAGCAGAAAGCGGCCTTCCCAGACCGGGATCGCGCCGACCACGATTTTCGGGTTCTGGTAGTGGATCACGCCGCAGTGGTTGCACCAATAGCGGGGCCGGTTGTCGCCTTCGGGGATGGAGAACAGGATCTCTTCGCCGCAATGGCTGCAATATTTCATTGATGCTCTCGCCTGCTTATGGAACCTCATCCGGGCGCCTGGCCGCCGGCCGGCATGATGAGGAAACGACAGCCTAATGGCTTGGCGGTGGATCGGCAATTAGGGCGTTTCCACCGGCTCCGCCGTGAATAGAGCGCATCCGGCCTTGCCCGGTGCGCGACGCCTGTTCAAACTGGTGTTTGAAATAAGACAGGGAGTACCCCGTGCTAGAAAAACTCCGGCAGCGCATGTCGGCTTACCCTTTCAATGACTTACCGGTGGACCTGCCGGAAGCGGCCGTGCTGATGCCGTTCGTGGACCAGCCGGATCCGGAATTGATTCTCACCGTCCGTGCCCAGGGTATGCCGACTCACGCCGGCGAGGTGGCGTTTCCGGGCGGTAAACGGGACCCCGGCGACCGCGATCTGTTGCACACCGCCCTGCGTGAAAGCCATGAGGAGGTGGGGCTGGCCCAGCGTGAAGTGGAGGTGATCGGCCAGCTGTCGCCGCTGGCGTCCCGGTTCGGCATGAAGGTGACCCCGTTCGTGGGGGTGGTGCGGGCCGGGGTGGATCTGACCCCCGAGCCCGGCGAGATCGAGACCATCTTCCAGGTGCCGTTGAGCTTCTTTCTGGAGGAGGAGCCGGAGCTGTCCCCGCCGATCGACTTTTACGGTCGCCGCCTGTGCATGCCCAGCTATTATTATGAGGACAAACGGATCTGGGGGCTCACCGCCTTTATGATCCTGGATTTGATCAACCATGTTTACGACGCCGATGTGCGTTTCGACCTGACGGGTGAAAAATGATCTATAAACTGGAAGGCCGCCGCGTGGAAATGCGGGGTGAAGGCCAGTGGGTGGCGCCCAACGCCACGGTAATCGGTTCGGTGATACTGGGCGCCAACAGCAGCGTCTGGTTCGGCGCGGTGATCCGCGGCGACAACGATCTGATCGAGATCGGTGACAACACCAACGTGCAGGAAAACTCCGTGCTGCACGTGGATCCCGGCGTGCCGATGAAGATCGGCAACGGCGTCACCGTCGGCCACAAAGTCATGCTGCACGGCTGCACCATCGGCGATAACAGCCTGATCGGTATCAACGCGGTGGTGCTGAACAAGGCGAAAATCGGCAAGAACTGCATCATCGGCGCCCACGCGCTGGTGCCCGAGGGCATGGAAATCCCCGACAACTCCCTGGTCATGGGCGCGCCCGCCAAGGTGGTCAAGGAGATCTCCGACGGCCACAAGGCGATGTTGACCATGAGCAGCCAACACTACGCCGCCCACGCCAAACATTTCGATGAGCACCTGGAAGTCGATGAGCGCTTTCAATAACCGGCCGGAATTTCCCGAAGCCCCGGTGTCGCCCTGCGTATCGATCTGCGCCCTGGACGGGGACGACATCTGCGTGGGGTGCTTCCGCACCGGCCGCGAGATCAGCTATTGGGGCCTGCTGCCCGTGGAGGAGCGCCGTGAGGTGCTGGTCCGCTGCCAGCAGCGCATGGCCGGCGAACCGGCGCCGTGCATGGTGACGAAGGAGCAGCCGTGAGCGAGGTGAAGCAGCCGTGAGCGAGGTAGAGCAGCCGTGAGCGACAAAGAACAGCCGCTGTTGCCGAACCGTCCCCGGGTGGGGCTGGCGTTGGGCAGCGGGTCCGCCCGGGGCTGGGCGCACATCGGCATTATCCAGGCGCTGGAAGAGCGCGGCATCGAAATCGACGTGGTGGCCGGTACGTCCATCGGCGCCCTGGTGGGTGGCGCCTACGTCAGTGGGGCACTGAAGGAGTTCGGTGACTGGGTGCGCACCCTGACCACCAAGGACGTCTTCGGGCTGATGGATTTCACCTTTTCCGGCGGCGTGGTGAAGGGGGAAAAGCTGTTCGGTTTTTTCGAGAAGCTGCACAGCAACCCCAATATCGAAGACCTGGAAAAGCGGTTCGTCACCGTGGCCACGGACATGAAAAGCGGCCGCGAAGTGTGGATCAGCAAGGGGCCGGTGCTGGACGCCGCCCGCGCGTCCTGCGCGCTGCCCGGGCTGTTCTCGCCCCTGCAGCACCAGCGCCGCTGGATGCTGGACGGCGGTCTGGTCAATCCGGTACCGGTGTCGGCGGCGCGGGCGTTCGGCGCCGATGTGGTGATCGCGGTGAACCTGAACGCCCAGCTGGTGGGCGCCCACCTGTCACGCCAGACGCCGTCGGACGGTGGCGAGAGCGACGAAGATCGCAGCCTGTGGCAGAAGATGACCCACTATTTTTCCTCCCAGGACGGCGGCTCGCCGGGCTTCTTCGATGTGGTGGCGTCCAGCGTCAATATCATGCAGGACCGCATCACCCGCTCGCGTATGGCCGGCGACCCGCCCGAGGTCACGCTGATCCCGCTGCTGGAGGATTTCGCCTTGATGGACTTCCACCGCGCCGGGGAAGCCATCGATGAGGGCTACCGGCTGGTGGAGCGTCACGAGGGGGACATTTTTGCCTGGGTGGGGTCGCCGGACGCGGACCGGGTATAGGTCTCTGGAATCCTGCCGGGCGCTTTCAGGGGGCGTCGGGCTCCTGGGAGGCGTGGCGGACCTTGGCGGCTTTTACCATGTTGTCCTTCACCTGCAGGATCTCGATCAGATAGTCGCCGATGCGGATCGAGATGTTGGCGTCCGGTATGTCCTGCAGATACTCCAGAATCAAGCCGTTGAGCGTGCGCGGCCCGCCGGTGGGCAGGTCCCAGTCCAGTGAGCGGTTGATTTCGCGCAGGTGGGTGGCGCCGTCGATCACGTGGCTGCCGTCCTCCTGGGGGTGGATGTCCTGGCTGGTGGCGGCCAGGTCGGTGGTGAACTCGCCGACGATCTCCTCGAGGATGTCCTCCAGCGTCACCAGACCCAGCACGTCGCCGTACTCGTCCACCACGATACCGATGCGCCGCCGCGCGTTCTGAAAGTTGATCAGCTGACGGTTCAGCGAGGTGCCTTCCGGCACGAAGTAGGGCTCCACGGTGTGCTGCATCAGTTCCGCTTTGTTGATGTCTTCCTTGAGCAGCAGCCGGCTCAGTTTGCGCAAATGCAGCAGGCCCAGCATGTTGTTGGGGTCGCCGCGGTACACCGGCAGCCGGGTGTGCTGGCTGGCGCGCAGGGTGGACATGATCTCGTCCATGTCGTCATCAATGTCCACGCCCACCATTTCGTTGCGCGGGATCATGATGTCCTCCACCGTGACGCTTTCCAGATCCAGGATGTTGAGCAGCATCTTCTGGTGCTTTTCCGGAATCAGGCCGCCGGCCTCGTTGACCACGGTGCGCAGTTCCTCGGGGCTGAGGTGATCGTCGTCGCTGTTGCGGGTCTGCGCGCCGGCCAGCCTCAGGAATATCATGCTGATGCCGTTGACTAGCCATACCAGCGGCGCCAGCAGCACCTGCAGGGGCTTGAGCACCACGCTGGCGGGGAAGGCGATGCGCTCGGGCTTGAGCGCGGCGTAGGTTTTCGGGGTGATTTCCGCGAACACCAGCATCACCAGGGTGATCACCACCGGCGCCACCGCCGCGCCGCTGTCGCCCAGCCAGCGGATCGCCAGAATCGCCGCCACCGTGGCGGCGAAGTTGTTGACGAAATTGTTACCGATCAGGATCACCGACAGCAGGCGGTCGGTGCGGCGCAGCAGGCTCTCCACCCGCACGGCGGCGCGGTGCCCCTGGCGGGCCAGATGCCGCAGGCGATAGCGATTGATCGCCACCATGCCGGTTTCACTGCTGGAGAAGAAGGCGGAGCCGAGAATCAGGATGATCAGGGCGGTGATCAGCCACCCGTCGGAGAAACTGTCCAAGAGGAAGTCGTTTCGTTGCTTATTGGCAGCACATTGTTTGGGGTCGGCGCTGGGCTGTCAACCGTGCCCAGGCCCTGGCATAGAGGGCCTAGGCCCTGTCGAGAATCACTTCCAGCACCAGCTGAGAGCCGAAGAACGCCACCACCAGCACCGCGAAGCCCGCCAGGGTGAAGCGCACCGCCGTGCGGCCCCGCCAGCCGCGCAGATGGCGGCCGCCCAGCAGCACCGCGAAAATCACCCAGGAGACCAGCGTCAGCACGGTCTTGTGCACCAGGTGCTGGGCGAACAGGTCGTCCACGTACATAAAGCCGAACAGAATCGCCAGCGTCAGCAGGCTCTGGCCCAGCCAGATGGTGTCGAACAGCATCGACTCCATCACCTGCATGGGCGGGAACAGGCGCATCACCCCGCGGATATGGCCGTCCTTGAGCTGGCGGTCCTGGACCATCAGCAGCAGGGCCTGGCAGGCGGACAGCACCAGCACCGCGTAGGCGAGGATAGACAGCAGCACGTGCAGGCCGATGCCGTGTTCCAGCGGGTGGGCGTTGTAACCGGTGTCGATCCACAGGCTGGCGGGGATGATCAATGCCGCGAACGGAAACACCAGCGCGCCGATCCACTGGAACGGCCGGTACAGGCTGGACACCAGCACCAGCCCGGCGCCCACCGCCGCCATGCAGGAGGCCACCGGGAACAGGCCCAGGCGCAGCCCCTGGTCGGTGACCAGCAGGAAATACAGCCCCACGGCGTGGGTGGCCACCGCCAGACCGCCGGGCAGCATCAGCACCGCCCGTGACGGCGCCGCCTGACCGCGAAACTGACGGTACAGCAGCAGCGACGAGAGCGCGTATAAAAAAGTGGCGATCAGGCCCAGGGCCTCGGCAGCAGTCATAGGGTGCGATTTCTCCGAAAAAGCCGCCGAAGTCTGGCACAGGTCCCGGTGCTTTTGAAGCGCCAGCCATGACGGGCGGGGCATCGGTGCCCTATAATCGGCGGCCTGTCGTCTCGGCGCGCGCGGTCAGCGCCGCCGAGCGCTCGAAATCTGGAGGTTGATGATCATGTTCGAGAATCTCACGGACCGCCTGGGCCAGTCACTCAAAGGCCTGGCCGGCCAGGGGCAGCTCACCGAAGACAATATCCGCGACACCCTGCGCGAGGTGCGCAAGGCGCTGCTGGAGGCCGACGTGGCCCTGCCGGTGGTCAAGGAGTTCGTGGAGCAGGTCAAGGAAAAGGCCCTCGGGCAGGAAGTGCTGAAGAGCCTTAACCCGGGCCAGGCGTTCGTCAAGATCGTCAACGACGAGCTGGTGCACACCATGGGCGACGCCAACGACGCCCTGAATCTGGCCTCCAAGCCGCCGGTGGTGATCATGATGGCGGGCCTGCAGGGCGCCGGTAAGACCACTTCGGTGGCCAAGCTGGCGCGTTTCCTTCAGGAGCGGGAGAAGAAGAAGGTGATGGTGGTGTCCGCCGACGTCTACCGCCCGGCGGCCATCGACCAGCTGCAGACCCTGGCCGGCGAAGTGAAGGCGGAGTTCTTCCCCTCCACCGGCGACCAGGACCCGGTCGACATCGCCAACAACGCCCTGGCGGCGGCCCGTAGCAAATATATGGACGTGCTGATCGTCGATACCGCCGGTCGCCTGCACGTGGACGAGCAGATGATGGGCGAGATCAGCCGTCTGCACGGCGCCATCAGCCCGGCGGAAACCCTGTTCGTGGTAGACGCCATGACCGGCCAGGACGCCGCCAACACCGCCCAGGCCTTTAATGAGGCGCTGCCGCTCACCGGTGTAATCCTCACCAAGGCGGACGGCGACTCCCGGGGCGGCGCCGCGCTGTCCGTGCGCCACCTCACCGGCAAGCCGATCAAATTCATCGGCATGGGCGAGAAAACCGACGCCCTGGAGCCCTTCCACCCGGACCGGATCGCCAGCCGGATTCTCGGCATGGGCGACGTGCTGTCGCTGGTGGAGCAGGCCGAGCGCACCCTGGACAAGAAGAAAGCCGACAAGATCGCCAAGAAGTTCAAGAAAGGCCGGGCGATGGACTTCGAGGATCTGAAGGACCAGTTCCAGCAGATGCGCAACATGGGCGGCATGGCCAGCCTGCTCGACAAGCTGCCCGGCATGGGCGGCATGATGGAGGCGGCCCAGAACCCGGCTTCCATGAAACAGATGAAGCACATGGAAGCCCTGATCGACTCCATGACCCCCAAGGAGCGCCGCAACCCGGACGTGATCAAGGGCTCGCGCAAGAAGCGCATCGCCGCCGGCGCCGGCCTGGAGATCCAGGATCTCAACCGCCTCATGAAGCAGCAGAAAATGATGGCGAAGATGATGAAGAAGATGCGCGGCAAGGGCGGCATGAAGAACATGATGCGCGGCATGGAAGGCATGATGGGCGGCGGCTCCGGCGGTCCCGGCGGCGGCATGCCCCCGGGCGGCATGGGCGGCGGCGGTGGCATGCCGCCCATGGGCGGTGGCGGCGGTGGTCTGCCCCCCATGGGAGGCGGCCGCTAGGGCTTTATCTCGGCCGCGGATGGGCGTACAATCCGCACCCTTCGCGACCCGACCGGGCCCGTTTCATGGTGCCGGGCGGGTTTTCAAGCGGATACGATGGCCGGCGGCGGGCGCCGCGGGCCGGGAAACCGGATTGAAATAAGGTAATTGAATTATGGTAGTTATTCGTCTCGCCCGCAGTGGCGCCAAGAAACGTCCCTTCTATCACATCGCCGTGGCCGATAGCCGCACTTCCCGCGATGGCCGTTTCATCGAACGTCTGGGCTTCTACAACCCGATCGCCCGTGGCGGCGAGATCCCGCTGCGCATTGACCTGGCCAAGGTTGACGCCTGGGTCGCCAAGGGTGCTCAGCCCTCCGAGCGCGTTAAGGCGCTGGTCAAGAAAGCCCGGAAAGAAGCCGAGCAAAGCGCGTAAGGCGCTGATAGCGAGCACCTGAAGATGGCGTCAGCCGATCACGCCCTGACATCGGAGCAGGTGTTGGTGGTGGGCCGCGTAATGGCGGTCCACGGCGTCCAGGGGTGGGTGAAGGTGTACTCCCACACCGACCCGATGGAAAACATCTTCGAGTATCAGCCCTGGTACATGCGTCGCGGCGAGCACTGGCTGCCGGTGACGCTCACCGGCAAGCGCCGGCAGGGCAAGGGGCTGGTGGCCGGCGTGCAAGGTTGCAACGACCGGGACCAGGCCCAGCAAGAGCTGGTCGGGCGGGACATCGCCGTCCCCCGCGATCTGCTGCCCCGCTCCGGCGGGGGCGATTATTACTGGCGCGATCTGATCGGCCTGCGGGTGAAACTCGCCGACGGCCGGGATCTGGGCCGGGTGCACACTTTAATGGAAACCGGCGCCAACGATGTTCTGGTGGTGCGCGGCGACGGCGACAGTCTCGACCGGGAAGAGCGGTTGCTCCCCTGGTTGCCCGAGCAGGTGATTCTGGATGTGGATCTGGAGCACGGCGAAATGCGGGTGGACTGGGACCCGGAGTTTTAGCGAACCGGCTCTAACGGGGGCATGGCCATGCGGATAACGCTGATCACCCTGTTCCCGGAGATGGCGCGGGCGGTCACCGACTTCGGGGTTACCCGGCGCGCGGTGGAGAACGGCCAGCTGGTGCTGGACACGGTGAACCCCCGGGATTTCACCGAGGACCGCCACCGCACCGTGGACGACCGGCCCTTCGGCGGCGGCCCCGGCATGGTGATGAAGGTGGCGCCGCTGGAAAAAGCGCTCACCCACGCCCGGCAACGGGCCGGTGGCGGCAGGGTGATCTACCTGTCGCCCCAGGGGCGACCGCTGACCCAGGCGAAAGCCGAAGCGCTGGCGGCGGAGCCGGAACTGATTCTGCTCGCCGGCCGCTACGAAGGGGTCGATGAGCGTTTGCTGGATATGTCGGTGGACGAGCAGATCTCCATCGGCGACTACGTGCTCAGCGGCGGTGAACTGCCGGCGCTGGTACTGATCGACGCGGTGACGCGTCTGCTGCCCGGGGTGCTCGGGCATCAGGATTCGGCGGCCCAGGATTCGTTTTCCGGCGACATGGAAAACCTGCTGGACTGCCCGCACTACACACGGCCCGAGCTGTATCAGGGCCGGTCGGTGCCTGAAGTTCTGCTCAGTGGCGATCACGAACGGATCCGTCGCTGGCGTTTGAAGCAGGCACTGGGACGCACCTGGCGGTGGCGTCCCGAACTGCTGGAGGCCCGCCGGGAGCGGGGCTTGAGCAAGGAAGAGAGCGAGTTGCTCGACGAATACATCCGCGAGTTCGAAGCGCGGGACGACGGGCAGCAATACAGCGATCAATGAACCGAGGAGCCTGCCATGAGCGGCAAAAAACCCCTGATTCAGGAAATCGAACAGGCACAGCTGAAAACCGACGTGCCCGAGTTCGGCGCCGGTGACACCGTCACCGTGCAAGTGAAAGTGAAAGAAGGCACCCGTGAGCGTCTGCAGGCGTTCCAGGGTGTGGTCATCGCCCGCCGTAACCGCGGTCTCAACTCCGCCTTCACGGTGCGNAANGTGTCCCACGGCGTGGGCGTTGAGCGGGTGTTCCAGCTGCACAGCCCGATCATCGATTCCATCGAAGTGAACCGTCGCGGNGACGTGCGTCGCGCCAAGCTGTACTTCCTGCGTGACCGNTCCGGTAAGTCCGCGCGGATCAAGGAAAAAATCCGCAAGTAATNNAACTTGCGGTTGTGCCGCCGCGAGCCATGTCGTCTCAGCCTTTGCTGTAGGGCAATTCGGAGACGACCTCTGGTCCGGCGGACGCTCCCAAAAAAAGGGCCACCCNNGGGTGGCCCTTTTTTATGCNGCNTGNGGCTGCNNCTANTTAGANACCGCCCGGAACACCGCCAGAATCACCAGAGCNCCGATCACCGCGGTCACCAGGCNGCCCAGGCTGAACGAGCCCACCGNGCCGCCGATGCCGNCCATGGCGCTGGTNNNGNCNANNGCACGACAACGGCACCGATGATGCCCAGAATAGTGGTCAGAATAAAACCGCCGCCGTCGCGGCCGGGCATGATCCATTTGGCGATAATACCCGCCAAAAGCCCCAGTACGATCCACGCTAAAATGCCCATAAAACGTTCTCCTTGGCCGATTCATTGATCACTTTCAGTATGCCTGCGCAAGCGCGGTGAGGCCGGTAATAAAAGGTAAAACCCGGCCGTGAACAGGGCGCGGGACGGGTGATTGTGTTTTCCGCCGTGATTGCCAATACTCGCGGCATGAACTCTCCCCGCACACCCCTCGGCGACGCCGACCAGACCCTGATCGATGCCTGGCTGGACAATCAGTGGCTGGAGCGNGGCCTGNGCCGCCACACCCTGGAAAGCTACGGCCGTGACCTGCGCCAGTTTGGTGAATGGCTTGCCGGCGGTGGCCGGAACCTGGCGAATTGTGACCGGGAACGCCTGCTGACCTTCCTGGCCGACCGGCACCNCCAGGGCGTCGGCGCACGCTCGGTGGCGCGGCAACTATCCGCGTTGAAAAGTTTTTTTCGCTGGATGAAACGGGAGGGGCGCATCGCGGAGGACCCGACCCTGAACGTGGCCCGTCCGCGCACCGGCCGGGCCCTGCCGAAGACGCTCTCCGAGGCCGACGTGGAGGCCCTGTTGCGCGCCCCGGACCTGGACGACAGCCTGGGGCTGCGCGACCGGGCCATGCTCGAGGTGCTGTACGCCTCCGGGCTGCGGGTGTCGGAGCTGGTGGGGCTGACGCTCAGCCAGGTGAACCCCCGTCAGGGGCTGGTGCGGGTGATCGGCAAGGGTGACAAGGAACGGCTGGTGCCGCTGGGCGAGGAGGCGCTGCACTGGCTGGAGCGCTACCTGCGGGATGCCCGGCCGGCGCTGCTGGGCGAGCACCGCGAAGTGTTGTTCCCGAGCCGGCGCGGCGGCTTCATGACCCGCCAGACGTTCTGGCACCGGATCAAGCAACTGGCGGTGCGCGCCGGGGTGCAAAAGCCGCTATCGCCCCATACACTGCGGCATGCGTTCGCCACGCATCTGCTCAACCACGGCGCCGACCTGCGGGTGGTGCAGATGCTGCTGGGGCACAGTGACCTGTCCACCACGCAGATTTACACCCACGTCGCGCAGCAGCGGTTACAAGAGGTGTACCAACAACACCACCCGCGCTCGGGAACCTGAGGGCGGGCCCGGGCTCCAACTGGCCTGGGAACCCGAACAACTGGAGAACAATGATGAAAGCGATTCTAAGTGCCCGTATGGCGACCCTGGCGGCCACGCTGCTGGCCGTATCCGCCGTCGCCCAGGGCGCGGGGGAGATCGACGAGAAAGCCTTCAAGAGCAACTTTCAGGACGCCTTTCCGCGCGCCGAAGTCACCGATATCCGGCCCGCCGCCGAAGGCCTGGTGGAAGTGGAGCTCAACGGCCGCGAGATCATCTACGCCTCCGATGACGGCCGCCTGGTGTTCACCGGCGACGTGATCGAGCTGCGCGACACCGGCCCGGTCAACCTCAAGGAAGCCCGCTACCAGAAAGTACGCAACGCCGGCCTGGCCGAGCTGGACCCGGACGCGCTGATCACCTATCCGGCCAAAGGCAAGGAAAAGGCCGAGATCTACGCCTTCACCGACATTACCTGCGGCTACTGCCGCAAGATGCATCGCCACATCGAGGAATACACCGAAGCCGGCATCACCGTGCATTACCTGGCGTTCCCCCGTGGCGGTCCGCAGGCCGGCAGCGCCGAGGACATGCGCCACATCTGGTGTGACGACAAGCCCGACGAGGCGCTCACCGCCGCCAAGCTGAATAACGAGATCTCCGACTCCGAACTGGCCGAGTGCGCCGCCGCCGTGGACGAGCAGTACCAGCTGGGGCTGGAATTCGGCGTGCGCGGCACCCCCGCGGTGTACACCGCCGAGGGCGCCCAGTTGGGGGGGTACGTGACCCCGCAGCAGCTGAATCAGCGCCTCGGTCTGTAGTCCGGGCCGCCCGCTCCAGGCCCCGCCATACGGCGCTTTGCGGCGCCGTTCACCGGTTCTTTACATTGACGGCGCAGGGTTGCGCCGTTAATGTGTCCGGCTTCCGATGACCCCGCCCAAGGTGACGCCGTGGAAGCTGACTTTCAGCGCATCAAGCGCCTGCCCCCCTATGTCTTCAACATCGTCGGCGAGTTGAAGATGGCGGCCCGTGCGCGCGGCGAGGACATCATCGATTTCGGCATGGGCAATCCGGATCAGCCCACCCCGAAGCACATCGTCGACAAGCTCACCGAGACCGCCCAGCGCGGCGACACGCACCGCTATTCGCAGTCCAAGGGCATTCCGCGTCTGCGCAAGGCGATCACCGACTGGTACCAGCGCCGCTACGACGTGAGCCTGGACCCGGAAACCGAAGCCATCGTCACCATCGGCTCCAAGGAAGGCCTGGCGCATCTGGCGCTGGCCACCATGGGACCCGGCGACACCGTGCTGGTACCCAATCCCAGCTATCCGATCCACCCCTACGGCTTCGTGATCGCCAACGCGGACATCCGCCATGTGCCGCTGGTGCCCGGCGTGGATTTTTTCGAGGAGCTGGTGCGCGCCATCAAGGAAGCCTGGCCCAAGCCGAAACTGCTGGTGCTGAATTTTCCGGGCAACCCCACCGCCCAGTGCGTGGAGCTGGATTTCTTCGAGAAGGTGGTGGCCATCGCCCGCGAGTACGGCATCTGGGTGGTGCACGACATCGCCTACGCGGACATTGTCTTCGACGGTTACCAGGCGCCCTCGATTCTGCAGGTGGACGGCGCCCGTGACGTGGCGGTGGAGTTCTTCTCCCTGTCCAAGAGCTACAACATGCCCGGCTGGCGGGTGGGGTTCTGCTGCGGCAACCCGCAACTGATCCAGGCCCTGGGGCGGATCAAATCCTACCTGGATTACGGCACCTTCACGCCGATTCAGGTGGCGGCCATCGCCGCCCTGGAGGGCGATCAGAGCTGCGTGGGCGAGATCCGCGACATGTACCAGCGGCGCCGCGACGTGCTTTGCGACGGCCTCAACGAACTGGGCTGGACGGTGGAAAAGCCCCGCGCCACCATGTTTGTCTGGGCGCGCATCCCGGAAACCTACCGGGCGATGGGCTCGCTGGAATTTTCCAAGAAGCTGCTTCAGGAAGCGGGCGTGGCGGTGTCACCGGGCATCGGCTTCGGTGAATACGGCGACGACCATGTGCGCTTCGCACTGATTGAAAATGAACAACGTACCCGGCAGGCGTTGCGCGGCATCAAGAAGATGTTCCGCGCCGACGGCGTGTCCGGCGAATGAAGAGAGAGGACGCCAAGGTGAATGCGGTAAAGGTCGGCATAGCAGGTCTGGGCACGGTGGGCTCCGGCACGGTCAACGTTCTGCAGCGTAACGCCCGGGAAATCGCCCGGCGCGTGGGCCGCCCGATCGAGATCGCGCATATCGGCGCGCGCCGCGACAATCCGGCGTGCGACATCAACGGTATCCGCGTGTCGCGGGACATCTTCGCGGTCGCCACGGATCCGGAGATCGACATTCTGGTGGAGTTGATCGGCGGCACCGACACCGCCCGCGAGCTGGTACTCACCGCGATCAAGAACGGCAAGCACATTGTCACCGCCAACAAGGCGCTGATCGCCGAGCACGGCAACGAAATCTTCCAGGCCGCCCATCAGAACGGCGTGGACGTGGCCTTCGAAGCGGCGGTGGCCGGCGGCATCCCGATTCTTAAGTCCCTGGGTGAAGGCCTGGCCGCCAACCACATCAACTGGGTGGCGGGCATCATCAACGGTACCGGTAACTACATCCTTACCGAGATGGAGCAGGGCGGTCGCGCCTTCCAGGAAGTGCTGGAAGAAGCGCAAAGCCTGGGCTACGCGGAAGCGGACCCGACCTTCGACGTGGAAGGCGTGGACGCCGCGCACAAGCTCACCATCATCGCCTCCATCGCCTTCGGCATTCCGCTGCAGTTTTCCAAGGTGTACATGGAAGGCATCAGTCGCATCACCATCGAGGATGTGAAGAGCGCCGCCCAGTTCGGTTACCGCATCAAGCATCTGGGCATCGCCAAGGACACCGGCCACGGCATTGAGCTGCGCGTGCATCCCACCCTGATTCCCCGCGAGACCATGCTGTCGGCGGTCAATGGGGTGATGAACGCGATCATGATCGACGGCGACGCCGTGGGCCCGACCATGTTCTACGGCGCCGGCGCCGGCGCCGAACCCACCGCCTCGGCGGTGGTGGCGGACATCATCGAAATGGGCCGCGCACTCACCGTGGACCACGACGAACGGGTGCCCTACCTGGGCTTCCACGCGGACCAGATGTCCGACGATCCGATTCTGACCATCGACGATGTGTCCTGCAGCTTCTATCTGCGTCTGCACGTTCAGGACAAGCCCGGCGTGCTGGCCAACATCACCCGTATCCTCAGTGACAATCACATCAGCATCGAAGCCATGGTGCAGAAGGAAACCGAGGAAGGCCTGGTGCCGATCGTGATGATGACCCACAAGGTGCTGGAAGGGGACATGAACGCGGCCCTGGCGGCGATCGCCGCCCTGGACACCGTTGACAACAGTATTATGCGCATCCGCGTGGAAACGCTGGACGCCTGACGCCTGAGAGAGATACGACATGCCATTCCGTGACCGCTATACCGGCCTGATCAACCGTTACCGTGACCATCTGCCGGTTAACGACGACACGCCGTTGATCAGCCTGGGCGAGGGCAACACCCCGCTGATCCGCCTGAAGAACATTCCCCGCCTGCTCGGTAAGGACGTGGACATCTACGTCAAATACGAAGGCCTCAACCCCACCGGATCGTTCAAGGACCGGGGCATGACCATGGCGGTGACCAAGGCGGTGGAAGAGGGCAGCAACGCCATCATCTGCGCCTCCACCGGCAACACCTCCGCGGCGGCGGCGGCCTACGCCGCCCGTGCCGGCATCACCGCGTTCGTGATCATCCCGGAAGGTAAGATCGCCATGGGCAAACTGGCCCAGGCGATGATGTACGGCGCCGTGATCATGCAGATTCGCGGCAACTTCGACCAGGGCATGGAACTGGTCAAGCAGGTGGCCGAGAAAGCGCCGGTGACCATCGTGAACTCGGTGAATCCCTTCCGTCTGCAGGGCCAGAAAACCGCGGCCTTCGAAATCATCGAAGAGCTCGGCCGCGCCCCCGACTACCACTGCCTGCCGGTGGGCAACGCGGGCAACATCACCGCCCACTGGATCGGTTACTGCGAATATTCATCCAGCAAAACCGATATCGTCACCGAGGCGTGCGCCTTCTGCGAAGGCCATTGCCGGTACGCCGGTGGCCCGATGATCGGCGATCGACCGAAGATGGTGGGGTACCAGGCGGCGGGTTCGGCGCCGTTCCTGCGCGGCGAACCGGTCTCCGATCCGGAGACCGTGGCCACCGCCATTCGTATCGGCAACCCGCAATCCTGGGATAAGGCCTGGAAGGTCAAGGAAGAGTCCGGCGGCTGGTTCGACGAACTCAGCGACGAGGAAATTCTCGCCGCCCAGAAGCTGCTCGCCGAGAAAGAGGGGATCTTCTGCGAGCCCGCTTCCGCCGCGTCCATCGGCGGTGCCATGCGTGACATCAAGTCCGGCAAGATCGCCGAAGGGTCCACCGTGGTATGCACGCTCACCGGTAACGGGCTCAAGGACCCGGACACCGCCATTGAGCAGTGCAAGGACTCCCGCATGGTGACCATCGACGCGGAACTGGACGCGGTTCGCGACGCCATCGTCAAAAACATGTGAAGCGCGTTTAAAACCATCCAACGTCCGCTGAAGGGACGTTATTAGCAAGAGGCGCGGCGCCGAAAGGGCCGCGCCTTTTCTGTTTTTTGCACAAGCCGATTCGGCCTCGGCCTTGAAACCTGACGCCGAATGGAGGATATATAAAGCATCCTTGAACGCCTTGCGGTAATTAGTTCATTGGATTTTTCAATTTTTTTATATTGCTGGAAAGCCAGAGACAATAAGGGTTTTTTGGCGAAAGTCTGAGCAAGAAAAAGGTCATCGATTTGACATCAGTTCAATGATCTTTAGGCTGCGTGATGACTTCTGCTGGGGAGACCATAATGAGAAAGTCTATTTTTGCGAAGTCCGCACTGGGCTTGTTCGCGGCATCCGCCGTATGTACACCGATCACGGCCACCGCTGGGGCGGAATTGAGTGCCGGCGTTTGGTGGGTTTATCAGAACGTAACCAATTCTGATTTCAACTCTGCCTCGTTCAACGAGGATCTCGATAACGAAACCGGCGGCAACTTCGCCGATCCGGCGCTGATTCTGTATGCCGATGACGACGGCAGCCACGGTCCTTGGCATTTCAGCGCGGAAACCCGCATCGGTACCGGTTCCTTCACCAGTCCCGCCAACAACAACAGCGGGGATAACTTTACCCTCCATAAGGCCTGGATCGGTTATGACCTGACCGAGGACGCCAGCCTCAAGCTGGGTAAAAGTCAGGTACCGTTCGGTTGGAAAACCGTTAATTTCTGGCCCGGCGACGGCCTGCAAGGCGGTTACGGCGACCAGATGGACGTGGGCCTGAAACTGAGCGGTGATGCCGGCGCCATCCATTACGACGCCGCCTACTATCACCAGGACGACTGGGGCGAGGACAGCACCGACACTGTTGACGACAACGGTCACTGGGGCAGCAGCGCCACCTACCGCAAGATCAAGACCGGCGTGCTGAACGTGGACTGGACCTTCCTGGAGCATCACACCGTCGGCGCCTCCGCCCAGTACGGTCGCATGCAGGATCTGGTGCCGGTGGCCGCCGGTAATCCGTCCGCCAGTAACGACGAAGGCACCCACCAGGCCTACGATCTGCACTACATGTTCGAGATGGACAACTGGTCCGCGAAATACCGCTTCATCAGTGTCGAGCGTGATTTCGACGGCATGGACGCGCTGCTCGCCTCCGCCGACGCACCGGTGGACGACAAAATCGAGAACCAGCGCCATGTGGTGGAAGTAGGCTACAACCACAACAACTGGTTCTATTACGTGGACGCCGGTGTGGCCAGCACCGACACCACCGGCAACAACGCTGATGACGTCCAGTTCATCGCCCCCGGTATTCGTTACCAGTACGGTCCCGGCTGGATCTACTTCGAGTACCTGCAGTCCGACGGCGACATCAATGCCTACGGCGATGTCTACGAATCGGATTTCGATGCGGCCTACGTCGCCTTCGATTTCTACTTCTGAATCCAATGCCGTCAAGCCGGCCCCGTGCCGGCTTCAGGGTTCGGCCCCGCCGAACCGACCGCGCGGCGCCGCCTGTCTGGTTCTGAGCCGGTGCCGCGTGACACGGAAAATGGAGCTATCCCATGAGCGTGGAATACGAAACAGACTATGAGGTGGGTCAGGATAATGTGCAGGTCCTGGGCATGGACATGCACAATCCGGTCTTCTTCATCAGTGCGTTGCTGATCCTGGTATTCGTGATCGGCACCATTATTTTTCCCGCCGAGGCCAAGACCGCCCTCGACGGTGCCAAGGGCTGGACCATCGACAACTTTGACTGGTTGTTCATGGTCGGTGCCAATATTTTCGTTGTGTTCTGTATCGCCCTGATTTTTCTTCCCGTGGGTAAGATCCGCCTGGGCGGCAAGGACGCCCGGCCGGACTTTTCCACCCTGTCCTGGTTCGCGATGCTGTTCGCCGCCGGCATGGGCATCGGCCTGATGTTCTGGAGCGTGGCGGAACCGGTGGGTTACTACACCGACTGGTTCGGCACCCCTCTGAACGTGGAGCCCAACACCCCGGAAGCGAAAGACATGGCGCTGGGCGCGGTGATGTACCACTGGGGTCTGCACCCCTGGGCGATCTACGGCGTGGTGGCGTTGTCCCTGGCGTTCTTCGCCTATAACAAAGGCATGCCGCTCACCATCCGTTCCGCCTTCTACCCGATTCTGGGCGAACGCTGCTGGGGCTGGGCCGGCCACGTTATCGACGTGCTGGCGGTACTGGCGACCATCTTCGGTCTGGCCACCTCCCTGGGCCTGGGCGCCAAACAGGCCGCCGGTGGCATGCATTTCCTGTTCGACACCCCCAACGCCATCAATGTGCAGATCGCGATCATCGTGGGTGTTACCGCCGCGGCGGTGATCTCCGTCATGCGCGGCCTGGACGGCGGCGTGAAACTGCTGAGTAACATCAACATGGGCCTGGCGGCGCTGCTGCTGCTGTTCGTGATGATCGCCGGCCCCACGCTGCTGATCTTCACCAGCATGGGCCAGACCGCCGTGGACTATGTGGTCAACATCATCCCGCTCAGCAACTGGGTCGGTCGTGAAGATCAGGGCTTCCTGCATGACTGGACCGTGTTCTACTGGGCCTGGTGGATTTCCTGGTCGCCGTTCGTGGGCATGTTCATCGCCCGGGTTTCCCGTGGCCGCACCGTCCGTGAGTTTCTTACCGCGGTACTGCTGGTGCCCACTCTGGTGACCGTGGTGTGGATGGCCACCTTCGGCGGCTCCGGTCTGCATCAGACCATCAACGGCATCGGTGAGCTCGCCAACGGCGTCGGCGATTCCTCCCTGGCACTGTTCCAGATGCTGGCGGAACTGCCGCTCACCGCGATCACCTCCTTCCTGGCGATCGTGCTGGTGCTGGTGTTCTTCATCACCTCCTCGGACTCCGGTTCGCTGGTGATCGACTCCATCACCGCCGGCGGCAAGCTGGACGCGCCGGTACCCCAGCGGGTGTTCTGGGCGATCATGGAAGGCCTGATCGCCGGTGCCCTGCTGTATGGCGGTGGCGAGCAGGCGCTGAACGCGCTGCAGGCCGGCGCCATCACCACCGGCCTGCCGTTCACGGTGGTGCTGTTGCTGATGTGCTTCAGCCTCTACAAGGGGCTGTCGGCGGAGCGCAAGCTGATGACCGCCAACACCTGAAGGCGCTCAGCAAGCCGCAAGAAAAAAGCCCGGCCTTCGCGCCGGGCTTTTTTTGTTTCATCGCGATTGGCCTCTCCAGCCGGGAACGCTGTGAATACGTCCCTGTAGGCTCCCTGTCGAACGTCCTGTTCTCCAGGGTCCCGGAAGGGCAGAACACAGACCCGCTCCGGGGGAGATTCCTATGCTCCGGGTCATAGCTGGTGCCGGACCTTTCGATGAAGCTCGGATTGTGGGAGCTTGCCTTGCAAGCGAAAGGCCGGCTTGGGCGGCCGGCAGGATTCCAGAGACATTTCAAACGGCGGCACCAACAAGGTCTCTGGGATCCTGCCGGGTGGCTAAAGCCACCCTTTCGCGGGCATGGCCCGCTCCCACAGTCCTTGCTCGGTAGCCGCCCTTTGCGGCTCGCTCCACTCGGGAGGTTCGGTCTCGGTGCCCGTGTCCAGGACTGTGTGAGGCAGGGAGCCGAACACAAGCCTCCAGGGACGGATTCACGGCGGGTCCTGGACACGGGCACCGAGACCGAACCGGGCTACGGAGTCACGGCGTTGGCTTTCCCTCTGGACCGTGATGAACCTTTTCGGGTGCCGCGACTTATCGGGTGTGGCGGTTGATGGTGTACTGCAGGTTGAGCAGAGCAGGAAGGTGCGGCCCGATCAGCCCCTTGCCGGTGGTCAACAAGGCGCCGGCCAGATCCCGGTCCGGGTCCGCCCAGCAGTAAATGCTGATGAACCCCAGGTGCCCGAACGCGCGCGGCGCCGCCGGGCCGAACAGGCCGATACCGCGATTGCCCAGCATAAAGCCCGGCGAGAACGTCAGCGGCAGCATCAGCGTGCGGTCCACCCGGGGCCGCCGCGAAGCGGGCGCCAGCGCCGCCGCCACCGTCTCCGGCTTGAAGATCTGTCGGTCGCCCCAGCGGCCGCCATTGAGCAGCATCTGGAAAAAGCGGCTGGCTTCCTCGGCGGTGGCGTACAGGTTGCCGGCGGGCACCACCGCCTGCTGGAAGCGCTCGTCGTTGGTGACCTCCACCACCTCATCGAAGGTGCCGCCCACCGCGTAGTTCAGAAACAGGTCCACCAGCTTCATCGGTACCCCGGTGGCCACGTCGCGGGCCCGTTCCGGCCCGGTGGCGCCGAAGGTGAAGTAGCGCATGCCCATGGGTTGGCGCACCACGCGGTCCAGGGTCTGGTTCAGGCCCTCGCCGGTGACTTTCTCCACCACCGCGCCCAGGATGAACCCGGCGGTGATGGCGTGGTAGGACTGGTTGCCCAGGGTGCTGGGCCGGGCTTCGCAGAGCAGCTTCACGATCTCGTCGGGCCGGTACAGGATGTCCGGCTCCACCGCCTGCTCCGGGCGCGGAATGCCGGCCCGGTGGGTGAGCATATGGCGCAGAGTGGTGTTCTGCTTGCCGTGGCAGCCGTACGCCGGCAGATAGCGGCTGACCGGATCGTCGAGATGCAGCTGGCCCTGCTCCGCCAGATGATGCACCAGCATGGCGGTGATCGACTTGGAGGCGGAGAACAGGCACACCGGAGTGTCCGTGGTGAGCAGGCGCTCGCTTACCGGGTCCGCGTAGCCGATCGCCCGGTCCAGGAACACGCTGCCCCGGCGGCGCAGGCTCAGCGCGATCCCCGGGCTCATGCCGCCCCGGTAGAGCCGCCGCGTGGCCCGCCAGATTGCCTCGACCCGGTCGTCGTCCAGCCCGGCCTCGGCGGCGGGCGCTTCGCTGCCCCGGGCGGTGATCGGCGTCAGATCTCGGGGGATCGGGGTGCGTTGCGGGGAAAGAAGGCGGCTGAGACGGGGGCGTAGGGCCATGGGCAATCCGGTTTCCGTGGTTGATCCGGCCATTGTCCATGGCCGCCAATCGTGGACAATGGCTGAAACAACCACTCCGGCGGCGGCTCTGCCAGTTGTCGGAACAGCGTATAATAAAGACCTAGCGGCAAGAGGTGAGCACCATGAACGAGATCAAGCAATCCGGATTCGAGAGCTTTCAGGAGTTCTACCCCTACTACCTGCAGGAGCACACCGACCCCACCTGCCGGCGGCTGCACTTCTTCGGTACCCTGGGTCTGTTCGCGGTACTGGCCGGCGTCATCATCACCGGCAATCCGTGGGGCCTGCTGCTGCTGCCCGTGGTGGGCTACGGCTTTGCCTGGGTGGGCCACTTCTTCTTCGAGCACAACCGCCCGGCCACCTTTAAACACCCCTGGTACAGCCTGGCCGGTGACTTCGTGATGTTTAAGGACATCCTCACCGGGCGTATTCGCTGGTGACCGTGGCGCAGCGGTTCGTCCCCGGTGAAGCGCCGGCCCGGCGCGACGACAAGCCGGACCTGGACAGCCCGGCGCGCATCGAGGAGATGGTGGATCGGTTCTATCAGCGGGTGCTCGACGACCCGCTGCTGGCGCCGGTGTTCCTGGAAGTGGCGCGCATCGATCTCGACAAGCATCTGCCGCTGATCGCCGCCTACTGGAAGAAGATGCTGCTCGGCGACACCGCCTACGACCGCCATATGATCGCCAAGCACCGCGCGGTGCACGACAAACAGCCGCTCACCGGCGCCCACCACGAGCGCTGGCTCGCCCTGTTCACCGCCAACCTGCAGGAACACTTCAGCGGCCCCAACACCGACCGCGCCCGCCTGCTCGCCGCCCGCGTCATGGACAACCTCTACCGCCAGCTCTCCCAGCGCTAATTAGCCGGAAGGCTGTCTCTCCATCGGGGGCGTGCCTCTGTGCCGGGACCGTCTTTGGCCAGGGAGCAGGGCCCGCTCCCACAAGGTTCGCTCCTGCCTTTTAGGGTGTCAGGCGCCGAATACACCCTGAGCTTTGAGTCGCTCGAACTCTTCCTCGGACAGCCCCAATTCGCCGCGCGCCACGGATTCGGTATCACTGCCGGCGTCGCCGCCGGGCCAGCGGGTGCCGCCGGGGGTGCCGCCCAGGCGCGGCATAATGGCCGGGATTTTCAGCGGCGCGCCGTTGATCTCCACCTGCTGGAACAGGCCGCGCGCCTGGAAGTGCGGGTCCGCCATCATGTCGGCGGCGCTGTAGATCGGGCCGCAGGGCACCCGGTTCGCTTCCAGCTTTTCCAGCACTTCGGGGCTGGGCAGGGTGGCGCACCAGGCTTCTATGGCGCCGTCGATTTCCGCTTCGTTCTCCACCCGCCCGGGGTTCTTCGCCAGCCGCGGGTCCTCGGCCAGGTCCGGACGCTCGGCGGTGGTCATCAGGCGCTTGAAGATCGAGTCGCCGTTGCCGCCGATAATCACGTATTTGCCGTCCGCGCAGCGGTAGGTGTTGGTGGGCACGATGCCGGTGACGGTGGAGCCGGCGGGTTGGCGTATCTCGCCGGCGCCGTCGAATTCCGGGATCACCGCTTCCAGCAGATTGAACACCGACTCGAACAGCGCCACGTCCACCACCTGGCCCTGTTGGCTGCTGTGCCGCTCGAGCAGCGCCAGGGCGATGCCCAGGGCCGCGTGCAACCCGGCCACGGTGTCGCCCAGGGAGAGGTTGGGGCGCACCGGGCGCTCGCCGGGGAAGCCGTTCACGTAGCGCAGGCCGCCGATGCCCTCGCACACCGACGCATAGCCCGGTTTGTCCGCGTAGGGGCCGTCCTGGCCGTAGCCGGAAATGCGCGTGTAGATCAGGCCCGGATTGCTCTCCTTGAAGCGTTCCGGGCCCAGGCCCCAGTTTTCCAGGGTGCCGGGGCGGAAGTTTTCGATCAGCACGTCGCTGTCGTCGATCAGGCGCGCCGCCAGCTCGCGGCCGGCGTCGCTCTTCAGATCCAGCGTCACGGAGCGCTTGTTGCGGCCCAGGCTGCGCCACCAGAACGAGGTGCCGGTGTCGTCCAGGGTGCGCCAGCCGCGAATCGGATCGCCGCCGGGCGGCTCCACCTTGATCACCTCGGCGCCGAAATAGGCCAGCAGGGTGCCGGCGAAGGGGCCCGCCAGTAGTTGCCCCAGTTCCACCACTTTAACGCCGGCCAGCGGCAATGCCCGTTGGTTCATGGACGGTCCTCGTTGCGTGTTTGCTGTCGTTGAAAGGGCTTTAGTGTGCCTCAAGGTCGGCGGCGTTGTCCGCCCGGGGAGCCCGGCGATGCTACAATCGCCTCCGTTGTGCCCGCTACCCATGGAGACCCGATGACCCCGGAACGACACCGGCGCCTGTGCGCCGCCCTGGACCGACGCCAGCCGGACTTGTCCGTGATTCTGGAAGGGGTGCACAAGCCGCACAACATCAACGCCATCGTGCGCACCTGCGACGCGGTGGGCGTGCTCGACGTGCACGCGGTGTTGCCGGAAAACCGGGCCCGGGCCTCGGCCAGTAGCGCCATGGGCTCACAGCGCTGGGTGTATGTGCATGAGCACGACAGCGGCCCGGACGCGGTGGCCGCCGCCCGGGCCCAGGGGCAGCAGGTGCTGGCGGCGCATTTTTCCGACAGCGCCGTGCCCTACCGGGAAGTGGATTTCACCCGCCCCACGGCGGTGCTGTTCGGCACCGAGAAGTTCGGCATCACCGAACGCACCGTGGCCGCCGTGGACCAGCACGTGATCATTCCGATGATGGGCATGGTGTCCTCGTTCAACGTCAGCGTGGCGGCGGCGATCATTCTCTCCGAGGCCTGCGAGCAGCGCCGCGCGGCCGGGCTCTACCAGCAGCGCCGGCTCAGCGAGGCCCGTTACCAGCACGCCTTCTTCCGCTGGGCGCACCCGCGCCTGGCGGCCTATTGTGAACGTTACGGCGTGCCGTACCCGGCCCTGGATGACGAAGGCCGCATCGCCGAACCGCGACGTTTCGACTTTCTACTCAGCGAGGCTGTTCGCCGTGGCGAAGACGCTTGATCCCAAACCGCCCCTCGACCTTCAAGCACGCCTGAACCGCCTGCTTCCCGACATCCGCCTGCTGGCCACGCCGTTGCCCCTGGTGCCGGCGCTGCGGCTGTGGCTGCTCGACGAGCTGGTGGATGAACGGCTCGACCAGGAGGTGGCCAACGCCCTGATGGAAGCGCCGCCTTACTGGTCGCTGTGCTGGGCCTCCGGCCAGGTACTGGCGCGACATCTGTTGACCCACCCGGAGTGGGTACGCGACAAAACCCTGGTCGATGTGGGACCGGGCTCCGGGGTGGTGGCCATCGCCGCCGCGCTGGCCGGCGCGCGCCGGGTGATCGCCTGCGACCTGGACCCGGACGCGCTCGCCGCCACCGCCGCCAACGCGGCGCTCAACGGCGTTGAGGTGGCGCTCAGCGACGATCTCGAGGCCTGCCTGACGGAGGCCGACTGCGTCAGCGCCGCGGACATTCTCTATGATCGGGACAACCTGCCGCTGCTGGAACGTTTCCACCGCAGCGGGCTGCCGATCCTGCTGGCGGACTCACGCATTCCCGATCTCGACCCGCCGGGGCTGACGCTGCTCGGTACCTGGCAGGCGTCCACCTGGCCGGATCTCGGCGAAGCCGGCGAATACAACCGGGTGAGAATCTTCGCTTCGGAACCCTGATCCGGGCCATCGGTCGAAGCATCGGTTACGCACTGTTGATTCACAGGAGGGTTTGACCTTGCGCACCGTTCTGAAAAGACCTCTCGATCTGATTAGTGCCGTGGTTCTGATGAGCCTGCTGTCGGCCTCCGCCGGCGCCGCGCTGCCCACGCGTATCGCCAGCGGCGAGGAGCTGCCGTCACTGGCGCCGATGGTGGAGAAGACCGCCCCGGCGGTGGTCAATATCGCCATCGAAACCCGTGTGCGGGCGGCCCAGAACCCGCTGATGCAGGACCCGTTCTTCCGCCGCTTTTTCGACATGCCCGATCAGGTACCCAGCCGCCGCGCGGTGTCCGCCGGCTCCGGCGTGATCGTCGACGCCGATGAGGGCTACGTGCTCACCAACGCCCATGTGGCGCGCAACGCGGACAACATCGAAGTGACGCTGATCGACGGCCGTGAGCTGTCCGCGGAACTGGTGGGCCTGGACGAGGAAGTGGATCTGGCGGTGCTGAAACTGGAAAGCGCCGAAGACCTGACGCAGATCCGCATCGCCGATTCCGCCGGCCTCAAGGTCGGTGATTTCGTGGTCGCCATCGGCAATCCTTTCGGTCTCGGGCAGACGGTGACCTCCGGCATCGTGTCGGCGCTGGGCCGCACCGGCCTGGGTATCGAGGGCTACGAGAACTTCATTCAGACCGACGCCTCCATTAACCCGGGCAANTCCGGCGGCGCGCTGGTCAATCTCAACGGCGAGCTGGTCGGCATCAACACCGCCATTCTCGCCCCCGCCGGCGGCAATGTGGGCATCGGCTTCGCCATCCCCACCAATATGGCGGTGAACGTGATGGACCAGTTGATCGAGCACGGCGAAGTACGCCGCGGCGTACTCGGCGTGACCATTCAGGACCTCACCGAGGAACTGGCCAGCGCCTTCAAGGTGGATCGCCGCAAGGGCGTGGTGATCACCAATGTGCTGCCGGAGAGCGCCGCCGATGAAGCGGGGCTCAAGGCCGGTGACGTGGTACTGGAAGTGGACGGCCAGCCGGTGGACCGGGTTTCGGACCTGCGCAACAAGGTCGGGCTGTCACCGGTGGGTGAAAAGATCGAGCTGACCATTCAGCGCGACGGCCGCCGTAAGACCGTGACCGCGGTGATCAGTGAATCCGGCCTCGGCGCCGACGCCGGTGACGGGGTGTCCTCGCACCTGCAGGGCGCGATGTTGCGCGATCTGCGCGAGGGCGAACTCAATCATGTGAAGCAGGGCGTGCTGGTGGAAAAGGTGGCGCGGGACTCCGCCGCCTGGCGCGCCGGTCTGCGGCGCGGCGACGTGATCGTCAACGTCAACCGCCAGGACGTGAACAACCTGGAGCAGTTGCGCGCCGCCGTCCCCGACAAGGACGCCGCCCTGCTGCTGCGCATTAACCGCGACGGCGGCGTGTTCTTCGCCGTGGTCCGCTAAGGCTGGTTGAAGCGGGCCTTGCGGGAGCGGGCCCAGCCCGCTCCCACAACGCCGCTGCTGATAGGGAAGCAGCGGTGATTAATTTAAGGGAAAGTCGGTCCAGCCGTCGGTCCAGTCGCGGGCGGCGCCGGGGCGGATGGCGCCGATGTAGAGCGCGGACTCGTCCCAGAACTCCCCCTGGGGCGGCGCCACGGCGCCGTCCCGCAGGCCCGAGGTGCCGCCGGGGGCGAAGTCCGGGTTCACGGTGCTGCTCACGTCGCGGCTGAACCGCGGGTCCACGCCAAAGCGCGCGCCCACGGTGTCGCGGAAGTAGACGGCTTCGTCGAGCCCGCCGTCGTCGTCCGCCTCGCCGCGCTCCTCCTCGAAATAGCTGATGCCGCGCCCGCCGATGTCGCTGATCGCCAGGGCCTCGAACGACAGGCGCCCGCTGTCCAGATTGGCCACCGTCACCGCGTCCTTGATGTCCACCGCTTCCCCGGAAAAGCCGTGCATGAACAGGTTGTGGAAGTGTCCGCCGGTGCCTTCGCGCAAGGTCATGGCGCGATGGTGGCGGGTGTGGCTGCGCGGGCTCACCAGAGTGACGTTGTACATCACCGGTTCCGACATCGGCTCGGCGTCGTGCTGGCCGCCGTTGTTGTCCGCCTCGAAGGCGTTGTCGCCGCTGTTGGGGTGCTGCTGGGCGATCAGAAACTGCACCCGGCCGCGCCAGCCCCAGTCCCAATCCAGCGAGTCGTCGCCGGCGCCGGTGATCAGCACATGGCGCAGGTCCGCGGTGCCGCCGAACATCTCCACGCCGTCGTCCAGGGAGCGATGCACCTGCACATGGCGGACGATGGTGCCGCTGCCGCAACCGCCCAGTGTCAGGCCGTTGAGTTCGTTGTTGGCGTAGACCTCGAAGCCGGCGAACTCGATGCGCGCGTACTCCAGCACGCCGCAACTGCCGTCGGCGTCGTCGCCACCGAAGGCGCCACGGCTGTCGTTGGCCGGCACCCCTTCGATCTGTGCGTCGGCCTGGTTCACCGGCGCCGAGCCGAGCAGTACCACGCCGCCCCAGTCGCCCGGGGCGCGGGTGCCTTGCGGCTGGCCGCTGGTGAACACGATCGGCATGTCGGCGTTGCCGGCGGCGTGCAGACTGGCGTCCCGTGTCACCACCAGGGCCGACCCCGGCCGCCCTTCAACTCGCGTGCCCGGCTCGATGGTCAGGCGCGCGCCGTCCTGCACATAGACGATGCCGTCCAGCACCCAGGTGCGGTCGGCGGACCAGCGGTGTTCGCCGGTGAGCGGGCCGGATACCACCTGGCGGCCGGAGAGCATCCCGCCGATGGAAGGCTGCAGGAACACGCCGGCGGCGATCACCCCCACCAGCACCAGCGTGCCCAGCCCCAGCCACCACAGGGTGGATGAGCGTCGCGGCGTGGTGTCGTCTCGGGGGGCGGATCGGGGAGCGGCCGGGGCGTTTTCGACGCGGGCCGTGGCAGGGGCGCTGGTTTTATGCAGCAGCCCGCCCTGGCGGTTGGCGGCTTTCAGCTTGCGGCCCAGTTCGCGGATGCGCGGGTGCTCGCTGGAGAGCGCCTTCTCGATCACCTCGGCGCGGTACTGTGAGTCGTTGAGCAGGGTATTGAAGTGGATAAAGCGCAGTGAGCTGTCGCCGCTTTGATCGTAGTTCTGTTTCAGTTGCCACAGCAGTTCCACGAGCTGTGCCCGTGGTGACGATTCGCCACTCATGATGCCCCCTCCCCGGACGGATTTCCCCATTGCAGGGAACGCAGTCTGGGAGGAGGGCGTTACAGTGCGATGAAATCAGACGCCGAGAATCTTGTCGGCGGCTTTCTCCGCGATCATCACCGTGGGCGCGTTGGTGTTGCCGCCCGGCAGCGTCGGCATGATCGACGCATCCACCACGCGCAGCCCCTCCAGGCCGTGCACTTTCAGATCCGGGTCCACCACCGCCTGGTCGTCGACGCCCATCTTGCAGGTGCCCACCGGGTGGTAAATGTTGTCGCACTTGCGGCGCAGGAAGTCGCGAATCTGCTCGTCGCTCTGCACATCGGGGCCGGGGGCGATTTCCTCGCCCCGCCAGGGCGCCAGCGCGTCCTGGGCCATGATCTCGCGCATCGCCTTGACGCCGCGCACCATGCCTTCCATATCGTCCGGATGCTCCAGGAAGCGCGGGTCGATCAGCGCCGGGCTGCGCGGGTCCGCATCACGCAGACGGATGGTACCGCGGCTCTTCGGGCGCAGAATGCAGACATGGCCGGAATAACCGTGGCCCATGCTGAACATCCAGTTCAGGCCGTGGTTGTCCAGTTTGGCGGCGGTCAGGTGCAGTTGCAGGTCCGGGCGCTCCTCCTCCGGCCGCGATTTAATGAAGCCGCCGGCTTCCGCCACGTTGGAGGTCAGCTGGCCGCTGCGTTTGGTGAAGAAATCCCACACCGCCTTGGCGCCGGTGAACGGCAGTTCCCAGGAGCCCATGGTGAAGGTGTCGCGGCGACGGTTGCGGTGGATCACCAGCACGTCCGGGTGGTCCTGCAGATTGCCGCCGACGCCGGGCAGGTCGTGCACCGGATCAATACCGTGGCGTTTCAGTTCCTGTGGATCGCCGACCCCGGACAGCTGCAACAGCTGCGGCGAGTTGATGGCGCCGCCGGAGAGAATCACTTCACCGGCCTCGATGGTGTGCATGCCGCCCTTGTGCTCCACCTCCACGCCGGTGGCGCGCTTGCCGTCGAAGCGCACCCGGTGCACCAGGGCGCCGGTCATCACCGTCAGGTTGTCCCGTTCCATGGCCGGGTGCAGATAGCCGCGGGCCACGCCCCAGCGCTCGCCGTCCTTCTGGTTCACCTTGTACATCGACATCCCTTCCTGGGTGTCGTTGTTGAAATCGTCGGTGGCCGGGTGGCCGGCCTGGACCCCGGCGGTCACGAACGCCTCGCTGACCGGGTGGCGGAATTTCAGTTCGGAGATGTTCAGGTTGCCGTTGACGCCGTGGAACGGGCCCTCGCCGCCGGGCTCGTAGTGTTCACAACGCTTGAACAGCGGCAGCACGTCCTTATAGCCCCAGCCGGGGTTGCCGAGCGATTCCCAGTGGTCGTAATCCCAGGGGTGGCCACGGGTGTAACACATGGCGTTCACCGCCGAGGAGCCGCCCAGGGTCTTGCCGCGGGGAATATAAATTTCACGGTTATTGAGGGCTTTCTGCGGTACCGTGTAATAGCGCCAGTTGCGGGCGTTGGAGCGCATCAGCCAGATAATCCCGGCGGGGATGCGAATGAACAGGCTGTTGTCCGCGGGGCCCGCTTCCAGCAGACAAACACGGGTGTTGGGGTTCTCGGACAGCCGGTTGGCCAGGACGCAACCGGCGGAGCCGGCGCCCACGATTACATAATCAAACTGCATGCCGCTCGCCTATGTTCAAAGCCTATTTCAATCAGTATACAGCCTGTAGCGCGCTCCTGTTATTGACCTTGTGTATCCGCGCCACGGCCAATGCGGAGCCGCCGCCGGGCTGGCGGCACGTGGTCTTCGAGGGCGAGACCCGCTACCAACTGACCGACGCCGGTTGCTGGCGGGCCAGTGCGCGGGCCAGCGCCTCGGGTCTGGTGCGCGAACAGGCGGTGAACCTGGCCCGCACCCCCTGGTTGAACTGGCGCTGGCGGGCCGCTGAAACGCCGGCCTGGCCGGCGGCGGA
>FUFK010044204.1_pt1 | contig 28978 bp, 25 predicted proteins | sample 1021851 | NCBI WGS metagenome assembly FUFK01 (sample SAMEA51879418, study PRJEB19060) | metagenome
TTAAAGTGCAACTTATAAATATACTTACTGCTTACTGAGCATTCTCTTGATCTCATTCAGCTTCATTAGTGCTTCTACCGGCGTTAGTGTATCAATATCAATTCCCAGTAGCTCTTGCTTCAAATCTTCCAGTAAAGGATCATCCAGATTGAAAAAACTAAGTTGCATTTCCTCTTCCGCAGAACTTTTCATAACCACCCCAGAATCTTCCATCGAGTGGGAAGCCTCCAGTTTCGCAAGAATTTTGTTCGCTCGATGTAATACCATTTGTGGCATCCCCGCCATCTTTGCGACATGTATCCCGAAACTATGTTCACTACCTCCAGGCACCAGCTTCCGAAGAAACAACACATTATCCTTTAATTCCTTGACCGAAACATTATAATTCTTAATCCTGTTAAAGGTTTCACACATCTCATTCAGCTCATGGTAATGTGTAGCGAACAGTGTTTTTGGCCGGGCCGGATGTTCGTGCAAATACTCGCTAATCGCCCAGGCGATACTAATCCCGTCATAGGTGCTGGTTCCTCTTCCAATTTCATCGAGCAGCACAAGACTTCTTTCAGAAATATTATTCAGAATACTCGCAGTTTCATTCATTTCTACCATAAAAGTAGATTCTCCTATCGAAATATTATCGCTCGCTCCTACCCGGGTAAAGATCTTATCCACCAAACCAATTTCCACAGCTTTCGCGGGTACAAAACTCCCCATTTGAGCCATAAGAACGATCAACGCAGTTTGTCGTAATATAGCCGATTTACCACTCATGTTTGGACCAGTGATCATGATGATCTGCTGATCCTCTCGATCAAGATTAACATTGTTGGTCACGTAGATTTCTCCAGATGGTAATTGTTTCTCGATCACCGGGTGCCTTCCTTCTTCGATCGCCAGTGCATGACTATCGGTGATAGACGGACGCGAATAATTCTCCAGTTTCGCCAGTTGAGCAAACGAAGCAAGACAATCCAGTCTTGCGATCAACTTTGCATTTCGCTGTACAGGATCAATATATTCAGCCATCCAAGAGATCAGTTTTGAGAATAATTCCTGTTCAAGTTGCTGGATCTTCTCCTCTGCTCCCAGAATCTTGGACTCGTATTCCTTGAGCTCTTCTGTAATATAACGTTCAGCGTTTACAAGGGTTTGCTTTCTGTTCCAGGTTTCCGGCACCTTGTCTTTATGTGTATTTCTAACTTCGATATAATAACCGTACACATTGTTCTTCCCGATCTTTAAGGATGTGATGCCTGTTTCCTGGGTCTCACGTTTGATCATATTATCCAGATAATCCTTTCCAGAAAAAGCTATGGCCCGCAGGTCATCTAATTCTGAAGAAAAACCTTTCGCGATCACATTTCCTTTCTGAACATTGACTGGGGCTTCTTCAGTAATACTTTCAGAAATCTTACTACGCAACAAATCGCAGCTGTTCAAAGTATCTCCAATAACCCTGATCGCTTCATTATCGCATTCCAGAGCGAGTTCTTTAATTGGCATAATGGCATTCAGCGAATGTCTTAGCTGGTTTACTTCACGCGGACTGATCTTCTGCGTAGCAACCTTGGAGATTAGACGTTCCAGNTCGCTCATTTCTCTTAATTGCTCCTGAATTCTTTCTAATCTATCCGGATTCTTCAGCAGAAAATCTACTACTTCCAGACGTTGCTCTATAAGATTCGCATCTTTGAGCGGTAGTGCCAGCCAGCGTTTTAAAAGTCGGCCACCCATTGGTGAGATCGTTTTATCGATCACATCCAGCAAGGTCACAGCGTTTGCCGCATTAGAATGATACAACTCTAGGTTCCTGATGGTAAACCTGTCCATCCATACGTATTGCTCTTCTGCGATTCGGTTTAAAGAAACTATATGCTGAAGGCGATGATGCCTGGTTTCTCCAAGGTAATAGAGCACCGCCCCAGAAGCTACAATACCCTCTTCAAGATGATCTACACCAAAACCTTTTAGCGATTTTGTTCCGAAGTGATCGTTGAGAGTTTCATGAGCATAGTCACTTTTAAAGATCCAGTCATCCAGAAAGAAACAATGATGATCCTTGCCAAATGCCGATGTAAAATCCTTCTTATACTTCTTCTGAACAAGAATTTCACTAGGTGAAAAGTTCTGAAGTAGTTTATCAATATATTCCTGATTTCCCTGTGCGCATAAAAATTCACCCGTAGAGATATCCAGAAAGGAAATTCCCAGGTTTTTCTTTCCGAAGTGAACGGCACAAAGAAAATTATTNGATTTACTGCTTAAGATATCGTCGTTAAATGCAACCCCTGGAGTAACCAGTTCGGTAACTCCTCTTTTAACGATCGTTTTAGTCATTTTCGGGTCCTCTAACTGATCGCAAATAGCAACACGCTGACCTGCTCTTACTAATTTTGGCAGATAGGTATTAAGTGAATGATGAGGAAATCCCGCCAGCTCCGTGCGCTCACCGCCGTTATTACGATTGGTAAGTACAATATTGAGAATTCGTGCAGCCTTCACCGCATCTTCTCCAAAAGTTTCATAAAAATCCCCNACCCTGAAAAGAAGCATGGCGTCAGGNTATTTCAGCTTAATGCTATTGTACTGTTTCATTAAAGGGGTCACCTTCTGCGGTTTTTTCTCTGCCAATTTTCCGGGATTTTATGGAATGCTAATGTAAAGATTCAGGACTTTGCCCGAAAATTTAATCTAAAATTTCGACAAGAAGCGTCATGATAAATAGTACCGACCATAAAATAGTTCTGGACCAGTTCCTGGAGACCAGATTCCCGGTGATCTGGTCGCAACTTTCAGATGGATTGATCGCATTGTGCAAAGGCACAAAAACAAGAAAGGTAAGCAGCCATAAAGCTACTATAAGAAGTAGACTGGTGATTTCATAAACACCCCGGTGCAGGAATAATTGCCAACTCGCAACTATCAATTGTAAAATCATTAAAGGTCCCACGATCACCCCTATTCTTCCGGTATATTTTTTATGCCAGTCACCAAGTTCATTCTGCCCATAATGACAAAGCCCGGGATAAATGACCAGTTGCACGATCCAGATTAGAACCATAAGTCCGAAATCAAGCAAAAGTCTGATCGTATGTAGTTCCATTGAATTTAAAATTACAGATTATTGATATCCAGCAGCCTGCAAATTAAACAACTCGGCATATAATTTATCATTCGCCATCAACTCCTGGTGAGTTCCAATTTCTTCTACCTGTCCGTCCTTAAGAACCATAATTCTGTCTGCAATACGCACGGTACTAAATCTATGCGAAATGATCACCGCCGTTTTACCTTGAGTTAATTGAATAAAGCGCTGGAATGCTTCGGTTTCTGCGCGGGCATCAAGAGCCGAAGTTGGTTCGTCAAGAATCAGCACCTCTGCATCTTTCATATAAGCCCGGGCGATCGCAATTTTTTGCCATTGACCTCCGGAAAGATCCTTCCCGTTCTTAAACCTTTTCCCTAACTGCTGTGCATAGCCAAGCGGTAATTCTGAAACTACTTCCTGCGCCAGACTTTTCTGNGCAGCACTNTCTATTCGGGATTGATTNCCTATTTCTCCAATTTCACCCATGGCAATATTTTCACGTAGCGTCAATTCAAATTTNACAAAATCCTGAAANATCACACCAAAATATTGCTGATANGCCGCCTGGTTATACTTTTGAATTGGAACATGATCAAGCAAGATCTCCCCTTCCGTTGGTTCGTAAAATTGTAAAAGCAATTTGATCAAGGTCGTTTTACCCGCCCCATTTTCTCCTACAAAGGCCAGTTTTTCTCCAGCTCTAAGGTGAAAATTGATATTTCTAACCACCCATTTTTCAGATTTTGGATATTTAAAACCAACATTTTTAAACTCGAAACCATGTTTGATCTCTTTTGGCAATTCAAGCTTTTCTTCTGAATTTTCATTGCTGAAGGACAGATCCAGNAATTCGAAATAATCCTGAAGATAGAGAGCACTCTCGGTAATCTGAGTAAAACGGGTGAAAAAACCCTGTAATTTTGATCGTAATCTATTGAAGGATCCAGATAAGAAAGTCAGGTCACCAATACTGAAAATTCCGGCAACGGTTCTAAAGATGATAAATACGTAAGCACCATAATAGGNTCCTGTTCCAACAATATTAAAAACTGAACCCCAACCAGCTCTTTGCTTCGCCAGGCTCTTACTTTGCTTATAATATTTGGCTGATAGATTCTGAAATCTTCCCGCAAGATAATTTGAGAGTCCGAACAACTTTACCTCTTTTGCAGTGACATCACTGGCACCCGCATAACGCAAGTAATCAAGTTCCCGTCTTTCCTGCGTCCAGCTTCGGGCNAGAGAATANCTTGTCCCGCTAAACTTGATCTCGTTAATNATGGTAGGAATGATNGAAACNATNAAAAGAATGATTANCCACGGCTCNAAAGCAACGACCCCGGCAAGTAAAGANATTATCACAATGACATCCTCACCCTGGGTTAAAATATTAGACATTAGTCCTACTCTTCCCGTAGTTTGTTGCCGTGCTCTTTCCAATTTATCGTAAAATTCAGAATCTTCAAGCTGATCCAGATTAAGTTCTGAAGTTTTTTTTATTATTCTGACAGATGTATCGATGGAGTATTGGTCACCCAAAAGCGCATCACTTAAGCTAATCCCACGACTTAGCAGATCTGATAGTATAGCCAGTCCAAATTCTGCCGCCACCAGCATCCATAATCTATCCAGATCTTTTAGATCATTCCCAATTTGAAGAATAACTTCATCAATGATCAGTTTTCCCAGCAAAAGCATGATCACCGGTAACACCGCATTTAAAACACGACCAAAAATATTGGCATAAAAAAGTGACGGATTCACTTTCCGTATTTCTTTAAAAAATCTGGGAACGAATTTAAGGGAGGCAAAACTCTCTCTAAAATTGATCTTATTAGCTTCTAAGGTCTTTTTTCTTCTTGGCAAATTCTACTTTTTGGATGCCTTGCAATTTAAGCGAAAGCGATAAAAAATGAGCTGCTTAGGTCGTAATTACAACTTAATCCTAACATTTGTACAAGCTGCGAAACTGGACATCCCTATTTGCTTCTGAAGTTTTCCTATTTTTGCCNGCATGGCAAACAGGAAACTTAAAAATGCGGAACTGAACCGGAAAACGGTTTCAGAATTTAAAGAAGCAACCAAAACTCCAATTATCATCATTCTGGACAATATTCGAAGTCTGAATAATATTGGATCGGTTTTTAGAACTGCCGATGCGTTTTTGATCGAAAAGATCTATTTATGCGGAATTACCGCCAGACCACCCCACAAGGATATTCAAAAAACNGCTCTGGGCGCCACGGAGACTGTCGCATGGGAATATGCGGAAGATACTCTTGAGCTTGTCACAAAACTTCAGCAGGAAGGAAAAAAAGTCTACGCCATAGAACAAGCCGAAAATGCAATAATGCTGGATAAATTTGAACCTTTAAAGAATCAGACTTCCGCAGTAATATTCGGGAATGAAGTAAAAGGTGTGCAACAGGAAGTAGTAACTGCCAGTGATGCGGTTATTGAAATACCTCAGCTGGGNAGCAAACATTCTCTGAACATTTCAGTNAGCACAGGGGTTGTAGTATGGGATCTTTTNTCNAAATTACAGCGATAAACTAGTTTACAGCTTTATCNATTTCGGCCAGAAGCTTTAAATAATCCTGCCGGTTCGCCACGAAATCCAGATCTGAAATATCGATGACCTGCACCTTCATATTACTTTGAGACTTGATAAAATTCAGGTAACTCTTATTGATCTCGATCAAATACTCCGGTTGAATATTCTGCTCATAATCCCTGCCTCTTTTCTTGATATTCTGAAGCAACCTGTCGGTATTTTGATACAAATANATATAAAGTTCCGGTTTNACCAGCTCCTTNTACATTAGATGGAATAACTTGTGATACAGTGAATATTCATCTTCATGCAGCGTAATTCTTGCAAAAATAAGTGACTTGAAAACGTCATAATCTGAAATGATAAAGTCCTTAAATAGATCGTACTGCGCGAGGTCATCTGAGAGTTGCTGATACCTGTCTGCCAGGAAAGACATTTCCAATGAAAATGCATAGCGATCTTTATCTTCGTAAAACTTAGGTAGAAATGGGTTGTCCTTAAAGCGTTCGAGAATCAATTTTGCATTAAAATCTTCGGAAACCATCGTGGAAAAACTGGTTTTACCGGCACCAATATTTCCTTCTACAGCGATATAATTACAAGCAGGAAAATTATACTTAATACCCGGAATATTTAATTTCTCTGAAACCTTATTAATTTCTGAAATATCACTGGTATCTGCAAGTAGATCGCGATACGACCTTTTAAGAACCGGGTGTATTTCCTTTGCTGCAATATCCTGAAGCGGCAATAAAACGAATTTTCTATCTGGAATTCCGGGATGTGGGATCTGCAAGTTCTCTACCTGAATGATCTCATCTTCAAAAATTAGAAGATCCAGATCGATCACCCTGTTTTGATAAGCACCGGAATTATTCCTCTCTCGTCCCAGTTTATTTTCTATTGCCTGTAAACTTTTTAGAATTTGCTGTGGATCCAGTCTTGTTTCGATCTTCGTACAGNCATTGTAAAATGAATTTCCTTCAAATCCCCAGGCCGGAGTTTCGTAAATACCAGAAACCTCCCGAACCCATCCAATATTTTCATGAATTTGATCAAGCGCAGTTTGCATATAACCTAGACGGTCGCCAAGGTTACTACCTAAGGCCAATAGTACTGTTTTAGGGGAATTCAAAACGGATTAAGAAAATTTTAATAGGTAGCTTCAAATAATTTCACAGCAAATTAAGCAAAACAAAAGCACATACTCTTAATTTTGTAGCAAGACTTAATAAAAAAATTTGAGTAAACTTTCCCGGAAAAAGAAGCACAGGGCTTTACAAATTTATATGATCCTGAGCGCGTTATTCATTGCCTCTCTGGTGGTCTCCAACCTGATCTTTCAAAAGTTTTTTTACTGGGATTTCTTCGGAATTTACACTTTTGAAATTTCCGTAGGAATTTTACCATATCCAGTCACTTTTTTGATCACCGATATTATTAGCGAGATCTATGGAAAAAAGAAGGCCAACCAGGTAGTAACCACGGGAATCTTTGCCTCGGTTTTTTCCTTATTAATTATTTATATCGCAGATTATGTTCCTGCTACCAGCTGGTCACCCATTGACAATGAAATCTTTGGAAGAGTCTTTGGAGCTACAGCGATAGCGGTTTTTGCCAGCATGGTCGCCTACTTGCTGGCTCAGTATGTGGACATTCAGCTATTTCATTTCTGGAAGAAACTTACCCGCGGGAAACATCTCTGGTTGAGAAACAATTTTTCTACCTTCCTTTCCCAGTTCGTAGACACATTCTCGGTCCTATTCTTGCTCTGTACTTTTAATAAAATTTCATGGGAACTCTTTGGCGGACTCTTACTTAGCGGATTTCTTTTTAAAGTTTTGATTGCTGCGATAGACACGCCATTTTTGTATGCTGCGGTTTTCGCCTTCAGAAAATATTTTAAGCTGAAGCCTGCGGAAGAATTACAATTTGATCAACCTACTCTTGAATAGCATAGCTGTTCTAAAATATAGAATTATGAAAAAAGCATTTAAAATAATTGGATTTACACTACTAACCATCATCATCTTATTAGTGATCGCACCTTTTGTATTTGAATCTCAGCTGAAGGATCTCGTGAGAAAAACATTGAACGAGAACATGGATGCTCAGGTAGATTTTGAAGATATTAACCTTAGTATGTTTCGAAATTTTCCTGATGCTACTTTGGTGATCGAGGATCTTAGCATTATAAATAACGAACCTTTTAAAGGAGATACTCTTGCACTTAGTGAAGAGATCATCCTGGAAATGTCTGTCAAGGAACTTTTTAAGAGTAGCTCTGAACCTAAAAGAGTAGATCAGGTAAAGATCAATAACGCCTATCTAAATATCAAGGTGGACTCATTGGGACAAGCCAATTATGATATTGCTATTGAAGATACCACGGCAACCGCCGGAGATTCGACCGCTACAGGATTCAGCCTGGACCTGAAGCACTACGAAATCAACAATACCAGGATCAAGTATAAGGATGAATCGGCTAAGATCGCTCTGGATGTTGAAAACCTGAATCATGAAGGTAATGGCGATTTCTCTCTTGCTACTTCTGAACTGGAAACCTATTCCGAAGCACTGGTAAGTCTAGATTACGATGGAGTAAATTATCTGAATCAGAATTCCGTTAGCCTTGATGCCGTGTTGGAAATGGACCTGGAGAACATGCGCTATACTTTTCTTGAAAACGAAGCCATGGTGAACCAGTTACCCTTAACCTTCGCCGGTTATGTGCAGGTAAATGAAAGTGATACTGAAATGGATNTAAGCTTTAAAACNCCNTCTTCAGATTTCAAAAATTTCCTGGCGGTGATTCCGCAAACTTACGCGCAGAATATTGAAAACGTGGAAACCAACGGAGACTTTATCGTTGACGGTAGAATCTTCGGAAAAGCTGACGATACCTATATTCCGAAGATGAACGTGAAAATATCTTCAAGCAACGCATCGTTCAAATATCCGGAGCTGCCTAAAAGTGTTCAGGATATCAACCTGGATATGGTGATTCTTAATGANACCGGAATTGCAGAAGACACATATATCGATATCAATACGGCTACCTTCAGAATAGATGAAGATCAATTTTCTGCCAATGGAAAAGTGAGTAATCTTACTGAAAATATGCTGGTAAGTCTAGCCTTAAAGGGAAGTATAAATCTGGCTAACCTCAACAAAGCCTATCCGCTGGAGCTNGANCAGGATNTAAANGGAAGGCTTACTGCAGATGTGCAGACCAGTTTCGATATGAANTCTATTGAAAAAGAACAATATCAAAATGTAAAAAGTAAGGGAACGGCTTCTATTTCAAACTTTAGCTATGCTTCTCCTGAAATTCCAAACAAGATCAGTATTTCCAATGCCAATATGAGTTTTAATCAGGGGAATGTTAGTGTTCCTGAATTGAAGCTAAGCACTGGAAAAACAGATCTTACTGCAAATGGAACAATTCAAAACCTGATTGGATTTTTATTTACAGATCAGCAGCTAAAGGGTGATTTTAAAGCTAGATCGAATGTGTTTTCTGTGAATGATTTTATGTTGGCGGAAACTGAAGAGGTTACCACCACCTCTGAAGATGGCGAACAAAAAACAGAAAGCAAGACCACCGGAAAGGAAGCCGTAAAAATTCCTTCTTTTCTGGATATTCAGTTACAATTTGATGCTAATACAGTTTATTATGATAATCTGGAATTAAAGAATGTAACTGGATTATTGATTATTAAAGATGAATCTGCCAGATTGCAGAACATATCTACCAATATTTTTAATGGTAGTATTGGTGCCAATGGCTTTGTTTCCACAAAAAATCCTACTCCTACTTTCGAGATGAACCTGGATCTAAATTCATTGGATATCGCATCATCTTTTAATGGACTTGAACTAATGCAGAATCTTGCTCCACTGGCAAAAGCTATGAAAGGAAGAGTACAGTCCAAAGTAAATTTAAAGGGNAACCTNAACGANGATCTTACCCCGCAACTTACCAGCCTTGTGGGTGATGCTCTTGCAGAGTTACTTACTGCAGAACTCGACCCGCAACAAGCAGCATTATTGTCAAAACTTGATAGTCAGCTTGGTTTCATCAATTTCGATAAGATCGATCTTTCCANTCTTAAAACGAAGCTTTCATTTAATGATGGGCAGGTAGCTATTGCACCATTTGATTTTGATATTAAAGGTGTAAAGTTCCAGGTTAGTGGGACTCATGGATTTGATATGAATATGAACTATGACTTGAAGCTGGACATTCCGGCAAAATATCTTGGTAATGATGTGGGCGGAACACTTGGAAAACTTAGTGGTGAGGACTTCTCCAATATGATGGTTGCACTACCCGTTGGNATCACNGGAANNTTTCANAATCCAAANATCAATTTGAACATGCAGCAGGCAGTGAACAGTCTTACCCAGAAGGTGGTCGAAAAACAAAAAGGNAAGCTGGAAGANAANGCTGTAGANGCGATCAANGATATCCTTCAGGGGAAACGTGATCCAAATAAGCCCTTCAGTAAAAATGACACGGCTGCTGTAAAACAGGACAGCACCGCTCAAAGTAAAACGACCAAATCTGATAGTATTCAGAAGTCACAGAAGGAGCAGGTTCAGAATGCTGCAAAGAATATTCTTGGTGGCATCTTGAAGAATAACAAAAAGAAAACTGATACCACTTCCAATAACAATTAGGAACAAAAAAGCAGAACCTTCCGGTTCTGCTTTTTTTTTTGATTTGTATCTAAAATTACAGCACTACTTTGATCTCGACTACGTGACCCTCATGACCTCTTACATTGAATGCAGTTCCATCATCAAATATGAGGTACTGACCTTTGATGCCGCGTAATAAGCCTTCATAAAACGGACTCTTACTCAAATTCAGGGTTTTTACTTTTTCAGGGTATTTCTCTACCGGAAATTTGATTTCGGTCTCCTTGTTACTGGCCAAATAATAATCGCGTACTTCATCTGGAATGAATGGCTTCAGTTTATCTCTTTCAGCGTGAAGATCCAGATCAAGCACATCGTTAGTAAGCATTTTCCTCCAGTTCGTCTTATCGGCTACATGATTCTTTAGGGCAACTTCAGTAATTCCGGCAAGATAACGATTGGGAACCTCCACAATTTCGATCGCTTCATGCGCACCCTGATCAATCCATCTTGTAGGCACCTGAGTTTTACGCGTAACCCCAACTTTCACATCACTTGAATTTGCCAGGTAGACAATATGCGGTTGCAGCTGCGATCTCTTTTCATACTCCAGATCACGATCTTCCTCATCTAAATGCGCTTTACTTTTCTCCGGACTAATCACCCATTCCCCAGCCTGGGGTATAGAGCTGAAACAATCATAACATAAACCCTGTCTGAAAATCTTCTTCTGAAGCCCACAATTCAAACACTCATATTTGAGAAAGTTGATGCTTATTTTCTTGCCTATCAATTGATTCATATGAATGAAATCATCCTTCCAGACTAGATAATACTGTACTGTATCGCTAAGTTCGGTTCTCATTTTGGTAAGGACACCGCTATAGATCATTGAATTTTCTTTTTAAGACTAAACTATTTTTTTGCAGGCTTCAAAGAATCCGTTATTTTTAACCAGATAACGTCACGCCTGCAAAACAAGGCTTAAAGATAGAAATAAATAATGCCAATTCCATTAGTCAACTCCATTGCTTCTTGGTTCCTAAAGAAGAGAATTCATCAAATGGAATTGTTCATTAAGTATCCTCATGAGGTACAGCAAGAGCTGCTTCGAAACCTTATTACCAAAGCAAAGAATACTGAAGTCGGGAAGCGCTACCATTTTTCTGAGATCAATAATTACCAGAAATTCACGGAACGTGTTCCTATTCAGAAATATGAAGATATAGAAAGTGATATTGAGCGTAGCCGTAAAGGTGAGCATAATATTTTCTGGCCGGGAGCTATTCGTTGGTTTGCAAAATCAAGCGGTACGACCAATGCAAAAAGCAAATTTATTCCCGTTAGTCAGGATTCACTGGAAGCCTGCCATTACGCTGCCGGGAAAGACCTCATCTGCATATACCTGAATAACAATCCTGGATCGCAGATGTTTACCGGTAAAAGTTTGCGTCTGGGAGGAAGCAAGGAACTTTACCAGGAAAACGGAACAAGCTACGGGGATCTTTCAGCTATTCTTATAGATAATATGCCTTTCTGGGCAGAGTTTAGNAGCACTCCGAGTAANGAAGTTTCATTGATGCATGANTGGGAAACCAAGATGCAGGCAATTGTAAACGAAACCATTAAGGAACGGGTGACCAGTCTTGCCGGTGTTCCTAGCTGGATGCTGGTTTTACTNAATAATGTGNTGCANAGTACTGGAAANGAAAANGTATTTGAGGTCTGGCCTCACCTGGAAGCNTATTTTCATGGNGGAGTAAGTTTNGAGCCTTATGCTTCCCANTACCAGAAAATTTTACCCAAGGAAGATTTTAGGTTCTATGAGATCTACAATGCTTCTGAAGGCTTTTTCGCCTGCCAGGATCTTAACGATTCCAAAGAAATGCTACTCATGCTGGATTATGGNATNTTNTATGANTTTATTCCNATGGATAGCTATGGCTCTGCCCTGGAACACGCNATCCCACTTGATGAAGTNNAAATTGGNNNAAACTANGCCGTAGTGATTACTACGAACGCCGGCTTATGGAGATATAAAATTGGTGATACCATTAAGTTTACTAATACTAATCCTTACCGAATTAAAGTTACCGGTAGAACCAAGCATCATATCAATGTTTTTGGCGAAGAGCTTATCATTGAAAATGCTGAATCTGCCCTCAAAAAAGTATGCCTTTTAACCAATTGTGAGATCAAGGATTATACGGTTGCCCCAATATTTATGGAAGGCCGTGAGAAAGGTGCCCATGAATGGATGATTGAATTCAAGAACGAACCGAAAGATTTCGATAATTTCAAGGTTCAGCTTGATCTTGCCTTGCAAGAGGTAAATAGTGATTATGAGGCAAAAAGGTATAATAACATGACTCTAAATGCGCCACTTGTACACCAGGCGCGTCCTGATCTATTTTATGATTGGTTAAAAATGCATAACAAAGTTGGTGGTCAGCATAAAGTACCAAGACTTTCAAACTCCAGAACGTATCTCGAGGAATTGTTGAAATTAAGTAATTAGACCATGGCGAGCGAGAAAGAAAAGATGCTCAGTGAGCAGGCCTATAAAGCTTCAGACAAGGAATTATTCGAAGAGCGACTGCATGCTCAAAAAACTTGTTTTGATTTCAATAATATATCGCCTGAACTAATTACTGAAAGACACGATCTCATTCGCAGAATTCTTGGTTCAGTTTCTTCTGAATTTTATATACAGCCGCCATTTCAATGTGATTATGGCTACAATATTCACCTTGGAAATCATTTTTACTCAAATTATAATCTAACCATACTGGACTGCGCTGAAGTTAGGATAGGTGACCATGTAATGATCGCTCCAAACGTGAGTATTTTTACCGCCGGACACCCCATAGATGCAAAAAAGCGAAATGAAGAATGGGAATATGCAATTCCTGTAACAATTGGGAATAATGTCTGGATTGGTGGTAATTCAGTAATAAATCCTGGAGTGAGTATTGGTGATAATACTGTAATTGGATCTGGAAGTGTAGTAACCCGTGATATCCCTTCCAATGTAATTGCAGCAGGAAATCCATGCAAAGTGATCAGGGAGATCACTAAAGCTGATGAAGATTTCTATTTTAAGGATAGAAGATTTTAAAAAAAATCCGACAGTAATTACCGCCGGATCTAATATTTCTAAAGTGTTTTAGCTACTTTATCTACTACCTCGATCGTACGATCAAGATCTTCATAGCTAAGAGCATCACTTATAAACCATGTTTCATAGGCACTTGGCGCGATATAGATACCATTTTCCAACATCCCGTGGAAGAATTTATTAAAAGTTCCCAAGTTCGCCGACTTTGCCGCGGAAGCAAAGTCTGTTACAGCATCCAGTCCAAAATGTACCGAGATCATAGAACCGTATCTATTGATTGTGAAATCAATCTCATTTTGTTTTAATACTTTTTCCATACCCTCGTGCAGGTAGGCTGTTTTCTTATCAATGCTTTCAAATATTTCTGGTTTTGAATCCAGTTCTGTGAGCATAGCTAAACCCGCAGCCATAGCCAATGGATTTCCACTTAATGTTCCTGCCTGATACACTGGTCCAATGGGAGCAAGATGATCCATGATCTCATTTCTAGCTGCAAAGGCTCCAACAGGCAATCCACCTCCAATTACTTTTCCGAAGCATACAATATCTGCAACAACATTTTCTCGCTGCTGTACGCCTCCGGCTGCAAGCCTGAAACCAGTCATTACCTCATCAAAAACAAGTATAATTCCGGTTTCATCACATAATTCTCGCAAACCTTGTAAAAAACCTTCAACTGGCGGAATACATCCCATATTCCCGGCCACCGGCTCCAGAATGATACAGGCAATTTCCTCCTTATTAGCTTCTACCAGCTCTTTTACATTTGCAATGTCATTGAAATTAGCAAGTAAGGTGTCTTTAGCCGTTCCCTGGGTTACGCCAGGGCTGTTTGGTGATCCAAATGTTACTGCACCACTCCCCGCCTGGATCAGGAAGGAATCACTATGCCCGTGGTAACAACCAGCAAATTTGATGATCTTATCTTTTCCGGTAAAACCTCGAGCCAGTCGCACAGCACTCATACAGGCTTCAGTCCCGGAATTTACCATTCTTATCTTATCAATATTAGGCACCATTTTAACCGCCAATTCTGCGATCTTGGTTTCAATTTCTGTAGGTGTTCCAAAAGATGTTCCCATCCTTGCTTTTTCAACTACAGCATCTACTACCGGTTTGTGAGCGTGGCCCAGAATTAACGGACCCCATGAATTTATATAATCTATTAGTTGATTATCATCCTCGTCATACAAATAGGCTCCTGCAGCTCGCTTCACGAAAACAGGATCTCCGCCAACAGCTTTAAAAGCTCTAACCGGCGAATTCACTCCGCCAGGAATTACTTTTTTAGCATCTGCAAACAAGGCACTACTTCTCTTATAAATCATAACTCTATTCCTCTATTTTACATTCAGGATCTGACCAATGGAAATGTTATTACCATTCAGGCCGTTCCTTCTTTTAATATCTTCTACAGTAGTATCGTATTTTTTGGAGATCGAATACAAGGTATCTCCTTTTTGAACCACATGACTTTCGCTTGTAGTTTTAGGTTGTGCAGCATAGCTACGAGTAGACTTTCCACTAATGTTCTCATCAAATTTATACAACTCGTAACGCTCAATAAGATCGATCAATTTATCTGGATAACGCCTGTCTGTCGCATATCCGGCCTTTCTTAAACCTTTCGCCCAGCCTTCATAATCATCAGCATCCAGTTCAAAAAGTTCTGAATATCTACCTCGTCCCGAAAGGAACAGGCTATGATCCCTGTAAGAATATTTCGCATGCTTATAGCTTCTAAAACATTCTCCCTTTCTATCGTCATCATGGTACACTCTTTCACCATTCCAATCGTGACATTTAATACCAAAATGATTATTGGCCTGCCTGGTCAACTGGCCATTACCGGCACCAGATTCTAAAATTCCCTGCGCAAGCGTGATACTCGCAGGAATCTTATATAATTTCATTTCTTCCTGGGCAATTTCAGAGTAATCCCGAATGTAATCCTCGATGCGATAATGGTAAGAATTGCGCGGCATTTCTTCCCGTACATCATCAACGATCTCTGCCGGGGAATTTTTATTCTCTTCCCGTCGATCACTTTTTACAACATCATCTTTCCTGGTATCCACCTTTTTACGACTTCCGCAGGAAGCAGCAAAAATGGCGACAATAAGCATCAGTAAAACTCTATTCAATTTCATTGTTCGGTTATAATTTGTGGCTGCGCTTTTTTTCCTAATCTCTCGTTCATTCCTTCTATTCCCTGCAGGCCTCCGGTATGAATTGCCAGGATCTTTGAACCCTTCGGAAAGTAATTTTTCTGCGCGAGTTCAAAAATACCAAAAAGTAATTTCCCTGTATAAACCGGATCGAGTTTGATTCGAGTTTTTCTGAAAAAATCATTCATAAACTGAATTAACTCTGCAGAGGTCTTTGCGTAACCACCAAAATGATAATCGGTAATGATGGACCAGTTTGTCTGGGTGGTCATTCTCTTAATTTCTTCGGAAAGATGTTCAGAATTAAGTGCTGAAAAACCCAGTATATTTTGGTGAGATGAAGAAGCATTAATAAGACCGGCCATAGTTCCTCCGGTTCCTACTGAAGTGCATATATAATCATATTCCCTATCAGCTTCAGAAAGAATTTCTTCACAACCTTTGATCGCGAGTTCACTTGTTCCTCCTTCTGGAATGATCATCGCATCAGGAAATTGAGATTGCAATTGCTTCAAAAATGCCTCAGAATCTTTGTCCCGATATTGTTCCCTGCTTATAAATTTCAGTTTCATTCCGCAGGAATCTGCATACTTTAAGGTTGGACTCCATTTTTCTTTCTGAAATTCCAGTTCGTCCCCTCTAATAAAACCAGTAGTTAAGATACCTTCCAGTTTTCCGGCTGCTGCCGTGGCTGCGATATGATTACTATGAGCACCGCCAAAAGTTAGCAAGCAATTCTTTTCCAATTCTGAAGCTTTCAACACGGAATACTTCAGTTTTCTAAATTTGTTCCCGGAAACTTCAGGATGCAAAAGATCTTCACGCTTAATATGTAGGGTCACTGAATTTGAAAATTCAGCAATAAATTGATTTTCAGAAACAAAAACTTCCGAAGTCTGAAAAATGGAATTCATAATTGCAAAAATAATGCATCTACCTTAGAAGAAAGAATAAGCAATGAAATTCTATAAGCTTACTACATATAGTTCATAAACGCCCAGAAAGAACGTTTTTTTAGATAATTGAGATCGGTTTCACGCCTGTAAGCCTCCTTTTCGAAACTAATATTTCTATAAGCCTGCATCCCGTCCTTAAGTGAAGCATATCTTATAAAAAATTCCAGCGCATACCATATATAGAAGAAGATCACGAGCAATTCAATTTGCTGCCGGAGATGAATACGCTCATGGTTGATAAAATATTTATCTTTTTTAAGATGAATATTTTCGAGTATAACAAATGGCCAGAGGCTAATGCCTTTGAATCTCCCTGATAACAGCCTTTTGTTCACGATCAAAATCATGGAATGAATATAAGAAATTGTATTTTAGCGCTATGAATTTTCAGAGAAAAAGAATCCCACTCGAGGACGGAGACTATTACCTGACCCCGGAAGGATACCGCTGTTTTACTGAAAAATATCACTTGAAACGCGGTTATTGTTGCGAAAGTGGTTGTCGTCATTGTCCCTATGGATATAATAGTAAAACAAATAAGCAGGAGTAAATTATCTGGTATTCTCAATTGGCTCTTAAGATTCAATCGCCTTCTAATCAATCCTTCGGCACGATATTTGAGACTTTTAGAAGACTGAAGAATCTGAATTTATCTGGTATTCTTACTGGTAATCTCATGTTCTTCTTCAGTTTACAACGAACAACTTAAATTCTAACCTATGAGATTTTTAAAAATTACTCCTCTAGTGCTGCTACTGGCACTTATCTTTAGCTCGTGTAGTAGTGTGCGTGTAGCATCAGATTACGATCGGGAAGCCGATTTTAATCAGTACAAATCCTTCGCATTTTTCAAACCAGGAATAGATAAAGCCGATATATCTGATCTTGACAAGAAAAGAATTCTTAGAGCCATCGAGAGTGAAATGCAACAAAATGGCTTTACAAAATCTGAAAANCCAGATCTTCTAGTGAGCATTTTTACAAAAACTAACGAAAACATCAATATCTACCAGAATAACTTTGCTGGTTGGGGCTATGGATGGGGCTGGAACCCATGGTACTGGGGAAGCGGATTCAATACCGTAAACAGAACCAGTGAAGGAACGCTTTATATAGACCTTATCGATTCTGAAAATAAAGAATTAGTGTGGCAGGGAATGGGAACTGCAGCATTAGCCCGGGAAGTAAATAAAAAACAGGAACGTATCAATGAGATTGTTGCCAAGATCATGGAAAAATATCCTCCTGGAATGGAGAAATAAAAAATAATACAGCCCCGATTCGGGGCTTTTTTTATGGCTAAAGCCCTCCTTGAATTATGCAATTTCTATATCAAATTTCGTACTTTTAACGCAAACGTTTTAGTAAAGGAAGATCATGCTCGATAATATTCAATCCAACGAAATTCTGGACAGGTTACCTGCCCATCTTCAGCAATATATAAAGCCACAAAATTATGAGGATTATACNCCTATTAATCAGGCGGTTTGGCGATATGTGATGCGTAAGAATGTGGATTACCTGAGTAAGGTTGCCCATAGATCCTATCTTGACGGACTCAAGAAAACAGGGATTTCCATAGACAGTATTCCGAATATGTATGGAATGAACAGGATCCTTGAGGAAATAGGCTGGGCGGCAGTTGCTGTAGATGGTTTTATTCCTCCGGCAGCTTTTATGGAATTCCAGGCCTACAATGTTTTAGTGATTGCAAGTGATATTCGCCAGCTCGAACATCTTGAATATACTCCTGCGCCAGATATCATCCATGAAGGAGCAGGACATGCACCCATCATTGCAAATCCCGAATATGCTGAATACCTCAGAAGGTTTGGTGAAATTGGATGCAAAGCGATCTCCAGCTCTCATGATTTTGAAGTTTACGAAGCTATTCGTGAATTATCGATCTTAAAGGAAGCTGAAAACACTTCCGAAGAAAAGATCATCGCTGTTGAAAAACGAGTGGAGGATCTTCAGAATAAAAAGGTGAATCCTAGCGAAATGTCGCAGATTAGAAATTTACACTGGTGGACGGTAGAATACGGATTAATTGGTACTCCTGAAGATCCTAAGATCTATGGGGCAGGCTTGCTTTCCTCTATTGGAGAAAGTAAATCCTGTATGACCAGTAAAGTAAAGAAGATTCCTTACACTATCGATGCTGCAAAACAGGAGTTTGATATCACTAAACCTCAACCACAACTCTATGTGACTCCGGACTTTGCGCATCTTAGCCTGGTATTGGAAGAGTTTGCGAATAAGATGGCGCTTAGACGTGGTGGACTCTCAGGAATTAAAAAATTAATTGATTCTAAAAATCTTGGAACTATAGAGTTTACAACTGGCATCCAGGTATCTGGTAATTTTAGCCGGGTATTGGAACATGAAGATCGCCCTATCTATATTCAAACCACCGGGAAAACTGCATTTTCTTACCGCGAAAAAGAGCTTGTTGGACATGGCACATCTTCTCACGCAGATGGATTTGGATCACCAATTGGAAAACTAAAAGGCATCAATCTCGCTATCGAGGATATGAGTCCGCGGGATCTTAGAGCTTATGCGATCTATGAAGGGGAAAGAGTAAGTCTTGAATTTGAAGGCGGCATCAAGGTGGAAGGTTCGATCATTACAGGAACCAGAAATCTACAGGGCAAGATCATCATTATTAGTTTCGAGGATTGTACAGTTACTCGTGGAGATGAAATTTTATTTCAACCAGATTGGGGACGATATGATATGGCAGTTGGAAAAGAGGTTATTTCTGCCTTCGCAGGACCTGCAGATCATTATTCTTTTGATCTTATAACACATAAACCAACCAGCACAACGATTAAAAGTCAACGAACACCAGAGCGCGAAGAACTGGAGTCCTTATATAAGTCGGTTTCGAACATTCGCCACGGGGAGAATACAAAGCTCTCATTAAACGCGGCTTTTGATATTCTGAAAAAACATCATAAGAATGATTGGTTNCTGGCGATAGAGATATATGAACTTGCAGTAGATAATGATCAAAGTCTGGCAGATGATGTCAAAGCTTATCTTCTGGAACTTAAGAAGCGAAGACCTGAGATTTCTCATTTGATCGAGGATGGCATGGCAATGACCGAAACAAAACTGGTTAGTCCTTAAAGTTTTATTCTTTCGAGCTTCTTATTATTTTCAATAACCTGGTTCTGATACTCCAGTGACCATCCCATTGAGTTCGTTAAAATATAGATCTTTTGAAGCTCACTTATGAGTCGGTTTTTCGCATTGGTCTTAAGCCTGGATTTTTCGATCTTCTCTCGCAAACCCTTCTCTACCCTGGTTTTTATCTTATTGTAATCTTCAGCTTCGAATTGATTAAGATAATCCTGAGTGACATCATAGTATTTGATATTAGGGTTTATCTTGATTTCCTCCTGGGGGATACTATGTATGATTACTCGTTTATTCTCTTCATCGATCTCGACATCAAGTTTACTTAGATCATAAGCTACGCTAACATCAGCATTTACGATAATNAANGCTTTTTTCCTTGCTGAAAGCACATCGAAATAGAAGCTTTTCGAGTTCTTATAGGTGAACACNTGCGAGAAGGTTCCTTCAGTAACCACGAGCTTTCCTACATTCCTGATCTGTTCCTGGATAAGCGCAGTATTTTGCTGAAGACTTTCTTTCTCATCATTGCGTTCTTCCCAGTATAGATAACCAAATATACACAGGACAGNAAAAAGGATTACTATTAGAAAGTTCTTCATAAGCTAANATCTATAAAAGAGCAAAGTATAAAAAATAGACTGGTGAAATTANGTGAAGAATACTAAAGAAAGTTAAAGTTGAGAAGTAAAAAAACAAAANGACGGCCCCACCCGTCCTTTTGTAAACTCTAAAATCTACCCCAACAAATTTTAGAAAACAAGTTCTTATAATTATCTGATTACCTGAGCAATGCTTAAATAATTTCCAGACGTAAACTATAACGAACCTGCCTTGTAAATTTACAAATAAATTAGAATTAAACGTTAAAATTGGATTATCATAACTTGAAAAAGCGATAAACTCAATGACAGCGCAGCCTAAGAAAACGTTATTTGAGGGTGTTTTTGTTGAATTTCCCCGATTTTAGCTTGTAGTTTCGTAAGAAATTTCTTATGATGAATAGAATTTTCTGCTAGAGGTTGATGAGCAAGCGATTTCTGCACTTTGTCGATTTCAGTGTTTAATTGCTTCGTACTTTCATTAAAATAGGCTTCAGAAAACCTGTTCCAGATATAGCTAATTGCGACCTCACTCGGATGCAACATGTCATTAGCGTAGAATCGATAATCTCGTAGTTCGTCCAGTAAAATTTCATAGGATGGGAAATAATAAGATTCCGAATCGACGTCAACCACTTCCTGTATAGCGGTATGCAAATGAGCTTTACTCTGCTGGTTCTGCACTACTCCATCCTTCCAGTGTCTTACCGGTGAAAGCGTGTAAAGAATCTTTATATCATTATTGATCTCCCGCAGAGATTTACCAATTGTTTTTAAGGAATCTGTGATCTCATCGATGGAGGACAACTTTTTCTCAAATTCTTTCTGCGGAATCTTATGACAATTTGCAGCAACGTTGTCCAGGCTTTCGTGTTCATAACCCCAGGCTGTTCCCAGGCTCAACACTAAAACATCTGCCTCACGTATAAAATCATAGGATGTTTCCAGCGACTTGTTCAGATTTAGAACACATTCTTCAGCGCTACTTCTATTCATCATAGAATGCGTTTCCAGGCTTAAGTACTGGTCATTCTTCAGTAGTAGATCACTTTCTGTAAATAAGTTCCTGGAAGCTATACGCCTGATGAGTCTTTCCATCGCTATTGGATGAAAGATAATTCCGAAGGGATTCTGTAAGACCGGGAACTTTGAATATTCAAGCTTGCTGCCAATATTCTCCACGAAACAGGAACCCATTAACATGATCCTGGTTTTATGATCGATTTTCCAGGGAGACGGATCAACGGGTACAATGGTTCTAAACTGCATGCTATAAAAATAAAAAATCCCGACGAGAGGTCGGGATTCTTNCTATGTATTTAAGTAGTCTTTAGCATGCTGAAGGGCTTCGTCTATTCCTTCAGGTTTTTTACCTCCAGCAGTAGCAAAGAAAGCCTGGCCTCCTCCGCCTCCTTGAATATACTTGCCTAATTCGCGAACGATCTGCCCGGCATTTAGATCAGATTTCTCTACTAGCCCTTTAGAAATATAACAGGACAGAAGAGCTTTACCATTTTGCTCTGTTCCAAATAATATATAAAGATCATCGAACTCCTCGCCTAGCTGGTATGCAAGATCTTTAATACCATTTGCGTCCAGGTCTACCTTTTTTGATAAAAAGTTGACGCCATTAATATTTTCAACCTCAGATCTTAATTCAGTTTTAAGAGCTTTCGCTTTATCCCTTAAAAGACTCTCAACCTGTTTCTTAAGTTCATTATTTTCCTCCTGAAGATTCTGGATCGCTTTCACGGGATCATTAGAATTCTTCAGACCATTTTTGATCTCCGTCAGCGTTGATGCCTGTTCCTGAAAATACTGCATCGCAGCCTCCCCGGTAATTGCCTCGATTCTACGAATTCCTGAGGCTACAGCAGCTTCTCCGGTAATTTTGAAATACCATATATCTGAAGTATTCGAAACATGCGTTCCACCGCAAAGTTCCATAGAGTCACCAAATTTTATAGCTCTTACTGAATCACCGTATTTTTCTCCAAATAATGCAATGGCTCCCTGCTCAAGGGCAGACTCATAACTGGTATTACGCTGTTCTTCCAGTCTCAAATTCTCACGAATACGAGCATTTACAAAGTTTTCAACCTTTTCGATCTCCTCTGGAGTAAGCTTGTTAAAATGTGAAAAATCGAATCTTAAGTAGTTGCCATTCACCATAGAACCTTTCTGTTCTACATGAGTACCCAGAATACTTCTAAGCGCCTGATGCAACAAGTGAGTGGCTGTATGATTCCCTGCAGTATTTGCACGCTCTCTGTTATTCACAATTGCTTTGATCTCTGCTTCAGGATTGACAGGTAATTTCTTAGTGAAGTGAATAATCAAGTTATTTTCCTTCTTGGTGTCCACGACCTTGATCGCTTCACCATCTGCAGTCATTAACACACCCTTGTCTCCAACCTGTCCTCCGCCTTCCGGATAGAAAGGAGTTTGATCCAGCACAAGCTGATACATTTCTCCTTTTTTCTTAGAGTCTACTTTTCTATATCTCGAAATATATGCACTCGATTCAAGCTCATCATAACCTATAAAAGCTTCCTCCTTTACCGCTTTGATCTCGGTCCAGTCTCCTGCACTCACCTGTGTAGCCGCCCTTGATCTATCTTTCTGCTTTTTTAATTCTGCTTCAAAACCCTTTTCATCCAGCTGATATCCATTCTCACGTAAAATGAGTCCGGTGAGATCGATTGGAAATCCAAAGGTATCATACAACTCAAATGCCTTCTCTCCGGAAATTGTTTTAGACTCCGAATTCTGCATTAGATTCTCCAGAAGTACTAATCCCTGATCTAGAGTTCTTAGAAACGACTGCTCTTCTTCCCTAATCACATTTTCNATAAGNGTTTGCTGAGANGTCATTTCAGGAAAAGTAGCGCCCATCTGCTTGCTCAATACCGGCACCAGTTTATAGATAAAAGCCTCTTTGGTATCAAGAAAAGTAAAGCCGTAACGAATTGCTCTTCTCAAGATTCTTCTTATCACGTAACCAGCTCCAGTGTTGCTAGGTAATTGNCCGTCTGCAATTGAAAATGATACCGCTCTAACGTGATCTGCAATTACACGCATAGCNATATTTTTTTCTTCNGAAGGNCCNTAAGTNGATTTNGTNATCTTNTCAATCTCANTNANTAGCGGAGTGAAAACATCTGTATCATAGTTGGATTTCTTATCCTGTAATACCATACACAAACGTTCGAAGCCCATCCCGGTATCAATATGCCTGGCAGGAAGATCTTCCAGAGAGCCATTGGCTTTACGATTATATTGCATGAAAACCAGGTTCCAGATCTCTACTACCTGGGGATGATCCATGTTTACAAGATCTCTACCAGCAGTTTTGGCCTTCTCTTCTTCAGATCTTATATCGATATGAATTTCAGAACAAGGACCACAAGGTCCCTGGTCCCCCATTTCCCAGAAATTATCTTTTTTATTTCCGAAGATGATACGCTCCTCTGGAACTATCTTTTTCCAAAGTTGCAGTGCTTCAGTATCCAGACCCAGTTGATCTGCATCATCGCTTCCTTCAAAAACCGAAACATATAGCATTTCAGGATCTATCTTATAAACCTCTGTAAGCAGTTCCCATGCCCAGTTGATCGCCTCCTTTTTAAAGTAGTCACCAAAACTCCAGTTACCCAGCATCTCGAACATTGTGTGATGATAAGTATCATGTCCCACTTCCTCCAGATCATTGTGCTTTCCACTTACCCGAAGACATTTTTGAGTATCGGTAAGCCTGCTGTTCTTAGGTTCTGAATTTCCCAGGAAAAATTCTTTGAACTGGTTCATTCCTGCATTGGTAAACATAAGTGTTGGATCGTCCTTGATCACCATTGGCGCAGAGGGAACTATACTATGAGCTTTTGATTTGAAAAATTCCAGAAATTGCTGGCGTATCTCCTGTGACTTCATTTGGCTAATTTGTTGCAAATTTCATTAAATTATGAAGACGGCAAAACAATTCATATATTTGTTCGTTTACCGTACGATATAACACGGTATTCGAGCCGTTTTCGAATGGCAAAAATAGCATAATTTTAACTCATGTCGAAGGTTAAATATTATTACGATAGCGAGACCCTTTCTTATCAGAAAATTGAGAAGAAAAAAGGGAAAAGACTAGGTATCGCACTTCTAAGTATTACCGGATCATTTCTGGCCGGCTTTATTTTACTCGTCATTTATCTCAANATTCCTCAAATCGAAACTCCGAAGGAAAAAGCATTAAAGCGTGAATTACACAACATGCAGTTGCAATATGGTCTACTGAATAAAAAGATGGACCAGATCCAGGATGTCATGGCTAATATTGAAGATCGCGACAACAATATCTACAGACTCTACTTTGAAGCAAATCCAATTCCCGAAGAACAGCGTAAAGCAGGTTTTGGTGGAATTAACAGATATAAAGATCTGGAAGGATTTGACAACAGTAAGCTTATTACCGAAACCACAAAAAGGATGGATATCCTTACCAAAAGACTTGTGGTTCAATCAAAATCTCTGGATGAGATCGCTGAACTTGCCAGAGAAAAAGGTGAATTACTGGAAGCTATCCCGGCTATTCAACCGGTCAAGAACCAGGATCTAAGCAGGATCGCTTCAGGTTACGGCTGGAGAAATGACCCCTTCACCAAGGTTAGAAAATTTCATTATGGCATGGACTTTACCGCTCCAAGAGGAACTCCCGTATATGCTACTGGCGATGGCAAGGTTGTAAGGGCAGATAGCAGGTCTACAGGGTATGGAAACCATATAAGAATAGATCACGGCTATGGCTATACCAGTCTTTACGCGCATTTATATAAGTACAACGTTCGCCGGGGACAAACCGTAAAAAGAGGTGATGTGATTGGTTTTGTAGGCAGCACCGGAAGATCTGAAGCGCCACATTTACATTACGAGATCTTCAAAGATGAAGACAGGATCAATCCTATTAATTTTTACTACGGAAATTTATCTCCTGAAGAATTTGGCGAAGTACTGGAAAGAGCTCAACGTGAAAATCAATCCCTGGATTAATGCATATCGAACTTCCTGAAAAACGTTATTATGGTATTGGTGAAGTTGCCAAGGCATTCAACGTCAACACGTCCCTGATTAGATTCTGGGAAAAAGAATTTGATGTCATTAAACCGAAGAAAAATGCCAAGGGAAATCGTAAATTTACCCCTGAAGACATTAAAAATCTTGAACTTATTTATCACCTGGTAAAAGAACGAGGTTTCACGCTGGAAGGNGCTAAAATCCACCTTAAGGAAGAAAAAAATAAAACACTAAGCAACTTCGATATTATTCGAAAATTAGAAACAATAAAAGCTGAACTAGTTAACCTAAAAAACCAATTATAACATGAAAAAGTGGCTTCCAATAGCAATCATAGTAGTCCTTGTAATAGTAGTATGGCAAGTAACTGCCGGATTCAATAACACGGCTGTTACCAAAGAAGAAAATGCTAAACTAGCCTGGTCTAATGTAGAAAGCAGTTACCAGAGAAGAAATGATCTTATTGGTAATCTGGTTAAAACTGTAGAAGGTGCAGCAGACTTTGAAAGAGGAACTTTNAAGGAAGTTATCGAAGCNAGANNCAAAGCTACTTCAGTAAATGTNGATGCTGANAATCTTAGNGCTGCACAAATTGAACAATTCCAGCAGGCTCAACAAGGAGTTACTTCAGCATTATCAAGATTACTGGTAACCGTTGAAAGGTATCCTGAACTAAAGGCCAACCAGAACTTCTTACAATTACAATCACAACTGGAAGGAACTGAGAACCGGATTAATGTTGCGAGAGACCGTTACAATGCTGCGGTAACCGACTTTAATACTTACATAAGAACCTTCCCGAATACGCTGTTTGCAGGGATGTTTGGTTTTGAAAAAATGGAGCGCTTCCAGGCAGATGCCGGAGCTGAAAACGCACCAGACGTAGAATTCGATTTTTAGACTTATGAATAAGGATGTAGAAGCTTTCCTAAGCAAAAAAGAGGAAGAGAAGATCGTTGATGCCATTAGAACGGCAGAAAGAAAAACCAGCGGAGAGATTCGCGTTCATATCGAACCAAGTGCTGGCGAACTGGATATTTTCGATCGGGCCATGGAAGTCTTTCATGCCCTGAAAATGGATAACACCAAGCAGGCTAACGGTGTTCTTATCTATGTTGCTGTTGAAGATCGAAATTTTGTGATTTATGGCGATAAAGGGATCAACGATGTGGTGCCAGATAACTTCTGGGAAAGCACTAAAGATATGATCGTGTCTCAATTTAAAAAGGGAGATTTCACTAAAGGTCTTATCGACGGAGTATTAAAGGCTGGTGAGGAACTTCAAAAGCACTTCCCCTGGGATGAAATGGACACTAACGAACTTTCAGATCAAATTTCAAAAGGCTAGACTTATCAAACAACTACTACTTTTACTCGTCTTAATTTGCNCNTTCAATCTACAGGCACAACGNGANATNCCNCCNAAGCCNGCAGTTGAAACCAGTGTTTTTGATGAAGCTGATATGCTAAATGCTTCTGAAGAAAAAGCCCTTGAACAAAAGCTTATCAATTACGCAGATACTACAAGTACCCAAATAGTAGTCGCTACGATAGAAAGCCTACAAGGGGAATACATTGGTACCTATGCAGCAGATTGGGCACATGAGTGGGGTATTGGAACCAAGGAAGAAGACAACGGACTACTAGTTCTAGTAGCTGAGAAAGACCGAAAGATCTGGATCACTACGGGCTATGGTGTAGAAGGATATATGACCGATGCAAAGTCTAAAGAGATAGTAGAATTAATAATTCTACCAGAATTTCGAAATAACAATATATATGCTGGCCTTGATAAAGGAACCAATGCTATGTTTCAGGTTCTCGCTGGCAGCTACGAAGGTGTTCCTCAAAATAACAATACCGGTGGTGGCATACCAGTTAGAGCAATCGTCTTCCTTGTTTTGTTCGTAATCGTAATTATCTCCATGTTTAATAAACGAGGCGGTGGTCGTAATGGCGGACGTAGAAACGGCGGAAGCATCTTGTGGGACGCTATCATTTTAAGTAGTCTTGGAAGAGGCAGCTTTGGTGGTGGAGGCGGTTTTGGCGGAGGCTCCGGTGGAGGTTTCGGCGGCGGTGGCGGCTTTGGTGGCGGCTTCGGCGGTGGTGGATTTGGTGGCGGTGGAGCTGGTGGAAGCTGGTAAAACCGTGTTATGGAAAACCGAGCTTTCTTCAAGCAAACTTTCGAAAACACCACATTTCATAAGACAGATTTACTAGATTCCGAATTTGAGCAGTGTCAGTTTATAAACTGTAGCTTTCCCGATGGCGATCTTACCAATGTTCGCTTTATTGAATGCAGCTTTAATCAAATCGATCTTAGTAACTCCANGCTNTTTAAAACNTCNTTTCAGGATTGTTCATTTNATACCTGNAAANTGATGGGANTNTNTTTCGANCAATGNGAAATGTTTGGNNTTNATTTCAAAGCNCAGNANTGCATTTTCGATCATTCCAGTTTTTATAAAGTCAGATTACCAGGTTTTCAGGCACAAAACTGCAGCTTCAAAAATGTAGATTTTACTGAAGCGATTCTGAAAAATGCTAATTTCAAAGGATCAGATTTTGCAAATGCTATATTCGATCGTACAGAGCTCGAGAAGGCAGATCTTTCGAGCACAAGCAATCTTAGCCTCGATCCTGAGGTCAATCCTATAAAGCAGGCCAAAATAGATTTAGAAGCTCTACCAGGCTTACTTACAAAGTTCAGCTTAAATATCAAACAATAAAAAAACCGCCCGAATGGGCGGTTTTCTTCTATATAATNATCATTCTATGAAACTGCNTTNAGCTTGCTCANAGTAGATTTATTCAGTTTATCCTCAGCATATTCTCTGGTTACCGTAAAATGATCCTGATCACTTTCTGGCATCTCAAACATAGCNTCGGTNAAAATTGCTTCNCATAANGATCTNAATCCTCGNGCTCCCAACTTATATTCTATTGCTTTATTTACAATNTAATCCAGAGCATCTGAAGTAATATCAAATTCGATATCATCCATCTCGAAGAGTTTCTTATACTGCTTGATGATCGCGTTCTTAGGTTCTGTAAGNATNGCTCTAAGNGTTTCNCGATCCAGCGGATTCATATAAGTAAGCGCTGGTAACCTACCAATAATCTCCGGTATTAATCCAAATTCNTTTAGATCCTTNGGNATGATATACTTNAATANNTTNGTACGCTCGATCTTGTCTTCACTTTTTGATGCNCTAAAACCAACAGCCTGCATGTTCAAACGCTTGCTNATAATCTTGTCGATCCCATCAAAAGCACCTCCGGCAATAAATAGAATATTCTCAGTATCTACTTCGATAAATTTCTGATCGGGATGCTTACGACCACCTTTAGGCGGGACATTAACAGTAGTTCCTTCCAGCAATTTCAATAACGCCTGCTGAACACCTTCCCCGGAAACATCTCTGGTAATAGAAGGATTATCACTCTTGCGGGCGATCTTATCGATCTCATCAATAAATACAATCCCACGCTGAGCCTTTTCAGTATTATAATCGGCTGCCTGTAAAAGTCTCGTAAGTATACCTTCAACATCCTCACCTACATATCCTGCTTCAGTAAGTACTGTAGCATCTACGATAGCTAGTGGCACATTCAGCATTTTTGCAATCGTTCTGGCCAT
>FUFK010044850.1_pt1 | contig 28968 bp, 18 predicted proteins | sample 1021851 | NCBI WGS metagenome assembly FUFK01 (sample SAMEA51879418, study PRJEB19060) | metagenome
GGATTTCCTTTTTCTATTTCCGCGAAACGCCGAGCTGGAAAGAGCTTGTGGCAATGGTTTTGCTGGTGATTTCGATCGTTATGGTTTTGTTGGGGTAGTGTTTCCAAGCGCCCAGAATAGCTAGATCTATCTGATTTAAAGTGACTTTTCATATTTTTTATTCACATGATGAACGAACTCTTGCATTCACCTGGTGAACGAATTACGGTCCAACCATATTTAAAGGCTGTCAGAACGGTTGAGATGCCAAAACAAAACAACAAGGCTGAACTCGCTCTGCTGACTGCGGTCGATGATGAGACGATAATAAGCCAAGCCGCACTAAGCGAGAGGCTTGGTGTTGCTGCTGGCTTGGTTAATTTCATGATGAAGCGCGCCATCCGTAAGGGCCTTGTGACAGTTAAAAAGGTCCCGACGCGTCGCTATGCCTATTTTCTGACGCCAAAAGGCTTTGTTGAAAAGTCACGACTTATTGCCGATTACATGAACACATCAATGGGCATATTCCGTAAGGTCAGGGCTGATTTTGCTGATATTTTCAGCGGCAGTGGCAAAAGTTGGCCAGGAGCCTACATGCACCTTCTTGTTGGCGACACCATCTATTTCTCAGCCTATGATGGAAACACCGGCCATGAATTGTGGGCTCACGACACCTCCAATCACTCAACATGGCGAGTGACCGACATCAACAGCGGTCCAGGACACAGCTACCCTGGATCCTACATCAGCATGCTCGTCGGTGATACCCTCTATTTCGGTGCCATTGAAACAAGCACCGGCTATGAGTTGTGGGCGCACGACACCTCCAATCATTCCACATGGCGAGTGACCGACATCAACAGCGGTTCGGGACACAGCTACCCGGGGTATTCAACAGGTGATGCAGGGGAAACCCTCGTCGGGGACACGCTGTATTTTGCCGGCAGCGATGGAAGTACAGGACGCGAATTGTGGGCGCACGACACCTCCAATCACTCCACATGGCAAGTCGCTGACATCTACAGCGGCTCATCCAGCAACCCTGGAACGTACATGATGCTCACCGTCGGTGATACCCTCTATTTCGATGCCGCCGACGGCACACACCGCCACGAATTGTGGGCGCACGACACTTCCAACCACTCAACATGGCGAGTGGCGGATATTTACAGCGGAGCGGGCAACAGTAATCCCGGACAGTACATGAACGGGTACGTCGTTGGAGAAACCGTTTACTTCTCAGCCGAAGATGGAAGCGGCGGCACTGAACTGTGGGCCCACGACACCTCCAACCATTCCACATGGCAAATCACTGACATAAGCCCCGGTACAGGAGACAGCAAGCCGGGTGAACACCTGACCCTCATCGTTGGCGACACCCTCTATTTCGACGCCTCCGACGGAACCTACAACCATGCCTTGTGGGCGCACGACACCTCCAATCGTTCCACATGGCGAGTGTCTGATATCGCCGTATCGGGCCACAGTTATCCCGAAACCCCAAGACGAGGAGCAGGGGAACTTCTGGTCGGCGACACGTTGTATTTCTCAGCCACCGATGGAATCGCAGATCATGAATGGTGGGCGCACGACACCTCCAATCATTCGACATGGAGAGTGGCTGACATCAACAGCGGTGCAGGAACCAGCAACCCTGGTAACCACCTGGAAGCGCACCTCATTGGCGATACGATGTACTTCTCAGCCGTTGACGTAAGCATCGGTCGTGAGTTGCGGGCTCATCGACCGTTGAGCATTGATTACAACACGAANACNGGNGGNAACGTNACCACGTGGGCCATCAACGCGAGCCTGCCAAGCGGTCTCTCCTTCGGTACCAACAACGGAACCATCTACGGCACACCGACCGAATTGTGGACGCAAACCTCCTACATGGTTTGGGCCAACAACAGCGGGGGCTCAAGCGTGGCCTACCTCAACATCACCATCAACGATGAGCCTCCCGGTCCGTTCGAGTACATCCCAGAGAACAACGCGTGGACCAACAATTCCTACGTCAACATCGGTCCATCGTTCATCAACATTACAACCGGAAACAACTCAAATTGGCTTGGATCACAAGTGAGATCCGGCGTTATCAACATAGGACTGTACGTGGAATTTGTTGTCGGTGACGTGATCTATTTTGATGAATCTTATGGTGGTGGTCATCTCTACGCTTACAACACTTCAAACAACACTGCTTGGCGAGTCTTCGAGACCATGGAAAGTCAGACGGTGTACGATGTTGGAGAAGCGATGAGTATGATTGCTGGCGATATCATTTACTTCAGTGGTGATATCTGGAGTAGCGGGTCTGAAAAGACGCATTTGTATGCACACAACACTTCGAATGGAACAACCTGGAGAGTACCAAACACCAGTACTTACCACCAAGGTGTGAACCTTGGTACAGAGGGTGTTGTCCTGGATGACAAGATATATTTTGCAGCAAACACCGGTGGTGGCAGTCTACAGGTTTGGGGTTACAACAGCGTGAACAACACTGCTTGGCAGGCGACCTCTACTTCCCACGGATTTGGTTGCTGCTCGAATCTCCAAATNGTTGGAGATACCATCTATTACACAGCCAATCGCGAACTGTGGGCATACAACACTTCCAACCAATCCGACTGGGAAGTGGCCGAAATTAACCCTCATCATCAGTTCACCAGTGACCCGGGGAGGTTCATGTCGTTGCTTGTTGGCGATACGATGTATTTCGACGCAGATGATGGTAGCACTGGAAGAGAACTGTGGGCATACAACACTTCGAACGAAACATACTGGAGAGTTGTCGACATAAGCAACGGCCCTGGTGCAAGCNATCCAGGTTCGACAGCGAACATTCTTGTCGGCGATACAATCTATTTCAACGCCTATGATTCAAACACAGGGTACGGGGAAATGTGGGCACACACCACCTCAAATGGAACGACATGGANGGCGACTGACCTCAACTCCCAAACGGGTTATGGAAACCCAAGCATTGGAGTGGGCTTGATTGGCGACCCTGTAGTGATTGGCGACACAATATTCTTTGATGCGATTGCGCGTGATTCATCTTCAGCCTACAAGAAAGAACTGTGGGCGCACGACACCTCAAACCACTCCACTTGGCAAGTTTCAAACCTTTCTGGTCCTTCATCGTCCAATCAAATTGGAAGTTATGTCTTCTTGGGACTCGGAGATACTCTCTACTTCTCGAACACCCATAGTTCAAATTTCTGGCTGTGGGCATACGACACAACCAACCAATCCGTTTGGAACACAAGCATACGGCCCGGTGATTCACTGTCTGTGGTTGTCGGCAACACCATCTATCTCGAGGGCAGTGTACCAATCTCCAATACCTTCAGGTTGATTGCTCACCAGCCTGGATCGGTCAACCATCAGACGAACACGGGCGGTAATGTGATCACATGGGCCATCAACGCAAGCCTGCCAAGTGGTGTGAGCTTCAACAACCAGACCGGCATGATTTCGGGAACACCGACGGAACTGTGGCCACAAACGTCCTACATGGTTTGGGCCAACAACAGCGGTGGTTCAAGCGTGGCCTACCTCAACATCACCGTCGTTGACGAACTTGCGAACATCGCCTACAACCCGTCGAGTGTCACCACCGTCCGAGGGTACACCATGGCCAATGTTTCCGCAAGCAACACTGGCGGCGATGTAATTTCATGGGGTATTACACCTGCATTGCCATCTGGATTATCTTTCGATAACGGTACGATCTACGGTCGTCCATTGACAAACATGAGCGCCACCACCTACACCGTTTACGCCAACAATTCGGGCGGTTCCGCCACAGCGACCTTGACGCTCACCATCAACGAACCAACACCGAACGTTGACTACAGTCCGGACAACTACACGCTGACCAACGGCACCTCCTACACGATCACGCCGACGTTGCTCGGTCAAACGGGCAACATCTCATCCACGATGGGCGCGGGTACGGTTTCAGCATCAGGGGCGTGCGCGTACGGGAATCTGTTGATTTTCAGAACCGACGACTGGCGAATGTGGGCGTTCAACACAACGCTGTCGGCCTCGACCAGCAACCCGTACGTGCTTACGACAAACGTTTCATTCACTTCATGCACCCATCGCCTTGTTCACAACGGCACGATGTATTTCCAAGCATCAACCAACAGCACCGGTGCAGAACTCTGGAAGACCGACGGAACCGCCGCTGGAACCAGCATGGTCAAGGACATTGTCTCAGGAACCTCTTCGTCAAGCCCAAGCGCCTTCTTTGTCTTCAACGATGAGGTTCACTTTTCTTCACGACAGACCAGCAGCGGTGTTGAGATTTGGAAAACCAACGGTACATCCAGCGGGACCGTGAGAGCGAACGCCTACTCGGGTTGCTATGTTAGCAACTGTAACTTCCACAGCGTCATCGAGTACAACGGTTCCTTCTACGGGGGCGGTCACTGGAACCAAAACGGACGAGAAGTGCTGATGTACAACAGTTCGGGCTTGAGTCTTCTTGTCGATCTCTCGCCCGGTCAGCGATTCAACATACCGAGAATGACCAACCCGAGCAACTTCGTGGTTCACGACGGCTGGCTCTGGTTCTTGACCGGAGGCAATCCTCAAACTGGAAACGGCTATTGCCTGTACCGAAGCAACGGAACGGCTGCCGGAACGACGTCGTTTGTGTGTGACACCGGAAAGTACGGTCTTGAATTGTTCAACGATGAGTTGTACTTCAGCCGCTCTGCGAACGGCAAAGGGTACGAGTTGTGGAAGACGGACGGAACCACATCGGGAACCGTCATGGTGAAGGACGTTTACACGGGCGGCAATTCGGCACTTGGAGGCAAATACGGTGCTGCTCGTTTGTTCACCTCAACCGATGACTACCTCTACTTCTCGGTCCAGACTGGAACGGCCAACACCGACCACGCCGTTTGGCGAACCGATGGAACCACCGCCGGCACGCAGTTGGTCAAATCTGGCCTTGTTGCGTACAATGATGTCGTGATTGGAAACGTGCTCTACATTCATGGCACACATTACGTCACCACTTCCGAGACCATCTCGGGTCTTTGGAGCACCGACGGTACGACCAACGGCACGACCTTGTACACGAACTACGACGGGGATTTCCCCAACCCGTACGTCGGCGATCTCCACAACATCAACGGAAGTCTCTACTTCAAGTATTACAACGGGACTGCAAGCACGTACGGCCAAATGAACAACGCCGCAGGGGCCATCATCGGCCAGCCCTCCAACTGGTCGATCTCACCATCCCTTTCTGCAGGCCTGAACTTTGGGACCAACAACGGTACGATTTGGGGAACGCCGACAGCGTTGAGCACGACCACGTGGTACAACATCACGGCGACGAACGCCAACGGCAGTTCAACCACGAGCATCAACATCACCATCAACGACCAGTTGCCGTCGCTTTCCTACACACCGGAGAACCTTACGCTCACGATAGGTCAATCCAGCACGGATTTGCCACTGAATGCGACGTTGACCGGTTCGGGTGAAATCACCTCGTGGGAAATCAACGCCACCTTACCAGCCGGCCTCAACTTCGGAACGAGCAACGGAACGATTTGGGGTGTTCCGACGGTCTTGCAGACGACGGCCACCACCTACACCGTTTGGGCCAACAACAGCGGGGGTTCGACCTCGGCCACCATCAACATCACCATCAACGACGAGGCACCCGGTCCGTTCGAGTACATCCCAGAAAACAACATCTGGACCAACAATTCCTACGTGAACATCGGGCCTTCGTTCATCAACATCACCACGGGCAACGGTTCCTCTTGGCAAATCAACCAACTTGATCCAACCAAGTTGGCGGTCTTCGTCGGTGATGTCGTCTACATCAATGGCCCAAAACCCGCGTTGTGCAATTGCCAGTTCGGTCCTCTGACTGCGCTCAACACGTCCAACGGGACCTCCTGGCAAGTCCTCTTTACGCTTGACAACGGAGAACGCATGTCTTTCTTGGTTGGCGACGTCATCTATTTCGACGCTTCTGGGAACGGCGGTACCGAACTGTGGGCCTACAACACCTCAAACAACACTGGCTGGTTGGTCAGCGACATCAACAACGGTTCGCACAGCAATCCTGGCGAGCATCTGTCCGTCCTTGTCGGCGACACCATCTACTTCTCCGCAGACGACGGAAGCTCCGGAGTTGAACTCTGGGCGCACAACACCTCCAACGGCACGACGTGGCAAGTGGCCGACATCTGGAGCGGTACGGATTCAGGGTTGACCGTGGCAGGATATTACGCTGATGAACCTCTTGCGCACCTCATCGGTGACACCATCTATTTCGCTGCCAACGATGGAAACGACGGTCATGAGTTGTGGGCGCACAACACGTCCAATACAACCACTTGGCAGGTGGCTGACATCCGCAACGGAGCTCACGGCAGTCAACCGGGATCCTCATCGTCCATCCTCATCGGCGATACCATCTATTTCAATGCCGACGATTTCACTCGCGGGAACGAATTGTGGGCGCACAACGCTTCAAACCACACCACGTGGTTGGTCAGCGATATCAACCCAGCCAACTACGCTCAAGGCAAGCACAGTTACCCTGGTGTCTACATGCCTTTCATGCTCACCGGCGAGGCGTTCTACTTCAGTGCGGATGGGAATTACGGCACGGGTGTTGAGCTCTATGCGCACAACGTCTCGAATCATTCCACGTGGCTTGTGGCCGATATCTTCCAAGATTATTCGTCATCTTCGAGGAACAACAGCTTGCCGGGCGACAACATGGCGGTGCTCATCGGTGACACGTTGTATTTCGATGCGAGAGACGATACCACAGGGTTGTCTCAGTTGTGGGCCCACGATACTTCGAATCGGACAACGTGGAAGGTGCACGATGCCAGTGCCCAAGGCGGTTCGATGACCATGCCGATTAATTATAACACTGGTGATGGCAAGTTGGCCTTGGTTCTGGGCGACACGCTCTACTTTACGGCAACACTTGACACGGCGTACGGCTATGAGATGTGGGCATACGACACCTCCAATCAATCCATGTGGCTGGTCTCGGACCTGCATTCCGGAGTTGCGGGCAGCTTCCCCGGCTACGGCGGTACGGAGTTCTACCACAACGGAACCATGTATTTCGATAGCACGACAGGACCTTCGGGCGTTAAGCTCTGGGCCCACAGTCCGTTGTCGATCAACCACCAAACCAACACGGGTGGAGCCGTGACCTCGTGGGCCATCAACGGAAGCCTGCCCAGCGGCGTGTCCTTCAACACCCAGACGGGGGTGCTCTCGGGAACGCCGACGGAACTGTGGCCGCAAACCACCTACACGGTCTGGGCCAACAACAGCGGTGGTTCAAGCACGGCCTACCTCAACATCACCGTCGTGGACCAACTGCCGACCATCGCTTATTCTGCTTCCAACCTCCTCCTGACCAACAACACGTCCTCGACGGATTTGCCGCTGCTGCCGACCCTCACGGGTGCCGGTGAAATCACCTCGTGGGCCATCAACGCCAGCCTGCCGGCCGGCCTGACCTTCGAGACCAGCAACGGTACGATTTGGGGGACACCGACCGAGCTGTGGAACACGACGGCCTACGTCGTTTGGGCCAACAACAGCGGCGGCTCAAGCGTGGCCTATCTCAACATCACCGTCATCGACCAGTTGCCCACCAGCCTGACGTACACACCGGAGAACGTGACCATGGTCCGCGATGAAGTCAGCACCGACCTTCCGTTGGTGCCCACGCTCACCGGGCCAGGCGAAATCACGTCGTGGGCCATCAACGGGAGCCTGCCGTCCGGTCTGTCCTTCGGCACGACCAACGGTACGATTTGGGGTGTGCCGCTGGTCAACATGACCACGACCACCTACACCGTGTGGGCCAACAACACGGGAGGAAGCCTCAGCACCACCATCAACGTCACCGTGCTCGAGCCCGCCGTGATGCTCGACTACAACCCCGAGAACATGACCCTCATCCGTGGCGTGCAAATGGCCACGCTGTTCCCGTCGGTCTCGGGCGGTAATGCCTCCAGCTGGGCCATCTCACCCGACCTCCCCGCCGGCCTCAACTTCAGCGACGGTGTCATCAGCGGCACGCCAACGGTCAACATGACGCTCAGCATGTTCACCGTGTGGGCGAACACGTCGGGCGGAGCGGCGAGCCATACGCTCAACATGACGATTTTGGAGCCGTCGGGCAACCTTTCGTACTCGCCTGAAAACATCACGCTCACCCGTGGCGTGGCCATGTCCAACCTCCATCCGACCTACAGCGGCGGTGTTGTGGAAAACTGGTCCATCCATCCAGCTCTTCCTGCGGGCCTGAATTTCTCCAACGGCGTCCTGAGCGGCACGTCATCGATCAACATGACGACCACGATGTTCACCGTTTANGCCAACAACTCGGGTGGGTCAGCCGCAGCCACCATCAACCTCACGATCCTCGAGCCAGTGGTCGACCTGCTCTATTCGCCCGACAACCTGACGCTGATGCGCGGCACGACCATGGCGCTGCTGCACCCCACCGTTTCGGGCGGCAACGTCAGCGAGTGGGGCATTGAACCTGCGCTGCCGTCGGGGCTCAACTTTGCAGACGGCGTCTTCAGCGGCACGCCCGACGTCAACATGACGCAAACGCAGTTCACGGTCTACGCCAACACCTCGGGCGGCAGCGCCATGGCGTGGGTGAACATCACCGTGCTCGAACCGGCGGTCAACCTGTCCTACGACCCGTACAACCTCACGCTGACCCGCAACGTCTCGATGACGCCGCTGTCCCCAACCGTGAGCGGTGGCGATGTCGAGGTTTGGACGATTGTACCGGCCCTCCCGCTCGGGCTCAACTTCAGCAACGGNGTGATTTCCGGCACGCCCGAGGTCAACATGACGACAACGATGTTCACCGTTTGGGCCAACACCTCGGGCGGTGCTGCCTCGACCACGGTCAACATCACCGTCCTTGAGCCGACCGTCGACTTCCTCTACGCTCCCAACAGCGTCGTGATGACGCGAGGCGAGGCCGCCGACCCCGTCGCTGCGGTCTTCGGCAACGACGGCGTTGCCGAGGCATGGACCATCTCACCGGCGTTGCCGGCCGGCCTGAACTTCAGCAACGGTGCGATCACGGGAACACCCGAGGTCAACATGACCGCCACGGTGTTCACGATTTACGCCAACAACAGCGGCGGCTCAGCGGCCGCCTACCTGACCATCACCGTCCTCGAACCCGTGGCCATCGTGGCGTACGTGCCCGAAAACATCACCCTGACGCGAGGCGAATCCAACGCCAGCATCGTGCCGCTGCTCGGCGGCGGCATGGTCGAGACATGGAGCATCACTCCGGCTCTGCCTGACGGTTTGATCTTTGACAACGGCAGCATCACGGGCGTGCCGCTGGTGAACAGCACCACCATCACCTACACCGTTTCGGCTCAGAACACCGGCGGCATGGCCTACGCTTACCTCAACCTGACCGTGGTGGAGCCGGTCGCCGTGCTGTCACTCAACCACAGTTTCCTCTTGACCCGAGGCGAGACCTACCTCAACGCAACCGTCAACAACACCGGCGGGCAGGTCGCATCGTGGTCCATCGAACCGGCCCTTCCAGCGGGCGTCAATTTGTGGCATGGAATCCTCTACGGCACATCCGAGGTGAACCTCACGCTCACGACGTTCACCGTTTGGGCGAACAACTCGGGCGGTTCGGCCAATCTGACGTTCACGCTCGAGGTGATTGAACCCGTATCGATTCTGAACTACGTCGACGCTGAAATCGTTCTGGTGAACGGTGTGTCGAGAGGACGCATCATCCCGTTGGTGGACGGCGGCGTGCCTGAAAACTGGTCGATTGAACCGGCTCTACCGCCCGGTCTGAGTTTCGTCGACGGCTACATCGTGGGCGTAGCGACCACGAACCTGACCACGACCTCCTACACCGTCTGGGCGAACAACTCGGGCGGTGTCGCCCTTGCAACGTTCAACCTGACCGTGAATCAGCCCACGTTCTACGCTCGCTACCCGGTCACCCGGGTGGTGCTCGACGTCAATGAAACGATGCCAACNTTGTCTCCGATCTACTACTTCGGCGACAACCAAAACCCGACCTGGTCCATCGCTCCCGAACTCCCCGAAGGACTCGTGTTCGAGAATGGAAAGGTTTCAGGTACGGCACTTGAAGTCTCCAACGAGACCAACTACACCATCACCGTGTACGGCGAGATGGTCCCGGTTGAGCTCTACGTGGTCATCGAGGTTCGAGAAGTCGTCGTCAACATCACCGTTGAATCGGTTCGAAACAGCACGCAAATCGAGCAGTTTATCCTGCCTGAGATCGAAGAAGTGGACGATTCCTTTGACATGTATTGGATTTGCTTCCCGGCGTTGCTTCTCATCGTGTTCCTGATCGTTGCGGCCATCAACAACTTCCTGGCGTTGACGTCCAAGGAGAAGGACGAGGACGAGGACGAAGACGAAAACGACGAGTTGGACGACGAGGACGTGGACGAAGCTTGACCCGAGCAAGGCTCGCGTTGTTGTCGCTGCACCGAAAGTCATAGAGAATGGCACCCCCTCGGAGGATGTGGAGGACGAATCGTGTACACCCTCGACGACCTTATGGAAAACCGAGATGCACAGATCACTCTGGCCTGCATTGCTTTCTTTGTTCTCGCGTTTCCAGCCTACTTCTACGTTGCGGCAGGCAACGCCGACGGAACGCTCAGCGGCGGTGTTGCCGACTACCAAGTCAACAGCGAAACGGCCTACGTGTTCCTTGATGCTGGTTCTGAATCCATCGCTGACGGCGATACCCTGAGCATGATGTTCAACACCGACGCTGTCGACATCCCAGACCAGCACATCATCGTCGGGCTTCGCCTCAATCTTTCCTACACGGAGGACGAGGCTCAGTCCGGCTTTGGCTGCACCGGCGATGCCGCACCTGATACCATCACCGGCACGGCTTCTCACGACATCTACAACGCAACCGGTGAAGGTCAAAACAGCGGCGGTAGCGGTGAACACACGGTTCAGGTCGAGTGGTACAACGCCTCGTACTTGGGCTTTCAAGAAAACAAATCGGTGGCCGAGATCGAGGCCGGACTCAACTGGGGTGCCGGCGTTGGCGACCACACGGTGACGATCAGCGTTGAGGCAGCAGCCGGTAACGAACCGATCCCAACGTGCTCAAGGTCGGATGGAGGCGAAGAAGTCTCCTACAACGTTGAATTGGTGTTGCTGAAGTACACCATCGCGCCGTACTTTGACACGAGTGATATTTGATGCCCAAGGGCCTTACGCCGTCAGCAATTTCTCAATGTTGATGATGCCGCTCACACGCTCGTTCACGACGTCCATCATGGTCTGAAGTGTGCTTTCGCTCAACGCTTCCATGCGCATGACGAGCACCGGTTCAGTGTTGGATTTTCGAGCCAGATACCAACCGACGTATTCCCCGCTGTCGTCGTTAAATCGGACACGAACCCCGTCAACGGTGGAGGCTTCCATGTCGTTGAAGGCCTCCGTAATGGCGCTGACCACGCGGATTTTGTCATCCTCCTCACAAGGGACCTTCACTTCCCCGGTGGTGGGCAGCGGTGGCGCTAACCGATCCAATTCGTTGGAAAACGACGGCCCGCCGTCAACGACAGGTGCTTGACGGGACCAAAGTTCAATCAGGCGTGCTGCGTTGTACAACGAGCAGTCAAAGCCGTACCATCCTCGGTCTGCGAGGAAGATGTGGCCGCTCATTTCGGCAGCCATTTTGCACTCGGGCATGCTCGCAAGCACTCGCTTCATGAACGAGTGGCCGGTGCGAGCCATGACGGGTCGCCCGCCGGCTTCGAGAATGGCCTGTTCCACGTTCATGGAGCACTTGACGTCGTAAACCACGCGTAGGTGCTCGTCGTCAGCGGCGTCTTCGGGTGCGTCGTCTTCGTCCTTGAGCAGGTCGTCTGCAAGGAGCGCAATGAGTCGNTCCGGGTAGATGAAACGGCCCGCTTCGTCAACCGCACCGATGCGGTCGCCGTCGCCGTCAGCGCCCAAGCCAAACTCGCATCCGTGGTCAACCACGGCCCTGCCCAAATCCACCATGTTCTTTGGTCGGGTCGGGTCCGCACCGTGGTTGGGTTCCGTGGCGTCCCATTCGCAAAACAGGTCAACGTGGTCAACGCCCATCTTGGTCAGCAATTCAACCATGTAGGGCCCCGGTACGGCGTTGCCGCAGTCCACGGCGACCTTGACGGTGCGCGCCATTGGCCCCGTCGACTCAACGATGGCGTCAAGGTACGCATCCATGTGNGGGTGGTCGACGATCGCCCCGCTTCCCTCGATGAACTCGCCCTTCAGAAAGACCGACTTGAGCTCCTGAATTTCTTCGCCAGCCAGCGGCAGCGTACCTCTGCACATCTTGAATCCGTTGTGCGTGGGCATGGGAAGGTGGCTGGCCGTGACCATGACGCCGCCGTTCACCGGTAGGGTCCAACAGGCGTGGTAGACGCACCCGGTGGAAACGATGCCCAAATCGAGCACGCGCACACCACCGTCGGCCAACCCGGCCATCAGTTGCGAGGCGAGGGCTGGCGAGGAATCTCGAATGTCTCGTCCGACGGCATAGGATTCGCATTCGAGGTAGGTCGCCAGGGCGCGACCCAATCGGTAGGCGAATTCTGGGGTCAGTTCCCCGGTCCCGTCGCCGCTGGCTCGTCCACGGATGTCGTAGGCTTTGAAACAGGCTTCAGGCCACGGTTCCATGGTTGACGCAAAGGGCAGTGGGCTTTGAAGGCTGGCCAGATTTTGAATAATAAATCAAGAAAGGATTTTTATTAGTTCGGGTTAAATAGAGACCACCCTGCCGTTGGAGTTGAGGCTTAAACATGAACTCACAAACCGTCGTCGACGACCGCATTCCCGTCACCGTGTTGACCGGGTTCCTCGGGTCCGGAAAAACCACGCTCCTGAACCACATTCTCACCAGCATGGATCACAAGAAGAAATTCGCCGTGATCGAAAACGAATTCGGTGATGTTGGCATTGACGAAAACATCCTCGTTGAAAGCTCAGAGGAAACCATCATCGAAGTGATGAACGGGTGCATCTGCTGCACGGTTCGGGGGGATTTGACCGAGGCGCTCGATCGCATGTACGACCGCATCAAGGACTTCGACGGGGTGCTCATCGAAACCACCGGACTCGCTGACCCTGCGCCGGTTGCTCAGACGTTCTTCGTCGACGAGCGAGTCACGGAGCGCTACAACCTCGACGGCATCGTGACCGTTGTGGATGCGAAGCACATCATCCAACATCTCGATGAAGAAAAGCCCGAGGGGGTCGAGAACGAATCCGTTGAGCAATTGGCGTTCGCCGACCGCATCATGCTCAACAAAATCGACCTCGTTGACGACGAGGGACTCGCAGAGGTTGAGGCCCGCATCAAGTCCATCAACGCCTTTGCCCCCATCACTCGAACGCAAAACAGCATCATCGACCCCAACGAGTTGATCAACATCGGTGCGTTTGACTTGGAGCGTACCCTCGAAATGGACCCTGAATTTTTGGACACGGAAGCCGAGCACGAGCACGACGACNGGGTGACCTCAACAAGNTACAGGTTTGCAGGCGAATTGAACGTGAACAAACTCCAGTCGTGGATTGGAAAGCTCATGCGGGAGCAGGGCGAGGACCTGTTCCGCTACAAGGGCGTCCTTGCCGTCAAAGGCATGGATGCAAAGTTTGTTTTCCAGGGCGTTCACATGCTTTTTGGCGGAGAATTCAGCGAAGAGATTGGGCTGTGGAAGAAAGGGGAAGAACGCGAGTGTCGCTTTGTTTTCATCGGCCGAGACCTCGACCCTGAAGCGCTCCAGCAAGGGTTGATGGCCTGCCAGGCCGAGAAGTTGCGGTTCAAGCGTGGCGACACCGTTTACGCCAACATCGGAGAATTCACCAAAGGGAAGATTCTGAAGTGCTGGGACGAAGGCAACCCGTACCGTGTTGAAATCCAAAACGAGGAGAAAACCAACGTTTGGGTGCCCATTGACAACGACAACTACGTCCGAAAAGGCGTCTGATGGACACCCTTCAACCCCAAGGAAGATTACGCATGAAGCCGACGATCAACATTTGCGATGGTTGCTGCTGCGGGCGCGTCAACAAGAGCAACATGGCCGTGCCAACAACGGAATTGAAGGCTCTCTGGAACGAACACGACCTTGCACAACACGTCAACCTCCGAGTCACATCGTGCCTCGGCCCGTGCAGCCGTGCCAACGTCACCTTGGTGAGCACCAGTGAAGGTCGCACATGGCTTGGCGGCATCGCCAGCGAAGACCACTACCAAACCTTGGTTGATTGGGCGCAGGGCGTCGCTGAACAGGGCATTCACCACCCGCTCCCCTCTTCGCTGGACTCGCTCCGTTTTACACCCGCTTGATGCAGGTCGGCGAGTCAACGAGCCATCCAGTTGACCACCAGCATCGATACCGTGATGACGACCAGCGCCTCGAGCAGGACGCCGTGGTACGCACAGGCACCAAGGATCACCGCAGCGGGCAAGCCGGCCGTTCGGAGGAGTTTTGGCCACGTCAACAGGCCTTTTGGCGGCTCGTCGAGGTACGGCGAACCCGGCATTTCAATCGCTCTTGACGGCTTGAACGACGATTTCCACGAGGGCGTCGGCGGGAAGGGCATCCACGGCGAACGCGGCGCGAGTTGGTTTGACCTCAACGCCCTCGAGCCATGCGCCGTAGACTTCGTTCATCGGGGCGTAGTACTCCATCGTTTTGAGGAGCACCTGCACGAACACGAGGTCGTGTTTGGAGGTGCCGGCCTCGGCGAGCAGGGCATCAATTTTTTCGAGGGTGCCTCGCGTCTGAGAAACGATGTCGTCGCCGGCATCGATGTTGATCTGACCCGACAGCCAGACGTGGTTTCCCACCACCACAGCGGGTGTGTACGGGGCGTAGGTTTTGCTTCCTGGAGGGGTGATGCCGACTTTGCTCATGCCCTCCCGTCTTCGAACCTCGCCCATCAACTTCTCCATCCGATGCCTTGAGGGTGACCACCCTCTGCCATGGCCATGCGCACCTGTTGGGTTCTCGACCACCCAGCGCACGTTCGCTTGCTGGCCGAGTTCCTGCGCAACGGCACCACCGCCGATCTCATCGTCGCCTGCGACCGGCCTGAGGTTCAAGCCATGCTCGAACAGGGCGACGGTCGTCTGCCTCGCCGCAGGACGCTCTGGGTTCCTCGCCCGGTGGGCGATGGGCGTCGACGAAAAGCAGTGCAGCGTCTTCGTCTCGTTCAGCGTTTTGTTCGAGCGGCCAGCAAGGACGGCCAGGGGCCCGTTGAGCGCATGGTGGGTGTGGGCGCAGCCCTGGAACTGTTCGCCACGAAACCTCGCTGGTGGCGTCGATCAACCGTGCGAGAGCGGTGGTACATCACCGACACCGAAGTAAATCACCTCGCCCATCGCATCGCCACGGACGCTGCCACGCACACCGTTGTGCCGACGCACTGGGAGGAGCGCCTCGACGGGGGGTTCCTCGCCTCGTTCTCGGGCGTCGTGCATCGGCTGGATGGTTTGCACGGCCACGTGCATCTCATCCCTCATCGTCGCCCGTCAGCGGTTTCTTCTCCGCCCCGAGTTCTCGTTCGCCGACTGAAGGGCGATGGGGTTCACGACGGAAACGAGATCGCCCCGTTTCCCGAGGGTGCGCTGGACGGCTTGGCCATCACCCTCGCCGACGAAAACAAGTACGATGGTGAGCCTTGGGACCTCGACCGTGAGTTGGCGGCCCACGACGGTGTCATCACGCAATCGGTGACCCTGGCGAGCGAGGCTGCCCTGCTGGGCACGCCGGTGCTGCTCATCTCCTCGGCAGAGCGAGGTTTCCTCAACCGTCTGGAGCATGAGGGTGCCCCGCTGTTCCGCTGGCGGGGGACAGGGGCTGAGGAGGAGTGGCTGGCCGTTCAGGCCCAATTTTTAGCGGGTTTGCACCTCACCGATGCCCTCGACGCCGCCGATTGGCCGGACGCAAAATCACAACTTTCCAGCTGGCTGCATCGGCGGTGAGGCACCGTGCGTGAGGACTCTTTGCAACCATTCGGCTTAAACAGAGGCTGTCGCTGTGAGCAACCGTGTCTCGCAAGGCCGCCATGGCGACGGTTGCGCTGATGTTGTCGGCGATGCTGGCGGGTTGTTTGGATTCTTCAGGAGAAACGTTGTCCGTTGAGGTCACCTACGAATCCACCAGCGCCACCATCGTTGAGCGATGGGTGGACGGGGAACTGGTGGAAGCGACGTACCCTGTGCTGATGTTTGACTTCAATCGCTCCGTAACCACAGGGGAGTTCATCCAGTTCAAGGTCATCGGTGAACACGCCGTTGGTTCAACCCCGGCCTCCGAATCGACGGTTGTGCAGGTCGAATTCAGAAAACACGGGTTGCAAGAACTGACCTTTGCTGCGGATGTTTCCGGCGCAAACCCTTCGGAGTTGGACGAGGCGTTGCCGACAGCGACGGTCCGAATCGAAAAGCGAATTGAATGGAGCGAGTCCGCGACCAACGACCCCATGCCGATGCCCATCGACACTCGAAACGAAGCTGGTGTTGAGCCCGCCAGCGCTCTGGTCATCGAATCCACCGTGTTCAATCCGGACCTCATCGCAAACATCGGGGGAGGCAGGGACGTGGAGGTGTTCTGGGAGCTCATCGACAGCACGCAGGTCGCCTGTCAATCGCAACCGGGTACCGTCAGCGAGGGGGAATCAGCAACGTGGAAGACCTTGGACTTCGACACCTCGGATGCGCACGAACTTCGCGTGAATTACGAGGAAGGACAGGACGCAATCGAGGTCGAGCAGGTGGCCTCCATTCAATACGAGCACCTTGAGACGTCGCCCGCCCTTTGAGGCCCTAACAGCAACCTTCTTCCCGTTGTGGAGCCACCACAAGGGAGACTTTGTCGACGCCTTGAAACGCTTGAAGTCGTGCGATGATGGTTCGGAAATTCGCTGCTGTGCCAATGGCGTGCATTACATCGACACAGGTGTGGCTGTGCGACAGGCAGTTGTGGTTGTAAGAGGTGATGTTCAACTCGTCGGAATGCCGCACATCAACGAGTTTGGATTCTGCATGGTGTTGAAAGTAGATGACAATGTGGCCCTCAATCACCAAATCATCGGCCATTTTATCCAATTCACCACGTCGTTTCAGGTCAGCAAACGCAACGGCGGCGTCCCTCATGAATCGACTTCGGTTTTTGTACCCAGCAGTCTCCATCAGCCCCGTCAGATCTCTGGCGAAATCGTCGTCAACGCTCAGGGAAATGATTTTGGTCATGCCCCGTCGCCATCGTCTCCATTTATAATAATATACTACGGCCTGTTTATTAGTTTTGATTATATACTAATGGTGGAACGGAAGACCATGACCACCCACTGGCAACGAGCCCTTATTGCAAGCCTTTTGTTGATTCTCTCCAGCCTCGCAGGCTGCCTGGGAGGCGACGAAGAACCAGAATCTGCAACCGTCATCGCGTCGACGTACCACGTGGCGCAACTGGCTGAAGCCGTCGGAGGCGGCCTCGTCGACGTCGAGATGATGAGCACCTCGAACGTGCCTGTCCACGACTACGAGCCAAGTGCAACGGACATCATCCGCCTGAACAATGCTGATGTCTTCCTCTATCACGGCCTGGGCTTGGAGCCCTGGGTCGATGGGGCCCTTGCCGACTTGGCCGCTGACGGTCCTGCAGTGTACTCCACCCACGCCATGCCCAGCGGTGAAGACACCCTTGACTTCCAGACCATTCTCATCAACAAACTTTGCACCTCGATGACCGGACCGGCCACAACCGACGTTCACACCCTCGCACATCACCCTCACGAAGCCGAGGAGCTTCACGGCGATGACGGCGGCCACAACTTCGCCTTCCCCGACCACGGCGAGGAGCACGATCACGACGAAGAGGAACACGACCACGACGAAGATGAGCACGACCACGGCGACCACGATGCGCTCAGCCCGGAGATGACGTTTGACAACCCCGAGGGCTGCGATGCTGGAACGTCCATCAACGTGTTCCACATGGAAGCAGGCGAGTACATGCTTGAATTTGAGTCGGAAAGCGAGGATCCGTTCCGCATGGCCATTGCGGGCATGGGTGGCGCACACGACCACGGCCACGACCACGGCGACCACGGTGAAGAAGGCCACGAGGAAGAAGGCCACGAGGAAGAAGGCCACGAGGAAGAAGGCCACGAGGAAGAAGGCCACGAGGAAGAAGGCCACGAGGAACACTTCGTCTGCCACGACACGACCACGCACGAGAATCACGACGAGTACACCAACGAAGCCGATTGTGAAGCCGCAGGCCACTCCTGGATGGAGGAGGCCCACGGTGACGAAGACGGCCATGTGTGCCACGACGAGGCCACGCACGAAAACCACGACGAGTACACCAACGAGGCTGATTGTGAAGCCGCCGGACACCACTGGATGGAGAGCGGCGAGGAAGAGCACCACCATTTCGCAATGACGGTGGTCTTGGACGACGCCACGCACCACTTTGAGGTCGAGGAAGACGAGAACCCCGGCAACGCTTCCGGCATGATGGACGTCGGAATGGCCGCACTCAACCTGTCCCTTGTGATCGAATCCGGCATGGTGATGTCCATTGCCGATGATAGGTCGCCCGACGACTGGTCCTGGTACTGGCAACTTCACCTTTGGAACGGGTCCAGTGGAGCTTGGGAGGCAAGCAACAACGGACATGACAATGTCCTTCTTGGTGAAGATTTCAGCAACGTTGCCAACTCTCCCTCAGAAGCCATGTTCATTGCGTGGGCAAAGAACACCACCGATGACAGCACGATTCCAGTCCCAGGGGAGCCAGAACACGAGGACGAAGGCATGGGCTTTGTTGGCCTCCACGTCGAAGAAGAAGGCGACTACGGCATCGCACTGCCAGCGGGCGTCTCCCTCCACATCCTTGAACTCGGCCACGACGATCACGGCGACCACGGCGACCACGGCGACCACGGCGACCACGGCGACGAGGTCTTTGAGTGGGCAGGTGTGTTTGAAACCAGCGACACCACCCATACGTGGTCCATGCAGAAGGTTGACGGAGCCTACGCCGATTCGACCATGTGGCTGGTGCTCATCCCAACCGATTCGCCAACCGAAGACACCATGCACGATCTCGAAGAAGGTGTCGACGCACTCGTCGACGCCGGATGCACGGTGGTCGAAGACGGTGAAACGATGGCCAACATCGATGCCAGTGGCACCTGCTTTGAGTTGCACGTCGGCACGGGCGACGACTCGACTTACACCATCGAAACGGCCGGCATCACCGGTATGGCGATGTACGCTCAACACGTTCCAACCGAGTTTGAGCGCGACCAGCACTACCTCAAGGACTCCGCAGGCGAAGACATTGAACCAGTCGCTCAGGAAGGAGCAGGTGCACACGACCACGGGCACGGTGAAGAAGAGATTGCTTTCGACCCGCACAGCTGGCTTGACCCTGTTGCTTACGCTGCACAGGTTGAGGTCGTTTACACCGCCCTGAGCACAGCCTTCCCGGACAACGCAGATGCATTCCGCGACAACGCCGATGCCTTCAAAGCCCAACTCGCTGACCTTGACGCTGGCTTCTTGGCTGCCTTCGGAGAGGGCGGCACCTGTCAAAAGAACACGGTCGCTGCCAACCACAACGCCTACGCTTACATCTCGCAACGCTACGGCATCGAGTTCGTCAACCTTCACGGCCTTGACCCAGAGGGTGAGCCTTCTCCAGCTGCTGTTGCAGAGGTGCTCGAGCGGGTCGAGGAGGACGGAATTACCGCCATCTACGTCGAGGAATACACGCCCAACGGCGCCCTTGACAGCCTGATCCAAGAAACAAAGTCGGCCGATCTCCCGAACGGCATTGAAGTCCTCACGCTTTCCACGATGGAGATGGCTCCGGCTGACTCAAACGACAACTACATCACCCTGATGACGGAGAACTTTGAGAATCTGAAGGCAGGTCTCGACTGTTCAGAGTAGGTCCGAGAGTTCCGATTTTGGGTCCCCACGGCGAGGTTTGTTTAAATCGCCGAGTCATGGGGTTGAGACAATGGGCGACGTGGACCGATCTTCTTTCGACCCCATTCTTGAGGTTGAGAACGTAACGGTTCGGCGAAACAAAACCAACGTCATCCAGGACGTCAACCTGGTCATCCACCCGGGTGAGTTTGTGGGTGTGGTTGGGCCCAACGGCGGTGGGAAATCAACGCTCATGCAAACCGTTCTGGGCATTCTTCGTCCGGTATCGGGAAGCGTCAAAATTGCTGGGAACTCTCCCAACTCGAGGCAGGTCTTCGGCAAGATGGCGTGGGTTTCCCAGGCTGCAGCGCACATTCCAAAGAACATCCGCTTGACGGTTCGAGAACTGGTGAGTCTGGGTTTGCTGAATCACAACAACTGGTTCATCCCGGGTCGTTCGACCTCAGCACAGACGGACAAGGCCATCGCAATGGTGGGCCTTTCACATCTGGCCGACAGGGACGTGAACAATCTTTCAGGGGGGGAGCGTCAACGAGCCGTGATTGCACGAGCACTTGCGGGGGGCTCAGAATTTCTCTTGCTTGACGAACCGATGGTTGGCATGGACCGAGCATCGCGCCAGTCTTTGCTTCAACTGCTGGACAATTTTTGCCACGATAACAACAAGACCATCTTGATGATCTCCCACGACGTGGCAGCGATGCGTCAAACGGCTCATCGCATGGTCTACCTCGAGGAACAGATTTGGTTTGACGGTCCACCACCCAATTTTCCCAGCGTTGAAGAAATCGCGAGTCTGCGAGGCATTCAGGACGTTCACGGCGGTCACCATTACGACCACGCCGCCGAACACTGCGGAGGGGCCGATCACGCAACCCCCTCTCAGGTTGTCGTTCAAAAGGAGGCGGAATGATGGGTCTTGGCGTGTGGCTGCACGAGCTTGTTTCCCCGGCCATGGAAGCCATCGCACCGTATTTGCCAGGTGATGTTTTTCCGTTCTTCTTCACGCTGGATATGTTCCAGCGGGTGCTCGTGGCGAGTTTTGTCATCACCGTCATCGCCGGCGTTCTTGGCTCGTTTTTGCTGATTCGAAACATGGCGCTCATCGGTGATGGAATAGCTCACGTAACCTTCGGCGGCGTGGCTGTTTCCATGGTTTTAGCGGGCGTCCCCACACTCCCAATGGCCACGCTCTTTGCGGTGGTTGCCGCGGTTCTCATCTTTGAACTTCAAGACAGGGGCCTCCTCGAAGGCGACACCGCCATCGCCATCATGATGACCGGCGCATTGGCGTTTGGGTTGGTCGCACTTCGCATGTGGGGCGAGGGCATCACGGCAAACGTTGAACGGTTCTTGTACGGAAACGTGCTGTTTGTGGACGATGCGAGTTTGGATTGGATTTGCACCGTTGGATTGGTTGCCTTACTCTTGCTGGGTGCGATGTACAAGGGTCTTCTTGCTGCTGCCGTGGACCCCGTCGCCGCCCGTGTGCAAGGCATCCCCGTGAGGGCCATCGGGTTGACCTTTTCCATCGTGACGGCGGTTGTTGTCGTCCTCATGGTCAAGATCATCGGCGCTTTGTTGGTCACCGCCTTGTTGGTCTCGCCGGCCGCCACGGCCCAACAAGTGGGCAAGAGTTTCCGCTCGTGCGTTCTATGGTCCCAATTCTTTGGATTGATGTCCGTTTTGATCGGAATTTATCTCTCCGCTGAGGAGGACACGGGCGCCGGTGCGATGATTGCGCTGGTGGCAGCCCTCATCTTCCTCGTCGTGGTTGTGTCGAAATCCATCGCCGTCAGGCTCGGGCCGGCGGTGGATCAACGCACGCAATGAGCGAACGAGCGACGCCGTTGTTGGTCTCAACGTCCCTTTTCGGAGCGGACTCAGAGCAGCCAGTTTTTCAAGATCTGGAGATGGTCACCCGCGAGCGTCAACTCGCCGCTGAACACCGTATCAATGGGCCAAAATCTGGCGTCGGCAGCGTCATCGCCGGCCGTTGGTTCTTGGTCGGTGCTCACGTCAATTTCATACACGACGCTGACGATGTGTTTGCGCGGGTCTCGGGCAGGGTCGCCCATGACCATGAGCAAGCGAGGCTTGGTTCCCTTCAAACCCGTCTCTTCCTCCAGTTCCCTCACAGCAGCGTGAATCGGGTCCTCGCCCTGGTCAACAAACCCGCCGGGAAGCGCCCATGCTCCTTTCATCGGTGGGTGCTTTCGTTGAATGAGCAGCACGCTCTCGCCTCGACGAACGGCGGCGTCGGCTGCGAGCGCGGGGTTGAGCCATCCGTTGCATTCATCGCAGATGGCCATCTCACTCACCGTAGCGTCGCCCTCGTTCCTGATAGGTCCGTATGGCTTTCAGCAGGTCTTTCTTTGCAAACGACGGCCAGAAGACGTCGGTGAAATACAGCTCTGAATAGGCCATCTGCCAGAGCAAAAAGTTCGAAATCCGCTCCTCGCCGCTGGTGCGAATGACGAGGTCCGGGTCGGGCATGTCAGCGGTGTACAGCCGCTTCGAGACAGCGTCCTGGTCGATGTCGTCGAGCGAAATATCACCGGCTGCGAAATCTTTGGCGATGGTCTGAATGGCGGTGATCATCTCCTCTCGGCTCCCGTAAGCCAGACACACCGTGAACACAAAATCGTCGTAGTCAGCCGTTTTTGACTCGGCGTAGTCGATGGCGTCGTTGACGCGCTCGGGCAGGAGTTCGCGACGTCCAATGACGTTGACGCGAACGTTGTTTTCGTGGATACGCTCATCGTCGGCGATGTCCCTCAAACCCTCAACGTAAAGGTCAAACAGGATGTCGAGCTCCTTTTGTGGACGGTTGAGGTTCTCCGTTGACAGTGCGTACACGGTAAACCATGGAATGTTCAGTTCCAACACCCAATCAAGAACCCGCTCCAGCTTTTCTTTGCCGATGCGGTGGCCCAGCCCGGTGGCGATGTTGCTGCGCCAGGCAAATCGACGGTTTCCGTCCATGATGATGGCGAGGTGGTTCACCTGAAGGGGGTGTTCTTGGACCTCACGGAGGAGTTTGGCTTCGACCGCTTGGCCGAGCACATCACCCATGCGTTCCGAGATGCCCATGCGTTCCCTCCACCCCTTCGTGAGGGCATACGGTGTTTGATTGCTCCCCCTTGCAAAATCAAGCAGGCCGTCATGTTTGAAGGTCGGCGCTTCGTGCACACCGCATGGCAGTGGGTGATGTCGATGCGCAGGACACTGCCGCCGCCCCGCCGTGGTATCCAATGTCGCTGGTCGGCCGAGCCTGTGACCCGTCCACGTTTGCAGACGGTGTTCCCAGCCCGTGGGGCAGGTTGCACGGCTGGGATTTTACCGTGGCGCTTTCACCCGAATGGTGGAACACGGAACCCGACGGGCGCTGGGGCGATTGGCCCAGCAAGGTCAGCCGTGTGGAGGTTGTCAACGAAACCCGGTTCGGACTGGTCCTCCACGTGGACGACGCTTGGGTTGCTCACGTTCATCCCTTCCCGACCGGTCTTGACGTCTCCACGTTAACGCTGTTTAAGCCGTGGCGGGAGGCGCTCGCTTCGGCCCCCATTCTGCTGCCCGTGGCCGGGATGAAGAGTGATCGTGGCGATCAGGTTGCGGTGTTTCCAATGCACGAGGTGCTCTCGGTTGAATCGGCGGCGAAGCGCGGCCACGAGGCCGTTCAATCCGCAGGCAAGGTGCATGCAGCGCTGGTGCTCCACGCAACGCCCAACACCGAGCGACGGTGGAACGACCGATTGAAATCGATGGAGGAAGGCCTCAAAACGACCACGCTTTGGCGAGCACCTCACACCCGCCACGTCGTGGGGTTGCCCGCCACCAACCCCTCTCTCGAGAGCATGATGGAGCGAGACGGAGGGCTGGTCGTCGTCCCCCAGCCGAGAGCGCTGGTCGACCGATTGCTCGCACCAGCGGAGCGTCGCCCCGGCGTTTGGGACGTTGCGATGATGGAACAGCGCCTCTCCATGATGGACCTGTTTGCTGGAGCCGATGCGCGTCGTGCGTTCTACGACGCATGGGGCGAAACGGTGCCGTCCTCGTGGACGTCCACCAGCGCGCTTTCGACGGTGAACGGCGGTGCGTGGATTTGGAGGTACGAGGCCATCCTAACGATGCTTGCCGAGGCACGTGCTTTCGGGCTGGAGGAACAACTCAAACGGTGCGACCGGTGGCTTCTCGACGTGTCCAGAATTCAGGCAAGGTTGGGTGAATTGCGGACGGTTCATGCCGCTCGTCGCCTCGGCGTTGTTGCAGCCGCTGCGGGCGTGATCTTCGGTTCAGGTCCCGTTCAACTCCCGTTCGTCATCGGCTCGGTCGTCGTCGCCCTCACCGCTCACGTCGTGCACCAACGACGGACACCACCGTCGTTTTGATTCAGCGTTGTTGCCGGACACGTCCGTCGTAGAATTCGATGCCCAGGTCTTCAGCGATGTTCTTGATCTGGATGATGAGTTTCGCTCGCTCTTGCCGTTCTTCAACGACGCCTGCAACGTCCCAGTAGAGGTTGAGGTCCACGTCCAACGAGGTGGCGGAAATCATGCTGACCTGACAAAAAGAAGCGTCTTCTTTGAGCGTTTTGGGGTTGTCTTCGACGGCCTTCAACACGCGCTGGCAAAAGGCGTCAACCGCCTCTCCGTCGGCGTTGATGTCGAGGTGGAGTTGCGTCTGCCACCTGCGCCACCGTCGCTTGCCCCAGTTTTCCACGGGCGAGTTCACCAGGTTGGCGTTGGGCATGGTGATGATCGTGTCTGCAGAGGTTCGAATGAGGGTCGTGCGGAGGTTGATTTCGATGACTTCACCCTCGGCGGTCCCAACGCTGATCCAATCGCCCACCTTGAACGGCCGGTCCAGCAAAACCGTGATGGCGCCAAAGAAATTCGAAATTGAATCCTTCGCAGCCAGCGCCAACGCCAGGCCGGAGATGCCCAAACCAGCGATGAGCGAGGTCAGGTCAAAGCCCATCGAATCCGCTACAAACACGGCACCGACGAACACGATGATGAACCGCAGGACGCTCTGAAGCGCTGAGATCAGGGTTTTCTCCGTGCCGTCCACCTCATCGTCCGTGTCAAACAGCATCACGATGTCGTGGACGATGTTCACCAAACGGAAGGCCCAAATGACGACGGCGATGGCGACAATGAACTGGAGGATTCCCGGCAAAAAGGTCGCGGCGATGTCCGGCATGAGGACGGGTGAGGTTGCTCGCTCCATGTCGTCGATCATGATGGAGATGACCACGTAGGCAAGTCCGACACCCGCAGCGGTCCCGAGGGCTTTGTCCGAGTCTCGGACCGTTTTGCTCTTGATGGCTTGTGACCGAATGATGGTGCCCAGCACCGTCGGTGCGAACCGCATGGTGATCATTCGGACGATGAAAATCATCACCACCAAGCCGAGAATGGCCAACAAGGTGTAGGTCGTGAATCCGAACACTTCGTTGCGAAGCGCTGAATCCGAGGCGGGGTTCCACAGGCCGTCCATGCCACCCCCAGTGAGTCATTTGGGTTGTTTTTTCCCCTCCCCACAGCACCGTTCACCCTGCGTTGTGTTCAGAACCCGCCTATCCATTTGCACGAACGCTTGAAGAACTGAAACGGATTGGGAGGAACGATAGCATGTCGTCCGCCGCACCTCTTGCTCTCCGCGCAACCTCGCCTCGCCCTACGTTGGGTTTTCTCATCGTCCTCCCGTTGCTGCTTTCGTTCGCGGCGCCCGTTGCCGAAAACGCCCTCGCTCAGGAGCCGACGACCGGCAACACTCCCGAGGCGGTGTGGTCGGACGATTACATCAACATGATTTTCCCATGGGCACCGGCCAACGATGACATTCTGCAGTTCAAACAGTACCACACCTACGAGACGATGAAGACCCGCATGATGCGTCTTGCCGAGGACAACCCTGACATCTTCGAATATCACGAAGGCATGAACGGTGGCACGAACGCGCGAGGCGAAGTGGTCACGGCCGACGCCTACGAAGGATGGGTGTACGGTCATTCCTCACCTTGGATAAAAGTCACCGCAAAACGTGCAAGGTGGCGGGGACTACAACGACTTCGTCGGCGACAACGGAAACTACCCCGACCGCCACGACGTGATGATCGTCGGTAACCACCACGCTCGAGAGTGGATGTCCTACGAGGTACCGATGATGCAACTCGAGGTCATCGCCTTTTCGTACGAGAACATCGGGTACGACAACGACGGCGACGGTCTCGTTGACGAAGACACGTGGGGCGACTCCAACGGGGACGGACAGCTTGACGACGACGGAGACTGCCTCGCCATGGCGGCTGAGTTCCAGGATTCCAACGGCGATGGCACAGCGTGTGGACCCGGGGACCTCGGCGTGGACGAGGATTACTCCGAACAGTTCATCACCGACCTCGTCAACTCTCGTGAACTCTACATCATTCCCATGCTCAACGTCGACGGCAACATCTACGACCGTGAAGTGTACATGCCAGGCCAATGCCCCGGGGAAGAAGCTTGGGACTGCTCGGCAGCTGGTTGGAGGAAGAANCTTCGNGACAACACCGTCACCGGCGTCACACCCATCCCAGACCTCGACGAAACCGTTGATGAGGGGTGCGATGGGGTTGACCTCAACCGAAACTATCAGTTTGAGTGGGGTGCTCCACTGGGCGCCACCGGGCCTTTGTTCCCGGGCATGTGCTATGCCGGTCAGAACAACGACGTGTACAACGGGCCGGTTGACGACACCGACAACGATGGGGACGGGCAGATCAACGAAGACCACGTCGATGGGAAAGACGACGACGCTGACGGCGTGACCGATGAAGACTGGTGGGGCGGCAACACCGAGCCGGAAACCAAATTCATTCAGGACATGACCGAAATGAACNACGACACGGGCGANGGCGCCAGCGAATTCAAATCCACGTTGACGCATCACTCCTACTCCGAACTCATTTTGTGGCCGTGGGGCCACTGCACCGACTGTCAGAGCCCCGACCATGAGCAACTTGAGTACCACGGCCAGCAGATGGCCGACATGACCCAATACGCCAACCTCCAATCGTCCTCTCTCTACCCGACCTCGGGTGACTTCTGCGATTGGCACTACGGCGTGCACGGCTCGTACTGCTACACGTCCGAAATCGGTACGGCGTTCCATCAGCAACCTGAGGACATTGATCACATCGCCGTTCGCAACCTCGGTCTCGGCTTTTACATCGCCGAAATCGCCGACAACCCCCGCGAGCGAGCCGATTTGGAACTCGGCAACATCTCCCAGCAGAACTACCTCCAGGAACCTCTGATGGTCGACATTCCCGACAAGGGCGACATACCCGTTGACCTGTGCGTATCCGGTGAGTTCCCCTACAGCACCAAAGACACGATTGTTCAGTGGCGTCAGGTCAAACCGAGCCGCATGCAGTCCGACTTCGGTCCTCGTGAGTGGTCCACCACCCCGTGGGAGAGCACCGATGTCCAAATGGTTGAGGGAGGATGTTCCTTGGCCGCTGGAAACGGGACGTTGCTGAGGGCCATGTTGCCTGTCTCCGAGACCGCCGTAGGCGAAGTCCACTACAAGGCCACCGTGTCCACGCTGGGCGGTGCAGACCTCTACCAGTACCCCGCCGAGGGAAGTTACTACATACTGGAAGTCNGCTACCGAGCCGCTTTCGGCAGCGTGTTTGGTGCGTTCTTCACGTTCTCCCTTGTGGCAACGTTCGTGTGGGGCGGCTTGGCGGTGGCGCTGCGCCTCATGCTCAGCGACGATGACGACGACACCGTATCAGCAAAGGATCTCCGTGAAACGACGGGCTCCATCTACGATCTGAAGGAGAGCTGAGGTGGGCCCATGTCCCAAAGCGACCAGTTCAACGGCCGTCTCGGCCTCATTTTTGCGTCGATTGGGGCAGCCATTGGCACGGGCAACATCTGGCGATTCCCCCGAATGGTCGGTGCCAACGGCGGAGGTACGTTCCTCATCCCGTGGCTGATCTTCCTCTTTGCGTGGTCCATTCCCCTCGTTATTGCTGAATACGCGATGGGCAAGCGAAGTCGGACTGGGACCATCGGGACCTTTCGAATTTTCGCAGGGCGCCGCTTCGCCTGGATGGGGCTCTGGACGGCATGGATCTCAACCGCCATCGGGTTCTACTACGCCGTGGTCTCAGGATGGACGCTGAAGTACTTCCAACTCGGCATCACGGGAGCCCTCAACGGAGAAGACGTGGACACCACCGAGGTGTGGAATGCGTTCCTTCAATCCCCGGGCCAGGTCATTTTCTTCCAGTTCATCGTTATCTTGCTCGTGCTTGGCACCATTTGGAAAGGTGCAAAAGCCATTGAGAAGGTAAACTTCTACCTGATGATTTCCCTGTTTGCGTTGCTCTTCCTCACCCTTTTCCTCTCGCTGTGGATGGATCTGAGCGACGGAAGCCTCGACGGTGCGCTGTTCATGTTCACCGTGGACTTCGACATGTTGTTCGAGCCCGAAGTGTGGATCAACGGTCTCTCTCAATCGGCGTGGTCGTGCTCTGCCGGCATGGGCATGTGCATCACCTACGCCGTGTACATGAGCAAGGACGAAGACACGGTGTTGAACGCCTTCACCATGGGCCTGGCCAACAACAGCATCTCCATCATTGCCGGCCTGGCGGTCCTTTCAGCCATCTTTGCCGTGAACCCCGACCCGCTGGCCACGGTCACGGGCGGTTCCTCGGCCATCACNTTCCTCGCTCTGCCANANGTCTTNGCCCAAGCACCGGGCGGGNNCATCGGACCGCTNNTCATGACGGCCATGTTTTTCCTGGCGCTCTCCTTTGCTGCNCTGACATCGATGATCTCCACCGTCGAGCTNTGTGTTCGAAACTTNGTTGACCANGGCTACGACCGAGAGCGCTCCGTGCTCATCACCGGTCTGGCCATCTTCATCTTCGG
>FUFK010076696.1_pt1 | contig 28968 bp, 28 predicted proteins | sample 1021851 | NCBI WGS metagenome assembly FUFK01 (sample SAMEA51879418, study PRJEB19060) | metagenome
CCTGAACCTGATGAGCCAGAAATAACAATGAAATTTTTCATAATATATTTCCTATTTGTTCTCTCAATTTCTCAGCTTGCATTTTCAAACTAATGGCATGTTTTGAAATTCTTTTGTCAAGAAATTTTGATAATATCGTATTGGATTCTCTATTTATTTCTTGCAGAATAAAATTAATTTTTTTACCAGATAATTGCTTAGACTTAATTGATTGAAAAATTTGGTTTAAATGGCTATTTATTCTATCGATCTCTTCAGAAATATCAATCTTTTCTAATTCATCAATTACATTATCATTATTTTGATTAATTTTATTTGCGTGAGTTTTTTTTTGAATTTTTTCAATTTTTAAAAGATCTTTTTGGGCTACATCTAAATACTTATAAAATTCATTTTCGATTAATGATCCTTCTTTTTGGCGCATATCAACCAATTCTTTGACTGCAGTTTTAACAGTAGAAAAAATTTTTTTTTGAATAGTGCTATTATGAGGNACNAAACTCAAAATATCATTATTTCTTAATAATTGGCTATAATTCAANTCAATACCATACTCTTTTTCAATTTCTTTGTANGCCTTTAAAACACTAGATGTTTTTTGNCTATTTAATTTGAATGCATTTTTTGAATCNACTTTAATAAATAATGTAACAGAACCTCTTAATAAATGTTTTTTTAAATAATTTCTTATTTTGTATTCAAGTGGACCAGATAAATCAAAAGATTTTGTATTTAACTCAAAATATCTCGAATTAAAAGATTTTAATTCAACGTTTATTGAAAGATTTGAATCTTCAAAACTTGAAGAACCAAAACCTGTCATACTAACCAACATTAAATTTTCACCTTTCTTTTCATATTTAATATATAAAGTAATAATACTCCTAATGGAAATAGTAGTGAAAATATAGGGAAAATTAATTTAAAACTATAGTTATCTGCTATTATTCCACCCAAGTATGCTGCGAGTCCTGAAAGTCCAAACATCAGAAAGAAGTTTAAACCGAAAACTACTGATCTAATTTTTAATGGTGCTATATCTTTAATTATTGAGTTAATTAATGGTTGAATTGAGTACATAAAAATTGCTAATAGAACTGAAACAATCACAATCAATTTCTTTCCAGCAAAAATAATTGATATAAATAAAGGAAGAAGTAGAAGAAAAACTGTCGATAATAATTTAATTCTGTCAAATTTATCTCCGAGGTAGCCTGAAAGAATTTGACCAAGAAAACCTGTTAACATAATAGCAGATACAATTGAATTTGCATTTGAATCAAAGTCTAAATTAAAAACTGACGGTATAAAAGTATTAAAGACAGTAAATGAAAGGCCTACAACAAATGAGATAAGAAAAAAAATTGTTAAAATTGAATTTTGCTTTTTATCTCTAAAGTCATTAAAGCTTATAATATCTATTTTTTTAGTATTTGGAATATACTTTAAAGATAGTGGCAGTAAAAAGGCATTTAAGATTGCAGTAAAAATAAATGCATAATGCCAACTAAAATGTAATANAGAAAAATATGATATTAGAGGACCTAAGGAAACTCCAATAGACCCAAATACTCCATGAAACGCATTTGCTTTAGCAATATTTTTATCAAAAATTTCAGAAATTAAAGTTAAAGAAACTGGATGATGGATACTGGCAAAAAGACCCAAAAGAATACTGCTGAAAGAAAACATTGTAACATTTTGTGACAAACTTACTAAAAAAGCAGATAATAGAATTCCTAATTGTGAAAAAACAATTAATTTTTTTGGCCCAAACTTGTTATATAAAAAAGACATTGGAAGCGAACCGACGCCAAAACAGAAACTTACAATACCAAAAATTAATCCTACCTCAGATGCATTGATTGAAAAAAAATCAATTAAATTAATGTACAAACTTGGTATCAACATCATAATGATGTGATTTGACATGTGAGATAAACTTAAAACAAAGAGAATGGATCTAGAAAGCAAGCTTTACTTCTTTTCTGCGAGTCGAGCAGCTTTGCCAGATAANCCACGTAAATAATATAATTTTGCTCTTCTTACTTTATTTACCCTATCAACTTTTATAGATGCAATTGATGGAGAGTGAATTGGAAAGATTCTTTCAACTCCAACACCGTTAGAAATTTTTCTAACAGTAATTGTTTCCGCAATACCAGAACCTTTTCGAGCAATAACAGTACCCTTAAATAACTGTTGTCTAACTTTTTGTCCTTCTCNTACATTAACTGAAATTGAAAGGACATCTCCTGCTTTAAAGTTCGGTATATCTTCTCTTATTGCATTAGTCATTTTAATCTTTCTCCAAAAGGTCGGGTCTTCTCTCTTTTGTTAATTCCATCTTTTTATCATTACGCCATTTTTCAATTGCTTTATGATCGCCAGATAATAATACATCTGGGACTTTTAATCCATCAATTTCACTTGGCCGCGTAAAATAAGGAGCATCTAGTAAATCATCAACAAAAGAATCAGTCAAAGCTGAATTTATATCATTCAAAACACCAGGGACTAAACGTATAATTGAATCAAAAATAATCATTGTTGATAATTCGCCGTTTGAAATTATAAAATCGCCTATTGATATTTCAAAATCGACATATTTTTCAATAACTCTTTCATCAACACCCTTATAATGACCACAGATGAAAATTAAAGAGCTTTCTGTGCTAAGATTACTACTTAAACTGTGATTTAAAACTTTACCCTTTGGAGATGGAAAAATTATTTTTGGTTTTTTTTCTGACTTTGATATACAATATTCTATAGCACCAAAAAGNGGCTCACACATCATGACCATTCCTGATCCTCCNCCATAGGGCTCATCATCTATTTTTTTATAATTATCTGTGGTGAAATCTCTAAGATTTACAATCTCAATACTAAGGTGACCTTTTTTTAGCCCTTGATTAGCTATATTGTTGTCGATTAAAGTTTTTATCGAATCAGGAAATGGCGTTATAATATAAACTTCCATATGATAAGTAAAATTTNAGTAATGAAACTTATTTTTTCTTTTTAGCTGACTTTTTTTGTTCTACAGGTTCTTCTGCTGGAGCTTCTTCAGCTACTTCCTCTGCTGGAGCTTCTTCCTCTGCTGGAGCTTCTTCTTCTGCAGGTGCTTCTTCCTCTGCAGAAGCTTCTTCTGCAGGAGCTTCTTCAGCTACTTCCTCTGCTGGAGCTTCTTCTTCTGCAGGTGCTTCTTCAGCTACTTCTTCTGCAGGTGCTTCTTCTACAGGAGCTTCTTCCTCTGCTGGAGCTTCTTCTGCTGGAACTTCTTCGTCTGCAGGAGCTTCTTCTGCAGGTGCTTCTTCCTCTGCAGGAAGCTTCTTCTGCAGNTGCTTNNTCAGCTACTTCTTCTGCAGGTGCTTCTTCAGCTACTTCTTCTGCTGGAGTTTCCTCGGCAACTTTAGCAGCAGCTTTCTCAGCTTTTAATTTTTCTTTTTTAACCTTATTGGCTTTAATTCTGTCTTGGATTACCTTATCTCTTTCTTTCTTCCATTCTTCAACAGCTTTATCAATTTCTTTTTCAGATAATCCTTGNTTCATTAAATGCCATCTNTATGCTAATCCTGATCTCTTCATTAATTTATTNACAGGATCTGTAACTTGTGCTCCAAGCTTTAACCATTCAAGAATTCTNTCNTCTTTTAAGACATAATTTTTNTCTTTATTACTTTCAATTGGGTTNTACCAACCTACTTGCTCAATTGCAGAGCCATCTCTTCTTTTCCTTGAATCAATAATTATAATTCTATAAAAAGGTCTATTTCTACGACCAATACGTTTGAGTCTAATTTTTGTTGCCATAAACTATTTTTCTCTTTTTTAAATTTTGTTATTAAAACAGGCGTAATTTGTCTAAAAGTAATGAATACTACAAATGATTTATTTTATGAAAAATCAATGGACATAAGTTTTGAAATTCCTTGTTTTTCGGCTGTTACACCATAAATACAATCTGCTGATTCCATTGTCAGTTTATTATGAGTTACCATAATGAATTGAGTAGTTTTGCTATAATCTTTAATCACATCTGTAAACTTTTTAATATTTATATCATCAAGCGGAGCATCAATTTCATCTAAGATACAAAATGGACTTGGCTTGTATTGATAAATAGAGAAAAGTAATGCAATTGCAGTTAAAGACTTCTCACCAGCAGATAACATTTTTAGGGTACTATTTCTTTTTCCGGGAGGTTGAGCAAAAATATTTATATCTGAATTTAGGGGATCTTTAGGATCTGATAACTCAATTGAACCCTTACCTCCATTGAAAAATACTGTAAACATTTTTTCAAAATTTTCTTTGACTTGATTGTATGTATCATAAAACTGTTCTTGGGCAACCATATCAATTTTTTTAATAGCTTCTTTTAAATTATTTTCAGCATCAATTAAATCAGCTTTCTGTTCNAAAAGATTATTNAGTCTCGNAGTTTTNTCTTCATGTTCATCNTTGACTGCCCAATTAATTGGACCAATAGAATCAATACTTCTTTTTATCTTTTCTACNCTAAAAACCATATCTGAAATGTTATAATCCTTAACATCTCTTAAAACAACATCATTTCCGAACTTTTCAATAATATTTTGCTCTATTTGAGTTTTTTTTATTTTTGATTCTGCAATTTTCATCTCAGCTTCTTTTATTTCATAAAAAAGATCATCTTTACTGAATTTATCAGAATCAAGCTTTGCTCTTATTGATTCCATTTTGATAAATGCTTTGTTAACATCATTTTCTTTTTTTTCTAACTCAAGATTATTTGAATTAATTTGGTCTTGTATTTTTTTAATTGATTCATCCATTTTTGAAAAATCGAATTCTTGCTCTTTTTTATATTTATCTATTTTGTCCTTATAATCTTCTATGCTTGTTTTTAATTTTTCATATTTTTTGTCAGTTTCAATTACAGTGTAATTATTATTTTTGAATTTTTCTCTGCTTTCATCTGATAAGCTATTAGTTACATCTTGATTTGAGACAATTTTAATATAATCATTATCGAATTGATTGAGTTGACTAATCTTTTTCTGAAGTTCGTCTTCAAGCAATCCGACTCCTTTAGATGACTCTAGATTCTTTTCTTGAATCTCCAAAAGCAGCTTTTCTGTAAGCTTATCAACTTTTGCTTTCATTGTCGCTAAAGATTCTTTCTCTTTTAAATATGCTTCTCTGGAATTATCAAATTCAACGCTTTCAACTTCTTTTTTTGAATTAGTTTTTTGTAAAACTTCATTCTTTTTCTTTAACATTTCCTCAAGAGGTAAAATAACATTTTCAAGATCAGTCATTCTAGCTGAGGCTAGATCTATCTCTAATTCTTTTAATTCACTTGTAAGTTTTGCATGTCTTTTAAATCGTTTTAATTGCAAATCTAATGCCTTGACTTGAATTTCAATCTCTAAGATAATATCATCAATTCTTTCTAAATCTCTTGAATTCAAATCAAACTTTCTCAAAGCAGATTTTCTTTTTGCTTTATATTTATTTACCCCAGCAGCTTCTTCAAACATTTGCCTTCTATTATCGTCTTTATCTGATAAAATTTGTTCAATCATATTCAATTCAATAACAGAGTAAGCATCCGAGGTCAGTCCGGTATCAACAAAAAGATTAGAAATATCTTTTAATCTGCAGTTATTTCTATTAATAAAATATTCACTTTCACCAGAACGATACAATCTTCTTCCAATTTCAACNTCAGAATATTCAACTGGTAACAATCCTTTATTATTTTCAATTGTTAAANAAACTTCACANAGACCTAATGGTTTTACATTAGAAGCACCATTAAAAATCACATCTTCCATTTTTGAACTTCTTAATCTCTTGGTTTTTTGCTCACCCAAAACCCATCTGATTGCATCTACGATATTTGTTTTACCACAACCATTTGGGCCAACAATGCCAGTTATACCTGAATCAAATACAACAGTTTCTTTTTTTGCAAAAGATTTAAAACCAAAAATTTCTAATTTTGAAATATGCATTGTTTATTATCCTGGAGGCCATCCTAAAGATTTACCTCCAATTAAATGAAGATGAATATGGTAGACTGTTTGACCTCCATCTTCATTACAATTAAAAATAGTCCTATATCCTGATTTATCTATGCCTAGTTTGATTGCCATTTTTTTAGCTGCATAAAACATTTTGCCTATTAATTCAGTATCTTCAACATTNAAATCGTTNAATGTCTCNATTTTCTTTTTTGGAATGATTAAAAGATGTATNGGNGCTACTGGATTTATATCATCGATTATGATTAAATCATCATCTTCATGATGAATAGTAGCAGGAATTTCCCTTAAAATTATTTTTTCGAAAATTGTTTTAGTCATTATTTATCAGTAATTCATTAATGATTGATATTAATGAAACTATAGCAGTTTCAGTCCTTAATATAGTTCTACCAAGATTAACTTTAATGAAATTTTTCTCATTTATAATTTTTTTTTCACTGTCTGAAAAATCTCCTTCAGGTCCAACAATTAAATTAATTTTTTTATTTTTTGATGAATTTTTAATTTCATTTAATTGTTCAACAAAAGTTTTATCTGAATTTATCAAACATACTATATTTACCGATTCAAAGTCATTCCATTCAATAAAATTTTTTAGCTTATTTAACTTTGGAAAGTAAGCTCTCGAACTTTGTTTACACGCAGAATGAATTGAAGATAAAAGCTTATCATGATTTACTGAAGATTTTACAGATTTATCAAATCTTACTGGAGTTAATTCATCAACTCCTAGCTCAACAGATTTTTCCAGAGCTATTTTAAATCTATTATTTTTAATTAAAGGCAGTGCAAGATGTATTTTAAAGTTTTGTTCTGATTTAATATGCTCTTTACTTAAAATTTTACCTTTCACAGCCTTTTTATTGGTCTCATTTATTATTGCTTGGTAAATGGTTCCTTGTCCATTTGTTAATGTTAATTGATCATTTATTTTAAGTCTAAGAACAGAAATAACATGGTGGGATTCTTTTTCATCAAGAACAAATGTTGTATTCTTAATATTTTGTTGATTGACAATTGAAAAATTACTCACGATTTATCTGATACTTTAGAAAAAGGTAACCTCCTCCAAAATCATCTTTGGAATGAATTGGTTTATCTACATTTAAGTAGTCATACCCCAAACCCAGAGATAATGTATTTCCAGAAGGCTGGGAAAAATTAACGCCAAACCCTAAAGAGGAACCTAAGTTAGTTTGCGATTCAGTACTTCTCCATTTTTTTGAAAAACTTGAGATTGTCTCATCGCCATCTACGGCAACAAAAGGTCCAATAGAAAAAGTTATATATGGCCTGAAGCTATTTGCTATTTGACCATCAAATAAATAGTAATTGGTTTTAAAAAATAATGGAAAAAGTAAAATATCTTTTTCTCCAGCAACTGTGAACTGATTATAGAACGGATCATAAATTGGATATTCATCATTTCTTATATCATAAAATCTTAAATCTAAACCAATTGAAATATTAGATTTTTGAAATTTTTCATATTCATAACCAAATCCATATCCATTATTTGCAAAAAGAAAATTTATATTTTGAATCTTATCTTGAGCTTTTACTGAATTTGTCATAAAAATGACAATTAATAAAATTATAGCTTTATTCATTATCTTCAAACTCTGCATCCTTTACTTTTTTAAAATCAATCTTTGTATCTTTTTTTATAAATACTTTTTCATCTTTTTTCGTTGAAATCCTAAATAAAAACCATAAAACTGCTATTGCTATGATGTATTTTATCATATTATGATGGATTAAAATATTTTATACCTTGATGAGGCTGATGAATTTCATCAAGAAGGTTATCAAAATCCTCTGAATTTTCTACAAAATCTATATTATTTGTATTTATAATTAATAATGGACCTTCTTCATAATTAACAAAAAATTCTTGATAGCGTTCATTAACTTGATTGATATAATCTTGAGTAACATGTTTCTCGAAATCTCTACCTCTTTTTTTAATATTNTTCATAAGTCTGGGAGTATCNGCCTGCAAATAGACTACTAAATCGGGCTTAACNATATCTTTTTCTAATATATCAGCAACATGTGAATAAAGCTTGAATTCTGCCTCTGAGTTCAAAGTAAAGTCAGCAAAAAGTCTATCTTTTTCAAACATATAATCTGTTACAACCCCCTTTTGTAGAAGATTTAATTGCCTAATATCTTTCTGTTGCTGCTGATATCTTTGTAAAAGAAAAAAGATTTGTGTCTGAAATGCATTTGATTCAGGATCATCATAAAAATCTTTGAGAAAAGGATTTTCCTCAAATTTTTCGAAAACTTTCCTGGCATTTAGTTTATCTGCAATCATATTAGCTAGACTGGTTTTGCCAACACCTATTGGTCCTTCAATTGCAATATATGTATCTAATTCTTTCACGCTTTCTTATCAATAATATNTTTTTGAACTACTGAAGTATCAGGACACTTTTCAAGTAAATCAACAATTTTAATATTAGTTTTAGGAAAAATTTCATCTGACGCAAGTTCTGCTAAAGGAATCAAAACAAATTTTCTTAAAAGAGCACCTGGATGTGGTATTTGTAATTCGGGAGTATCAATAAAACTATCTTTGAAAATTATTATNTCAATATCAATTGTTCGAGGATGATTTTTTTGTCTTATTTCTTCTCTACCTAACATTTTTTCAATTTCACGAATCTTATCTAAAAGTTGAAAAGCAGTAAAAGTTGTCTCAAGCTCTATGACAATATTTAGAAAAGATGGTTGATTTTCATTATAGAGAGGTTCTGTTTTGTAAAATGAAGAAGATTTTATTTTAGAAATTTCAATATATGAACCCAATATAGCAATAGATGAGGCAATGTTTGACTCTTTATCTCCGATATTAGATCCAATGGATAAATAAACTTTGTTTTTAAACATTATNCTATTTTACAAACAAAAAACCCTCAATATAGAGGGTTTTTTGCATTTTATTTTNATAATTATCAAAAGAATGAATTACATCATTCCACCCATGCCACCCATGCCCATATCTGGAGCACCACCTGGCATTGGAGAATGATCATGTTCTTCTGGTTGTTCAGTTATTGCAGCTTCAGTNGTTAATAATAATCCTGAAATNGATGCAGCATTTTCNACTGCAACTCTTGCTACTTTAGCTGGATCGATAATTCCAGCTTTGAACATATTAACGTATTCATCTTGACGAGCATCATATCCAAAATCATTCTTTCCTTCAAGAACTTTTTGAACAACTATCGAAGCTTCAACTCCTGCATTAGAACAAATTTGTCTAATAGGACCTTCAAGAGCACGTTTCATAATATCAACTCCAACTTGCTCAGAGNCAGATGCTTTTANTTTTNCTAAGTCTAAACTGGCNCTAAGTAATGCAACGCCNCCACCTGGAACTATGCCTTCTTCTACAGCTGCTCTNGTTGCATGAAGTGCATCATCAACTCTAGCTTTCTTTTCNTTCATTTCAACTTCAGTNGCTGCTCCAACATTAAGAACTGCAACTCCACCTGAAAGCTTAGCTANTCTTTCTTGCATCTTTTCTTTGTCATAGTCNGATGAAGATTTTTCAATTTGAACTTTAATTTCATTAACTCTAGCATCAATTGCCGATTTATCACCACTTCCGTCAACAATAGTTGTATTATCTTTATCACTTACAACTTTTTTACAAGTTCCTAGATAATCGAGTGTAGCACTTTCAAGTTTATAGCCTTGTTCTTCGGAAATAACAGTTGCACCAGTTAAAATTGCAATATCCTCAAGCATAGCTTTTCTTCTGTCACCAAATCCAGGAGCTTTTACTGCTAAAACCTTAAAAGTTCCTCTTAATTTGTTAACTACTAGTGTAGCCAATGCTTCACCTTCAATATCTTCAGCAATAATTAAGATTGGCTTTCCTGCTTGAACTACCTTTTCTAGGAGAGGTAGCAAATCTTTCATATTGCTAATTTTTTTGTCATGAACTAAAACAAAAGGATCATCTAAATCAGCTTCCATTGAATCGGAATTAGTTACAAAATATGGAGATAAATACCCTCTGTCAAATTGCATACCCTCAACAAACTCTAAATAAGTTTCAGCGGTTTTAGATTCTTCGACAGTAATGACTCCGTCTTTACCAACTTTATCCATTGCTTCAGCAATTTTTGAACCAATTTCATTGTCATCATTTGCGGATATTGTTGCAACTTGAGCTATTTGCTTTGAGTCAGGAATATCTTTAGATAGTTTTGAAATAGATTTAACTACACTATCTTTTGCTAAATCAATTCCTTTTTTAATTTCCATTGGATTTGCTCCGGCTGTAACATTTTTTAATCCTTCTGCAATAATTGATTGAGCTAAAACTGTTGCTGTTGTTGTTCCATCACCTGCAACATCTGATGTCTTGGATGCAACCTCTCTTACCATTTGAGCACCAACATTTTCAAGCTGATTTTCTAAATCAATTTCTTTTGCAACTGAAACACCATCTTTTGTTACAAGCGGTGATCCAAATTTTCTTTCAATAACTACATTTCTACCTTTNGGACCTAAGGTAACCTTGACAGCGTTAGCAAGCTTATCTACGCCCTTTTTGAGAGCTCCTCTTGCTTCTGTATCATATGCGATATCTTTAGCCATTTAATCCTCCTTATAAAATTGCCAGAATATCACTCTCTCTCATGATAAGCAAGTCTTTGCCTTCATAGGTGATTTCTGTACCTGAATATTTACCATATAATACTACGTCGCCTGTTTTAACGGACATTTTGCTTGTAGTACCATCTTCATTATTTTTTCCTGGACCAACCACAACTACAGTACCTTGTTGAGGTTTTTCTTGAGCAGTATCAGGAAGTATAATTCCACTAGCTGTTGTTTCATCAGCAGCCATCGCTTCTACAACTACTCTATCTTCGAGCGGTTTAATTTTTAAAGACATTGTTTCATCCTTTTATTAGTTAAATAATATAAAGTTATATATGCAAAAAATGTGCCAATAAGCATTTTAACTATTTTTTATGCAAAAATGTCATATCTACTTATTTTTTGCACGATAATTTTAAAATTTTGTATCTAGAATTACAAATGAAATATTAATTATCTGCCTGTACTACCAAATCCGCCTTCGCCTCGGCTAGATTCAGACAACTCTTCCACTAATTCAAAATCAATAGGAGAACTATCAACAGCAACTAATTGAAAATATCTTTCTCCTCTCTTTATGTGAAAATCTTTATCATATATATTATCAACCATACCAATTAATTCGCCTCTATACCCACCATCAATAAGACCAATAGAATTAGCAAGCCTTAAAGGAGTCTTNGANATACTAGACCTTGGAAATAAATAGTACGCTTTATTATCTAAATTTTCGCATGCTATTTGTANTGGAATTGGTTGTGTACTTTTNGCTGGAATGATCTGATCTTCAACAACAAATAAATCTAATCCAGCNTCNCCAGANTGAAAATGTGAATGATTTTCATAGAGCTCTTTTGCTCTANCGTTAAAAGCNTTAATCCTTAATTTCATTTTTATGAATAAGNGTTCTAATNGGATAAGGNATATCGATTTTTTCCTCTTTAAACTTTTTGTGAAGCTTTTTTATATAACTATTAAGTATAGTGTTATGATCTCCAAAGTTTTTTCCTTGAAAATAAATGAAAAAATTAATGCTGGAATCTGCAAATTCTCTAAACCTTATAACTGGTTTGTAAGATTTACTAACACAATCTAGCTCATCATAAATTTCATTGGCTACTTCTAAAGCAACTTTCTCAACATGTTCAAGGTCACTATCGTATGAAACTCCAATCTGAATAGGAACTCTAAAAGCAGAGTCCATAGAAGAAAAGTTTTTAGAAATTGAACCTGAAAGTACAGAATTAGGAATAGAAATTATGTTATTAGCTCTCTCACGAATTGTGGTGTATCTCCAGCCAACGTTTTCAACATAACCCTGGTAACCGTTATCGAGTTGTACATAATCACCTTCTTGCATTGTTTTACTCAAAAGAATATTAATTCCACCAAATAAATCTGACAATGTATCTTTTAGTGCTAATGAAACTGCCAAACCCCCAACACCTAATGCAGTAATTAAGGGTGTAATTGAAATACCAAAAGACTGTAAAATAAACAAAATGCCAATTGAAAAAATTGCAACATTTGTCAAGCCTTTAAAAATACCTGTTGAAGGTAAAGATTTATTTGTTTGAGACCAAATATCAAGCAGCCCAAGTACGACTCTCGAAGCGGTTAAACTAATAGAAATGATTAAAAAAGCAGATATAATTTTTTGATAAATATCTTCAGGTCCTGGAAGCTCTGAATTTCCAACAGCTATCGATGAAAAAGCTAGAAAAAACCAAAATACGATAACAGAATTAATTGCATTAATCACTACGTCATCACTTTGCCAATTGTTTTTCTCTGAAAGAGATATTAGTCTTGAAACAAGAAATTTTTTGAAAAATAAGCCTAAAACAAGTCCTAAAAGGATTGTAATAATTGGTTCAATCCAAATTAATAAATTTGCCGGTATATAGTTTTCTAAGCCCATGAAAGGACTTTACACATAAAAGTTTAATTGTTCAAGCAATGTAAGTTAATTTTTAGGATCGATCCAATCGTCATTTTCTTTAATTAACTGTATCAATTCATCAACAGCATGCTCACTTGAAATATTTCTTTTTACTAATTCTTTGCCCTTATAAAGTGATATAACTCCGTCTCCAGAACCTACATAACCATAATCCGCATCTGCCATCTCTCCAGGTCCGTTAACAATACAGCCCATAACTGAAATCTTAAGCCCTTTTAAATGGTTTGTATGCTCTTTGACTAAAGCTGTGGTTTCTTGTAAATCAAATTTTGTTCTTCCACATGAAGGGCATGATATATAGTCAGTTTTAAATATTCTTGTTCTAGTATTTTGTAAAATCAAAAATGAAAGTTCATTTATCTTTGAATTAAAATCTTTTGTCTGAATCCATATACCATTTCCCATCCCCTCTAACAAAATTGAACCAATATCGATTGAGGCGTCTATAGCAACTTTCTCAAAGTCTGAACTTTGATAACTACCTTTTAAAATAATTGGAATTTCTATTTGTTTTTCTTCAAGAAAATTAAAGGCGCTTAGTAGTTCATGTCTATTTGCATTGTCAACATTTAAAACTATTACAACATTATTAGAGAATGTTTGCATAATAGTATTAGTTATTTTTGTTGATTCAATTTCAACAAAATTTAAAACATCAGAAGCTAATTCAGACTTTCTAAAATCTTTTAATGAATTAAAATAAGGAAAAATATTTTTTGAAAGATTTTCATTCCAATCTTTGCCCTCAATTATATATTTTTTTGAGTCATCAATATTATCGAGATCATCGATAAATAAATAATCTGGAAAATTTCCTTCAAAATCATTTGAATTATTTGAAATCACAATAGGTGGGTTTTTGTCTCCAATATTATTAACAGATTTAGTCTCTCTTTTAAAAAATGAAAAAGCTCTTTTATCAGTATTCTTAAGTCTTCTTTTTTTAGAAATACTATCTATTTTTTCAAGAATTTTTTCAGCTGCAGGTATTTCAAACTCAGGATCTTCGGTTAATGATACACGAATCGTATCTCCTATACCTTCCGTTAGCAAGGTTCCAATTCCCAATGCGGACTTTATTCTACCGTCTAGTCCATCTCCTGCTTCAGTAACTCCTAAATGAAGTGGAAAATGCATATTTTCATTTTCCATGGATTTAACAAGTAACCTGTATGCATGTATCATTACAATTGGATTGCTTGATTTCATTGATAAGACAATTTGATCATATTCATTTTGTTTGCAAATCCTTAAAAACTCCATTGCTGATTCAACCATACCTAATGGAGTATCACCAAACCTATTCATTACTCTATCTGACAATGATCCGTGATTCGTACCAATTCTCATTGCAACATTATTTTTTTTACAGGAATTTATTAGAGGAATAAATTTCTCTTCAATTTTTAAAAGCTCATCTTGATAAGTTTTTTCATCGTATTCTTTGACTTCAAATTTTTTCTTATCGACATAATTTCCAGGATTAATTCTTACTTTTTCCACTATTTTTGATGCTTCTAATGCAGCATTTGGAGTAAAATGAATATCAGCAACTAATGGATCATCATAACCTTTTGCAACCAAAGCATCTTTTATGTTTAATAAATTTTTTGCTTCATTAATATTTGGAGCTGTAAATCTAACTAGTTTTCCGCCTGCTTGAATGATTCTTATGGCTTCATTTACGCTTTTATTAGTATCCATGGTAGATGCTGTTGTCATAGATTGGGTTTTGATGCTATGATCGCTGCCAATAAAGACCTTACCTATTTTAACACTTAAAGTTTTTCTTCTCATGTTATCTAACTTTGAAAGTAGTCAAAGACATTAGAGCAAANAGNATGCCTATTATCCAAAATCTAGTAACGACTCTTGATTCAGGCCATCCTTTGAGTTCAAAATGATGATGAATTGGTGCCATTAGAAAGAATTTTTTACCAGTACCGTATTTGTTTTTTGTATATCTAAAAAATAAAACCTGAATGATAACAGATAAGGTTTCAATTACAAAGACTCCTCCGACAATTAACAATAATACTTCCTTCTTTAGAAGAATTGCTAATGTTCCCAACGCAGCTCCAGTTGATAAAGATCCTACATCTCCCATAAAAATCTCGGCAGGTTTTGCATTAAACCACAAGAAGCCAAGACAACCACCAAAAAACGCAGTAGCAAAGATTGTCAGTTCACTTGCTAGTGGCAAATAAGCAATATATAAATAATCGGTAAAATCAACTCTTCCTGATATGTATGCTATTATTCCAAATACACTTACTGAAATAGCTAACAATCCGGCAGCTAAACCATCAAGACCGTCCGTAAGGTTTACTGCATTTGAAGTAGCTGAAACAACTAAAATAATAAAAATAGCATAAATGATAGGATAAAAGAAATTAATAGAAACATTTTTTAAAAAAGGGACAAAAGTTAAAAGAGTATAGTCCCCATATACATTTGAACTTATTAGTATGTATGAAATGAATACTCCAAGAATAGTTTGAGCTAGCAATTTATATCTTCCACTCAAACCGTCTTTTCTTTTCTTAACAACTTTTAAGTAATCATCATAAAAACCAACTAGCCCCATCCAAACCATTGAAATACATATTATTTGAATAAATAAATTATTTAAATCTGCTAATAGTACAGTAGGGATAATTGTAGAAAGAATAATCAATACTCCTCCCATAGTAGGAGTACCCTGTTTTTCTTTATGAGAATCCGGACCATGATCTCTTATGGATTCACCTATCTGAAGATTTATTAATTTTTTTACAACGAAGGGTCCAAAGATAAAGCTTATTAATAGAGCAAGAATCGCACTTGCACCAGCTCTAAAAGTGATGTATTCAAAAAGATTTAAGAAACCAAAAAATTCTCTTAGTGGTAATAATAATTCATTTAACATTTTTTAATTCATTTATTAATTGATNAAGTTGCATACTTCTGGACCCCTTAATCAAAACAATGTCTCCATCTGTTAAAAGTTCATTTAACTTTTCTAATAAAGAAAAATTATCATTGAAATGTAAGCTTAATGCAAAGTTATTACTATTAGATTGTGCATTTTTAGCCAACTTACCAACAGTTAATAAAATATCTGCTTTTTCAACTGCATATTGACCTATTTTTTTATGAAAAATCTCTTCATTAGCTCCAAGCTCCTTCATATCTCCAAAAACAAAAAATTTTCTACATTCTTGAAAACCACTCAGATGATCTAATGCCGCTTTAACAGATTCTGGATTTGCATTGTATGAATCGTCTATTATTTTAAACTTATTTAATGAGAAAATTTCACCTCTTCCTGGAGGCATTTTGAAACTTTCTAAGCAATTAATTAATAAATCTCCATTCAAGTCCGGAAAGTTGCTATCATTAAAGATATCATTAACAACATGAGAAGCAATTTCTAAATTTTTAATAAAAATATTACTTTTATCCTCTTTAAAATTAATTGCTAAAGAGTTTGGCTTTGTCTCATGGAAGTTAAATTTCTTTGTTGAATGGTTGAGTATAGATTTTTTTTCTTTTTCAATATTTTCTATTGAACCAAATCCATCAAGATGTGCTGCAGCAATACTTGTAATTACTCCATAGTCTGGTTTAACTATTGAGGATAAATATTCTATATCTCCAACTTTATTTGCTCCTAATTCAAGAACATATATTTCAGAATCAAGAGCAAAAGAAAGAATTGATAAAGGAACGCTTATTGAGGTGTTATAATTACCTAAAGTTTTTTCAACTTTAAACTTTGATTGAAGAAGGTGTGCTATCAAATCCTTGGTTGTGGTTTTCCCGTTTGAACCTGTGATTCCAACAATTCTTCCATTAAAACTCTTTAACCAGTTAATTAATAACTCTTTTATGAAAACATTTAAATCTTCAACTAAAAGATGATGGCTACTTTCATTTTCATATGATGATAACGTATAACTTGCACCATCTTGTATAGCTTGATCAACAAAATCATTGCCATCAAAGTTTTCTCCTTTAATAGCAATAAATAGATCATTTTTTTTGATATTTCTGCTATCTATCGATATTCCATTTATCGGCCTATCAATAGATTGTTCAAAGAAAGTTTCAAAAACTGTTAAAAAATGGTTTTTTTCCTTTAAATCAATTCTCATAAAATTCTTTAATTATATCACTATCAGAATAAAAATGTTTCGTACCATTAATTTCTTGATACTCTTCCGTTCCTTTTCCAAAGATAATTANTATTTCATCTGACTTTAAATTTGTTAAAGCAAATTTAAGCGCTTCTTTTCTATCATTGAAAATATGATGATTTTCATAAGAAAATCCTTCTATTACATCATTATTTATTAATTCAATGTCTTCAAATCTAGGATTATCAGGCGCTAGATAACATTCTATAGAATATTTTTCAACAACTTCTGCCATTTTTGGCCTTTTAGACTTATCTCTACCGCCTCCAGCACCAAAAAGAACTTTCAAAGGANGACTAAAGTTTTCTTTTAGAGCTTTTAATGTCCTGAAATATGCATCAGGTGAATGTGCATAATCTAAAAATATCATTTGATTGCTTTTATTTTTAACCAAATGAAGTCTTCCATCTATATTTTCACAATTTTTAATTCCTTCTATAATAGATTGTCTTGAAATATTAAGCTCAATTGCAATAGATGCAGCAAGAATCAGGTTTTCTAAATTAAATGAACCAATAAGCTTTGATTCAAAGTCTAAAGTTTTGGAGTCCCATGCTAAAGTACCTGCTATTCCTNNACTATTAATGCTATNTGATGTGCAAAAATAATCAGCATCTTCAGTTTTAAGAGAAATACATTTGACATTTGAATTTAACTCAGCAATTCTCTTACCATACTCATCATCAATCATTACAACAGAAGAGCCATTATCTTTATTTAAATTAAAAAGTTTAAGTTTTTCACTAAAATATTCATCCATTGTCTTATGATAATCTAAATGATCAAGTGTAAGATTTGTAAATGCAGTTATATCAAAAAAAATGTTTTCTATTCTTCTTTGTGATAATGCGTGAGAAGAAACTTCTAATATAACATTTTTGTAATTTTCATTAACTGCATGATTTAATATTTCATACAAATCAAAAATATCTGGTGTAGTTAGTCCAGGTTTTATCTCAACAGAAGGCTGTATTCCACTTGTGCCTATCTGTAATGTCTTTTGATTTGTCGCATCTAAAATGCTTTTTAAAATGGTTGATGTAGATGTTTTACCATTCGTACCGGTAATTCCTATCAACTTTACTTTATTTTGAGGATAATTGTAAAAATTTGAACAAGCAATGCCTGCTGCAATTCTTACATCTTTAACTTTAACTACATTTTTTTGAGATTCTAACTTATCAGAATCGGTAATCGCTAAGCAAGCTCCGTTTTTAAATGCATCTTCAATGAAGTCATTTCCATCATTATTCTCTCCTTTAAAAGCAAAAAAAATGTATCCTTTTTTTACTTTTAAGGAATTATTAGTAAGACCCTGAACTAATACTTTAGGCAGTTCAATAGATTCATTTAGAATAGTATTTAATACTTTATCTATTTCTATCATAAATCGTATTTATNTCTGAATGATTGATTACNGGNGGCATGTGAATATANCTNATATAATCATCNAGTGATCTTTGATCCCATGGGTCTTTAAAATAATTGTCAGTATCTAAAAAACCTTTTCTTGAGTTNTAATATGTNAACTTATCTAGAGANGAATTAAAAAAACCACTTGAATANGAATCGTTATTATTAGAAATATATTTGCTTGCTTCAACCCAACCAGGTAATCCAGCATCAAGATAAAGTGATGTAGAATTATTTACAGGAAGAAACATGCCAGTATTATTTTTTTGATCAAATCTGTTGTATTCTGGAGCATTAAGTTTAATTGACTCATTAATCACATCTAGTTTAAAAAAAGTTTCAAGNGTTTCATTNGTATTGATATTTGCAATTAACATNAATTCTAANTCAGATAATTCCTCAACGAGCAAAGGTTGAATATTGTCAGAAATANTGTCACTGACATCTTGNCCATAAAGACTTACAAAAAATAATAGAGATAAAATCAACCTAATCATCTAAACTTACCTTCATTCTACTTTTTTTTACCTGTGATCTTCTTTTTTTAGTTTCAACTCTTTTTACTTTAGAACTCCTCGAAGGTTTCGTAGGAATTCTTTTTGCTTGTATTTTAATATCNCTAAATAATTTTTCTAATCTATTTATAGCATCATCTTTATTTTTTTTCTGAGATTTATAAGATTGAGCAATAATTGTTATAAATCCATTTTTTGAAATTCTTTTTCCATAGGCAGATATAAATCTCTGTCTCATCTCATCAGAAATATCTGATTCAAATATATTATATTTTAATTGAACAGCTGTTGAAACTTTATTGACATGTTGTCCGCCTGGCCCGCTAGATCTAACAAAGGAAAAATGTAACTCTGATTCTTTAATTTTTATCATTAAAATTGTTTATAAAATTTACAGAAATTTTTATGAATAGTTTTACAAAACATCGTATAACAGTTTTTGGCATAAATGGATGCCATGATGCTATTAAATCATCAATCATTGATGTTAATCAAGTAATTCTTGAAAGAAATTCCCCTGCAGATAACAGTGAAAAAATGAATACTTTACTAACAGAGATACCACAAAATCTAATTGAGAAAGTTGATTCTGAAAGCTTTAAAAGATATGTTGATAATAATAGAGCGCAAGGCATCTATATCAAAGCCCAAGCCAAGACCTTTCACGAACTACCGATAGTTGAAAATGAAACTGCTTGTTTTGTTGTTCTTGACCAGGTTCAAGATCCTCACAACTTAGGGCAAATCTTAAGAATTTGTGCTGGTGGAAATATTGACGGAGTTGTTATTACGGATCGAAATAGTGTTTCAATGACAAGCGCTGTGGCACAAGTCAGTCAAGGAGGGTTCTCAAAAGTGCCTTTATTTTCAGTAACAAATATCAATAAAGCTATTAGTCATTTTAAAGATAATGACTTTTGGATAACAAGTTTCGAAAATAATATTGAAGCAAAAGATTGGTATGCTATTGATCTGAAAGGNAGATCTGTCTTGATTTTTGGAGGTGAAGGAAGCGGTATTAGCAAACAAGTACTTAAAAATTCAGATTTTCTTGCAACGATTCCTATGTCCCATGATATGAATTCTTTAAATGTTGCTACTGCAGTAAGTGCTATAGTCTTTGAAAGATTAAGACAAGTACTTAGTTAAGTTTGGCGAACTCTTCAGTTGCTTTCCAAACTCTCCATACATTCTTATAGCAAATTTTTTCAATTTCCTCTTCTGTATATCCTCTTTTTAGAAGATGAAAAATAACCATTGGAAAACCTTCTGGGCCTTTTAAATCTGTTGGAAGTGTATAACCAACTCCGTCGAAATCAGAACCAAAACCGACATGATCAATACCAACTAAATTGACAACATGATCAATATGATCAGCAACTTTTTCAGAGCTAACATATAAAAATCTTTTATCGTATTGCTCTCTTCTATATTCATCGTATGACGCATAATCAGTTGGATCTAAATTATTATCTTTAATATACTTTGCAACATCAGCATCAATGGGAGCTTTGGTATCTTTCGAGGCTTGATCAACAAAATATGATGCAAAATTTATTTGAACAACTCCACCGTTTTCTGCAAGTCTTTTAATCATATCATCATCCATATTTCTTTCCCAATCAGGAGTAAAATGTCTACATGATGAGTGTGAAGCAATTGCTGGAACTTGAGTAACATCCATAACTTGATAAAATGCGTCATCAGAAACGTGTGAAATATCTACCATAATACCTACACGATTCATTTCTTTCACAACTTCTCTTCCGTAAGCACTTAGACCATTATGTGTACGTTTTCCAAGATTGTATGATGAGTCGCAAATTGCGTTATCTTCTGAGTGCGTAAGTGTAATGTAGCTAATGCCTTTGTCATGAAAATATTGAACGTTGGATAAATCTCCTTCAAGGGGAGCTCCGTTTTCCATACCCATTGGTAATGCTATTTTTCCTTCTGACACGATTCTTTCAGCTTCTTCAGGACTATGAGCAATCTCAAATTTATCTGGATGATCAGAAACTATTCTTTCAACAATAGCTATTAATTCTTCTGCTTTTTCTTTCGCGCCGCCAGTTACTTGGTAAGTTGCAGGAACATAGATAGCCATAAAAGGAACATCTAACCCACCTTCTTTAGCTCTAACATAATCAAAATCACCTGGAGACCTTTTTGAAATATCTTCATAACCCCACTTATGCATTCTCCATGGAGTATCAATGTGGCCATCAGTAATAATAAATTTTTGAGATAATTCTTTAGCTTTTTCCATCAACTGTTCATCATTATTNGAATTACAATTCATAATTAGTAGTGTTGAAAGAACGATTAAAAAAGATTTGTATAACTTCATTATTTATATCCTTTTTCATTTGGAGGTTAGTAGCGGGAGTAGGATTTGAACCTACGACCTCCGGGTTATGAGCCCGACGAGCTACCAAGCTGCTCCATCCCGCGATCTGTTTGTATAATAACTATAAATAGAAAAAGGAGGAACTTTTTTTTAAAAAAAACATAAGTATTAATGAGGAGCAAGTTAAAGTTTAAAATTACCTCTTAATTCCTTTCTCTTACCCTTGGTTAGGTTTTAATTTGCTCCTCGAATTAATAAATTCTTTTAGGACGAATTCCAAGTGCAGTAACTAAAACATAAGAAGTAGAATCAATTTTTTTTGCAATGTGATTAATATCAATATTTCCATGCTCATTTGCTCCAAAAATCAATACTTCATCCCCTAAGTTTAAATCAGCAGATCCTATGTCAATCATTAACTGATCCATACAAATTCTTCCAGTAATTTTAAAATCTTGATTTTGAAACTTTACAAAACCATCAATATACCAAGGACGTGGGACTCCATCAGCAAAACCAGCTTGTACAACAGCTATTCGAGTATCTGATTTGGTTTTATAAACTCCACCGTAGCTAATTTGAGTACCAGCTTTAACGTCCCTAATTTCAACAATAGGGGCAGTAAATGTCATAACAGGTTTAATTGGAAGCTTTTGAGGTACTTCATCAGATGGAAAAGCTCCATAAAGAAGCATTCCAGTTCTAACCATATTAAATCTGGAATCTTGAACATTCAAAATAGCTCCACTGTTACTACAATGAACAAAATCAAAGGACATACCTAATTTTTTAGAAATTTCTACAACGTCACTAAATTTACTGAGCTGACTATTAGCATAGGAAAGGTCTCCTTCATCCGCAGTGGCAAAATGGGAGTACAATCCCTCCAATTCAATAGTATCAAGCTGATTTGCTTCTTGCAAAAATGCTTCAGCTTCTTCAAATGGGACTCCTAATCTTGTCATACCTGTATCAATCTTTAAATGAACTTTGACAGTATTTCCAACGTGTGCTTTTAGTGCTTTCAAATCATCAAATGATGAGATATTGAGAGTAAGGTTATACTTTGAAGCTTCATCAATTCTTGATGGATCAAATTTTGCGTAAATAAAAATATCTGTTTTAATGCCAGCATCTCGCAATTCAATNCCTTCATCAATAGTGAACACAGCTAAATATCTCACTCCCTCTTCTTCAAGAGCTTTAGATACTTCTACAGCTCCATGCCCATACGCATTTGCCTTTACTGTAGCCATGATAGGTATCTCTCCAACTTTACTCTTAACTATTTGATAGTTTTTTTTCAGTTGGTGTAAATCAATATGAACTTTTGGACCTAAATAACTCATTAATGCGCCTCATACCATGAAGGACCAATACCAAAATCTATTTCAATTGGAACATCAAGCTTCATTGCATTTCTCATATGTTCAATTACCATTTTTGAAATATAATCAATTTCATCTTGATGGACTTCTAATAACAACTCATCATGAATTTGCATTATAAGTTTAGATTTTAAATTTTCTTTATTCATTTGACGATGAATTTTAATCATGGCCAATTTAATCATTTCTGCAGCAGTCCCTTGAATTGGCATATTAATTGCCATTCGCTCAGCCGCATCTCTTCGAATTTTATTTTGACTGTCTGAGTCCCAAACAGCTCTTTTTCTTCCTAATAAAGTTTCAACAGATTTTGTTTCTTTAATCTGTAGTTTAGAATTTTCAATATATTGTTCAATTCCTCTATATTTCTGAAAGTATGCATCTTTAATTTGCTTTGCTTCTCCAAATGGAATATCAAGCTCTTGACTTAATCTAAATGGACCTGCTCCATACATTATCCCAAAGTTTACAATTTTAGCAATCCTTCTCATTTCTGGAAGGACCATATCATCATTATCAACATTGAAAATATTTTTTGCAGTGAAAGTATGTATATCTTCACCATTATTTAGTGCAGAAATTAATGATTCATCTCCACTTAGATGCGCCATTACTCTTAATTCTACTTGCGAATAGTCTGCAGAAAAAATTTGATATTCATTTGATTGAGCTTTAATTGCTTTTCTTATTTCTTTACCATCTTCAGTTCTAATTGGAATGTTTTGAAAATTAGGGCTGCTTGTAGACAATCTCCCAGTAGCGGTCATAGTTTGATTGAAAGATGAGTGAACTCTCTGGGTATCTGAAATAATATANGANGGNAATGGATCNAAATAAGTATTTTTTAACTTATACAACTTTCTGTATGAAAGAATTAACTCTGGCAAAGGATGTTTATCCTTCAACTCACTTAAAACAGCTTCTGCAGTTGACCTTTTCTTAATCATCGGAAGTTTTAACTTATCAAAAAGTATGACTGCAAGCTGTTGCGATGAATTAAGGTTNAATTCTTCTCCAGCTAGATTAATTATCTCTAATTCCAATGATTCAATTTTTTTTCCAATCTCATTGGATCTGTTTTCTAAGTATTCNTTATCAATAAAAATACCATTGAATTGCATATCTATGAGCACAGGTAATAAATCTATTTCNATGGACTTAAAATAATTAAACAACTTTTGTTTTTTTAAGTCTTTCATAAAAATTTCGGTCAGTTCAATAACAACATCTGCATCTTCTGCAGCATAAAAAGAGATATCATCTAAAGAAACTTGATCCATAGTAATTTGATTTTTTCCAACTCCAATTAAGTCTTTAATCGGTACCATTTTGTAGTTCAAATGAGCTAAGGATAAGTTATCAAGCTTATATGACCTAGCGTTTGGATTTAATAAATGTGCAGCAATCATAGTATCAAATTCAATACCCTTAAGATCAATTCCAAAACGCTTCATAATAAGAGCGTCGTACTTAATATTTTGTCCTGTTTTTGGAATGTTTTCATCTTCTAAAAATGGTTTTAATATTCTAATTACTTCATCTAAATCGTTGTTCCCAAATAAATTTTCTTTTTTATCCTTAAATAAAATTGGAACATAAAATCCAGTGTCTTTCTTTGTTGAAAAGCTAAAGCCAACAATTTCAGCTGCCATAGGATTCACAGAGGTAGTCTCTAAATCAACTGATAACCATTTGCCCTGCTCTAACGATTCAACAAAACCGATCAAATCTTCTAAATTTAGAATGTTTTTATAATCTTTCTTTCTATCAACTGATTCTTTTTCAATGGTTTCAGTTGATCCAATTTTTTTAAGTAAGCCAGAAAACTCTAACTCTTTGAAAATATCCTCTAGTTTTGAAGTATTCATTTCCTTGATTTCAAAATCTTCAACAGAATAATCAATGTTTACATCAGTAAGAATGGTTACAAGCTGTTTACTTAATAANGCATTATCCTTATCTGATAGTAATTTATCTTTCATTTTTTCATTTTTAATTGAATCTATGTTTTCGTAAATATTCTCAATATTTCCGTGCTCTTGAATAAGCTTCATAGCTGTTTTTGGGCCAACTCCTTGAACGCCAGGAACATTATCAGAGCTATCTCCCATAAGACCAAGTAAATCAATGATATTTTTGGGACCTACTCCCCATTTTTCTACAACTTTTTTAACATCAAATATTTCTTTTTCTCTCTTTCTAGCTTGAGGAGCATATAGAAATGTTGAATCATTAATTAATTGCATAAAATCTTTATCACCGCTNACAATATTACACTGTAAATCACTATCACCACATTGCTTAGCAACAGTTCCAATAATATCATCNGCTTCAACGCCATCTACTCTTAAAACAGGGATATTCATACCTTCAAGNANNNTCCATAANTATGGTAATTGAGTCTGTATTTCATCTGGCATTTCAGATCGATTAGCTTTGTATTCTTCAAAAATTTCATGTCTAAAATTTTTTCCTTTNGAATCNAATGCNGCTACTAAATANTCTGGTTTTTCNTCTTCAATCAGTTGAAAGACTTGATTTGCNAANCCAAAAATAGCGCTTGTNGGNGTNCCTGCAGAATTGGTAAGTGGATTTCTAATTAATGCGTAATGCGCTCGATATAAGGTAGCATAACCATCAATAATGAATAATCTTTTTTGTTTTGTTGAGCTCATAATTTAGCGGGCAATAATACCCGCTAAATTATAAAAATAAGACATTAGAAACTATATGTTAATGACATTCCAATTTCTCTTGGAGGGCCAAATGATTTATATAGTTTTTCGTGAAAATGAGGAGGTTCTAGACCAAAAATAAATCCTCTGTCTGCGTAAGACTCATCAAGAATATTTTTAGCATACACTCCTAATCTTAGCTTATTGAAAGAATGTGAATAATATGCATTCAATAAATGATATGGATCAGATTCGTATGAATCATTTTGGGAATCAAAGATGAATGCATCTTTACCTGCAATTTCTACCATTAATGAACTATCTTCTGTGAAATTGTAGTTAAACGTTAAGCTATAATTCCAATTTGGAGCATGAGCTATTTGTCCATGCTCAGCATGTCCTTCATGTCCACCGTGGTCATCATGGTCATCTCCATGGTCATCTCCATGGTCATCTCCATGGTCATCGTGATCTTCATCATGATCATCTTCACCGTGCTCATCACCGTGCTCATCACCGTGTTCATCACCGTGTTCAGCATGGTCCCCGAATTCAATTTCACTACTCATTAAGCCAAGCGATAATCCCATTGAGAATCTATCATTAAGTTTGAATTCACCACTTGTTTCAGATCCATACTCATATCCTGAATCAGCATTTTGTTTAAAAAATGCAAAAGCATTTGGATTTGATGGATCTAACTGCTCTGAAGTCTCAAAAATGTGACCATCATGTTCTAAATAAAACAATGAAGTTGATAACTTAATGTTATCTGTATACCATCTAATACCTGTTGTCACATCAAAGTAGATTTCATCATCATAAGTTTTATCTTCCATATCTAAGTAAGGATTCTGATTTACACCAGCTGGATGATAACCTTCAGCAGCGTATATATACCAATGAAGATTACTTGTTGGATGCATCTCATAGGCAACCTTATATGATGTGTTCCAATTTCCTTCAAGATAAAAGCTAGCGCTTGGATTATCAAAATCGAAATAATCAATATCTCTTGCCTCATGTCTAAATCCAACTGATAAAGTTGAACTATTTTTAAAATTGTATGCTAGTTCTCCATACAATGATTTTGATACGATATCATAACCAGTAGATAGTCCAGTTGCAGATCCTCCGAAAACATATCCGGCTGCATCTGTTGTTTCCTCATAGTTTGAGTTATAAATACCAAAAACATAATCAACTTTATTATTATTTTTGACATTAGATCTAAATCGTAAATCCACTGTTCTTGTGTCAATATCTCTTTCGAATGAATCAAAGAAATCATAAGTCATAAAGTCAAATTCCTCATCATGATCTTCATCGTGATCTTCATCGTGATCTTCATCATGATCATCTTCACCGTGCTCATCACCGTGTTCATCATGATGTTCATCATCACCATCCCAATTTAACCAGAAATCATAATTACCCCAGTCTGAATCATAGCTGTGTAATGTTTCATTGCTGGACATTCCAACATTAAAGTCAACAATTTGCTCACCTAAATCATATTTGTAATCAGCAATAAAGATTTGTGACTTTTGACTATCTTTTCCTGGGTTATCGGAATAAGTAATATTATCAGTATTATTATCTGGTGCCCAATTATCATATCCATTATCAAAGTCAGAACTGATTATGGTATATTTTTGAGAAATTAAATCACCTTCTTTGAGCATTTTAACTCTCAAAGATGTTTCATTTCTATCTGCAGATGCATAATTACCTAATGCAACATTTTCTTTAAAACCATCTGAAACATTTGAATGTCCAACTAGTCTTACTTTCCATCCATTTTCGAATGGTAAATTATAGACAAGACCATTGGTATAGGTGTTGTATGAACCAAACTGAGTCATAACATAGCCACCTTTTTCATCAGTGGGATCGTTAGTTTTAAAATTAATTAAACCTGATGAAGCTGAGGCTCCAAATAAACTTGTTTGAACGCCCATTAAAACTTCAACTTGTTGCATATCAAATAATGGTGTAATCATACCTAGTTCAGAAAGATCCATTCCATCTAGAACCAAACCAACATATGGACTTGGTGGTCCTTGGTCCGCATATCTACTTACCGAACCTTCCCCTCTAATTTGAAAATACCTTGGTCTTGATGTACCGCCAGCATAATTCAAATTAGGAACTCTGTATAGAAGATCACTAAAATGTTGTCCTTGTAATACTTCTAATTCATCATTAAAGATAACAGCAGAAGCTGCTAAATCACCCTCATTGACTTGTCTTAAAGATGAAAATACTTCAACACCTTCAAGAGAAATCGGATTCAATGAATCAGATTCGGTTACAACGTTTTGTGCAAATAATGCGCTTATTAATATTATTAAACTAAAATAGTTTTTCATTTTTTCTCCTAAAATGATTTGTTAAAACTCTGATATCAAAAATTGATAGCAGCTTGTAAAGATAAGATTATTTTGGTGGGGATTTATTTAAAAAACAAAACATACTAAACGATATGTAATTAGTAACATATTGTTCATAAATAATATTTTTAAAGTCCATTTTTGCTGAAGTTGTCGACTTTTCTGCAAATAAATGTTCACTATTAAATTGACAAAAATCACAATTTTCTTCAACCGTATTATGATCTGAAGCATGATCTGTATTATCATCTTCATGGATATGTACATGTAAACTAAGGAGTGTAAAAGAAAATAGTGTTATTGCAATTATAGTTTTTTTCATTTTTACTTTAAAAATTTATTAAGTTAAGATTATGAAAAATGAAATAACTCTCAAAGCCTTTTTTTTAAGTATTTTCTTGTCAATAATCCTATCATCTGCAATGGTATATTTAGGTCTTTATGCAGGAATGACTATTTCAGCATCAATTCCTGCAGCTATTATGTCAATGGGNATTCTTAGNCTTTTTAAAAATTCAAACATNTTAGAAAACAATATTGTACAAACTGCAGCATCTGCNGGTGAATCATTAGCTGCTGGAGTTATTTTTACATTACCAGCTCTTTTGCTTATAGGTTATTGGGATACCATTAGCTATTGGGAAGTAACAAAAATTGCTATGGTTGGTGGAATTTTAGGTGCATTATTTACTGTACCNTTNAGAAGAGCNTTAATTTTAAAAGCACNACTTCGCTTNCCNGANGGNGTTGCAACAGCAGCNGTGCTAAAAACTGGTCATGAGACTGATGNANANAAATCTCAACAAAGNTTNAAAATNATTGGTATNTCAGCTCTTGTTGGAGGATTTGTCAAGCTTGGAGAGTTNGCTTTTAGTATTTGGTCGAGTGCATTGGGTGGCGCTATAGCTATTAAAGGAGCAATATTTGGAATGGGAGCGAGCCTCTCACCTTCATTGTTTAGCGTTGGCTATATTGTTGGAAGAAATATTGGTATTCTTGCCTTTACAGGAGGATTAATATCCTGGGCTGTTGCCATACCTATCTATTCTTATCTATATGGATTTGAAGGAGACAATTATTTTGAAAGTGCCAACATAATTTGGAATGCTAAGATACGTTATCTTGGAGTTGGTGCAATGGTTGTTGGTGGTATTTGGTCCGTTATTCAGCTTGCTAGACCGCTAATTGAAAGCATTCAACTAAGCTTAAAAACACTTAAAGAGAGTTCAGATAATATATCATTGGAGGAAAGAGATCTACCAATTAACTATGTTTTCGTAGCTATCATAGCAATGCTTGTTCCAATCTCTCTTACTTACTTTGGAATTATAGGTTCATGGACATCTGCAATTATATTGTCATTTGTTATGCTTATTTTTGGCTTTTTATTCTCGGCAGTTGCAGCCTATATGGCTGGAGTAGTTGGATCATC
>FUFK010042092.1_pt1 | contig 28945 bp, 27 predicted proteins | sample 1021851 | NCBI WGS metagenome assembly FUFK01 (sample SAMEA51879418, study PRJEB19060) | metagenome
CAAAGTCTTACAAAAGAGTTTTATAATTAGNNGATGAGTTCAAGATTTCACCTAGCTATTCCAGTCAGATCAATTGAAGAATCAAAAGANTTTTATTGTGATTTTTTAGGTTGCGAGGAAGGTAATTGTGAAGAAGGTAAATGGCAAGACATTAATTTCTGGGGCAATGAACTTACTCTACATAATGCTGGTGAAGATGAATTAACTCATAGTCATAGACATCACGTAGATATGGCTGACGTTTGTGTGCCACATTTTGGTATACATCTTTCAAATGACGATTTTCAGGAAGTTAAACAAAGAATTCATAATAGCGATGAATATAATTTCCTGGATGTACCTTTTTTAAGATTTAAAGGAGGTTATCGTGAACAAGAAACATTTTTTATTCGTGATCCAAGTGGTAATGCCATAGAAATTAAAACTATGAAAGTACCGGAATCTTTGTGGGATACAAACTCTTGATTAAATCTTCAAATCGTATAATATTTGCATTCTATGACATTACTTAAGACTTATCAGCAGTGCTAATTCTATGCACATTAATTCTTTACAACCCACATTAATTTGAGACCACAAAGACAAAGAAGAAGACCACCTCAGGCACCTGTTAACAAATATGTTAAAGCTCTAACTCTCACTGTGATTGATGATAATGGTGAAAAGCTTGGCGTTTTTAGTAAAGATGAAGCTATTAAAATTGCTGAGGATAAAGGCCTAGATTTATTACAAATTACATTTGATAAGGAACCTTGCGTTGCGAAAATTTTAGATTATGGCAAACATAAGTTTGATCAAAAGAAAAAACAATCTGCAGCTAAAAAACATCAGAAAAAAATAGAGCAAAAAGAAATTAAAATGCGTCCAAATATAGATACAGGTGATATTAATACCAAATTGAAAAAAATTATTGGTTTTATTGAGAAGAAAGCTAACGTGAAAATCTCTGTCACCTTTCGCGGAAGAGAGCTTGGAAACACGAGTTTTGGTAAAACTTTACTTGACACAATCATCAAAGAAACGGAAGATATTGCATCTGTGTTAGTGGAACCAAAGTTTGAAAATAGAACTTATAGTGCGCTACTAACACCTAAGAAAGTAAAATGAGTAAATTAAAGAATCACTCTGGTGCAAAAAAGAGATTTAAGGTAACTGGTTCAGGCCTGAAGATGAGGTCCGCCGGCAGAAACCATATTTTGTCTAAGCATAAGACAAAAAAGAAAAGACACGCTAGAGGGACATCACATCTTGAAGGTGCAAACCTTAAAGTAGTGAATAANCTATTGGAAGCATAAAATGCCAAGAACAACAAAAGGAAATTTAGCCGCAAAAAAACATAAAGCTGTTCTAGCTAGAACAAAAGGCCATTATGGTGCTCGTTCTCGTTTATTTAAAACGGCCAAACAATCATTAATTAAATCCCTGCAATATGCCTATAGGGATAGAAAAAATCGAAAAAGAGATTTCAGAAGATTATGGATTACTAGGATAAATGCCGAAGTTAGAAATCTTGGGCATACTTATTCTAAGTTCATCGCCGGTATGAACAAAAAAGGCATAGAACTTGACAGAAAGATGCTGTCAGAGTTAGCTATACAGGATAAAGCAGCTTTTGAAAAAGTTGTGAAAACTGCTATAGATTAATGTCGAAACCAAAAGAGCTATTTTTACCTAGCCTAGATCGAGAGATCGGGGCTATCCATCCAATTAATCAAGTAAAGTTTGATCTCATAAAACTTTTAACTTCTTTTGGTTTTGAAGTTGCTGAGGGTCCAGAAATAGAGAGTGAAGAATACAACTTCGATATGCTTAATATCCCAGCTACTCACCCAGCTCGGGAGATGCATGATACTTTTTATGTCGATGGTTTGAAAAAAGTCTTACGTACACATACCTCACCGGTTCAAGTGAGGTGTATGCTTGAAAAAAAAGGGCCAATGGCTTTTGTTTCTCCAGGGAAAGTTTACAGAAAAGATGACGATGCTACTCACCTTCCTATGTTTCATCAAATTGAAGGGATTTTTATTGATGAGGATGTAAGTTTTGCTCATTTAAAAGATTTAATATATAAGATTTGTCATTCTCTTTTTGGAGAGAACGCCAAGTTAAGATTTAGACCTTCTTATTTTCCTTTTACTGAACCATCTGCTGAGGTTGATGTTTTATTTGGCGATAAATGGTTAGAAATTCTAGGCTGCGGAATAGTTAATCCAAAAGTATTGGAAAATTGTAAAGTTGATTCGAGAAAATATTCAGGTTTAGCTTTTGGTCTTGGTTTAGAGAGAATAGCGATGCTTAAGTATGGAGTGAAAGACATAAGAGATTTTTATAAATCTAATTTAGATTTTTTGAGGCAATTTAAATGAAAATCGTATATTCGCATTTATTAAATTTTCTAGAAAAGAAGCCTTCTATTGAAGAACTCTCCAAGAAATTATTTCAACTTGGTCATGAGCATGAATTAGAGGGTGAAATATTCGATTTGGAAATTACACCTAACAGGGGAGATTGCTTATCGTTGAAAGGTCTAGCTCGTGATCTCAATTATTTCTATTCTGCGAAACTAGATCAGAAGATTTTTGAAGACGAATTGCCAAAAGCAAATTTCAAATTCGAAAATAAAGCAGAAAATTTATGTCCAAATATAAGTTTTGTGGAGATTGAAATTGAAGGTGACGTGAAAAAATATGCTCCTTATTTAGAAAATTATTTTAAAGACCTTGGTTTAAATAAAAACAATTTTTTTACCGATATCTCTAACTATTTGGCTTATGAGACAGGGCAACCAACGCATTGTTATAACGCAGAAAAGTTAGCGGGTCCTCTAGTTTTAGAAAAAAGAAATAAAAAAGAACACTTTAAAACACTACTAGGCCATGAAATAGAGCTTGAGGGAGAAAATTTAGTTTTTACTGTCAATGGAGTTGCAGTTGATTTAGCTGGGACCATGGGTGATGAAAGTACTTGTTGTAGTGAGGAGACATCTAAAGTTCTCGTTGAGTGTGCTTACTTCAAACCTCAAGAAATACTTGGTAAAGCAAGAAAATATAATCTAACTTCAGAAGCATCCTATAAATTTGAGAGGGGTGTAGATTATCTTGCGCAAGAACAGGTTTTACGAAGATTTATCGCTATTGTGCAAGACCATGTAAAGGTCAAATCTTGTGCAATAAAATCTGAACAACGAAAAATAGATCTACTCAATGTTGAATTTGACTCCGAGAAACTCAACAAAATTATAGGCACAGATTTAACAGACGTTCAACAAAAAGAAATCTTAGAATCTTTGTATTTTAAAACCTCTGATGTAGTCACGGTGCCCTCACATAGATCAGATGTTGATCAATTGAATGATCTGGCGGAAGAGATAACTAGAATGATCGGATACGACAATATTTCTCCTAAAACATTATCTTTACCTGTAAAAACAAAAAATATATCTAAAAATTTTGAAACATCATGTCGAAACTTTCTGGTGAATACTGGTTTTTTTGAGACTATCAACTTCCCTTTCAATGATAACGTAGATGAGGCAGCGATATCTGTCGATAACCCTTTAGATAAACAAAGATCTAAAATGCGAGTTTGCATCACTAAATCTCTGAAAGAGAATGTTGTCTACAATCAAAACAGACAGAAAGACTCCATTAAATTATTCGAATTTTCAGATATTTATACAAAAAAGGGGAATGAGAGAAAGCTGTCAGTAATGGTATGCGGTAGAACTAATAAAAATTTTAAAGAATTTAATCAGCAACTTGATTATTCCTATTTGAAAGGTCTAATTTACACCATTTTTGAGGAGCTTCTTGGAGAAAAGCCAAATTTTGAAGAAGGTAAATCAGATAACTATGATTTATATGAGAAAATTTATTTTAAAGGTTCCCATATTGGTAGGATTGGTAGATTATCAAAAAACTTTGTTGATTCAAAAGTGAAAACTCCTGTTTACAGTTTTGAAATATCAATCGATGATCTGAAAATTTCCGAAAAAAAATATCACAAAACATCAGATTTTCCAGCTTCATATAGAGATTTATCTTTCAGTTTAGATTCCCACGACAGCCTAAGCGACTTGTCAAATGTAATAACAAAAATTATAGGTAAAAACTATCTGCTTACAGATACCTTTATTTTTGATTTATTTGAAAATAAAAAATTAAACATCTTGAAAGTAGGATATCGATTTAAATTTCAATCAATTGAAAAAAGCTTAACCGATGAAGAGATAGATAAAGTCATGGATTCGCTTATAAAAGATGCTCTCTCAGTCAATGGCATAAATATCGAGGGCTTGTAGTGTCTTATATATTTACATCTGAATCCGTTTCAGAAGGTCATCCTGACAAAATATGCGATCAAATTTCTGATGCAATTTTAGATTCTTGTTTACAGATTGATAAAGACTCAAGAGTAGCTTGTGAAGTAATGGTAAAAAATAACAATGTCATAGTAGCTGGAGAAATTAGTACTGAAGCAAATGTAAATTATGAAAAAATAGCTCGAGAGGTAGTCAAAGAAATTGGTTATGATCAAGAAGATTTAGGCTTTAGTTATGAAACATTTCATTTCACAAATTATATATCTGAGCAAAGCAAGAATATCAGTGAAGGAATTGATTTAGGCGATCAATTAGGTTCGGGTGATCAGGGCATTATGTTTGGCTATGCTTGTAAAGAAACAAAACAGTTAATGCCATTGCCCATAGCATTGGCTCATCAACTAACTTTAAAGCAGTCACAAGTTCGAAAAACAAAAAATCTAGGTTTGAGGCCTGATGCAAAATCTCAAGTTGCTATTGAATACTCTGATGACTATAAACCAAAAAGAATAGATTCTATTGTACTGTCTACACAACATGATCCTGACTTATCTTTGGAAAAATTAAGAGAGTTGGTTAGGTATGAAATTATTGACAAAACTATACCTCAAAAACTTATAGACAATAAAACTACATTCTTCATAAATCCTGCCGGCCGCTTTGAGATTGGCGGTCCTGTGGGAGATTGTGGTTTAACTGGACGTAAAATCATAGTTGATACTTACGGTGGCATGGCAAGACATGGAGGAGGAGCTTTTTCAGGCAAAGATCCTTCAAAAGTTGATAGATCTGCTGCTTATGCTTTGAGACAGGTAGCAAAGTCGTTAGTTGCAAATGATCTATGCAGTTATTGTGAGATTCAAGCTTCATATGCAATTGGAATTGCTAAACCTACCTCGATTTTTATAAATACTTTTGAATCAGAGAGAATCCCATTAGAAGAAATTAAAAAAATAGTTTCAACAAGTTTTGATTTAACACCTTCAGGTATCATTGGAACTCTTGATTTACTCAATGCTCATTATCAAAAAACTGCAGCTTATGGACATTTTGGTCGAGAAGATTATGAATTTTCATGGGAAAAAGTTAAGCAACTATGAAAATCGTAGTAGCTAGTGGTGGTTTTGATCCTATCCATTCAGGACATATAGCTTATTTGAATGCAGCTAGAAAGTATGGAGATATACTAATAGTTGCTTTGAATTCTGATAATTGGCTTTCTGACAAGAAAGGCCAACCTTTTATGAGCTTTGCAGAGAGAAAAATTATTCTTGAAAATCTTTCTTGTGTTGATGAAGTAATAAATTTTGAGGATGACCGCATGGGAACTTGCATTGATGCATTAATAAAAATCAAAAATAGGTATCCCAAAGATGAAATCATATTTTGTAATGGTGGTGATCGAACAGATCAAAATATACCCGAGATGACCATAGATGGTATTGATTTTGTTTTCGGTGTTGGCGGAGAAGATAAATTAAATTCTAGCAGTTGGATATTAAAAAACTGGCAAGGTGATTCAGAAGAAAGAGTTTGGGGAAAATTTTTCAATCTTTATCAAGATCAGAAAATGAAACTTAAAGAATTAATAGTGGATTCAGGCAAAGGAATGAGTCTACAAAGACATCTAAAACGAGAGGAAATCTGGTTTGTGTCAAAAGGTGAGTGTATGGTTAAGCATAAACCAAGGTCCTCTAATGAATACTTTGAAACACATTTAAACATTCACGATGTTTTTAAGGTCTCCCAAGAAGATTGGCATCAAATATATAATCCGTTTAAAGAAGAATGTAGAATAATCGAGATTCAGTATGGAGAAGAAACCTCTGAAGAAGATATTGAAAGATTAGAGTTTTATAAAGGAAATAATGAATAAAGATTACAAAGTAAAAGATATTGCACTTGCTGAGTTTGGAAGGCAGGAAATTTTATTAGCGCAAGACGAGATGCCGGCATTGATGCAGTTGAGAGAAAATTATAGGAGTGAGCAACCTCTAAAAGGAGCTAAAATTATGGGTTGCATTCATATGACTGTTCAGACCGCAGTTCTTATTGAAACATTAATTGATTTGGGTGCTGAAGTTAGATGGTCGTCATGCAATATATTTTCAACACAAGATCATGCTGCAGCTGCAATTGCAGCAAAAGACATACCTGTTTTTGCTTGGAAAGGAGAGACAGAAGAGGAGTATGAGTGGTGCCTGGATCAAACTATAAATAAAGATGGCAAACCATGGGATGCAAATATGATCTTAGATGATGGGGGAGATCTTACTGTAAAAGTTCATAATGAATATCCAGAAATGCTTAGTCAAATTCATGGTATTTCAGAAGAAACAACCACAGGTGTTAAAAGACTAAAAGAAATGTTGGCTAAAGGAGAGCTTAAAGTACCAGCAATAAACGTAAATGACTCAATTACTAAATCAAAAAATGATAATAAATATGGTTGTCGTCATGGTTTAGACGATGCAATTAAACGTGGTACTGACATGTTGCTATCAGGAAAGAAAGCCTTAGTAATTGGGTATGGTGATGTAGGTAAGGGTTCGGCTGACTGTTTAAATCAACAAAAAATGATAGTAGATGTTACAGAAGTTGATCCTATTTGTGCCATGCAAGCATGTTTTGACGGCTTTTCAGTTGTATCGGCGTACAAAGATGGGATTGTAAATGAAAAAGGTGAGAACTTAGATATTAGTCTTCTAAATAAATATGATTTAGTTGTAACAACAACAGGCAATATTAATGTTTTAGACAAATTTATGTTAAATGCACTTAAGTCTGGTTGTGTAGTTTGCAATATAGGACACTTTGATAATGAAATTGACGTTCAACACCTCAAAACATTTGAATGGTATGAAGTCAAACAAGGAGTGCACAAAATACTAAGGTCGCATAATGACTATTTAATTCTTCTTGGTGAAGGCAGACTTGTCAATCTAGCGTTAGCAACAGGGCATCCAAGCAGAGTGATGGATGGATCATTTTGTAATCAGGTTTTAGCCCAAATATTGTTGTATAAAAATAAATTTGCCGATAAACCTTTTGATAAACAAGAGCTGTTCGTCAAGGTGTTGCCTAAGAATCTTGATGAAGAGGTTGCATCTCTGATGGTAAAAGGATTTGGTGGTACACTTACCAAACTTACAAAACAACAACAAGATTATATATCCGTAGATGAGAAGGGTCCCTTCAAAGGTGATTCTTACAGCTATTAGTTTAAAATAATATTTATGGCTGAGTGGCAGAGTGGTTATGCAGCGGACTGCAACTCCGTGTACATCGGTTCGATTCCGTTCTCAGCCTCCAAAATATGAAAATATTGATTACTGGTGCTGCAGGATTTATCGGATACCATCTTTCAAACAAGCTTATCGAAATTGGCCATGAGATAACTGGCATTGATAACTTAAATAACTACTATTCATCATCTCTTAAATTACATAGATTATCTTTACTTAATTCAAAAAAATTTCATTTTGTAAAACTAGATATAAATAATATCAATTCGTTAGATCCAAATTTTGATTTGGTTATAAATCTGGCCGCTCAGCCTGGAGTAAGACTGCCTGAAAGTAAAAAATCTCTTTACGAAATTTCAAACGTCTATGGCTTCAAGAAAATCATGAATTATTGTTCAAAAAACTCAATAAAAAAATTTATCTACGCTTCAAGCAGCTCTGTTTATGATGGCTCTTCTAAAAATATTTTCTCAGAAAGTGATAAAGACCTTTATCCAAAATCAATATATGGAGAAACAAAATTATTCAATGAAATATATGCAAAAAAATTTGAACACAGTTTAGATTGTTTAGGTTTAAGATTTTTTTCTGTTTATGGTCCTTTAGGTAGACCAGATATGGCATATTACTCATTTACTGAAAGCTTAAAAAAAGGTCAAGTTATCAATTTACACAATAAAGGCTTAATGGAAAGGGATATGACATACATAGACGATGTCGTTGAAGGAATAATGCTTTCGATAAATTATTTAATGAGCTCAAAAAATATTAAAAACGAGATTTTTAATATTGGAAATGATTCTCCCATCTCAACAATTAAATTATTAAAAACTTTAGAAATTAATTTAAAAACTAATGCCCAGATTAAAAATATTGATGTAGAAAATGAATCTCTATATACGCATGCTAATCTAATTAAATCGCGTAAAATATTAGGATATAACCCAAAAACATCCTTCGAACAGGGTATAAGAAAATTTCTTGATTGGCATCAGGATTATGGATAAAGAAAAATTTTTAAAAATTGGAATTGTAGGCCATGGATTTGTAGGCAAAGCAACTGATTATGGTTTTAGCGTCAAAACTGAAAAATTTATTGTAGACCCCATAATTAATACTAACATCCAGCAACTATCAGAATTTAATCCTAAAATTACATTTGTTTGTGTACCTACACCAATGGGGTTAAGTGGTGTTCAAGATTCATCAATAATTGAATCAGTTGTTAAAGAATTAACGAAAAAATGTCCTGAATCAATAATTGTAATAAAAAGCACTGTTATACCCTCTATTTTGCAGACACTCGAAAAAGCTAATAATAACATTATTTATAATCCTGAATTTCTCAGGGAAAAACATGCAAATGAGGATTTTATAAACTCAGATATGATAATTTTGGGAGGAAATAAAAACATTTCATCCATAGTTTCCACTTATTATTACAAGCATTCAAAATGCATTACTAAGGAACATATTTTCACTGATATCTACACAGCATCATTAGTGAAATATAGTATTAACACTTTTCTGGCCTCAAAAGTTCTCTTTTTTAATGAAATGTATGAAATATTTGAGAAAATTGAAAGTAATGATAGTTGGGAAAATTTTATAAAAATAATATCTAAAGATAAGAGAATTGGATCTTCTCATATGGATGTGCCTGGCCATGACGGAAAAAAAGGTTTTGGCGGTGCATGTTTTCCGAAGGATACTGCAGCTCTCTTAAAGTATGCAGAGAGTATAGGTGTTGATTTTCAAAGTTTAAAAGCAGTAATTAAAAAAAATAACAAAATTAGAAACATATATGATCATATTGGTTCTAGAGAGAGGGAACAGAATGTATCATTTGATGATAAAATTTGATGCTACTGCCCAGGTGGTGAAATTGGTAGACACAAGGGACTTAAAATCCCTCGAAGGAAACTTCGTGCCGGTTCAAGTCCGGCCCTGGGCACCAAATTTTTGATGATACATATTCAAGAAGTTGCATCTCACAAGACTCAATGTTCTTTGGGGGAGGGTATTTTCGTAAGAAATAGAAATGCCTTCTGGGTGGACATTAATAATAACCATATTTTTAACTCTGAAAATAAAGACATCATTAAAACAGATCTAAAACCATCAGTGATATTCAATCAAACAGATAAAAATCTAATAGTTGGGTCAGATAAGGGAATTGCAGAAGTAAATTTTGAGCACAAAACTGAAAAATTATTAATTGAAATTTGCCATCATGATTTTAATTTGTTCAGAAGTAATGATGGAGTTTTTATAAATGGCAATTATTTTTTAGGGTTCATGCATAGAACAGATCCAATTAACAATAAAGGTAAAATTTATATTGCGAATAAGAAAGAAATAATAGAGATTGATAATGAAATATTTATACCTAATTCTTTTATAGCGTTACAAGATTCATCAATCCTAATCAGTGACTCAAAAGAAGGAAAGATTTGGAAATTTAATATTGATGAAAATAAAATTGAGAAAAATATTTGGAAAGACCTTGGATCTAAATTTTCTCCTGATGGTGGTTGTAGGATAAAAGATTTAATATTTATCAGTTTCTGGGGAGATTCAAGCATATGGGTGTTTAATGAGCAGGCAGAAATTTTGGATAAGCTAAATTTACCCTTTAAAAATCCAAGTAATTGCAAATATGATCCTAAAGGTAAAAAATTATGGGTAACATCTGCAAGAGAAGGTTTATCTAAAATGGATTTATCCATGTATCCCCAATCAGGTGATACAAAGGTTTTTAAGTTAAAATATTAAGATGTCTGTTTCAATAATCATCAGGACTCTTAATGAGGAGAGATACCTTAGAGAGCTTTTACTATCAATTAAAAATCAAGATTTTCCAAATGAAGTAGAAGTAGTTGTAGTAGACTCTGGTTCAACAGATTCCACCATTGAAATTGCAAAAAATTTTCAATGCAAGATCACCTACATTAAAAAAACTGATTTTACTTTTGGACGATCACTTAATGTTGGCTGTAGATTTTCTTCAGGCGAAATACTTGTTTTTATCAGTGGGCATTGTGTACCAACTGACGATAAGTGGTTGATAAATCTCACTAAACCATTAATTTCTGGAAAAGCTGCATATGTTTATGGAAGGCAGATAGGAAGAGATACAACAAAATTTAGTGAAAACAATCTTTTTGAAAAATATTACCCAAATCATAAAAATCATCAAAATGAAATATTTTTTTGTAATAACGCTAATTCAGCTATAAAAAAAGAAATATGGGAAAAATATTTATTTGATGAAAATTTAACAGGTTTAGAGGATATTGATCTGGGTAAAAGAATTTTTGATGATGGAGAAAAAATATCTTATGCCTTTAGAGCGAATGTTTACCATATCCATAGTGAAAGCCATACACAAACAAGAAATAGATATGAGAGAGAAGCAATTGCCCTTAAGTCGATAATACCGGGCATCAAAATGACTTTTTTTGATTTTTGTAGATTCTTTTTTGCGGCAATCTTCCTAGACTTATCAAAAGCTATTGAAAGAGGTGTTTTTTTTAAAGAGTTTTTTAGTATTTTCCTATTTAGGTTTAATCAATATTTAGGCTCATATAGAGGAACAAACTCTAATAACTCGTTAGATAAACTATCAGAAGACAGTAAAGAAAAATATTTTTATCCAAAATAAGATGAAAAATAAAATCGTTGCATTACTCCCAATAAAAGAGCACAGTGAAAGAGTTCCAAGCAAAAATTTTAAAATCTTGAAGAATAAGCCACTTTATAAGTGGATTCTAGATACCCTTTTAGATGTAAGTTGCATTGATAAAATCATAGTGAATACAGATTCAGAACAATTAATTGAACAGCTTACTGATCAAGAGAGAATCTTAGTGAGAAAACGAAAAAAAGAAATTTGTGGTGACTTTGTAAGTATGAATAAAGTAATTCTTGATGACATAAATAATATTGAAGCCGAAACATTTATAATGACTCATGCTACTAATCCATTCTTGAAATCTGAAACTATTCTTGCTGGACTTGAAATCTTTAAGAATGAATCATGTGACAGTGTCTTTAGTGTGAATAAAATCCAATCAAGATTTTACGATAAAAATGTTAAGGCAGTAAATCATGATCCTGAAGAACTTATACGTACTCAAGATCTTGAACCTTTTTTTGAAGAAAACTCATGTTTGTATATTTTTTCAAAAAATAGTTTTCTGCAAAATGAAAACAGAATTGGCAACAATCCATTATTTTTAGAAACAAACCTCCTTGAATCGCATGATATTGATACTCTTGATGATTGGAAGCTTGCAGAGTATATTGCTGGGGGCCAAGTTGTATAAAGTCTTAGTTTCATGTCCACCAATGTTAAAAATGATTGATCGTTTTAAGGATGATTTTAAAAAATATGAGATAGATTTCGATGTTGTTGAAACAGTCCAAACTTTAACAGAAGATGAAATAAAAAAAATACTACCCAAATATGATGGATGGATACTTGGTGATGATCCAGCAAATGAAGAAGTATTAAGAGTTGGTAAAACTGGCAAATTAAAGGCTATTGTTAAGTGGGGAGTAGGTACAGATAATGTAAATTTTGATGCAGCTCAAAATCTTAATATTAAAGCAACTAATACGCCCGGGATGTTTGGGGATGAGGTTTCAGATGTTGCAATCGCATATTTGCTTGGACTTGCTAGACATACATATTATATTGATCGAAATGTTAGGCAAGGTGAATGGCCCAAACCCGCAGGATCTTCTCTAAAGAATAAATGTCTTGGGATAGTTGGTTTGGGTGACATTGGAAAAAATATTGCAAAAAAAGCGTCAGTATTTGGCCTAAGTTTAATTGGTTGGGATCCATTTATTGAGCCTAAGCTAAAAGAACTTCATCAAGAAAAAAACTGGCCAAATGGCCTTGAAAAATGTGATTTTATTATTTTTTCATGTAGCTTAAATGATCGCACAAAATATATGTTTAATAATTCGTTAAAAAATAAGATTAAGAAAAAAATTAGTGTTATTAATGTTTCAAGAGGACAACTAATTGACGAAAAGTTTCTAGAAGAGCTTATTAATGAAAATCTTTTACAGGGTCTGGCAATGGATGTTTTTGAGACAGAACCTCCAAACATTTCTGACAGAATTTTTTCTTTTGAAAACTCAATATTTGGATCTCATAACGCTTCAAATACAATAGAAGCGGTAGAAAAAACAAGCGTTGTAGCGATAAAGTATATAGGGGAAATGTTAAATGAGTAAATGTATTATTATTACCGGCTGCTCTGGAGATATTGGAAAGTCTCTCGTAAATAAATTTTTAAATGATGACTATACTGTTATTGCTTTAGACAAGGAAGATACTCTTAATATAAAAAATAAAAAACTGTCTTTTTTTCAAATTAATTTATTTGATTACGTAAATGATTCAAATATGCAAGATGAGTTTAACTCTAAAATTCTTGATAAGGTATCAGGTAAATTTAGTCATCTAGTGCTTATAAATAATGCTGCAACTCAAATAGTAGCGAATATCAATGATATAACTTTAGAAGATATTAAAAAATCTATTTACATAAACTCAATCGCACCATTTTACTTGTCACGTTTTGTCGCAAAAACATTCAAAGGTGCATTAAAAATTATAAATATTGGCAGCATACACTCCAATCAAACAAAGAAAGGTTTTTGTATGTATGCTGGTTCAAAATCATTACTTGAGTCATTTTCTAGATCTCTTTCTATTGAATTGACTAATACAAACTTGTCAGTACTTCATGTAAATCCTGGTGCAATAGATACACAAATGTTAAAAAAAGGCTTTAAAGATAAAAATAAACTAACACAACTTAGAGAGCTAATTCCGGCAAAATACATACCTTCTACCTATGAATTTGCAGAGTTTATTTCAACACTTTGCAAGTTAGAGACAAATTATCTTACGGGCACAATTATCGACTATAGTGGAGGAATTAAACATCTTTTATCTGATACCGAGAATTGAATGAATAATTATATTAAATTAATAATCTTTGATTTAGATGGCGTCTTAGTTGAGGCTAAAAACCTACATTATGAAGCCCTGAACAAAGCTCTTGATAGCGAGTATAAAATTTCATGGGAAGAACACCTCAGCATTTATGATGGCTTGAAGACTACGCAAAAATTAGAAATTCTTTCAAAGAATAAAAATTTGCCACGAGAAAACTTTGAAAAAATAGCTCAAAAAAAACAACAATTTACACTCGAGGGACTGAAAAAATTAAAAATTAATAATGAACTTATTGAACTAATGACAAGATTAAAGTCTGATGGCTTCATTTTAGCGGTAGCATCAAATTCAGTGAGGCAAACTGTAGAAATTGTTCTTAAAAATTTTGGAATTTATAATTTTTTTGAAGTCATCCTTTCGAACCAGGATGTAACAAACTCAAAACCACATCCTGAAATGTATTGGAATGTAATGTCGATTACTAAATCTCTACCTGAAGAAACTCTGATTGTAGAGGATTCTCCTTATGGCTTGCTAGCTGCATATAGGTCAAAAGCAAATATTTGCCGGGTAGAAGGACCTGCTGATTTAAAATATAATTACATCATGAAATCTATAGAGGAAAACGTTTTATCTGAACAAAAAATTAACAAACCTAGGTGGAAAGATTCAAATTTGAATATTCTTGTTCCAATGGCAGGTGCTGGTTCTAGATTTAGTCAAGCTGGTTATACATTCCCTAAACCTTTAATTGAGGTTCGTAATAAGGCAATGATCCAAGTTGTAGTTGAAAATTTAAATATTGATGCAAATTATATTTTTGTTGTTCAGAAGAAACACAGAGAGAAATACAGCCTTGACGCAATGTTAAGCCTCATTGCTCCAAACTGTAAAATAGTCGAAGTAGATGGTATGACAGAAGGTGCAGCATGCACAGCGCTACTTGCAAAAGATTTGATAGATAATGAAAAACCATTATTCTTTGCAAATTCTGATCAATTTGTTGAGTGGGATTCAAATGAATTTTTCTATAAGATGAATGAATCTAAAGCAGATGGCGGCATCGTTACTTTTAAAGCCACCCATCCTAAGTGGAGTTTTGCAGAACTTGATGATTCAGGATACGTAACCAAAGTTGCCGAAAAAAATCCCATCTCTGATAATGCTACTGTTGGTTTTTATTATTGGAAGAAAGGATCTGACTTTGTGCGATTTGCTGAAAGTATGATTGAGAAAGATATTAGGACCAATAACGAATTTTATGTTTGTCCTGTTTTCAATGAAGCAATACAAGAAAAATTGCAAATAAAATCTTTTGAAGTCGAAGGAATGTGGGGCCTAGGAACACCTGAAGATTTAGATTACTTCCTAAAGAACTTTAAAATTTGAAAATCATTGCCCACAGAGGAAATTTAGAAGGTCCTAACAACTTAGCTGAAAATAAACCAAGTCAAATAGATCTTTGTATAAATAATTCTTTTGACGTAGAAATTGATTTGCGAAGAAATAAAAATCGTTTTTATTTGGGTCATGATAAGCCGCAATATGAAGTAGATATAGACTGGCTCAGCGAAAGATCAGAGTTTTTATGGATACACTGCAAAGATTTAGACGCTTTTACCTATCTTTTGCCCCATAAAAGTAATTTTAATTTTTTTTGGCACCAAAAAGATGATTACACTCTAACAAGTAAACACATAATTTGGGCTTATCCAGGACAAACTATCAATGCAAATTCGGTTATAGTCATGCCAGAGTCATTTATGGATTTAACTGATCTCAAGGAAATGGAAATGTATGGCGTTTGTTCAGATTATCCAAAAAAAATTAAAAAATTGTTATGACCTTTCATTTAACAAAAAAAGATTTTAATGACATTGATTTTTTGAAATCTCAAACGCAATCATTTACCAAAGTAATCTTAGGAAATTATATTTTCAAAGCAGAACGATTAAGAGAAAAATTATTCCTAATTCTAAACATTGTTTCTAATGATGGCATTTTAAAAATTAATAAAGAAATCTCCCAACGAGATCATGGTTTTTGGGGAAGGTCAGATTCTCAAATCAGATATTTAATATCTAATATCTCGAATGGCTCCTTCATTCTAGAAAAAGAAGATTCTAATAATATGATTTTTAAAAAAATTAGAAAAATAAGATCCTATAAAAGTGATTTTGAAGGTGGCCTTACACTTGGCTACATAACAGATGGTAAGAACTTAAATATAATAATTAGGACGCTTAAAGTTGTCGAAAGTATGAAGAAAAGATTTCCACTAGAAGTCTTAATTTGTGGTCCTAGTTCAATCAGAAAAGAATTTGATGCTTTCAGTTCAGTAATTTGTATTGATGATTATTCGCATACAGATATTAGACCACCAATAACAGTAAAAAAAAACCGAATTACTAAGTCTGCGTTGTATGAAAATATTATTTTAGCTCATGATAGATTTTTCTTTGATGATGTTTTTTTTGAGCAGTTGATTGCTTATGGCAATAATTTTGATATTTACAATTGTAAAAGATGCGATCTAAATTTTTATCCCAACCAGAAAAGGGTTCATGGTGATTATGTATCTTTTAATTTTCCAATTGATTCTTACTCAGGGCTGAGGGCTTTTAAAGATATAAGTTACGGAAAATCTAATCCAGATATTTTTCTTAATGGCGGTTTTTTAATGGGCAAAAAAGAAATATTTGAGAAGGTTCCACTCAACGAAAATTTATTTTGGGGCGATCTAGAGGATGTTCATTTTTCTGTAGAACTTAAGCTTAATGGTTTTGTAATCTTCAATGATTTCAATAATCGTTGTTTCACGGATACAAAAAGATTGGGGCAAGTAAATACAGGTTTCAAAAACATCCTGAGAGGATTGCTAAGTATTTTTCAATTATCAGTATTTAAAATTCTTAAAGGGAAAAGCAAAATTGATTAAAAATGTAATAAACAAAGCTGATTTTGCATACTGGTTTTCAATAATCATTAATTTTGGGTCCGCTTTGATCGTCATCCCAGTAGCTTATATTTTTCTAAAAGATGAAGAGCTTGCTTTGTGGTTTTCTTTATCATTATTAGTAAGTATTTCTTTTTTTTCCGATTTTGGCGCATCACAGTCTTTACTAAGATTAAATCAGTTTCCGAGATCTGGCTGGAATAAAATTCCTTCATATGGTTCGCAAATAGAAAAGAAAAAAAATAATCAAAATCTTAGAAACACTGATCTTGAAAAAAAATTAGTAAATACATCTTTTCTTGAGGCCTTACAATTTAATATTTTTTTTGTGATAGTTGGTCTCTTAATTTGCGTATATATCTCTGATGCAAGAATCCAACTGTCAATTACAAATGAAATTTTCAAATTTGTTTGTTTGATTTATTTGTTAAATATTCCTATCCAGAATCTCACTATTTTTTTTTCTCATCTTATACAGTCAAAAGATCAAGTATTTGATGCAAAAATCATCGATATGTCGATAGGAGCTATAAGAATAATTTTTCAAGCTTCTAGCTTAATTTTTATAAATGACTTCTTATTATTTTGTTTTGCCCATTTGCTTGGATCATTAATTGGATTATTTTTTTATACATTTATATGCATTAAGAACAGGTATATAAACTTTAATTTAAAAAACTTATTACTAGGACATAATTTAAATTCATATAATCAATTTAAGATCAGAATTGGAGCAATGACATTTGGTTCTTTTTTAATACTGAATTCTGGACCAATAATTATTTCAAATTACTCAGATCCCAAATTAGTCTCAGCCTTCTTTCTTTCAACAAAGATTTTTCTAGTACTTAAAACTATTTGTCAGGTTCCAATATTAAGTGTTGTTCCAAAGTTTGGGAATTTTAGGGCAAATAATGAGCTAAATAAATTAGTTTATTTATTTTCAAAACGTTCAAGACTGTCAATATCATTATTTATTTTGTCTTTTATTAGTCTTTTATTCTTCTCTAAAAATATATCTCTATTCGGGCTAGAAAGTGATTTGATTATACCTTTCAATTTACTTTTTATTATGGGGTTAATCTATCTCCTTGAGCTAAATCATGGAAATCATGCTCAATTATATTTAAGCAAAAATCATCAACCATTTCTTATTCCTTCAATTATTTCAGGTTTTTTAATTCTGTTATTATCTCTACCTGCAGCTAATTTTTATGGTATTTTAGGCTTGCTAATTGTGCAGGGCTTTATACAACTTAGTTTTAATAACTGGTATCCTATTTATTTAAATATAAAAGACCTAAAAACAGCCAAAATATTCTAATTATGCAGAAACTGTCGAAATTTTACGAAATAAGATATTGGTTTGGAAAAAAGAAAAAATTTATAGAAGAATTTATCTTTTCAACACTACTACGGATAAATAAAAAGACTTTAAAAAATGACTCATTTACAAAAGTTTTAAACCTTAAAAATTTATACAAAAATAAGAGGTGTTTCATTGTTGGCAATGGTCCGAGCTTAAATAAAATGGAGCTTGATCTGTTAAAAAATGATTTTTGTTTCATATTCAATGGTGCATTTTCTTTAAGAAAAAAGATTAATAAAGAAAAAATTTTTCATGTAATAGAAGACAGACTTGTTTTTGCAGATCATTTGGAAGCAATAAATAAACTTGATGGACAATTATTTCTAACTTCAGATTTGCAATCCAAAGTTATATCAAAGAATCCAATAATTTGTCATTTTCAGAGATCCTACAGTGAGAAATCAAAAAATTGGCCAAGGTTTGTAAATTGCAAAAAGGATTCTCCTATTTTTTATTGGGGTGGGACAGTAGCCTACTTTGCACTTCAACTCGCTGCGTGGATGGGATTCAAAGAAATATATATTATTGGTGTAGATTTGTCTTATGTGGTACCAGAAAGTGCAATTAAAAAAGGTGCTGTCCTTGAATCAACTGAAGATGATATTAATCATTTTGAGAAAGATTATTTTGGTAAAGGAAAAAAGTGGCACATACCAAATCCTGAGCGAATGTTAAGAGCATTTAATAAATCTAAAGAATCTTTGAAAGAATTAGACATAAAGACATATAATGCAGGTGTAGGAGGAAATTTAGACTGCTTCGAAAGAGTTAAGTTTGAAAAACTATTCGATGAAAGACTCAGATAACTATTACTTTGACCTTATTTCTTTAATTTGGGAAAAAAAATTTACCGTAATTATATCAACCATAAGTTTTAGTTTGCTAGCAGTATTGCTTTCATTTTCACAAAACATTTTATTTGAATCGAAAGCTATCTTAAAAGCTCGCGACTCTAGCGAAACTAACTCTCAAAGCTTTGGAGCTTTAGGAGGACTTTCAAATCTTGTAGGAGTTGATATTGCGACTGAAGACAGTAAAAGACTAAACTATTCACTAGCAGTTCTAAAGTCAAGGGACTTTTTTGAGCTTTTTTATAAAGACGAAAAATTTCTTGTTAACCTGCATGCTGTCAATGGATTTAAAGAAGACTATTCTTCAAAGATAAATCCATCAGTTTATGACAGTGAGAAAAAAACTTGGAAAAAAACTTTTAGAAATGGAGAGAATTATCCTGGTTTTGAGGAGTCATATGAATTTTTTCATGAGAGAGTTCTGAGAGTTCAGTTAGATAAGAAAACTAATTTTTTTCATTTTTCAGTTGAAACACCAAACCCAAAACTTTCTAAGAGTTTGCTTGAGAAAATAATAATCGAATTAAATAATTACGTTAGACAAATTGAATTAAATGAATCAAAAAATTCCGTCAATTATTTGGAGGCGTATCTCTCTCAAAACACCAATTCAATTGAACTAAGAGAATCAGTATCAAAACTCCTCGAAAATGAAATAAAAACTCAAATGTATGCAAATATACAGGCAGAATATTTGCTAGAACAGATAGAAAAACCTCGTATTATTTTAGAGAAATCAAATCCTAAAAGAAGCATCTGGCTTATCTTCGGTTTTGTGCTTGGTCTTATAGTATCTTTCGGCATGATAATTTATGGAAAAGTCATATCAAGACCAAAACCTTAAATATTTTTATATTTTTCCATGTGTTTTGGGTTGTTTCATTCCAACGCTAACACTTCAATTTCTATTTGAACTTCCCTCAGAGAGAATTCTTCTAAAATCAATTGGCACAAGTATTTTTTTAGTAGGTATTTTTCTTCTTGTGACGGTGAAGGGCTTGAATCTAAAAAACTTAATGGCAAGTTTTGTTATGACGTCATTTTTTTATATTTTTGCGATCTCATCTTTCTTATATGACTCAAGTGAATCTCTGAATCATCTATTAAGAGCCTGTCTTGCAACTTTAATTTGTTATTTTTTTTTAGAAGCTTCTAAAAATGATTTAAAAATAATACTGAATATCGTTTTTGTATTCCTTTTTTTAATTGCTCTCATAGGTGTTTTATCAATTTTATTCAATTTCAGTAATGGGGAGAAATTTCCAATACTTAATATTGCATCAACAAAATCTATAGTTTTTGAACAGAACGTTTACGGAATTGCGACTTTTTTTTTACTGTTCATATGCACAAGATATAAACAAATAAAATATCTTGGATCCGTAAAATATCTTGTAACTCTTATAGGAATTGTGGCTTTATTATTTTCTTTTTATAGAACTGTATATCTTTGTCTAATTGCTTTGCTTTTTATAAATAGTTCAAGAAAGGTCTTTTGGTTAATATTTTTTTCAACCTTCTTATTTTTATACCTTATTTATTTTAATAATTTAGAACTTATTTCAGAAATATTTAAGCTTGAGCAAATCAGTAATTTAACTGGACGAGTAGAGATGTATATTTTGGGTTGGGAATTATTCTTAGAAAATCCCATTATTGGGTTAAGTGAATTATCAATACCTTACTATCTTCAATTCACAACTTTTCATAATTTATTTCTGGATACATTAATATTTGGTGGCGTAATTGGTTTAGTCCTATTAATTATGAGTTATATGCTCTTGCTGCAGAGATTAGATATTAAACATTACACACCTTTATTGCTTATGCTTCTACCTTCCTTATTAAATACTTTTTATATTTTTGGTCCAAATATTTTAGGATTTTCTGCTGCAGCATTAATTTTTTCTCATCAAATTGAAAAGGAAAACTGGAAGTAATATGAATTCAAAAAAATATCGAACAATCATAATTTTTTCGGAAATTTCTTGGAATTTTCTAAGACAGAGACACCATTTCTTCACTGAACATTTTATGAAAGAGTATAGGAAAGTAATTTTCGTTGAAAGAGTCGTTTCAAGAATTCCAAATTTTTCAGAAATAATCAGAATAATTTTTAACAGAAAAAAAGAAAATATGTCTAATAAAAGACTGGAAAATGTTGTTTATGTAAGGTCATTATTTCTTCCTAACGAAAATATTTTTTTCCGCATATGGAATAAGTTTTATTGGATGATATTTTGGAGAAGCAAGCAAACTAGTGCAGATATATACGCATTCACTGACAACCCATACGTTGTTGGAAATACGAAAAAAATAAAGCAAATTGCAAATAGATTTATATTTGACGTTATTCATAATTGGTGGAATTTCCCATGGAAAAAAGAAGTGCACAAAAAAAATGTTGAGCGTCAAATCTATCTTTGTGATACAGTCGTTACAGATTCACATGAAACTTACCAATTAATAAAGAAAAAAAGAAAAAAAATTATACCCCCCGGTGTTTCTGAAGATTGGATTTCAAATCAAGATATTAAAGCTAAAACTCAAAATAAAAATATCAAACTTATATTTTTTGGAAGTCTCAGGGCAAATAGTGATATCGAGTTTATAAAAAAAATAATTGAAGAAAAGAAGTTAGATTTTTCAATTTACGGTCGAATTGACCAAAGTATTAGCGATAAGGAAATAGTATCTTGCTATAAAGGGAGCGTAGACAATAAAGATCTTCCAAAACTAATAACTAATTATGATGGGATTGTTATAAGTTACGATAAAAATTTATTTTCAACTTCGATTAGTCCGGCAAAGTTCTACGAATCACTAGCAACAGGAAAACCAATATTCTCAAGGAATAACTTAGAGCATTTAGATGGTTGGTCAAAGTTTGTATATCAAGTGCCGTTGGAAGATAATATGTTTGAAAATATTACTCAAAAAGTAAAAAATCATGAAAATCTAGTTTCTGATCAAATTAGTTTCGCAAAAAATAATTTATGGTCAAATAGATTTTTAGAATTAAAGAAGATACTTGATGACAGATCATGATTACACAATCGTAGGCACAGGTCCAGCAGCCTATTTTCTATGTTTAGCAATTTTTAATAATAATCCAAATTCAAAAATTAAAATTTATGAGGCTGGTGCTATAAAGAATTTAATCAATACTGATGACTTTTCTTATCAACAAGTAGAACAAAATTTTAATTTAAATCCGACAACTTATATTGGTTATGGTGGAACATCAAACTTATGGCATAACGTGATTGCCCCATTAGATTCAGAAGATTTCAAAGTAAGAGAATGGGTTAAAAACTCCGGTTGGCCAATTTCAATGAATGATATCTCAAGCTATTACAAAAAAGTTGCAAGATATTTAAATTTTGACTACGAATTATTTAACGGACACAGCTTTGATAAAAATCTTGAAATAGAGAGAAAAAAAGTAAGTTTTGATGAAGAAATTTTTGAGAATAAATATTTCTTACAGCTAAAAAAACCGTTTCGTACAAAATCACATTTTCAGAAATTGCAGAAAAAATATAATCTAAAGATTTTGCAGAATCATCGTGTCCTCAAAATATTAGCTAATAGTGAATCGGACATGGTGCAAAGTGTCTCAATTGGAATAGGCGGCAAAAAAATTACGCAAAATGTGAAGAACCTTATACTTTGTTGTGGAGCCTTAGAAACCACAAGAATACTACTAAATTCTGAAACACTAAAAAGTTTATCGAGTAAGGTTGGGAAAAACTTATTAGATCATCCTATGGGCAATACTTTTCAAATGAAATATCCCGAAAAACGAACAACAAAACTTTACAGTGATCTAAACTATTCACCTCAGCTAAAGATTAAAAGTGCTCTCAAATTAACTTTAGGAGCACAAGAAAAATTTAGATTACCAAACCATTCATTTTACTTAAGGCCCTCATTTAGTGAGGGTATAGATAATTCTACCGAAAAAGTTAAGTTAAAATTACTCGCAATAAGAGAAAAACTTTTAAAATATCAAATTCCTTTTTCTGAAAGTTTTGCCATTCTTTCCAATTTGAATTTAGCTAGGCAAATTATTCAATATAAGACTGGTTTAAGCTCAGGTCACAGATTGGCTGATTTTATGTTTGTTACCGAACAGATACCAAACGATAAGTCAGAAATTTACTTATCAAATGATTTTGATAAATATGGATTGAAAAAATTGAAAGTTCGATGGAATATAACAGACCGCGATCTCAAAAGCATTTCAGAATTTTATGATATTTGCTACGAGCATTTATGTCAGAATAACAGAGCAAAATATACGATTAAAAAAGAGCAACTTAATTGGAGTTCAAGACTTTCGTCAGCTGCACATCACCTTGGTACAGCAAGAATGGGGGAAAATTCTAATTCCAGCGTAGTAAATAAATACAACCAAGTTCACGGTATAAATAATCTTTATATTAATGACGGTTCTATATTTCCAACTGCGGGAAATGCGAATTCAACGTTTACAATTATGGCTCTATCAATGAGGTTAGGTGATTATCTTGAAAAGAATTAAAATTGCAATTCTTGGTAGTAATGGCTTTATAGGTAGGGGGCTACAAAGTCATTTTAACAACTTTGATTTTGAAGTGATGCCTTTTTCTTCAAAGAATATGAATAATGCAATACAGTGGGATTATAAATCTAAAATTCCAGAAGAATTATTTGAAAATAAAATTATCATAGATTGTGCAAGATCTAGTGATGCAATTGAAAATATAAAACGAGTAAAGAGAATTATAAGAAACTTACCAAAAAAAAGTTTTTATATTTTTTTCTCTTCAGAAGCAATAAAAAAGTCTCCAAAGGATTCGATATTACCTTTTAGAGGAGATGACTACATAAGAGAAAAAAAAGTTTTAACAAATTTTTTAATTAATAAAAAAAACGTTGCGATTGTTTATCCAGATATTGTTTTTGGTAAAAATGGTAATTGGAGCAAGATAGTCGATAAAATTATTGCAGCAAAAGTTATTGAAATGCCTAATGAAGGAAATAATGGCTTCAATTACATAGAAATAAATGATCTTTGTAATCAAATAGCAAGGTCAATACAAGATGACTCCATTTTTCTTAAAGAATGGAGATTAACTAGTAAAAAAAGAAAGTGGAAGTCACTTACAGAGAAAAAAGTTATTAAGGGAAGTAAAAATCTATATTTTGATTCGTTTTTGAAAAATTTAGTGGTTAGCATACTTAATTCAATCTTAACCCCAGATTTTTTAAATTTTAAAATAATGTCCTTTCTAAGAAACAAAGAAAATAATTTTGAAAATCAATCTAGTTCATTTTCTCCGTCTGGAATGACCCGTTTTTATATGTCAGATACCAATGATAATGGATAATAAACCACCTAATTTTTCAGTTCTCATTCCTGTTTATATCAAAGAGGATCCCTCGTTTGTTCATGAATGCTTAAAAAGCCTCAATAATCAAACTCTTAAAGCTGATGAAATAGTTATTTGCATCGATAATATTATTTCAAAAGAACTTGATCTTGTTATAAAAAATTTCTCTGAAGATTTAAATATCAAAAAAATAGCTTATCAAGGTAAAGATCAATTGGGTGGATCGTTAGCAATGGGTGTCGAAAGGTGTAAAAATCAATTAATTTTCAGAATGGATGCTGATGATATTTGTGATAAAAATAGATTTAAAATAATGCTAGATTATTTTTTAGAAAAAGACCTTGATATTTTGGGATGTTGGACAAAAGAGTTTAATTGTCACATAAATGATTTAAATAGAGTCAGAAAAACACCTTCTAAGGTTACAAAGGAAAATTGTAATTTCAGAAATCCATTTAATCACCCATCTGTTCTTTTTAAGAAGAATAGTGTGATAAAAGCTGGAAATTATAAGCCTTGTAAGAGTTTTGAAGACTGGTATTTATGGTTGCGGATGATTAGGCTTGAAATGAAAATGGAAAATCTTAATGATATCTTGGTGCATCAAAGGGTTGGTAACAACTTTGAATCTAGAAGATCAGGAATGGACTATTTCAATAATGAGTTTAAAGCACTAAATTTATGGAGAAAGGAAAAACTAATTACAAATATTACTTTTTTATTGTCTATAAAAATTAGATTTTTTTTACGTATTCTTCCACGGGGCTTGATTACTTTGGTATATAGCGGTTTTTTGAGATCAAAGGTTAATAACAAGTCTGGAGAATGATAATGCTGAAAAATAAGGCATTTTAGCTTATCATGTCATTCTTATGAGATTTTTTTTTGCACTTGCACTGTTTCTGCCTTTTAATAGTACTGCCCAAAGTTCTCTAGAGTATTTCAATTCATTGCCTGAAGAAATTCAGAACCAAATTACAGAAAGTGAGAGAGATTTTGAGACAATTCAAGTAGAAGATAGTTTCATTGAGGAAGAAGAAATCAATGAGGAAGAAGAAGTAGAAGAGGAGCCATTTTTTGGATACAACTTTTTTAATAAGTCTTCTGAAACGAATGCGCCTGTTCTTGATATTCCACTACAGTCTGATTACATAATTAGTTTCAATGATGAATTAGAATTGCTACTTACCGGAAACGTTAATGAATTACTAAAACTGAGAGTCGATCTTTCTGGAAACATACTTGTGCCGGAAGTAGGAAGCATTACTGTTTTGAACCTAAATTTATCTCAAGCAAATGCGAAGATAAGCGAACTTATAAATAACTCATACGTAGGTACTTCAGCTAATTTAAGTGTCGTAAAGCCTTCCCTTAAAAAAATATCAATTATTGGTTCAGTTATAAAGCCTGGCACATATTTAGTAAATCCATTTATATCTATATCAGAAGCAATTAAATACGCTGATGGTTTACAAGATAATGCTAGTATCAGAAATATTCAAATCTTGAAAGCGGATGGCTCATCAAGCACGTTCGATCTTTACAAATTTCTCGTTTTTGGTGACAGAAGTATTGACATAAATCTACAAAATGGAGACACGGTACTTGTATCTGCAACGTCGAATTATGTCGAAGTTGATGGAGAAGTTCTGCGCCCAAAAAAGTATGAGTATCTATCCACTGATACAATATCTGACCTTATAAGTTTTGCTCAAGGCCTTACAAACGAAGCTAATGACGAAAATATTTTTGTAAATGCATTAGATGGTAGCCAGATTAAATCTTATTCAATTGCCAAAGATAAAATAATTGGTGAATTAAAACTTGAAGGTTTGAATGTTGGATCGAAAGTCTCAGTTTCAAGAAAAAATGTCTTTGTAGCAGGCAAATCAGTAACTAGTGGTTATTTTGATTATGAAGAAGGAGAGTTAGTGGCAGATTTTCTCAAAAAGTTAAGCTTTTCAGATGATATTTATCCCTTTTTCTTTATAGTTTCACAGGATTCTGGTGCAGGTTTACAAACTGAATACTTTAATCTTTCTTTAGCAGATCCATTTTCATATGAAAATATAAAGCTCGCGCAAAATGTAAATATTGAGTTCTTCTCAAAGTCCGAGATAATTAAATTTAACGAATTAAATGATGAAATTGCTCCAGACGTAACCGAAACAGAATTTAAAGAATTGGAAGAGCTCAAAACTAATCTACCTGAAGACAAAACTTATGTTATTTCAATTGGTGAAAAAAGTTTATCCATTCCATTAGCTGGACGTATTACCGCTAAAAGTTTGTATGATTACCTTGGGTTTAATATTGAAATTGATTCTTCAAATGTGTCAGTAGCAACTAGAGAAAAAATTGAGCTTAACGCATTTTCAAAGCCTTTTATTGCTGATGATCTTATCTCAATTACATTACCACCTAGACAAAATCAGACGATGACAGTATCTATCACTGGAAATATTATTTCGCCTGGAACCTACGTTGTTCCGCTTAGAACGACAATTGATGAATTATATGAAATTGCAGGAGGTTTCATGAGTGGTGCTTCTACAAAAGGAATTGTTTTATCAAGGGAGGCAATTAAAGAGTTGGAAAGAAAAGCGTTAGAAGGAGCTAAGAGAATAATAATGGATACAGTCATTTCTCAACAATCTAACGCACTTGCACTTGGTAATAGTTCAAATGTTGATTTAACTTCCTTTGCAAGTCTAATGTCAGAAACTGTTGTGACAGGGCGTGTAACCGGAGATTTCAGTCCTGGTTCAATTTCATCAAAACAAACAGTTTTGCAAGATGGAGATGAGATTTTTATTCCTTCAGTTCTTTCAACTGTGACCGTAACAGGTGAAGTACTAAACCCTATAACAACAGGCTTCGAAATAGATTCAACTTATGATGACTACATTGAAGCTGCTGGAGGCTTAACCTCTTTTGCTGATTCAGGTGCCATCTACATCATTAGATCTAATGGAACCTCTGTAAGGTATTCAAAAGGTTTTATGGTCAAAAATCAATATCCTGAGCCTGGAGATACAATTGTAATACCTAGAGATTATGACCAGATACAAGGCTTACCGCTTGTAAGTGTTGCAACAAAAATTATTTCGGACATTGCTTTTGCTGCTGCTTCATTGAACTCTATTTCAAATTAGTGTGATAAGAGGTCTTACTTATTTTTTACTGATATCATTTAATGTATTTGCAGGGTCAGCAACTATCAATACTCATGGTCAGGTTGGTTATATTAATACCCCATCAGCATTTACATTAGCTGAATCATCCATATCTTTAAATCTTTATAAAGGTACGCCTGATAACAAATTAATTGTAACTGCAAGTCCATTTGATAGGTTTGATGCTTCAATTTTTTACGCTGAAATTAATGGCATTCCTTATGAACCATACCCTGGTTATAAGCAGTCCTATAAAGATAAAGGATTTAATTTTAAATTTAACCTCAAAGAAATAGGCGATTATCCTGCTATTTCAATTGGTGCAAATGATATTGGTGGCACAGGAATATATAGCAGTGAATATATAGTTTTTAGTGAAAAGAGAAAAAATTTTGAATACTCATTTGGTTTTGGATGGGGTAGATACAATGATGGAATTACTTTTAAAAACCCTTTAATCAAAATTAGTGATAGGTTTAAATCAAGAGGTGAAGGGTATGCAGACGAAGGGGGTTCATTTGAACTTGGGAGATATTTTTCTGGGGAAGAAACTTCACTTTTTGGTGCAATTGCTTACGATTTATCGGACAATTTCAAAGTAATACTAGAATATGATCCTACTCTTAGCATAGATAGTACGGAAACAATTTTTCCTGAAAGCAACCTAAATATATCTTTTGATTATCATTTTGATAATTTTTATTTAAGAACCGCTTATGAAAGAGGTGCGTATACGTCATTTCAAATTGGCACTTATCAAAACTTCATTAAATATCAGAAAAATAAAGCTTATAAAACAATACAAAATCCTAAAAATTTTGATGACTTAAGAAAAATCCTTCATGCAAATGATATTGGCCTCAAAAAGATTGAAAAGGATCAAGATGCTTTAAGTTTAACCGTTCGGCAAACTTCCTATCAGAATCAATTTAAAGCAAATAAATTTATCTTGCAGGCTGTAAAAGAGATACAAAATAATAGCGATAAACTGATAATCCAACATGATCTCTTAGATATGGAAGTATTGAAGACTTACCATGCGGTAAATGATCTTGAAAATATTAGAAATGAAAAATATTCAGATGAAAATCTCGAAAACACAATTTATATTGCAAATGATAAATACCCAATTATTATCAATAATGTACAGCCAAGGGTTCGAACCTTTTTAGCTGCAAGAGAAGGTTTCCTCTTCCACTCATTATTGCTAGAAAATGATTTAGAGGTAATTTTAAAAGAAAACCTTATTCTACTGGCTAATTTTAAATATTCATTAGCAGATAATTTTGATGAACTGTTTATTCCTCCCGATGATACTTATCCAGCACAAGTTAGATCAGATACCAAAAAATACTTGAATAACTTAGACAATGGGATACCAATTGGCAGGATAGAACTGAACTATTACAAAAGTTGGTCTAGGAAGAATTTTCTTGTATTGTCTGCCGGTTTATATGAGGAAATGTTTGGGGGCTTTGGTGCAGAATACTTGTATTATCCAGAGGGATCCTTATTTGGTTTTGGAGCTGAATATTTCTCTCTTGCTAAAAGAGACTATAAAATGAATTTCGATTTCTTAGATTATAGAAATAATATTTTTAGAATTAATGCATTTATAAAAGAACCAAGTACCAAAATAATTTTTAAACTTTCCGCAGGTGAATATCTT